>Ga0207681_10000303_pt1 | contig 36315 bp, 31 predicted proteins | sample KBSS53metaG_FD_184324 | JGI IMG/M metagenome (GOLD analysis project Ga0207681, IMG submission 184324) | Switchgrass rhizosphere microbial communities from Kellogg Biological Station, Michigan, USA - KBS S5-3 metaG (SPAdes) (version 2) | ecosystem: Host-associated > Plants > Roots > Rhizosphere... | reverse complement strand
CGCCCGCGCCGGTGCTTCCACCGCGGCCGCCCGCCGCCGTCCCGCCCGAGCCGGTCGTTCCGCCGGAGCCGGTGGTCCCGGCGGTGCCTCCTCCGGTGCCCGCATTGCCGGTGGTGCCCGCTGTGCCGGTCGTTCCGGCGCCGCCGTCGTCGCCCGCCATACCGGTGGTCCCGGCGGCGCCCATCGCGCCTCCCGTGCCCATCGGATCGGGGGTCGTCATCGGGTCGGCGTAGTACTTCGAGTCGTCCTCGCAGGCGGGAACGGCCAGGGTGGCGCCGGCCGCAACCAGGAGAAACGATGAGACGACAAGGGGCCGCACCCCTCTAGATTAGACCTTTCCGCCGGAAATGAAAAAGGCGCCCGGCCGGACGGCGGGGCGCCTTTCTCGTCAGTCGACGGGCTTCTTTAGTTGGTGCACTGGCCGCCCATGCCGACCGCGTGCCCGCAGTGCGTCCCCTTGGCAGCGCCGGACATCGACGCCGCGTTGCACAGGTGGTACGAACGGCAGGCCTTCTGCGTGGCCGTCAGCGCCGTGAACGTTGTCTCGCACATCGCTTGGGTCGTGTAGCCGGTCGGGATGGTGAAGCCCGTCGCGCCCGTGCACTCGTCCAGGAAGATCAGGCAGAAGTTCATGGGGCTCAGCTGCGCCGTTGACGGGGGAGCTGGATCCGTCGTCGTGCACGCAGGAACGCCGCTTCCGCCCGTGCCGCCGGCACCGCCGCCGCCCGTCGTGCCGCCGCGTCCGCCCTGACCCTGGGCGCCCGCATTGCCGCCAGCGCCGCCGCCGCCGGTCGTGCCGCCGCCGCCGCCCGCGCCCGTCGTGCCGCCACGTCCGCCTTGACCCTGGGCGCCCGCATTGCCGCCAGCGCCGCCGCCGCCGGTCGTGCCTGCGGTGCCGGTCGTGCCTGCGGTGCCGGTCGTGCCTGCGCTGCCGGTGGTGCCGGCGCTGCCGGTCGTTCCGGCGGTGCCCGTCGTACCCGCGCTGCCGCTGGTGCCCGCGGCACCGGTCGTGCCCGCGGAGCCGGTCGTACCGCCCTTGCTCCCGCTCGTGCCGGCGGTGCCGGTGCTCGGCGTATCGCTCGACGAGCAACCAAACGCAACCAGACCGACCACGAAGAACGGAACCGCGAACTTAACCAGCTTAGTCGACATGCACGACGCTCCTTGTCAAATGGATGAGGAGCGCAGGCTAGCTCAACTTTGACCCCTAGGGAAGATCCGCGTCGTTTTTTTGACAAGATCCGCCAGAAGGCGGTTCACGCTGGTCAGGCCGCCTGGCGAAGGGCCAGGTCGATGCCACGCACGGACTCGAAACGGCGCCCGGCGTCCGCCCAGTTCCAGACGTTCCAGATGGCGTCGAAGTAGGTCTTCTTCTCGGGTCCGTATTGCAGGTAGTAGGCGTGCTCCCAGGCGTCGAGCACCAGGATCGGAACGCCACCCTGCGTGATCTCGTTCTGGTGATCGTGAATCTGCGCGGTCAGCAGGCGCTTGCTCAGCGGATCCCACGTCAGCGCCGCCCACCCCGATCCCATGATCGTCGCCGCGGCGCTGTTCAGCTCGGCGCGGAAGCGCGAAAAGCCTCCGAAGTCGCGCGCGATCTGATCGGCGAGCGCGCCCGTCGGTTCGCCGCCGGCGCGCGGCGCCAGGTTCTGCCAGAACAGCGAGTGCAGCACGTGCCCCGACACGTTGAACGCGAGCGACCGTTCCAGCGCGGCGGTCCGTGAGAAGTCATCGCGCGCGCGCGCTTCGGCCAGCGCGTCCAGCGCGGTGTTCGCGCCCGTCACGTAGGCGCGATGGTGCTTGTCGTGGTGCAACTGCATGATCTTTCCCGATACGTGCGGTTCGAGCGCGCCGTAGTCGTACGGGAGATCGGGCAACGTGTACGTGGCCATATTGACAAGCTGGCCATCGGGCGAACGCGCGCAACCTGAGCGGCGCGATCAGAAGCCGTTGCGTTCGCGGCGGAGGCGCTTGCGCAGGACGGCGGCCGCGCGGCGGGCGATCGTCCGCTGCGTCGGTTTGCGTCCCTTCAGCGGTTCCTGCTCGGTGTGGTGCTCGACGAAATCGCCGGGCTCGCAGCCGAGCTCGAACATCGTGACCTCGCGTTTGCCGCGATCGCCAAAACGGAACGGCACCACCGCGGCGCCGATGCCGGCGCCCACGTAGACCGCGCCGGCAGGCTCGTGATGGGCGCGCTGACCGGCGTGACGGCGCGATCCGTAAAGTCCGTGAACGTAACGATGACCAGCGAGCTTTCCGACGGCGAACTCGTGCAGGCGCGCCAGCGTGACCTGCCCGGCGTGGGTGTGGCCCGACAGGACCAGCGGAACACCGTGGCGCCAGAGACCGTCGGCTTCCTCGGCGATGTGCGAGAGCGCGATGCTGGGGATGTCGTGGCGCAGCCCCTTCACCGCCTCGTCCCGGCGCGCGTGGCCGGTGTACGCGTCGTCCAGCCCGACGATCTGCAGGCGCTCGTGCCGCAGCGTGATCGTCGTGTGGCGGTTGCACAGCACCTCGACGCCGCCGCGTTCCAGCGCGCGGCGGACCTCGTCGGCGCCCGACCAGTGATCGTGATTGCCCAGCACGGCCATGACGGGCGCCTGGAACGCGCGCATCAGCTGCGTCAACTGATCCAGATACAGCTGGCTGTGGCAGACGAAGTCGCCGCTCAGCAACACCAGGTCGGGCTTCTCGGCGTTCGTCATCTCGATCGCCGCCAGCTGCACCTCGACGGGCGTGATACGGCCGACGTGCTGATCGGTCAGGTGCGCGATGCGCAGATGCGAGAGCTGATCGCGATAGGTCGCGGGACCGGCGAAGCGGCGCAGCTCGATTCCGAATCGGCGCGCGGCCAGCGACGGCCGCCAGCTGTGGTGCGCGCGGCGGGCCGCCATGCGTGCCGCCCACGCGACTGACGCGTCCAGGGAGGCAGGGATCGTCGGGGGCGAGCCAGCCACGAGAACCCGCTTATCTTATAGGGCGCCGCTCGTCCGCGCACATACAAACAGCGCGGCCGCGAGCGAACGTACCTGCACGCACATACATCGTTCGACCCAGAGTGATCGCGTGAGCGCAGGTGGGCTTTGCCCACCGAAGCTCATCGCGGGGGTCACGGGACCCTTTCAGGGTCCCGTCGTGACTGTCCGCCCCTGGATGAGGCGTACCGCGACGAGGACGATGGCCGCGACGAGCAACAGATGGATGAACCCGCCCAACGTGTATGAGCTGACCAGGCCCAGCACCCACAGCACGAGCATGATGACCGCTATGGTCCAAAGCATTTTCGTATCCTCCATGGTCGAACCTGGCGCCGGCACACGCTGGGTCAAGCGTCGGCGACCAGATCGAGGAACGCCTTCGCGGCATGGCTGAGCGTGCGCGCCTTCGCGTACAGCAGCCGGACCTTGCGTTCGACGTGTAGTTCCTTGACCGTCACCTCGCGCACCGCGCCGGTCTCCACGTCCTGGCGCACGCACATGCGCGGCAGAAACGCGACGCCTTCTCCGTTCTGAACCAGCCGGCGGATCGTCTCGAGGGTCGGCATCTCGACGTCCATGTTCAGCGGCACCTTGTGACGCTGAAATTCGCGCAGCACGACGTCGCGGTACGGCGACAGCACGTTGTGCGCGATGAACGTCTCCTTCCCGAGCTCGGCGATCGAGACGCTGCGCCGCTTCGCCAGCCGGTGCTTCGGTGACACAATGAACGCCAGCGCGTCGTTGTAGAGGACCTTGGTCGCGAGGCGGTGGTCGCCGGGATCGTAGCTGGTGACGCCCAGCTCCAGATCGCCCTCGACAAGCTGTGCCGGGATCTTGCTCGACTGGCTGCGCCGGATCTGCACCTTGATCTTCGGGAAGCGGCCGCGGTAGCGCTCGATGTGCGGCAGCAGGTACAGCGTCGACGATTCGTTGGCCCCAATCGTCAGCCGTCCCGCCGACCGGTCGCGCAGCTCGGCCAGCGCGGAAGCCAGCTCCTGCTCCAGGTTGTGGAAGCGCCGCGCGTGCTCGAACACGACGCGCCCCGCGTCGGTCAGCACCAGCTCCTTGGCGCCGCGCATGTCGCGGTCGATCAGCTTCTCGCCCAGCTCCGTCTCCAGCCGCTGCACCGCCAGCGACACCGCCGGCTGGGTGCGGAACAGCTTCTCGGCGGCGCGCGAGAAGCTGCGCTCCGAGACCACCGTCGAGAAAACGTTCAGCGCGTACAGCTCCACGAGCTCATCCTAGCCGAACGCAGTGTGGATGATAAGTGGCACTTATGGATACGCGAACAATTATAAATTTGCCCTATCTCAACCGGCGCGCCAGATTGATCCGCATGGCGACGACTTCCAGCAAGGTCTTCATCTTCGACACCACCCTGCGCGACGGCGAGCAGGCGCCCGGCTGCAGCATGACCACCACCGAGAAGGTCCGCATGGCCGGCAAGCTCGCCGAGCTGGGCGTGGACATCATGGAGGCGGGTTTCCCGATCGCGTCCACGGGCGACTTCGAGGCCGTGCAGGCGGTCTGCCGCTCGCTGCCCGTGAAGGTCGCCGCGCTCGCCCGCTGCACCGCGCTCGACATCGAACGCGCGGCGCAGGCGCTGGACAAGGCGAAGAGCCCGCCTCGCATCCACACCTTCCTGGCCACCAGCGACATCCACCTCAAGTACAAGCTGAAGAAGACGCGCGCGCAGGTGCTGGAAGACGCGGCCAAGGCCGTCGAGCTGGCGCGCAAGTACGTCGACGACGTCGAGTTCTCCGCCGAGGACGGCGGCCGCACCGAGGTTGGCTACCTGATCGACGTCTCGCGCGCGGTCGTCAAGGCCGGCGCCGGCACCGTCAACATCCCCGACACCGTCGGCTATGCCGTCCCCGAGGACTACGGCAAGTTGATCGGCGAGGTGGCAAAGGCGCTCGGCTCGTCGGCCGTCGTCAGCGTCCACTGCCACAACGATCTGGGCCTGGCGGTCGCGAACTCGCTGGCGGCCGTCCAGAACGGCGCGCGTCAGGTCGAATGCACGGTCAACGGCATCGGCGAGCGCGCGGGCAACTGCTCGCTCGAGGAGATCGTCATGGTGCTGGCCACGCGGCGGGATCGCATCGGCCTGGAGACCGGCATCAAGACGACCGAGCTGTACCCGGCCAGCCAGCTGCTGACGGAGATCATCGGCGTCGCCGTCCAGCCGAACAAGGCGATCGTCGGGAGCAACGCGTTCGCGCACGAGGCGGGCATCCACCAGGACGGCTTCCTCAAGGAACGGACGACCTACGAGATCATCGACCCCAAGACGGTGGGCGTCCCGGAGAGCAAGCTCGTCCTGGGCAAGCACAGCGGCCGGCATGCGCTGCGCGCCCGCTGCGACGAGCTGGGAATCACGCTGGACAAGGCTCAGCTGGACGAGTTCTACACGCGCTTCGTCGCCCTGGCAGACGGCAAGAAGGGCATCTTGGACGACGAGATCCGTAAGCTCGCTTCCGAGGTCTCGGGCAATAATATATCGCGTAAAATTGCGTAAGTGGGCATACAGTAATCATATTTCAGATATCGCCTAACGTCGCTAAAGTACACGGTTCAGGGCGCCGATGCCCCGAACATGCCGTGCTCCGGATCTGCTCGCAGTTTAGCTCTCGGGCTGGCGATGACCGCCGCTGTTCTTGCGGTCGGCTGCGGTGGCGAAACCGCTGACGATGTAGACGGCGTTCAGTCGGCCGTCACCGAAGAGAACGCGCTGTCGGCGAACGCGCTGTCGGCGAACGCGCTGTCGGCGAACGCGCTGTCCGCGAATGCGTTGTCGGCGAACGCGCTGTCGGCGAACGCGTTGTCGGCGAACGCGCTGACCGCGACGGCGCTGCGCGATCCGCTGGCACGCGAATTCCTGAAGTACGTGGTGTCGTGCGCGCTGGACGACCACCAACGGGTCGCGATGCGCATCGACGGGCGCTACTACCAATGGAACGGTTCGCTGGGCCTCGCTCCCGAGTGGGGGCGCGACCACGGCTCGTGCGACGGTGAATGCCAGCGCTGGGTGTCGGCCTGCGTGCTCGCGCGCGTCGATGCCGCCGGCGTGAAGCGGATGATCTCGCTGCGTGGCGACCATCCCGCGCTGCGGCCGGAGGCCAACGAGCTCCGCAAGTACATTGGCCGCGAAGCGACGTACTACGGCAACGTGTTCGTGCCGGGCCAGCCGCGCTTCTTCTGCCTGTCGCCCGGGAAGATGGACAACGAGCGCGTGTGCGGCGATTCGCTGGCCGATTGCCCGATGACCGTCGTAGGTTCGTGCGACGACGCCTGCGCCGACGAGGGCGCGTACGGCCGCTTCGAAGACTGCAGCGACCGGGGCCGGGCGCGGCGCGGGACCGTTTATCACGAGGCGATCACGGTCTTCCTGCCCAAGCAGATGATGTGATCGCGTTTCGCGTGTCGTCATGATCGGCAAGGTCGTAGCCGGCCGGTTCCAGCTGCTGGCCGAGGCCGGCTCGGGCGGCATGGGGACCGTCTATCGCGCCCGCGACGTGACCGACGGCGCGACGGTCGCCGTGAAGATCCTGACCGGGCGCGAGGTGCGCGAGGCGGTGCGCTTCGAGCAGGAGGCGGCGATCCTGTCGGGCCTCACGCACCCGGCGATCGTTCGCTACATCAGCAGCGGCATCGCCGAATCGGGCGAGCGGTTCATCGCGATGGAGTGGCTGGACGGCGAGGACCTGGCGATGCGGCTGGACCGCAAGCCGGTGACGGTCGCCGAGGCGGTCGCGGTGGCGCGCCGGGCGGCCGAGGCGCTGGCGTACGCGGGCGAGCGCGGCATCGTCCACCGCGACGTCAAGCCGGAGAACCTGTTCCTGCCCGCGCTGACGATCGAGCGCCTCAAGGTGCTCGACTTCGGTATCGCCCGGCTGACGCGCGGCGCGCGCAAGCTGACCCGGACCGGATCGGTGATCGGCACGCCCGGCTACATGGCGCCCGAGCTGGTGCGCGGCGATCGGGACATCACGCCCGGCGCGGACGTGTTCTCGCTGGGGTGCGTGCTGTTCCAGTGCCTGACCGGACGGGCCGTGTTCGAGGCCGAGGACGCGACCGCGCTGTTCGCGAAGCTGCTGTTGCAGGACGCGCCGCGCGCGCGGCAGTTCCAGCCGTCGCTGCCGAAGGCGCTGGACGACGTCGTCGCGCGCATGCTGGCCAAGGATCCCCGGCGCCGCTTCGCGGATGCGCGCGCCCTCATCGCCGCGCTGGACGCGCTGGGTTCGATGCCCGAGGCGGACGTGGGCGGCCGCACGCGCCGCCGCCGGGCCGCGCTGACCGAGAGCGAGCAGCGCATCGCGTGCGTCGTCATCGCGGGACCGTCGACGACGGCGGAACGCCGCTGGCGGCGCGAGACGCCGGCGCTGGACGGGACGCCGTCCGACACGCCGGCCGAGGGTGAGCTGCGCCGCCTGGCGGCGCTGGAGGATGATCTTCTGCGGGCGCACGGGGCGCAGATGCACCCGCTGCCCGACGGCGCGGTGGTGCTGACGTTGCCCGACGTCGGCAAGGCGACGGATCAAGCGACGCGCGCCGCGCGCTGCGCGCTGGCGCTGCGCACGGTGCTCCCCGACGTTCCGCTGGTCGTTTCGACGGGCGCCGGGACGTTCTCGGCCTGGTCGGTCGCGGGCGAGGTGATCGACAGCGGCATGCGCTTGCTGCGCGGCACCGCGCCGGGCGCCATCCGGCTGAACGACGTCGCGGTGGGCCTGCTCGACACGCGTTTCGACGTGCGGCGCGAGGGGACGGCGTCGTTCCTGCGCGGCGAGCGAGACGTGTTCCAGGTCAACCGCAACCTGCTGGGGAAGGAAGTGGCGTTCGTCGGCCGCGGACGGGAGATGTCGATGCTCACCGATCTATACGCGGGGACGGCCGCGGAGTCGATGGCGTCGGTGGTGCTGGTCGTCGGCGAGCCGGGGATCGGCAAGTCGCGCTTGCGCGAGGAGTTCGTCGACTGGGTCCAGCACCAGCCCGATCGCGGCGAGGTGCTGTTCGGCATCGGCGATTCGCTGGGCGCGGGGTCGCCGTTCGCGACGCTCGGGCGCGCGATCCGCCGCTCCGCGGGCATCCACGAGGCCGAACCGGTGGAGAGCAAGCGCGAGAAGCTGAGCGAGCGCGTCGCGCGCCACGTGGAGAGCGAGGCCCGCGCGCGCGTCACCGTGTTCCTGGGCGAGATCGCGAACGTTCCGTTCCCCGACGATCAGAACGACGCCCTGCGCGCCGCCCGCGCCAACCCGCAGCTGATGGGCGATGCCATGCGGCGGGCCTGGGAGGACTGGCTGGCGGCCGAATGCGCCGCGTACCCGGTGCTGATGGTGATCGAGGACCTGCACTGGGGCGACCTCGGTACGGTCAGCTTCGTCGACGCTGCGCTGCGGAACCTGCGCGACAAGCGGTTCATGGTGCTGGCGCTCGCGCGGCCGGACGTCGACGAGCAGTTCCCGAACCTGTGGCAGGCGCGCGCGCCGCAGGTGATCAACCTGGCGCCGCTGTCGAAGCGCGCCAGCGAGAAGCTGGTGCGCGAAGCGCTGGGCGACCTGCCCGACAGCGTCGTCGACGCGATCGTCGCGCGCGCCGACGGCAACGCGTTCTATCTGGAAGAGCTGATTCGCGCGAACGCGGCGGGCCGGGCGCAGTCGCTGCCGGACTCGGTGCTGGGGATGGTCCAGGCGCGCCTCGACGCGGAAGGCAGCGACGCCAAGCGCGTGCTGCGCGCGGCGGCGATCTTCGGCGAACGCTTCTCCCGTTCGGGCGTGGCGGCGCTGCTGGGCGGCGACGCCGAGCTGGCCGACGTGTCCGACGCGATCGAGCGCCTGGCCGCGCGCGAGCTGGTCGCGCGGGCGGCGGCGCCGGAGGGGCGCAAGGACGCCGAGTTCACCTTCGCGCACGCGCTGGTGCGCGAGGCCGCCTACGCGATGCTGACCGACGAGGATCGGACGCTGGGCCACGGTCTGGCCGGCGCGTGGCTGGAACAGTCGGGCGCGGGCGACGCGATGGCGCTGGCCGAGCACTTCCGCCGCGGCGGCGAGCCGGCCCGGGCGGTCCGCTGGTACGAACGCGCCGCCGAGGAGGCCCTGCGCGCCAACGATCTGGGCGCCGCCATCGAGCGCGCCAAGATGGGCATGGACAGCGGCGCGCGCGCGGAAGAGGCGGGCATGCTGCGCCTGATCCAGGCCGAGGCGCACGTCTGGCGCGGCGAGCTGGCCGAGGCCGAGCGGCAAGCGCTGGCGGCGGCGGAGACGCTGCCGCCGGGCAGCGCCGCCTGGCTGCGCGCCCAGGGCGAGGCGATCATCGCGGCGGGCAAGCACGGCCGACTGGACGTCGTCGAACGGCAAGTGCGGCTGGCGAGCGACACGGCGCGCGCGCAAGACGCGGCGGCGCTGAACGCCCAGATCATCTGCCTGTCGTGGGCGGCGAACTACCTGGTCTTCGGCGGGCGCATCGCCGCGGCCGACGCGCTGGTGCGGTCGATCGGGGAGCACGCGGTGGACGCGGCGCAGGTCGAACCGCAGGCGCTGGGGCTGGTGCAGCAGGTGCGCGCGGCGCGCGCATCGGCGGCGGGCGATCTGGGGCGCTGCCTCAGCGGCCTCGAGTCGGCGCTGCACGCGTTCGAGCAGGCGGGCGATCTGCGCAATGCCCTGTCGGTGCGCGCGAACCTCGGTTACGTGTACTCGGAGCTGGGCGATTTCCAGCGCGCGGAGGCGGCGCTGCGGCAGGCGCTGGGCGCCGCGGACCGCATGGGCCTCTACGACGTGACCGCAGCCGTGCTGCACAACCTGGGACGGGTGCTCGGTCTGCGCGGCGAGCTCGCCGAGGCGGACCAGCTGGAACGGCGAGCCGTCGTCGAGTTCGGGCGGCAGGGCGATCCACGGCTGCAGGGGGCGGCGCGCACGTACCTCGCCGAGATCCTGATCGCCGCGGGGGACTACGCGGCGGCCGAGGGCGAGGCGACGGTCGCGATCGAAACGCTGACGGTGGCGCCGTCGCTGCAAGTCGCGGCGCTGGGCGTGTCGTCACGCGCGCGGCTGGGACGCGGCGACGCCGAGGGCGCGCTGGAGGCGGCGCGCGCCGCGCACGACGCGCTGGAGCGGCTGGGCGAGATCGAGGAGGGCGAATCGATGGTGCGGCTGGCGTTCGCCGAGGCGCTGGAACAGACGGGCCGGCGCGACGACGCGCGCGGCGCGCTGGCCGTCGCGTACCAGCGGTTGCTCGCGCGCGCGGACCGCATCGAGGAGCCCGCCTGGCGCGACCGGTTCCTGCACGCCGTGCCGGTGAACGCGCGCATCCTCGCGCTCGCCGACGAGTGGCGGGCGGTGTCCTCGCCCGAAGCGAAGCCGGCCGCCGCGGCCGACGGCGGCGGCGCGCCGAACGGTTCGAACGCGGTCGCCTAGGTCGCGCGCCGCGCGCTGACGCGCCTTATCGCGGCGGCGCGTTCGAAAGCGCGAATGGCCCCGGCCGGTTCGAACTCGCGGCCCCAGATGGGTCGTCCGTGGTGCGTGAAGAAGTGCTCGACGTTGCGGCGGAACTGCAGTTGCGTCGTGGACGCGGGGCTTGCACGCAGGGCACGTCCCCATGTTCGGGCCGCGGTCGCGGCCGAAACGTTCTTGCTGCGGAAAACGGCGGTCACGTCGCGAATGTCCGAATCCAGGTAGCGCGTCAGCTTGCCGATGGACCAGTTCGCAGGGTGAAGCAAGCGCACATCGAGCCGCTGGAACCGGCGGTAGCGGCGGGACGTGCGCTGATAATCGAGCAGCGTGATCATGCCCCAGCGATCGATGTCCTCGGCGACATTTGCCGGAATACCCGTCAGGCGCGTGGTCCTTTCGACGGCTGTTTCGACGACCTGCCATTCGCCCCCGCGGTCGGCACTTCGGGAGGCGAGCTCGATGCCCAGGTCGACGTCGACGCTGGGGCGCACCCGGCCCCACAGCGCCGCTGCCGCGGCGCCTGTCACGTACGCGCGCGCCGGCCGCCGCAATTCGCGGGCGAGCACGGTGAGAAAATGCTCGATCCGCTTCGGGGTCATGTGCGCTCGAGTGCAAGGCCTACGCGGTCAACCAGGGTAGCGACCGTTTCCTGACTCTCGCTGCTCCTCAACATGAAATATGCGCGGTCGGCCCGAGCGAGGGGCCGAGCCATCGAGCGCGTCGGGCCGGTCGGGCGGGCCGGGCCGACCTGGAGCTTGCTGGTCATCGCGTGGCGCAGATGTCGTGCGAGAGCCGATTCGCGCGAGTCGTTCGCATCGGTACCGCGCGCCGTCGCACGGGCGATTCGTTCCAACCGCGCTCGAGAAAGCGGAGGCGCGTCGCCCTCGGGCGGAACGCCGTCCGCCAGGATCCCCGGCCGCACGTCCAAGGCCAACGCGAGCGCTCGGAGGGTCTTCAGGGTGACTTCGCGATCGCCGCGCTCGATTGCTGAGAGGTTGGGGCGTGGAACCCCAGCGGCCCGTCCCAGCTCGTCTTGCGTCATCCCTCGGGCCAGCCGCCACGCGAGGACAGTCTCTCCAAAAGGCTGCATGAATGTAGCAAATATACTACTTATGCAAGCTGGACGGAAGTGCTTTCGCCGGCAATGATGGCCGGCGGCTCATGGAAGGCGCGTACGAGCTGGCGGTCCAGCACGAACAGATGGGCTACTACGCGGTCGTTCGCCTGGAGGTGAAGCTGGTCTCGTTCTTCCAGGGCGCGCGCGTGACCTTCGCCGATCCCGCGACGCCCTGGAAGGCGGCGGCCGAGTTCGGCGTGGGGTACGCGTACGAACGGACACACAGGGCCGGGCCGAAGACGCTCGGCGCCGAGGTGAGGGTGCGCGAGATCGTCTGGCAGCCGGTCGACACGACAGAGCTCCTCGTGGCCTTCGCGGCCGCGCAGGCATTCTGCCGGGCCGTCGGAAAGGCGCCGCCGCCCACGATGCGGCTGGAGCCGGCCACGGGCGCTGTCGTTTTTCCGACGCGCTGGTAGCGCGGATGGACAGGCGCGGGCGTCCAGGCGATCCTGCTCGCGTGCGCGGTTCAGTGCCGGTGAGGCTCGTCGGCTGGGCGGCGGCGTCGCTGTGCGCGCTGGCGGCGTGCGGTCCTGGCGCGAAGGGCCGTGACGCGGCGGCCGGCGGCGGCGGGAGCGGCGGCGATGCCGCGGGCGCAAGCGGTGGTGCCGCTGGTGGCGGGAGCGGCGCAGGCGGTATCGGCGCTGCGGGTGGTGGCGCCGGCGTCGGCGGCCGGGGCGGCAGCGGCGGAACGACCGGCGTCGCCGGCTCGGCGCCCGGAGGTAGAGGCGGAAACGGGGGCGTGGGCCTGGGCGGAACGACCGGCGCCGGCGGTGACGGAAGCGGGCTGCCCGCGTGCGAGATCTCGGCGCGTCCTGCCGACCCGACAAACAGAGGCGCGGACAGCGGATTGATCCTGAGCACGAGCGGCACCTGCAACTCCATCGTGCTGAACGGGCCGTGGATCGGCCGCGGCTGCTTCGACCGCCAGGGCGACGGCGGCGTCCTCGACGGGGGCATGTTCGACGGGCCTGCCGGCGGCGTGATCCGGGACGGCGACTACGAAGCCATCAGCTCGGACGCCTCGTTGACGACCGGAACATGCGCGGGCGGCGGCAGCGGAGGGGGGGAGACCCGCCGGATGATCCGGGTGTTCGGCGGCGGAACGTACTTCGAATGGGCGGCGTCCAACCGCGCCACGAACGGCGCGACGCACGACGGCTTCTGGTACGACACGACCATGCGCGCGGCCGGGCACACGCTGACGTTCGTCGCTTTCGAATGCGGCGAAAGTTTCGGGATAACGAGCTACGGCTACACCGCGAGCGTCGACGAGTTCACGTACTTCGCGTACGCGAACAACGCGGACGGCGCCGGAATCCTGCAGACGGTCGTCCGCTACCGCCGAACCTGCTGGCGCTGAGCCGCGTCGGCGTCCGGCGGGTAGCGGCGGACGCGCGCGAACAGCAGGGCGGCGAAGGCGATCGCAAGCAGGGTGGCGGCCACGCCGATCGACTCGATCGTCGCGGTCGCGTCGATACCCCGCGACAACAACTCGGCCTTCTGCGAAGGATCCACGCCGGCCACGCCGGCGAACGCGACCACGAGAGCGCTCACCTTGGCCGCGACAAAGGCCACGATCTCGCCGAAGGCGAGCGCCGCGCAATAGCCGAAGCTGCGCATGCACGCCGCGCGCGACGTCGCCCGCAGTCCTCGGATCAGGAAAACGATCGCCAGCGCCTCGATGACGACCGTCGCGGCGACGAACACGGTCAGCGCCATGCAACGCGCATTCTACGGCTTTGAATTCTTCGCGTCGCCCGACTATTCTCCACGCGCCACATGGCCACCGTCGACGTTCCGCTGGAAAGACTCCGCTTCGGGCAAACCAACCGCCGCGATCTCTGGTGGGCGATGCCGCTCACCACCTTCATCGTGTTCTCGTCGTTCATCGTCTACGTGACGTGGGCGCTGCTGCAGGGCGAGCACTACCACTACGGCAACTACCTCTCGCCGCTGTACTCGCCCGAGCTGTTCGGCGATTCGCCGCACGCGGTGTTCGGGAAGTGGCGCTGGTCGTGGCCGATCCCGTTCATCAACTACTCGCCGGCGATGCTGATCCTGATCTTCCCGCTGTCGTTCCGGCTGACCTGCTACTACTACCGCGGCGCCTACTACAAGGCGTTCTGGGCCGACCCGATCGCCTGCGCCGTCGGCGAGCCGCGCGACGCGTACCGCGGCGAGGCCAAGTGGCCGCTGCTCATCCACAACATCCATCGCTACGCGCTCTACGCGGCGCTGGCCTTCATCGTTCTGCTGTCGATCGACGCGGTCCAGGGCTTCCGGTTCAATGACCCCGCGACGGGCCACATGAAGTTCGGCGTCGGCCTCGGTTCATTCGTCCTGCTGATCAACGTCGTCTTGCTGGGCGGCTACACCCTCGGCTGCCATTCGTTCCGTCACCTGGTGGGCGGCGTGCTCGACACGCTGTCGCGGTCGCCCGCGCGCAAGAAGACCTACGACTGCGTGAGCTGCCTGAACCGCCACCATCCGAAGTGGGCCTGGTTAAGCCTGGTCTGGGTTGGTTGGACTGACATCTACGTCCGTCTCTGTTCGATGGGCGTCATCCACGACCTGAGGATCTTCTGATGGCCGGCGAATCAAGCATCCAGACCCACGAGCACGACGTCATCGTCATCGGCGCGGGCGGCGCCGGCCTGCGCGCCGCGATCGAAGCATCCGCGTCCGGCGCGTCGGTCGGCCTGATCTGCAAGTCGCTGCTCGGCAAGGCGCACACGGTCATGGCCGAAGGCGGGATGGCCGCGGCGATGGCCCACGTCGACGATCGCGACAGCTGGAAGGTCCACTTCGCGGACACGATGCGCGGCGGCCAGTACCTGAACAACTGGCGCATGGCCGAGCTGCACGCCAAGGAGGCGCCCGATCGCGTGCGCGAGCTGGAAGCGTGGGGCGCCGTCTTCGACCGCACCAAGGACGGCCGCATCCTGCAGCGCAACTTCGGCGGTCACCGCTACCCGCGCCTCGCCCACGTCGGCGATCGCACGGGCCTGGAGATGATCCGGACGCTGCAAGACCACGGCGTGCACCAGGGCTTCAAGGTCTACATGGAGCACACCATCACGAAGATCTTCGTCGAGGGTGGGCGGGTCGCCGGCGCGCTCGGCTACGACCGCGAGAAGGGTTACCTGCGCGTGTTCAAGGCCAAGGCGATCGTGATCGCCACCGGCGGCGTCGGCCGCGGCTTCAAGATCACCAGCAACAGCTGGGAGTACACGGGCGACGGCCAGGCGCTGGCGTTCGACGCGGGCGCCGATCTGATGGACATGGAGTTCGTGCAGTTCCACCCGACGGGCATGGTGTGGCCGCCGTCGGTGAAGGGGATCCTGGTGACCGAGGGCGTGCGCGGCGAGGGCGGCGTCCTGCGCAACAAGGACGGCAAGCGCTTCATGTTCGACGACATTCCGGACAACTACAAAGGCCAGACGGCCGACAGCGAGGAAGAGGGCTGGAAGTACACGCAGGGCGACAAGAACTCGCGCCGGCCGCCCGAGTTGCTGACGCGAGACCACGTCGCGCGCAAGATCATGAAGGAAGTGCGCGAGGGACGGGGCAGCCCGCACGGGGGCGTGTTCCTGGACATCGCGTGGATCAAGGAGCGCCTGTCGAACGGCGCCGAACACATCAAGAAGAAGCTGCCGAGCATGTACCACCAGTTCAAGCAGCTTGCGGACATCGACATCACGGCGGTGCCGATGGAGGTCGGGCCGACGACCCACTACATCATGGGCGGCATTCGCGTCGACGGCGACACGCAGATGTCGACGCTGCCGGGGCTGTTCGCGGCGGGCGAGTGCGCGGCTGGTCTGCACGGCGCGAACCGGCTGGGCGGAAATTCGCTGTCGGACCTGCTGGTGTTCGGCAAGCGGGCAGGCGAGTACGCCGCCAAGTTCGCCAAGGATCGCGGCGGGGTGGCGATCGACCAGGGGCAGATCGAAATGGCGTCGCGCGCGGCGCTGGCGCCGTTCGAGCGCGGCGCGGCCGCGGTTGACGCGGAAGGCCCCTACAAGATCCAGTACGAGCTGCAGGACGTGATGCAGGACAACGTCGGCATCGTGCGCAACGAGGCCGACATGAAGAAGGCGCTGGACGCGATCCAGGGTCTGAAGGCGCGCGCCGCGAAGGTCGCCGTCGGCGGCAACCGCGAGTACAACCCGGGCTGGCACACGGCGCTGGACCTCGCGAACATGCTGACGTGCTCGGAGGTGATCGCCATGTGCGCCATCGAGCGCAAGGAGAGCCGGGGCGGACACTTCCGCGAGGACCACCAGGCCAAGGACCCCGCGTTCGAGAAGTTCAACTTCGTGGTGCGCAAGGGGGCGGGCGGGCGGCCCGAGCTGCGGCGCGAGCCAATCCCGGCGATGCGCGACGATCTCAAGCAGGTCATCGAGGAGAACAAGTAATGGCTTCCGTTGCGACGTTCCGGGTCTGGCGCGGCGAAAAGGGGAAGGGCGACTTCAAGAACTACGACACGAAGGTCGACGAGGGGATGGTCGTGCTCGACGCCATTCACCAGATCCAGGCCGAGCAGGCCAACGATCTGGCGGTGCGCTGGAACTGCAAGGCCGGCAAGTGCGGGTCGTGCTCGGCGGAGGTCAACGGCATGCCCAAGCTGATGTGCATGACGCGGCTGTCGGATCTGGATCTGAACCAGCCCGTCACCGTGCAGCCGATGCACACGTTCCCGTCGATCCGCGATCTGGTGACGGACGTGTCCTGGAACTACCGCGTCAAGGCGGAGATCAAGCCGTTCAAGCCGCGCAAGCCGGACGCGCCCGACGGCACCTGGCGCATGCAGCAGGAAGACATCGAGCGCGTGCAGGAGTTCCGCAAGTGCATCGAGTGCTTCCTGTGCCAGGACGTCTGTCACGTGCTGCGCGACCACCACAAGCACGACGAGTTCATCGGCCCGCGCTTCCTGGTGCACACGGCGGCGCTGGAGATGCATCCGCTGGACACCGAGGACCGCATCCCGGAGCTGCGCAAGGCGTACGGCGTCGGCTACTGCAACATCACCAAGTGCTGCACCAAGGTCTGTCCGGAGAGCATCACGATCACGGACAACGCCATCATTCCGCTGAAGGAACGCGTGGTCGACCGCTACTACGATCCGATCAAGCGGCTGTTCAACATCGGTAAGAAGTAGCTGGCGTCAGTCGACGGCGCCGTCGTCGGTGCCGCCGTCGGTCGCGTCGTCGGACCCGCCGTCGTGGACGATGCGCACGGCGTCCGTGTTGCCGTCGCCGCCGTAGATTCCGCCGTCGTCCGTGGGGATCGGGAGCGTGAAGTGCCAGTCGCCCACGACCGGATACCCCTTGCAGCATCCTTGCTGTCCGGACGGTCCGAACTCGAGGTGGATCGCCATCGGCTCGCGGCCTGCCAGATGGATGAAGACGTCGCAGTAGCCTTCGGCCCTGGCCGTCACGCCGATCCGGCTGCAGAGGGTCGTCTGGTCGTCGCCCCGGCAATCCGGCGCCGGATCCGGGCAGGCGGGGCCGGAGAACGCGATGTCCTGGATTCCCGGATCGACGTTCAACCTCGACTCGATGATCGCGGTGGCGACCGGGCAATTGGCGCCGCAGTCGCTCGCGCAGCCGGTGGGCGCGATGGTGATCATACCGGCGGCCAGGCCGACGGCCGCGGCCGCGAGCGCGGCGAGCAAGCGATGGCGTACGACGAAATTCATTTGCGGCGTGAGTGTACCCGCGCGCGGTTGCTCGTCGAAATGACGGCACTCACAGCTTGATCGGACCGCCGGGATCGTCGCGGCCCAGCTTGCGGCGAAGCGCGTCCGGATCGGCCTGCGGCGGCGTCACCGTCGCCGACAGCTTCAGCCAGCTGCCCTCGTCGGCATCGTCCGGCAGCAACGCCGCCGGCACCGTGAACGCATCGTCGCCCAGCAGCAGGCGCGCCCGCCCGTTCTCGACGGCGTCGACGAACACGGCGCTGGTCTTGGTCGTCATCTTCTCGGGCGTCTTCGTCATCGCGCCTGCAGTATCTCGCGCTTGCCGTTCGCCGTCGTCACCTGGATGCGCGCCCCGTCGGTCTCGACCGTGACCGTCCCGTCCTGATCGGTGCGGTAGACGCGCGCCCGCGCCCGCTCCAGGCGCGCGATTGCCTCGGGCGTCGGGTGACCGTACTCGTTCACGACGCCGACCGAGATCACCGCCGCCTGCGGCGCCACCGCGTTCAGGAACCGCGCCGTCGACGAGTAACGGCCGCCGTGGTGCGCGACCTTCAGCACCTGCGCCGGCAGGCGCGCGCCCGACGCCAGCAGCCAGCGCTCCGTCTGCGGTTCGGCGTCCGCCGCGAACAGCACGCCCGCGCGCCCGTAGTCCAGCCGGACCACGACGCTGTTCGCGTTCACGTCCGAGCGCGAGTGGTTGATGGGCGGATCGGGCGGCGACAGCAGCGTGATCGTCGCGCCGCCGCCGATGTCGACGGTGCGGTTGCGCTCCGCCTGGCGAACCGTCACATGGCGCGCATCGAGCGCACCGAGCAGATCCTTGTAGACCGCGCTGTTGTGCCGGAACGGCGCATCCATGAACGTGCCTACGGTGAACGTGCGTACGACCGGAATCAGGCCTCCCAGATGATCTTCGTGGCGGTGCGTGAGCAGCACCAGATCGATCGTCGTCACGTGGCGCGCCCGCAGCGCCGCGGCCAGCGTCGGGCCCGCCTCCCGCGGACCACCGTCGATCAGGACCATCTTCCCCGTCGGCGACGTCACCAGCGCCGAATCGCCCTGACCGACCGCGATGAAGTCGATGCGCAGCGGGGAAGGGGGCGCCGGGGCAGGGGCCCCACGCGCCGACGTCCCGCACGCGAGCGCCGCGGCCAGCAGCAGCGACAGCAACGATCGGCGCGGCAGTAGCCCCACGCCCCCACGCTACGTTCGCCACGCACCCCACCACAAGAATTCCGATCGCCCGCATGCGCGAGTTTCGGCCCCCACGCCGATCGGTTTCGTCCGGTCCCCTCGAAGCGGGAGAGGGTTAGGGTGAGGGTCCCCGGAAACGCCTCGGCTGCACTGCGTCGCCCGACGCGGGGTTTCTCGTCCCCTCGTACCCAGATCCCTCGATAAGCCGCTAAATAGCACAATAATATCAACGAATTACAATTACTTGCCCACAAGCGAGACCGACGGTACTCTGCCGCGCTCAAGGAGGTCCCCATGAAGAAGCTCCTCACGACCCTGATGTTGACTGCGTTCATGGCATCCGGCACGGCCGCGATGGCGGGTGCAGCAGCTGAGAAAGACGCGAAGGCCGCCAAGGACAAGCCCGCAGCGAAGGAAGAGAAGTCCGCGCCCGCTCCGAAGGCGGACGACAAGGCTGCCGGCGACAAGAAGGAAAAGAAGTAGTCGTCGCGTAATCGAATCAGGCATTACGGCCGTCTCCGGCTAACCGCTGGAGACGGCCTTTTTTTTGGTCGTGGATGCGGCGTGGCCCAGCCGGAAGCGGCGTGCCTCTTGGCGCCGAGGCGCCCGCCGTGTTAAGGGCTAAGGCCTTCCGCCGGCATAGCTCAGTGGTAGAGCGACGCTTTCGTAAAGCGTAGGTCCTCGGTTCAATCCCGAGCGCCGGCTCAGACGTTAGTCGACCAGAACACGTACTCGACGCCGCCCCAGGTGAGGTGGTTGTAGTCGTTCATGTCGAGCATGCCGGTCGCTCCCATGGTCCCGCCCACGCCGGTGATTTTCAGCCCGTCGCAGCTGTAGCTGCCCCCGTCTTCGACGTCGGCGTGCGACCAGGTGTAGTGGTCGCTGCTGAAAAACCTGAGGAAATAGCGGCAATGGAACTCCTCCATGCCGCTTGCGCCGACCCCGCACGACAACGTCGAGCTTACTGATTGGAAGTTCTTGCCAGCCACGATGGCGCACGCGTCGACAACAGCGCCGCCGGTTCCGCCGCTCCCGCCCGTTCCGGTCGTACCCGGCGAGCTGCCGCTGCATGCCGCCGCGAGCAAGACCAGAAACCTCAACGATCGCTTCAACAGATCACCCCATTTCCCGCCGGTTGGCCCATCATACAGCCAACACGATTTTTGACTTCGCAGGGCATTCGATTCCAAGTTGGTCCGGGTCTTGCGTAGCTGGCGCGCGCGATGAGCGGCTTTGCGGCTTTGGCGGTGGCTCTGCTGGCGGCGACGCCTGCGAGTCCCGCTGTGCCCGCGGCCCCTCACCCTAACCCTCTCCCCGCCCCGCGGGGCGAGGGGACCGGAGCGGAGGGGACCGGAGCGATCGTGCCGCTCGTGGGCGAGCCAGCGCCGGCGCCGCCTGCCGGGCCGCCGCGCGTGCTCGTGTGCGTGCCGAAGGGTGCCGCGGCGCTGGAGCCGCAGGTGGCGCGCGCGTTCTCGTGGGCGTCGCTGACGACGCTTGGCCCCGACAACATCGCGCGCCGGTTTCCGCCGTCGGAGACCAGCCGCGCGGTCGCCGCCGACGAGCGCCGCCTCGACGAGCTGGTGCGCGCCGCCGAGGCCGACTTCCTGGCGCTGAAGTTCGACGCGGCGACGGCGCGCCTCGACGAGTGCGCGAAGATCATCGATCACCTTCCGCCGTCGGTGCGGTACGAGGCCGCCTACGTGCGCGTGCAGTTGCTGCAGGGGCGCATCGCGCAGGCGCGCGGCGACGCGCACGCCGCGGATGCGTTCGCGCGCGCCGCCGAGGCGGCGGTCGACGTCGAGCTGGACGAGGCCGACTATCCGCCCGCCGTCCGCAAAGCCTACAAGGCGGCCCGCGCCGGCGTTCGCGCGCGGCCGCGCCGCACCGTCGAGCTGGTGAGCGAGCCCGCCGGCGCCGAGGTCGAGGTCAACGGCCAGCTCGCGGGACGCACGCCGGCGAAGCTCGCGCTGCCGGCCGGCCGTTGCTTCCTGTCGGTCACGCGCGCCGGGTTCAAGCCGCACCTCGCGGTCTGTCCCACCGACCGGACATCCACGTTGGTGACGCTGGAGCCCGCCGCGAAGGACGGCCTGCGTGATCAGCTGCGCGACCGCATCGCCGCGGATCCCGCCTGGTTCCTCGAACCGTTGCTGCTCGATACGCTGGCGTCCGAGGAGAACGCGCGCTGGATCGTCGTGCTCGATCGCGATCGCGGCGGGCGCGCGTTGAAGGCGCTGGTGTTCTCGGCCGCCGAGCACGCTCTGAAGCCCGTCGAGCCGTCGCGCCTCCTGGAGGGCGAGCTGGACAAGCTGTCGTCGGCGGTGCGCAGCCTGGTTCAGCGCACGCAGTTGCTGGAGGCGCAGGCGGTCGAGACACCGTCCGGCGTACCGGCGCTGGAGGTTCGCGCCGGCGATCCGGGTCTGGCCAGCGCGGTCGCGTTCGTGCGCCGCAAGGGGAGCGCCGACTACCTACGCCTCGGTCTGGAAGCGCGAGGGGCGGGGCGCTTCGCCGGCACGCTGCCTTCGCTGCTCGCCGGCGAAGGTGAGTGGGACGTCGAGTATTACGTCGAGGGACGCGACGGCGCGGGCGCGGTGGCGTGCCGCGCCGGCGACGCGGGCGCGCCGCTGCGGTTCCGGCGCGCGGGCACGGTGGCCGTCGCCGCGCCCGCCAGCCCGTCGCGCTGGTACCTGTGGACGGCGCTCGCCGTCGTCGCCGCCGGCGCGGCCGCGACCGGCGTCTACTTCGTGACCCGTTCCGACGACGTCTCCGTCCGGCTGGTGCCGCCGTGAGGCGTCTCGCCGCCGCCTTCCTGCTGGCGCTCGCGTGCGGTTGCAAGCAGCCGCAGGCGCAGCTTCGCCTGCAATTTCCGATCGACGCCGATGCCGGCGTCGACGCGGGCGCCTGCTACCAGCAGACCAGTCTGAAATGCGTGAACTACCTCCAGTTCACGGTCGGCAGGGACGAATCCAGCAGCCGCTGCAACCGCGTCGAGGTCGAGCTGAACGACCTTTGCGATCTGGCGAAGGTCGCGCAGAGGCAGGAGGTGTTCAAGCTGTCGCCCGACACGCCGCTGCCGATCTCTATCGAAGGCCTGCGCGTCTATCCGGCGACCGGCTGCAACTCGACCGCCGCATGCCCGCCGCGCCGGATCTTCTCGGGAACGACGGTCATGGAAGGCAAGATCGGCGACTATGCCGACGGCGTCATCGACTTGCCGGTGACGGTGATCGAGCCCTGCGGACTGCCCGAGTATTTCTATCCGCTGCCGGACGGAGGGACCATCGACGGCGGCGTCGCCACGTGCGCGCAGGTCTGCGGCGCCTCGCCGGTCGTCTGCGCCAACGTCGAGCATGGGTGCCTTTGCCAGGGCGACCCGGCATCGGGTGCGGCGGCCCGAGCTATGGACGGCGGACAAGATGGTATTGCCTCCGGTCAATAGGCAGGCGCGGCGGCGGGCCGCGTCGAGCCCCGGTTTCCGTGGCTTCGAGGGGTGGCTCGGGCCTTGCTGTTGTCGGGCCCGTAGCTTTCGCCCTTTCTCTACCGACAGGAGCCCGAGATGAAAACTCGATACCTGAACCTCCTCTTCATCTACACGGCCGCCGGTGCTGCCGGTGTCGCGCTCGGCGCGTGTTCGACCGACACCTCGAACATCGATCCGGAGGTGGACGCGCGCCTCCGCAACAACCTTCCCAGCGCCTGCACCGCCGAGAAGATCGCCGCCTGCCCGGCGGTCAGCGTGACCCACTGTCCGAACGGACAGGAGCCGGTCATCGACTACTCCGCCGACTGCTGCCCGCACTTCACTTGCCAGCCGCTGTGCCAGTCGCCGCAGGCGCGGACCTGTCCCATGACGCCCGCGCCGATCTGTCCGGCGCGCACCAAGCTGTGGATCGGCACGGCGATCGAGGACTGTTGCCCCGCCTATCGCTGCGAGCCCGACGGCACGACCTGCGATCCGGCGACGGGCGCGAAGTGCTGCGACGCGACCAACGTGGCTTGCACGCTCGCGATTCCGTACTGCGGGCCCAACGTTCAGCCGAAGATCGTCGGCGAGACGGCGGACTGCTGCCCGATCTACCAGTGCCCCTGTGACGCGGTGATCGACCCGGCCACTGGCGTGACGACGGACGCGCGCAGCTGCGGTTGCACGACGCCGACCTGCAAGGACGGCGAGGCGCTCGTCTGCGACAAGAAGGACGTCTGCGGCGGCCCCTGCCGTTGCGAGCCCGCGCGCGGCGTCTGCAAGACCGATTCGGATTGCCCGGCCGACGCCCGGTGCGATGCCACGAACTGCCGCCTGCCACCCACCGCCGCGGACGCGAGCGCGCCCACGTGCGACCCGAGCAAGTGCGGGCCCACGCTGGCAATTCCCAGCCGGATCTGCGCCGACGGCAGCACCGCCGGGCCCACGGACCGCTGCCTGTTGAACGCAGACGGCACCTGCGGCTGGGAGATCCGGACCTGCCCGAGCGACTGCTACGGGATCTGCGTCCCGAACATCACGCGCGGCTGCCGCGCGGACAGCGACTGCCCGAGCGGTCAGCAGTGCGACGTGGTCTGCAGTGGCTGGGGGTGCAGCAAGGGCGGCACGCCGGTCACGAACGATCCGACCGCGGCGCCCATCCCGCCTGACGCCATCTGCGGTTGCACGACCGCGGATCCGAGCTGCGTGTGCGACGCGGCCGGGAACTGCAAGGGCCAGGTCTGCGAGGGCAAGTGCGCGCCGAAGCCGCCGACGTGCGACCCGAACAAGCCGGTCGCCTGCCCGACGTTCGCGCCGGTCTGCCCGAGCGGCGTCACGCCGATCCCGAACGGCATCGACCCGAACACCTGCTGCGAAACGTACAAATGCCCCGTCTGCGATCGCACGACGACCTCGACGACGGGCGCCAGCAACGCCTCCTGTAGCACGCCGGCGTGCAAATGCGGCGCGAAGCAGGTTGCGACCGACCCGGCCACCTGCTGCCCGAAGTACGAGTGCGTCCCGATGAGGGCCGACGGGACCTGCGGGTAAGCGCACGTCGCCCGAAAGCGGCTCGCCCTCACCCTGACCCTCTCCCGCTTGCGCGGGAGAGGGGACCTGATCCGGATCTTCCTCCCCTCTCCCGCTTGCGGGAGAGCGCCGTGAGGGCAAGCCTTGCGAGAGCTCACTCCCGCGGTTTGCGCAGGCCGTAGCGGCCCATCAGGCGCAACAGGTAGACGCGGTCGATGCCGGCGCGGCGCGCGGCCTCCGAGATGTTCCCGCCCGTCGCTTCGAGCATCGCGGTCAGGTAGCGGCGCTCGAAGCGGTCGGTGAGCGCGTTCTTCGCGTCCTTGAACGGGACGCGGATGTCGACCGGCTCGCCGCCGTCCGGAGCTTCGGGCGCGGCGGGCGTTGCGAACGGAACGTCGTCGAGCACCGCGAGCCGTTCGACCGCGTTGCGCAGCTCGCGGACGTTGCCCGGCCAGGGGTGCGCGACGAAGTTGCGCAGCGTCTCCTCGGAGAACGGCGGCGCGGCGTCGCCCGGCTTGGCCAGCGAACGGAAGTGTTCGACCAGCACAGGGATGTCGTCGGGACGCTCGCGCAGCGGCGGCACGCGCAGGCGCATCACCTCCAGGCGGAAGTAAAGATCCTGGCGGAAGCTGCCGCGGTTGACCTCCTCTCGCAGGTCGCGGTTGGTGGCGGCGACGACACGGACGTTGATCTTGCGCGGCTGCGCAGACCCGATGCGGCGCACCTCGCGCGCTTCCAGCACGCGCAGCAGCTTCGGTTGCAAGGGGAGGGGCAGCTCGCCGATCTCGTCGAGGAACAGGGTGCCGCCCTCGGCCTCCTCGAACGCGCCGGCGCGCGCGCGATCGGCGCCCGTGAACGCGCCCCGCTCGTGGCCGAACAGCTCGGACTCGAACAGGTTGGGCGGGACCGCGCCGCAGTCGACGACGATCAGCGGGCCGGCCGTGCGCGGGCTTGCCTGGTGGATGGACTCGGCGAGCGCGTCCTTGCCGGTCCCGGTCTCGCCTTCGATCAGCACGGTGACGTCGGAGGCGGCGACGCGGCCTGCGAGCGCGAACAGGCGCCGCATCGCCGTTGATCGCCCCCACAGCCGGCCGAAACGCTCGGAATCCGCCAGCGGTAACTCGACGGATTCGTCCAGCGCCTCGAAGCGGACCTGCGTGTGGCCCAGCTCCAGCGTCGCGCCGCGCGGGACGAACGCCTCGCGCACCTCGACACCGTCGATGCGGCTGCCGTTGGTCGAAGCCAGATCGCGCAGCAGCGGTCCCTTCGGCGTCAGGCGGATCGTGCAGTGGTTGCGCGACACGGTCGGGTCGGTCAGCCGCAGCTGCGCGCCGTCGGCGCCGCCGATCAGGATCTCGTCCTGCTCCAGCGTCACCGTGGTCCCCTTGTCGGGGCCCTTCAGGACCTTCAGCCGGATCTTGGGCAGGGCCAGCGTGCGCGGACCGGCGAGCGTGCGCGTGGCGGCGTCGGGCGGCCGCTTCGCGTCGCTCATCGCGCGTCCCCCCGCAGGTCGACGATCAGCGGCGTGTCCTTCTTCGGTTCGATCTTCACCTCGACCTGCTTTCTCCCCAGCTTCGGATTCTCGATCGTCACCGACGCGCGCCCCGCCCGCACCGGAAACCGCAGGATCGGCGTCGTCCCCGCCAGCTTCCCGTTCACGTGCACCGTCGCCCACGGGCTCGCGTTCACAGATATCGATCCCATCGCTCTCTCAGCCCTCGCGATCGTAGTCGCTGACGCTGACGCTGACGTGGGCGTGGACGTCAACGTGGACGTGGACGTCGGCGTAGACGTGGACGTCGGCGTCGTCGCGGTCGTGGTCGGAACAGTCGTCACCGGCGCGACCACCGCCACCTGCGCTGGCGCCCGCCACGGTCGCGTCCAGAAGATCGCTCCAGCCGCGACCATCGCCACGACGCCCAGTCCCGTCAGAATGGGAACCGTGATCCGCTTCGGCGACGGTGCCACCGCGACGACCGTCCGCCGCCGAGGCGCCTCGTGGACCGGCGCCGCCGCGACCACGCGCGACAGCACCGTCCCCTCGCGCGGGCTGGCCGCTCGTGTGACGGTCAGTCCTTCGCGTCGCGTGCCCGGCTCGAACAGCGCGTTCAACCGCTCGCGCTCGTGGGGAAACGCCGCGCGCAGCCGATCCCGCAGCGCGCCCGCGCCGCCGCGCAGGCCCAGCGCGAACATCAGCTCGTCGATCGCGTCGGCGAACGCGCCGGCGCTGGGGAAGCGGTCGTCGGGCCGCGCGGCCAGCGCCCGCCGGAGCAGCGGCTCGAAGACATCGGCGCGGTCCAACCCCGTCGGCGGGCGATAGCGGCAGAGCTGGATCTCGTACAGCGTCTCGCCGGTGTCCTCCTCGCCGAACGGGCACTCGCCCGCCAGCAGCGTGTACAGCAGCACGCCCGCCGAGAAGACATCCGACCGCAAGTCGACGGGCTCGCCGCGCGTCTGCTCGGGCGACATGAACGGGATCGTTCCGCTGATCCCTTCCGTCACGCGGCGCGCATCACGCGAGCGCGCAACGCCGAAGTCGGTCAGCTTCACCTCGCCCTCGAACGAGACCAGCACGTTGGCCGGCTTCACGTCCAGGTGGACGATGCCCAGCGGCCGGTTGTCGCTGTCCGTGCGCCGGTGCGCGTAGTCCAGCCCGCGCAGCATCTGCGCGACCACGTGCAGCGCCTCGGCGGGCGTCAGCCGCCCGCCGTCGGGCAGCCGGCGCAGCCGCTGCACGTCGACGCCCTCGACGAACTCCATCGCCAGGAAGAACTCGTTGCCTTCGGTCCGCCCGAAGTCGAACACCTGCACGACGTTGGCGTGCGACAGCTGCATCGCCAGACGGACCTCGTCGAAGAAGCGCGCGACGAACTGCGGGTCGCTGCTGGAGCCGGTCCGGATGCGCTTGAGCGCGACGCGCTTCGAGACGCCGGCCTCGGTCACCGCGCTGGCGGCGACGATCTCGGCCATCCCGCCCTCGGCGATCAGCCCGCCGATGTCGTACCGCCGGACCAGCTGCGTCACGCCAAGACTATAACCCGGTGGCGCGACCCGCTCGCGGGGTCGCTTTCGCCGCCGCGGCTCAATTGCTACGATCGGCGCGTCGTGCGGTGTATGGACGAGCGAAGATGGAGGCTGGCGGCGTTGCTCGCGCTGGCGGCGGCTCCATGTCTGGGCGGGTGTGGGAAGGGGGCGCAGGCGACCCCCGATGGCGGCGACGGCGCGCCGATCAGCTGGGACGGGGCGATCGCAGGGATGCACGCCTTTGACGTGACCGCAGTACTGCATGCGAAAAGCAACGGGCCGCCGCCGCCGCCCACGAATGGCTTCACGCTCGTCGTCGACACGGCCGCGCGGCTGGCGATCGCCGGGGGCAAGGGACAGGGCGCGACCGTCGCGCTCACGACAACCGACGGCAGGACGTTACGGTCGACCGCCGGGTTCACCGTGGGCGGGGGCGGCGGCAGCGTCAGCGAAAGGTTTCAGTACGACACGTTCGAGGTCACGTTGACCGATGGCGCGCTCGCGGGAACGGCGACCGGCACCGCCAGCCTCTCGGCCGGCGAACAGGTGCTTTCCGCGCCCTTCACGGCGACGCTGGCGGGGAGGGCGGACGAGACGGCGCCGACGCTGCTCGCATTCGGCACCCCGACGAACCCGTTCGATGGGTTCGCTTTGATCGCGTCCGAGCCGCTGCCCACCAGCGCGGCCGCGCGGCTGGTCGCCGACGACGGCGCCGCGATCGATCTCGTGCCCGCGCTCGTCGACGGCGCCGTGCCGATCGTCGTCGGGTTCTCGAAGCCGGACGTCGTGCTGCGCGCCGGTCAAGGGTACGTGGTCGCGCTCGACGGCCTGGTCGACTTCGCGGGAAACGTCGACCGCGGCGGCCAGCCGTTGCGTCTCGCAACCTTCAGAGACGCGCCGCTGGCGCCCGAGGATGGTTTCGAATCGGCCGTCGCCGGAAGCGAGCTTGGAGGCGCGCTGGTGGTGTCGGGCGAACCGCTGCCGGCGATCGCCGGCACGGCCAGCCTCTACGTCGGCAGCAAGCTGGACACGCCGCGCGGGGTCGCCGCCCCGCTGTTCCCACTCGGCATCCGCCTGGCGCGGCAGGCCGGGGATACGACGTTGCGCTTCACGTATCGCACCGTCGACCTGACCACGACGCCGTCATTTCTGGGATTGCTGTGGGTCGGGGCAGAGGGCGGCGCGACGGGCCCGGCGATCTCTTCGTTCCCCTCCACCGGGGCGGTGGAAACGCTGACTATCGGGGCGCAAACGATCTACGCAAGGGCTGCAGTCACGATGGCAGTCCCGTTGCCCGCAGACGCAAGCGACGACGTGCTACTCGTCGTCGCGCCGGCGACTCCCTCCCTCGGCGTATTTCAAACACCGCCCACGGGGTTGCTGATCGACGACGTTCGCCTCGAGTGACGCGCTAGTAACAGAAGTGCAGGGCGATCGGGCTAGAGGCGCCACTGCAAGAGATGCTGACGGTGACGTTGTGGCAGCGCTCGCCGGTCGCGCAATCGCCATCGCCCGCGCAGTACTTGCGGCACACGACGCCCGCGTCGGCGGCGGACAGGCATCCGGTGCCGCGCGGGCATGGCACCGTCGTCGAGCAGGGGCTGCCCGGCGCGCCGCCGTCGGTGTTCTGGATGCAGGCGAGCACGGCGCCGGTTCCCGCGCACGTGAAGTCGCACTTCGCGACATCCGATGAGCAGTTCTGCGCGGCGGGGTCGCAAGTCGTCACGCCGCCCGTGCCGCCCGCGCCGCCCATGCCGCCGCCGCTGCCGCCGGGCGCGCCGTCCGGGGGAGCGCCGCTCGTCGAGCTGCACGCACCGATCACCACCGCCATCGCGGCCACCACCAGCGTCGCTGCCCGGTCGCGCCTCACGGACACGACTATATCCCGATGATCTCAACAATCGGAGAGTGGGCGACAGCCCTGTCGTGGTCAGCGACTCAGCCTCCTGTGGACGGCGCGGGTTCCGCGGCGGCATCACGCTTGCTACGATTGCCCGCGCCATGCTCCGCCGCGCCGCGATCATCACCGTGCTGGGCCTGCTCGGTGGCTGCGGATCGTCGCCGCAGCGAAATCCCGACGGCGGCGACGGCGTACTGACGCCGCCGGACGCGCTGGCGGCCGGACGTCATTCGTTCGACGTGACCGCAGTGCTCGGTGGCGCGTCCAATTTGCCGCCCACGAACGGCTTCACGCTGGTCATCGATGTCGACGCGCAGGTGGCAATCGTGGGCGCCAACGGAGGCGCCAATGCCGTCCCCTTCACGACGACCGACGGACGGACCTTCGTCGTGAGAACACCCTTCACGGTGGGCGACAAATCTCCCGACCCGTGCGGCGCCGAGGAGAGCGTTCGTTACGACGGCATCGAGGTGACGATCGCGGCCGACGGATCGCTCACCGGCCGAGGGTCCGGCGTCGCCAACATTTCGTGTGGCGACTGCAGCTTCGGCGTCGCGTTCAACGCCACGCTGACCGGGAACGCGGACAGGACCCTTCCGACGTTGCGCGCGTCGGGAACGCCCCCGTCGAGTCCGTTCGATCTATTCGGCCTCCGTACGTCCGAACCCCTTCCCGCCACCGCCACCGCGCGCCTGGTCGCGGACGACGGCGCGGCGATCGACCTGGTCCCGACGATCAACGACGGCGTGATTCCACTGATTGGCGGCTTCTTGAAGCCGGCCGTCATCCTGCGGGCGGGACAGGGATACGTCGTGACGCTGGACGGGCTGACCGACTTCGCCGGTCTCGTCGACACGAGCGGCTCGACCCTGCGTATCGTCGCGTTCCCCGCGGCGCCGGTGGTCGCCGAGGACGGATTCGAGTCGGCCACCGGCAACGCGCTGGGAGGCGCGATGGTGATGACCGCGGGCGCGCTGCCCGCGATCACGGGCAGCACCAGCCTCTACATCGGCGGCGCGGGCGCGCTGGGCCTGGACGCTTCGAACGGGCGCTCGCTGCTGGTGCGGCTGGCGCGCCAGCCGGGCGACACCAAGCTGCGCCTGTCGTGCCGGGCGGTGACGACGCAGGCACAGACGTCGTTCTTCGGGAGGTTGCAGGTCGGGTCGGAGGGCGCGTCGCTCAGCGCCGGTACCTCCAGCTCGTTCGGCGATGCGACAGGGGCGACGGAGATGGTGGATGTTGGCGGGCGCCCGGCGTTCCTGACGCCGAGCACGCCGATCGAGGTGACGTTGCCGGCCGACGTGGGCGACGAGGTGCTGCTGTCGATCGCGCCTTCCAACAACATCTGCTTCCCGGGAGGCGTCCGTCCGGGCGCGGGCCTGCTGATCGACGACCTGCGCCTCGAGTGACGCACCGGCGCCGCCATCGCCCAAATTCATTGAAGATTTCGCGCGCCGAGGACATTCATGGGGTTGGCTCATGATGACTTCATCGCGGATACGGGGAACCTTCGCGGCGCTGGCGCTGGCTTCGATCGCCGCGTGCGGCGACAGTGGCTCGGGCGGGTCGCCCGGCGTCGGCGGCGGCGGCCAGAGCGGTTCGGGGGCGACGGCGGGAACGGGCGGAGGAGCGGGAACGAGCGGTAGCGCGGGCACGACCGGCGTCGCCGGATCGAGCGCGGCCGGAACGGGTGGCGCGGCCGGCGCGGCGGGCGCTGCCGGTACGACGGGCGCCGGCGGCGCGGCGGGCGCCGGCGGCGCGGCCGCCGGTACGGGTGGCGTCGCGGGCGCGGCGGGCGGTGCGGGCGCCGGCGGTGGCGGCAGCGGCGGCACGACGGGCCTCGCCGGCGGCGGCGGCCGCGGCGGAACCGGCGGCGCTGCGGGAACGGGCGGGGCAGCAGGCGGCGGACGCGGTGGCTCCGGCGGCACGGGCGGGCGGGGCGGCGGCGCCGGGACGGCGGCCGGTGGCGCCGGCGGCGGCGGCACGGGCGGCTCGTCGGGATTGCCGGCGCGCGCGACGATCATCGATCTGTTGCGCCGGGCCAACACGTACTTCGTCAACAAGTGGCCCGATCCGGGGACGCGGATCGACTCCTCGCACGAGAGCCACATCTGGACGCGCTCCGTGTACTACGAGGGCTTGATGGGGCTGAACGCCGTCGATCCCCAGCAGAGCTACGTCGACTACGCGGTTCGCTGGGGCACCAGCCACAGCTGGGGCCTGGTCGGCGGCACCACCACGCGCAGCGCCGACAACCAGTGCGCCGGCCAGACGTACATCGATCTCTACAACATGGACATGCAGTCGATGCGCATCCGCGACATCAAGGCCGACATCGACATGGTCGTCGCGGGCGCCGCGTCCAACGACTGGACCTGGATCGACGCGGTCCAGATGGCGATGCCCGTCTACATCAAGCTGGGCAAAATGGGCACATCGACCAACTACTACGACAAGGCGTACGCGCAGTACTCGAACATGAAGAACGTGCAGGGCGCCGCCGGCCTCTACAGCAAGACCGAGCACCTGTGGTGGCGCGATGGGGACTTCGATCCGCCTTACACCGAACCGAACGGCAAGAGCTGCTACTGGTCGCGCGGCAACGGCTGGGTGTTCGCGGCGCTGACCCGCGTGCTGGACGTTCTTCCGTCGAACGAGTCGCATCGCGCGGAGTACCTCGCCGACTTCCAGGCGATGGCGGAGGCGCTGCGCGCCGTGCAGCGCAGCGACGGGTTCTGGAACGTCAGCCTGCTCGACCCGACGCACTACGGTGGTCCCGAGCTGACGGGCACGTCGCTGTTCACGTACGGGATGGCGTGGGGCGTGCGCACCGGCGTGCTGTCGTCGGCGACGTACCTGCCGGTGATCCAGCGCAGCTGGGCCGCGATGGCATCGACCGTCCACACGAACGGCTTCCTCGGTTACGTGCAGGGCACGGGCAAGCAGCCATCCGACGGGCAACCGGTGACGTTCGACAGCGTGCCGAACTTCGAGGACTTCGGCCTCGGCTGCTTCCTGCTGGGCGGCAGCGAGATCGCGCGCCTCGCGTCGCCCTGAGCGGCCGCTACATGATGATGCAGCCGAACACGATGGTGACCGTCGTGATCGTCTTCGCCTTCCACTGATCGCACGCCGTCCCGTGCAGCAGCAGCGACGTCATGCCGGCGTCCGTGTAGGTCCAGCCGTTGGTCGCGTCCATCGGAATGGTGACGGCCCCGGTGGTCGTCGTTGCCCGGATGGAGATGTTCGCGCGGCTGGTGCTGCCGTCGCTGGTCGGCGGCGGCGGAATCGACAACGTGCACGTGTTCGCCGTGGTCACCAGCGTGCGCAGCACCGCCTCGAACTCGGCGGTGTTCGTGACCGCGTAGTACTGGGTGGCCTGTCCCGTCTGCGGATATCCACCCTCGATGGCCATCTGGTTCAGCGCGGAATCCGCGGCGCCGCCGCTGGTCGCGATGCCGACGACGAACGTCGGGATGCCGGCGGCGCGCGCGGCCGTCACGGCGGCGACGGCGGCGGGCGTGTCGTCGTTTGACGAGGTTCCGCTGGCGGGACAGTTCGGCTGGCCGTCGGTCGCGAGCACGATGTACTTGGGGTTCGGATCGGTCAGCGTGGACAGATAGGTGACAGACGCGTTCTCCGCCGCGCGCGTCGGCGTCGAGCTGCCGTTGGTGAGGTTACCGATCGCATCCGTGCGGCCCGTGAGCGCGTTTGAAATCGCGGTGCCGTTCGCCGGCCCGATGGCGACGGCAACGGAGTTGCTGACACCGCAGGTGCTGCCCACGTCCGCGAACATCTTGAGGCCCCAGTTCACCTCCGTCTCCGTCTGGGTGACGACCTGCTTGATCGCCGTCGTCATCAGCGACCACTTGGAGGTCGCGCCGCAGCCTGGGGCCGGGCACTGCGTGTTGTACGTGTCCTGGTTCATCGAGCCCGACGCGTCCTGAAGGAGCAGGATGTCGGGAGGAACCGCGGACGACGTCATGGGGAACGTGCCGCACGAGAGGCCGCCGCCCTGACCCGAAGCGCCCGCCGTCCCCGTCGTCCCCGCGATGCCGCCGGTGCCCGCTGCGCCGCCCGTGCCCGCGATGCCGCCGGTGCCCGCCGTCCCCGTCGTCCCCGCGATGCCGCCGGTGCCCGCTGCGCCGCCCGTGCCGGCCGCGCCCGCAGCACCGGTCGTGCCCGCGACGCCCGTTGTTCCGGCGGCGCCCGTCGTTCCGGCGACGCCCGTTGTTCCGGCGACGCCCGTTGTTCCCGCACTGCCCGTGGTGCCCGCAGTGCCGGTGGTACCGGCAGCGCCCGTTGTCCCGGCGGTACCCGTCGTACCAGCCGTGCCTGTTGTTCCCGCGACACCGGTGGTGCCCGCAGTGCCGGTGGTGCCCCCGCGGCCTGTGGTGCCGGCGGCGCCCGTTGTTCCACCGGTGCCCGTGGTGCCCGCGGCGCCCGTTCCCGCCGCGCCGGTGGTGCCCCCGCGGCCTGTGGTGCCGGCGGCGCCCGTTGTTCCGGCGGTACCCGCGGCGCCCGTTGTTCCGGCAGCGCCTGCGGTGCCGGCGGCGCCCGTTGTTCCCGCGGCGCTCGTTGTTCCGGCAGCGCCCGTGGTTCCGGCAGCGCCCGTGGTGCCCGCAGTGCCAGTCGTACCCGCGGCGCCCGTGGTTCCCGCGTCGCCCGTGGTGCCTGCCGCGCCGCCCTTTCCACCGGCGCCGCCCTTGCCGCTGGCACCCGCGCCAGCTGACGCACCTGCAGTCCCGTCCGGTCCCGTGTTCGGAACGTCGTTGCAACCGGTGGCGATCGCAACAACCGTACAGGCGAACAGCGTTCCCAGCCGAACGGTGCGCCGACCCCGCTGCCTCACGGGGCCGACTCTATACCGGGGCGACGTCGCCGCAAAAGCGCGCGAGCGCACACGCCAGCCGCTACGTACCGGGCGCCGTCACGAGGCCGATGATGCGGCCGGGCTTGTAGATGAACTTCTTGATCGACCGGCCCTCGAGGTGCTTCGCGACGTTCGGCAGCGCCAGCGCGGCGGCGCGCGCCTCGTCCTCGCTCGCCGTCGGCGAGATGTCGACGCTGCCGCGCACCTTGCCGTCGACCTGAACGCCGATCGACACGGTCGCGTCGATGGTCAGCACGCTGTCGAACGTCGGCCACGCCTGTTCGAGCATGAAGGCGGGCTTTCTGTCTTGACCTCCGAGGTGCGCCCACGCCTCGTCGGCGAGGTGGGGCGCAAACGGCGCGACGAGGCGGATCATCGCATCCAGGTCGGCGCGCGTGGCGCGGTTCACGCCGCCCTCGGCGAGCACGTTCAGGTACTCCATCATCGCGGCGATGGCGGTGTTGAACTGCATCCGCTCCAGGTCGTGCGTCACGCGCTTGATGGTCTTGTGGCGCAGGCGCAGGTGCGGGTCGTCGGCGGGCGCCTTGGCTCCGTCCCATTCCTCGACCAATCGCCAGACGCGCTTTACGAAGCGATTCACACCCTCGATCGCGCGCGGGTCCCACGGCTTGGGTAACTCGAACTCGCCCATGAACATCTCGTACAGGCGCAGCACGTCGGCGCCGTAGTCGCGGACAACGTCGTCGGGGCTGATGCCGTTCATCTTTGCCTTCGACATCTTCTCGACGGTCACCTTCAACTTCTCGCCGGTCGCCTTGACGAACGCTTCGTCGCCGCGCAACTCGACCTCGGAGAGTTCGTGGTAGCGGCCCATCGCGTCCTCGTACGAATACGCGAGCACGACTCCCTGGTGGCGCAGCTTCTGGAACGGCTCCTTGGTGCTGACCACGCCGATGTCGAACAGCACCTTGTGCCAGAAGCGCGCGTACAGCAGGTGCAGCACGCTGTGCTCGGCGCCGCCGACGTAGAGATCGACCGCCATCCACTGCTTCTCGACCGCTGGGTCCCATGCGCGCGCGTCGTTCTTCGGGTCGAGATAGCGCAGGTAGTACCAGCACGAGCCCGCCCACTGCGGCATCGTGTTGGTCTCCCGCTTCGCGGGCCCGCCGCACTTCGGACAGGTCGTGTTCACGAAGCTGTCGATGGCGGCGAGCGGCGATTCGCCCGTGCCGGTGGGCTCGTAGCGCTCGACGTCGGGCAGGCGCACGGGCAACTGTGCTTCGGGCACGGCGACCACGCCGTCGTTCGGGCAGTGGATGAGCGGAATCGGCTCGCCCCAGTAGCGCTGGCGCGAAAAGACCCAGTCGCGCAACTTGTAGCTGATCGCGCCCTTGCCGACGCCGCGCGCCTCGAGGTCGGCCGTGATCTTCTTCTTCGCTGCGGGCGTGGCCAAGCCATCGAGCGGCCCCGAGTTGATGTTGACGCCGTCGCCGGTGAACGCGTGGTCTGGATCGATCGCGCTGCCATCGGTCGGCAATGTGGGTCGAACCACCTGAACGATCGGGATGTCGAACTTCTTCGCGAACTCGAAGTCGCGCTCGTCGTGGGCCGGCACGGCCATGATCGCGCCGGTGCCGTAGCTGGCCAGCACGTAGTCCGCGATCCAGATCGGGACCTGCTTGCCGTTGACCGGGTTCGTCGCTGTCGCGCCCGTGAACACGCCGGTCTTTTCCTTGGCCAGATCGGTGCGCTCGAGGTCGCTCTTTCGGCGCGCGGCTTCCTGGTAGGCCGCGACGGCCGCCCGCTGCTCGGGCGTGGTCAACTCGGCGACCAGCGCGTGCTCGGGCGACAGCACCATGTACGTCGCGCCGTACAGCGTGTCCGGGCGGGTCGTGAAAACGCGCAGCTCACGCCCCGCGACCGGCGTCGCGGTCGTGAACGTCACCTCGGCTCCCTCGCTGCGGCCGATCCAGTTGCGCTGCATCGCCACCGTCGACGCGGGCCAGTCGAGCTCGTCGAGATCGGTCAGCAGCCGATCCGCGTAGCGGGTGATGCGCAGCATCCACTGGCGCATGTCCTTGCGCACGACGACGCTGCCGCAGCGTTCGCAGCGCCCCTGGCTGACCTCCTCGTTCGCGAGGCCCGTCTTGCACGACGGACACCAGTTGATGGGGACGACCGCTTCGAATGCGAGGTCGCGGTTGAACAGCTGGAGGAAGATCCACTGCGTCCAGCGCAGGTAACCGGGATCGGTCGTGTCGATCTCGCGCTCCCAGTCGTAGGCGAACCCGACCGCGTCGATCTGACGGCGGAAGTTGGCGATCGCGGCGGCCGTCGTCTCGCGCGGGTGGACGCCGTGCTTGATGGCGTAGTTCTCGGCGGGCAGGCCGTATGCGTCCCAGCCCATCGGGTGCAGGACGCGGAAGCCCTGCATGCGCTTCCAGCGCGTGATCACGTCCGTCGCGGTGTAGCCCTCGCAGTGGCCGACGTGCAGGCCCGAGCCCGACGGGTAGGGGAACATGTCCAGCGCGTAGAACTTCGGCTTGGCCGGATCGGTCGGGGTCCTGTGCAGCCCGGCCTCGCGCCAGCGCGCTTGCCACCTGGGCTCAACGGTGCGGTGCTCGTACGCCATGAACCGCGCAATATAACCGCGAGGTGTTCGAGATTCGACATGCGCGCGCGGATTCCGCGGGCGGTATGGGGCGGCACCCCGATTGCTCCTCCGCCGTGCGTGAGGTTGGCCAGCGCGGCGTGCATCGCGACGATCGGCGCGCTCGCGCTGCGGGCGAGCGCCGCCGCCGCGCAGACGCCGCTGGACATGCCCGAGCAGCCGCCGGAGACACCGCCGATCGCCGCCGCGCCGCCCGCGCCGGCGGAGATGCGCTGGTATGGATGGCAGACGCTGGTCGCCGACGCGGGCGCCGTGGGGTTGTTCGGGCTCGCGGCGGCGCTCGCCGGTGGCGACCGTGACTCGACAGCCGCCGTGGCGGCCGGGCTCATCGGCCTGAGCACGTACCTGGCCGCCGGGCCGATCATTCATGCCGCGCACGGCCACCCGGGAAAAGCCGGCATCAGCGTGGCCCTCCGCGTTGGACTGCCGGTGCTCGCCTGGGCGATAGGCTTCGGTGTCGG
>Ga0207681_10000294_pt1 | contig 36926 bp, 16 predicted proteins | sample KBSS53metaG_FD_184324 | JGI IMG/M metagenome (GOLD analysis project Ga0207681, IMG submission 184324) | Switchgrass rhizosphere microbial communities from Kellogg Biological Station, Michigan, USA - KBS S5-3 metaG (SPAdes) (version 2) | ecosystem: Host-associated > Plants > Roots > Rhizosphere... | reverse complement strand
ATCACCGGCGCTACGACGACGCGCGCGACGTCGCGAACGCGGGCGTCGCCGCCGATCCCGACGACGCCGGCTGTCTGGCCGTCCTGGCGATGACCCTGCTGCGGCTGGGCGACGAGACGGCCGGGCTCGATGCCCTGCGCCGCGCCTGGAAGCGCGATCCCTACGACGTCCGCACGTTCAATCTCTTGAACCTCTACGAGAAGATCATCCCGGCGCGCTACACGACGATTCCCGGGAAGCACCTGCACTTTCGCGTGCCCACCCCGCACCGGACCGCCATCACCGAGGTCGTCGCCCCGTACCTCGAGGAGCGCTACCGGGATCTCGTCGCCCGCTATCGTCTGGAACCGACCGGGCCGGTGATCCTCGAACTGTTCGGCGAGCCGCAGGAGTTCGCCGTTCGCACGACCGGCCTTCCCGCGATCGGTGTCGCCGGCGTGTGCTTCGGCCGCGTGATCACCTCGCAGGCGCCGAGCAACCACGCCTTCAACTGGGGAATGGTCCTGACGCACGAGCTGGCCCACGTGTTCGCGATCCAGCTCTCGCGCTCGCGCGTCCCCCGCTGGTTCACCGAAGGGTTGTCCGAGCTGGAGACCGCGCGCCTGCGGCCGGAGTGGGCCCGACATGATGACGCCGCCCTGTTCGCCGCGCTTCGCCACGGCGAATTGCCCACGTTGCTTTCGTTGTCCAACGCGTTCGTGACCGCGCGGGGCGACGAGGCCGTTCGCGCCTACGCGCACGCGGCGGTCGCCGTCGAGTTCCTCGAACGCCGGTTCGGTTTCGCGGCGCTGCGCGACGCGCTGGTCGCGTTCGGGCGCGGCGAGGCCGAGGCGGCCGTGATGGGCAAGATGACGGGGATGTCGGCGGACGCCCTGGAACGGGAGTTCCGGGCCGAGCTCGCGCGGCGCTTCGTCCGCTTCGACAAGCAGTACCTGCCGCCGCAGGCCATCCGTCCCGCCACCGCCACCGCGCCCGCGCCGACGACCACGAAGTCCGGGGGCGGGCGTGACTGGGTCGGACGCGGCCTCGGCGCGTTGCGCACCGGCGACGTCGACGAAGCGCGGAAGGCGCTGGAGCGGGCGCGCGCGCTGTCCCAGCCGTCGCCCGACGAGCAGGCGGATGCGCTGTTCCTGGCCGGCGAGATCGCGCTCGCGCGCCGTGACGCCGACGCCGCGGTGGCGGCCTTCGAGGGGCTGCTGGACACGGGGGCGCCACCTCGGGACGGCTATGAGATCCGCGTCCGCCTTGCGCTGGCGGAGATTCACCGCAAGCACCCGGCGGTTGCGGAAGCGCACCTGCGCCGCGCCATCGAGCTCGACCCGGCGCGCGTCGAGCCACATGCCTTGCTCGCCGAGCTCTACAAGAATCAGTCGCGCGTCCAGGACCGGGTCGCAGAGCTAGCGGCCGCCGTACGCCTCGACCCGCAAGCTGACCGCATCGCCAAGGAGGCCGTGCTGGGCGAAGCCAAGGCCGGCCGATCCGCGCGCGTCACGGAGCTCGGGCCGCTGGCGATCTTCATCGATCCAGCGAACGCCGATCTTCACGCGGCGCTCGGCCGCGCCCTAGCTGCCACCGGCAAGGCTGCCGCCGGGGCCGCCTCCCTCGAGCGCGCGCTCCTCTTCGGCCCGCAGTCCCCTGCCCTGTTGCACCTCGAGCTCGCCACTCTTTACGACACGCTCGGCGACCGCAAGCGGGCGGCCGCTCACCGCACCGCTGCCGGCGGCGGCGCCCACTGAAGTCTGCCGATCGCCGTCGCCCGACGGCAACGTGAGCGTGAAAGTCGTGCCCGCTCCCGACGGGCTGGCGACCTCGATCTGGCCACCGTGATCGACGACGATGTGCTGCACCAGCGCCAGCCCCAGCCCCGTCCCGCGCTCCTTGGTCGAGAAGAACGGATCGAAGATCTTGGCCATATTCGCGGCGCCAATGCCGGGCCCCGTGTCGTGAATCGCTATGACGATGCGGCCCGCCGCCTCGCGCACCGCGACGTCCAGCCGCCGCTCCGCCGCGCCCGACATCGCCTCGCGCGCATTGCGGATCAAGTTCAGCAGCGCCTGCCGCAGTTGGCCCTCATCGGCGCCGACATCCGGTAATCCCGGCGCGATGTCGACGTTGACCGTGACGCCATCCTGCGCCAGCTCACCCCGGGACATGTCGACGACCGACGCAACGATCGCTCCGATGTCCTCCGGCTCCAGCTTCGGGCGCGGCAGGCGCGCGAAGCGCAGGTACGTCTCGGTGATCTCGGTCAGGCGATCCACCTCGCCGATGATGGACGTGACCAACCGCCGTGCCTCGTCGCCGCGGTCGGCGATCTCGTCGCCCAGCAGCTCGGCGTTGAGCCCGATCGACGCCAGCGGATTGCGAACCTCGTGCGCGATGTGCGCGGCCATCCGCCCGACGGTGGCGAGGCGTTCCGAGCGGATCAGGCGCTGCTCGCGCTCCTGGATCGCGTCCGCCATCGCGTCGAAGTCGCGCGCCAGATCGCCGATCTCGTCGTTGGAGGTGACGCCCGTCCGCTGCGCGTAGTTGCCCTTGCCCAGCTGACGGGCGTGCGCGCGCAGCACCGACAGCGGCCGCAGCGACGCGAGCGTGAACAGAAGCACCGCACCCGCGACCAGCAGACCGCCGACACCCAGCGCGATCGCCATCCACAGCGCCGTCTCGCCGTCGTCGGACAGACGCTGCGCGATCTGCGCGCTCTCACCACGCAGCGGCCGCCGCATCCGGTTCAGGTTGTGCGTCAGCGTCGCGAAGTGACTCTCGAACTCGGGGCGCGCCTTCGGATCGACAGCGGCGGCCGCCGTCCCGAGCTCGCTCGCCACGCCGTCCAGCTGGGTCCCCAGCGCCGCAACCTGCTGCCTCCGATTTTCGAAATCCGCTCGCCGGGACGAACGCGGTTCCTTTTCCAGGTAGCGATCGATCACGCCCAGCGCATCGTCCAGGTGCTTGCGCCCCATGCGCAGCGCGAGCGGCAGATTGGGGTCGAGGCGCGCCGTCGTACCGCGCCCGAGCGCGGGCGCGAAGTCGTTCAGCGACTTCCAGGCCGCGTCGACCGACCCCTGCAATTCCAGATAGGCTTCGTTCGCGACCAGCCCCTGCCGCGTGCGATCTGACGAGATCGTCGTGAGAATCGCGTTGACGACCAGCGCCAGCAGCAGGACGACCAGCGCGAACAGGACCTTGAGGCGCACGGCCGTCCGACGCTAGCACGCCCGGTCGGTTTCCACATTTTCGCGTGCGGTTTTCCCGCAAAAATCAACGGCGTTTTGGGCTGTTTTATCCCACACGTTGACACAGCCTAAACATGCGGAAAAAATGGCGCCTCATGCGTCTAGCCGGGCTGCCATTTCTTGTCCTCGCGACCAGCCTGACCACCGCCGCCATGGCCCCTTCCCGCGCCGTTGCCGGGGACGAGGTCGGCACTGTGGTTCTGGGTATCGAACCACTCGAGGGAGCGCCAGACACCATCGCCGCCGAGATAACGGATGCGCTGCGGCAACGGGTCGCCGCGACGAAGGGCTACCAGCTCTTGCAGGGCAAGGACCTCGTCGAAGTGAAGCTGGTGTTCGCTTGCCCCGACGCTGCGCCCGCCTGCATGTCGACCGCGGGAAAGAGCCTGGGCGCCGACAAGGTCATCTTCGGCAACGTGAAGCGCGCCGGTAACGACTATCAGCTGACGCTGAAGATGCTCGACGTCAGCCGCGCCGTGGTCGAGAGCTTCACGGCCGAAACCGTGACCAAGAAGCACGCTGACGCCGCCGGGCTACGCGCCAGCGCGTCTGGCTGGCTCGCGAAACTGAGTGGCAAGGGCGGCGGCTCGATCCAGGTTCGCGCGAATTTTCCCGGCGCGGCTGTCAGCCTGGATGGAACGCAAGTGGGTACGACGGGCAGCAGCCCGGTCGTCATCCCCGACGTCGCGCCCGGCCGTCACGAGGTGACCGTCGAGAAGAGCGGCTACACCACCACCAAGCAGGAGTTCACGCTCGCGGCCGGGCAGAGCTTGCCGCTGAACCTGACGCTGTCGCCGGTCTCGGTCGAGGTGCTGCGACCAGACAACACCGGCAAGGGCAGCGAGATCGGCGGCGGGGGCGAACCGCCGAGCAGCGAAGGACCGACGATGGCCCGCACGGGTTTCTGGATCGCCGTGGTCGGAACGGTCGCGTCCGGCGCGCTGGCGTTGAAATACGGACTGGATGTTCGAGACATCAACAGCCAACTCGACCAGTACCGTCGCTTCCAGTGCATGGGCGACCCACCGATGACCACCAACTGCGACATCAACGGCAACAAGGCTGCGGCCTTGACCGAGGATCAGCGGGCCAGTGCCCACACGCTGACCGACAAAGGGAACCAGGATCAGCTATTGCAGTGGGTGTTTGTGGGACTGGCCGGGGCGTTCGCTATCGCGGGGGGCGTCCTGCTATACAAGGGCTATCTGACATCGGAGGGGACGCAGAGTGCCTCAAATCACGGGCTCAAGCTTTTCCCGACAGCATCGGCGTCTTCGGGTGGAATCATTGCGGAATTCGAGTTCTGACCTGAACCCGCCGAAACATGGTTGTGGCTTGGAAACAGCTGGCGGTTCGGAAAGGCTCCCGGCGTAAAATGGCATTTCAGGACCTCAGATTTTTTAGATTTTGGCTGTCGTCGCGTCTAGGTTGAGGGGATCTCGGTCGTGTCCACCACCAACGCAAGTTTGATCAACCATACGATCGGGAACTACCGCGTCACGAGCCTGTTGGGCGAGGGTGGGATGGGGGTCGTTTACCTCGCCCAGCACCCGGTTTTCGGTCGCAAGGTCGCCATCAAGCTGCTGCACGCCGTGCTGGCGCGCGACCCCGACATCGTCGCCCGTTTCTTCAACGAGGCGCGCGCCATCCACATGGTCGCGCACGAGAACATCGTCGAGATCCTCGACTTTGGCCAGACGCCCGACGGCCAGCCCTATTTCATCATGGAGTTCCTGCAGGGCGAGTCGCTGACGGAAGCGATCGCCCGCGGACCGATGGCGCCCGAGCAGGCGGAGGCGATCGGCGTGCAGATGTGCAGGGCGCTCGGCGCCGCGCACGCGAAGGGGATCGTCCATCGCGATTTGAAGCCGCACAACGTGCAGTTGGTCATCAAGCCCGACGGCGCGTTGCAGGTGAAGATTCTCGATTTCGGCGTGGCGAAGATCCTGTCGTCGCCCGACGGCGCCAGCTCCGTGAAGACGCGCACCGGATCGTTGATGGGGACGCCGCTCTACATGTCGCCCGAGCAGTGCAAGGGCGCGGGCGTGCTCGACCACCGCACGGACATCTATTCGCTGGGCGTCATCCTGTTCGAGATGCTGTCGGGCCGGCCGCCCTTCAACGCGGAAGGCGTCGGCGAGCTGTTCGCCAAGCACATGCTGGAGGATCCGCCTGCGCTGACTGACTTCGCACCGAACGCGCCGCCCCACATGGCCGCCGCGATCATGAAGTCGCTGGCGAAGGACCCGGCGGCGCGCTTCCAGAGCATGGAGGATTTCCGCAAGGCGATCGTCGGCGAGGTGCGCGTGACCGCCCCGGTGCCGAGCGGGCGCCGGTTGTCCAACGCGGCGGCAGCGAGCACGATGGCCCAGACGATATCGTCGCGCGCGTCGACCACCTCGACGCTGTCTTCGGCGTCGTCCGAAATCGACGACGCGCTCGCGATCCAGCCGAAGCGCGGGAAGCTTTTCCTGGGCGCCGGCGCGGTGCTCGTCGTGGGCGTGGTTCTTTTCGTGGGGTTCAGGGGAAAGGAGCCGCCGCCCGCTCCGCCGCCCGTCGCGACAACGACGACGCCGGTGAAACCGCCGCCCCCGCAGCCGCCGCCGATTCCGGTCAAGAAGACCGTCACGATCCGCTTCGAGGCGGAACCGGCCGGCGCACACGTGTTCCGCTCGAAGGACGACAAGGACCTGGGCGTCGTTCCCGTCGAGATCCAGCTGGCCAAGGACGCGGGCAAGGGCGGACCGGACGCGCTTTCGTACGTGTTGCGCTTGCCCGGCTACAAGGAGCGGCCGCTGACAGCGGACGTCAACATGGACCGGACGTTCCACGTTTCGCTGGAGAAGATGGCGGCGCCCGCCGACCCCAAGAAGAACAAGGGCGGCGGCGGCCACCACGTGACCAAGAAGCGGAACCCCGTCGACGAGGACGGGCTCGCGACGCCGTCGTTCTGAGTCAGCAGCGTCAGCAGCGTCAGCAGCGTCAGCAGCGTCAGCAGCGTCAGATAGACGGGTCGTCGTCGGGCTTGCGGCCGTGGCGCACGGTGAGCAGGTCGAGGAATCGTTCCGGCGCCAGCGCAACGCGGCTGCGGCTTTCCATGTAGCGCCGGCGCTCCAGCGCGAAGATGCCGCCCGCGGCAACGCTGCCACCCGCGAGCGCCACGATGTCGTAGACGCCGAAACCAGGCACCATCGCCGCGCCGCCGAGGCCGAGCAGCGCGAACGCCATCGCCGCGCGCAAGCCCATCTGGGCCATGCGTTCGCGGCGCATCTCGCTGAGGTCGATGTTGAACGTCACCGCGGTATCTTTGCCGTCGGCGCCGTCGGGCGCGAGCACCGTCTCCACGCGACTGACCAGCGAGAACGCGTAGCGCTTGGAAAAATCGAGCGACCGCACCAGGCCCGGCCAGATCCCCTGCGCCCTCTCCCATTCGATGCGATCGCCGTGGTGGCGGCGGATGGTCATCAGCTGGTCGCGCAGGAAGCGGTCGACCGAGCGGCGCACGACGTCGATGGGCGCGGCGACCACGCGGCTGACGACGACGCGGCTGGCGCCCAATGTGCGGGCGAGCGTGCCGCTTTCCTCGGGCTCGAGCGCGGCGCCGCGGCGTAGCTCGGTCAGCGCCTGTTCGACGGCGTCGCCGCGCAGGCCGGCTTCCTCGCCCAGCCGCACCAGCTCGCCGACGCTCAGCGTCTCGTCGGTCGCGCGTTCGTTCCGTGCCGGGCTTTGCGTGTCGATCTCAGCCGCCCGCCGCAAGACGAAGTCGACTTCCCGGCGGGTGAGCTTGTCGGACGGCACGACGGCTTCGATTATAGCGCGCCGGTTCGAGCATTCACGGCCTGGATCGAATCGGGAACACCAGCCGCATGAGCCATTCGTACAGACGGTCCGGGACGAACGCGCGCAGGCGGCCGCCTGTCAGCGAAGTCGGTCCGATCGGCCAGCGCAGGCGCGGGTTTTCGCTGGTCGCAGCCCGCTCGATCGCATCGATCAGCGGTTCCAGGTCTTCCTGACGCGGCAGCTTGCCAGATTGGCGCCGGTAGGCGGCGAGGAGGTCGGCGTAGGGGCTGTCGGCGCCGCCCGCGGCCGCGGCGAGGCGTTCGTTGTCGTGAAGCCGGGTGTGGTACGGGCCCGGTTCGATCAGGACGACGTGGATTCCGAACGGAATCAGCTCCAGGCGCAGCGCTTCGATCATGCCTTCTAGCGCCCATTTGGACGCGTGGTATGGCCCGCCAATCGGGATCGCGACGCGCCCGGACACGGACCCGAGGGTGACCACGGTGCCCGCCCGGCGCGCGCGCATCGCGGGGAGGACCGCGCGCGTGACGCGGTGAACGCCGACCACGTTCGTCTCCAGCTGGGCGCGGAGCTCGTCGGGCGACGTCTCTTCGAGCGCGCCAAACTGGTAGTAGCCGGCGTTGTTGACCAGTACGTCGAGGCGCCCGCCGGTCTCGCGCAGGATGTCGGCGGTGGCGGCGGCGACCGAGTCGTCGCTGGTGACGTCGAGCGCGGGTGTTGTCAGGCGCCAACTGGCCTCGGCTGCGCGAGCGCGAAGGTCCGTCCCAGGCTGCCCGTCCGGATTGCGCATGCTCGCGAACACGCGCCAGCCGCGTGACGCGAACCGCTCGGCCAGCGCACGACCGATCCCGGACGAACTCCCGGTGATCAGGATGGACCGCGTCGCGTCCGCGCCAGGCGCCTCCGCCATGGGCGCCACCCTACCCGCGCAGCAAGACCGCGACAACTACGACAGAGAGCAACGCCCACGCGCCCGTAGTAGCCATCCAGACCCAGGCGAACTTCCGGCGCAACCGGAGGCGCACCAGCGTCCGCAACCCCAACGCGGCGTCCAGCGCCGATAGGACGAGCAGGCCGGCCATCCACGCTAGGTTCACCTGCTCGTGACGGTCGGGCGCCCGCGCGTACGCCAGCGCGCCGACCAGGAACACCGTCCCCAGCAACATCTGGATGATCGCCTGCCGCGTCGCCCGCGCCCGGAGCTGCGCGGCGCGAACGTGGCGTAGCGAGCGGGAACCAAACGAAGATGGCGATGCCGAATCCTGGGACACCGTGCGGACATTTTACGCGGCGCCCCTCGTTTTACCCAGACCTACCGCCCGCGCGGGAGCCTAGTCACTTATGACGCGCGCGAAGAGATCAGCTCCGTCGCGGAACTTGACCGCGCAGAATTGTATCCAGCCGACGGAGCCGTCCGATACCATCAGGTCTATCGGTCCGGCATCCTTCGGCCTAGGCAGGGGTCGACGGATTCGTCGCCATTCGATCTGAAGTATCGACGTTTTCGACGGAGCGTGGTCGGGCACCGGAGAAACCGAAACAGTAATCTCCCACCGATCCCCCGTTAGGCCATCAAACGTCTTCACGCGTGTCACGGCGTTACTCGTCTTAGCCTCACCCGCAAGGCCCGACACGTAGATGCCCATTCCAGCGTTTGATCTGATCTCCGCGATAAGCCCCGCCAGTTCTGGTATCGGCCAGTTGGCCGGCTCCTCGCCGATGAGGACTCGCACCAGACTCTCTTCCAGGAAGATCTGAAACTTGCTCGGAGGTCCCTTGCCTTTCTTGTCGGCCACACACCAGTCGAATGGAAAAGCCGCGGAGAAGTTCAGGCCCGTCGTCGACTTGGCCGCCGGGTGCCGCTTGGCCGCATCGGCTCTCTTGGCCGCCGCGGGCGGCGGCAGCACGACGGTCGTCAGCAGTACGGCCGCAGCTGCAACGTAGCGGTCGGGAAACGCGTAGCTCGGCATTTCAACCCTCGGCGAAAGCGCCGTGATCTTAGAAGACGCGCGGATCCGGGCCGGTCTCTGTCGGATTCGACAGCGCATTGTTGGAGTCAATTTCGTCCCGAAGATACTGCTCGGCTGGCCCCCACTCCAGGTTCGGATTGTTTTTGTACCCCTGTTTCATGATCCCGGAATCGAAATGCCCGTTGGGCGACAAGATCTGAAGCAGCTTGAGAGCGTTTTCCGCGCTTTGCAGAAGCTGGTGACCGATCTCATGGATACCCGAATTACCAATGGCGACGTTGATCACGCGGTCGCTGTCGTTGTGCTGCCATGCCTCTCCCTCTTTCCGAATGGTATCGAGTTGGAGATACGATTCATGAATCGCAGGATCCATCGGCGTAGTACCAGCACGTCCGGCCTGCAACCTGGCCACCGCGGCCTGCGCCAACGCATGATTGCCGAGGCGCTTTGTTATCATCTCCGTGGTCGCTTGGGTCGCGGCAGGGTTGGCCACGGCGTTATTCAGCAACACGAGTGAGTAGTCTTCCCTCCCTGTGGGAGGGTGCGGCATGTCTTTCGGCGAGGCCACCAGTATCGTGCTGTGGGGATCCAGGAGATTGATACGGGACTGCATCTGGTCTGTGATGCCCTTCAGCTGCGTGCTCGACAGTTGCGACGCGGGCAGATCCGTAACGACGATGATCCGCGGTGACCAGCCGTCGGGATCCCAGAAAGCAGTGGGATTGCAGGCCGCGAACGCATACGGATTGAGAGCCCACGGCGCTGATGTGAGGCGCTCCGAAACGACCTTTGTGAGGGGGTCGGGCGCGGTCCACCGCGCCGTCTGAGGCTGCATCCAGCGGGCGCCGTGGTAACTCCAGCCGGTGTTGGGGTTGGTGAGCTTGCCGAGGCTGTTCTGCTGCTCGCGCCGGAAGTCGACGGGACCGATGGTGCCCCCGAGGTTGGCGTTCACCGGCTGGCCGAATGGCTCGTAGCGGCGCTCCTCTCGAAGCGTTCCGTCGGCGTTGGTGGTCAGCACAGGGCCGGCGGCGATACCGTGGTGGAAATAGACAGTCTCGATCCGTTCCCACAGCGTGGCGGCGGACTTGCGGTTCGTATTCAGCTCGTCACACGAAGCGACGAAGAACAGCAGCACCGGACCGGCGGTGACCGCGACCCACGCCGGACGGCGCTTCTTGCCAACCAGCCCTGCCCCGCTCGCGGCGAGACCGCCTGCCAGGAGTAACGCCAACAAGATCTTGGCGATGAGCTCCTCCACGTCGATTGGCGGATGGCGCGGATCGATCAGCGCGCCCATCGCGCCACCGCCTCCGCCCGGAGGTGGGCGCAGCGTCACCTTCGCGACGATGCGGTGGCCGACCCGGACGTAGTGCTCTCGATTGCCGTCATGCTCCGTGTAGTCCTGCGTGAACCAGACCTGCGTATTCGCGTTCGCGGTGCCGGGCGCCGTCGTTGTCGACGTGCGGAGGCCGTCGTAGCCGTAGGTGTGGACCTCGGCGACCATCGGGCCGCCGGTGCCGGACGAGTGTACCGGGATGCGGAGGCGGTACGCGGACACGCGGCCGTTGTGGTAGCCCCAGCCGACGACGTCGCCGAAGTCGTCGATGCCACCGGCGGTGCGCAGGTCCCATCCGCTCGCGGGATCGATCAGATCGTTCAGCTTCGCGAAGCCGGTCCGCTCACTCAGGATCCAGGCTGCCTGGGTCGTTTCGCCGGCGTCGGTGTATCCCCAGCCGACCGAGTCGCCTGCCGAGTTGACTGAGTACGCGAACGAAGAACCGGCCCAGCCGATGTCCTCGTACGCACCCGTCGACAGCTTCAGTCGATAGGCGCGCGACTGCGCGCCCTGGGTGGCGATGCCGACGACCCAGTCGCCCTGCTTGTCGTTCGCGACCGCCAGCGTCGTGCTCGACAGCGGCGGATAGACGAACGTATTTAGATCCTGCAAGCCCACGATGTCCTGGTAGAGCGCGGCGTGGCCGAACCGAGCGATGCCGGTCGACGGCGAATCGGGCGTCTGCGCGCTGGCCGCGACGGTGCCGAGGTCATCGACACGCCAGCCCCAGCTCTGCGCGCCGCCGAACGTGGGGATCTCCTGGACGCCCGTAGCGTCCGAATGCCGATAGCCGTGCGCAATACCGTTGACGCTGAAGTATCCGGTGATCTGGTTCTGGTTGTTGATGTCGTACGCGATCGTGAAGTCACCGGCGTTCGGGAGGTCGTGGAACCCGTCGTGGTCATACCGGAACGCGTGATTGGTCCCGCCCGACGTCCAGGTCCCCGCCACCGCGTCGGCGTCGTTCACGGCGTTGCCGTAAACGGTCGTCCCCATTCCGGCGGCCGCCGTCACGTCTACGGGCATCCCGTTGCCCTTGAGCAGCAGCGTGCGATATCCGCCGCCAGCAAGGCTCACCGCCACGGGGACGTGACCTTGCGAGTTCGAATGTCCGGAGAGCGCCTGCGTCTCCCCGTCACCTGGCGTCTTGAGATCGTCGACGGCGAGGTTCGTGAAGGCGGGCGGGCTCGCGGCCGGGATGACCTCGCGAAGCTGGTCGTAGGCGTCGTAGTGGAGTTCGGCGCTGCGGTCGCGGATCAGCCGGCCCGCCTTGTCGTAATCGAACGCGCCGAGGTTGCACGTGCCAGCCGAGGTGCTCTGCGTGCACTGGCCGGTCGTCGGGTTGCACGTCGCCGTGTGGCAGCCGTCGGACGCGATACAGGGGACCGGATTCCCGCCGACGCAGACGTGGGCCTGGCAGACGTCGGTACGCGTGCAGGCGTTGCCGTCGTCGCACGGCGTTCCGTCGCTGGCGCTCGCGCACGCCCCGCCCGTATCCGGCTTGATCACGATCGTCTGACCGTCGACGATGACACCCAGGCCGTTGGTCCCGATCACGACCGTTTGCGGGTGACGGCTGGAGGCCGACGCGGTCACCGTCTCGCCGCCGACCGTCCACGAAACCGTATCGCCTGAATCGAATACCGGCAGGTAGCCGCCCGCATGCGTGGCGGGCTGCAGATCTGCCGGTGGCGAAGGCGTGGGTGCGATGACACTCCCGTCCGGAAGCACCCGGCGGCCCACGTTCACGCCCGGGTGCACGCTGTTCGCCGCCGGGTTATCGTAGCCGAACACGGCGACGAAATGTCCGGGCGATGTCTCGACGACGCCGTCCGAAAAGAGACAGATTCCGTCGCCGTCGTCGCCACCGCACATGCTACGTGACCCGCAGGTCGCGACGTGTCCCGACGGCAGTCGCAAATGGAACGGACGCAAGCCGTCGAAGCCGGCATGCGTACCCCAGCCGGCGATCTCGCCGCCGGCGTTGATCGCGTATGCGCCGCGCAGGTTCCAGCCGGACCCTTGCGGGACGAGATCGTCGAGCTTCTTGAAACCGAGCTGATCGGTGAACACGAATGCGCGCCCGATGCTGGCGGCGTACTCCTCGGCGTTCATGCCGCCGGCACCGACGGCGTCGCCGGACGCGTTGACGTCCCAGTACCAGCTCGATACCCAGCCGCTGGTGAGGGCATCGAGTCGACCCGTCGAACGTTTCAGGCGGAAGGCGCGATACTGCCCGTCTTGCACCCCCCAGCCGGCGATGTAATCGCCGCTGATGCTAGCCGCCGCGGTCAGCGTGAACCCGGCAATAGGGTTGACGACGAGGTCATTGATGTCGACCAGCCTGCTGCCGGGGCTGTCTTTCAGAACCGCCCGATCGCTCGTCGCGACGCCGGCTTGGGCCCACGAACTGCCCACGGCCGTCCCGGATTCTCCGATGGCGTAAAGCAAAGTCGTGCCGCCCGGGACCAGCGTATCGACGTCTTCAGGGGGCAAAGAGCCGACGACGCGGAAGCCGTGAACGGTGCCGCCCACCACGTAGTTTCCGACGAAATTGCCGTCCCTGTTGATGCTGGTCGGGTATGTGCCGCGCAGGACTTCGCTCCGGCTCCATGCGCCCGAACCGTCGCCGATGTTGCCGAAGTCCTCTGTCCCGTTGGCGCCGGAACGGAACGCGTGCGCTCCGTCGGTCTGCGTCTGGTAACCCACGATCGTTCCCGAGTCGTTGATCGCCTGAGCGGAGGTCGCAGGACTGAGATCCGTCAGCGGGCCCGGGGCGGTCCACCGCCAAGCGTGTTTCACCGTGTCGCTGGACACCGAGTAGCCGACGACCGTTCCCGAGGCGTTGATGTCGAGCGCGTTGGCCGCAACCCCGAGCGAGCCCAGGTCGTCGACGGGAACATTCAGAACGACGGGGTACGGGTTAGCCGGCGGCTGGCAGACGCCGGCCGCGCACGTCTCGCCTTGCGTACAGACCGCGCCGTCGCTGCAAGTCGCTCCGTCGGGCTTCGGCGGATTCGAGCACACACCCGTCAAGAGATCTCGCGTACCCGGGAGGTGGCAGCCATCGGATGCCGGACACGGGCTGAGGTCGGGGAGCGTCAGCTTGAAGGCCCGGTGGACTCCGTCGTGCGTTCCGAAGCCAACGACCTGGTGGTTGTCGTTGATGCTCCAGGCGGCACGTAGCTGCCAACCCGACTGTGGGTCGATCAGCGCGTTGAGATCGACGGTCTTGACGGTGTCGGTGTAAACGAAAGCGGCCTCGGGCATCGTCACGGCCGGGTTCCAGACCGTACCCACGATCTCGCCCCATCCGTTCATCCCATCGGCCGCCATCAGGTTCGGCGCGTCGTCTGCATACGCCGGATGCATCGGTAGGGCCGCGATACTCGTCACGTCCCCGGTCGCGGTCGTCTTGATCCGGAACGCGCGCAAGTAATTGCCGTGCTGACCCCACCCGACGATCTCGCCTGACCGGATGTTCGCCGGGTTCACCGGATTCCAGTTGCTGCCGGCGGGCAGCAGGTCCGCGAGCACTTCCGTTCCACGCCCCTGCATGTACCGAACGGCCGTCCCGTTCTGCATCCCCACCACGGTTCCGTCGCCGTCGATCCAGACGCCGTACGCATCGCCGCCGCCTGGCGCCGACGGCAGGATCTCGATCGACCCCGCGTCGAGGCGAAACATGCGCCAGACGCCCGGTCCAGCGATCCATCCCGTGACGGTGCCGGCCGCGTTGATTCCGGTCGCGAGGCCGGGACTGTTTTGACAGACCGGTTGCGTATCGACGGCGGGATCGTAGCGGCAGGGGAACAACGAGAAGGGCTCGGTTCCGGAGGACGTCGACATCACACCGGCGTCGTTGATGGCGTCCGCGTAACTCTGCGATCCGCCCCCCGGCAGGTAAACCATCCCTCCGGACTCCGACCAGCTGAAGCCACGACTGCCCGGATAGCCCGTGTGGTAAATGCCGGCAGCCACCGGCACATCCGTCCCGACGATGACGCCGGCGCTGTTGATTGACGTCGCGTTCGACCATCCCTGCGTCGACCCGAGATCGGTGACGGATACGTAACGAGCTTGCCCTGGATTCGTGCAGACGTTCGTCGACCCGGGCAAGCATGTTCCCGCCTGACAGGCGTCGCCCGAGCTGCAGCTGTTTCCGTCGCTACAGGTCGCTCCATCCTGCGCACGCGGGTTCGCGCACATCCCCGTCGCCGGGTTGCAGGTACCCGCAACGTGGCACTGATCCTGTACGGTGCACGTGATCGGATTCGCCCCGGTGCAAGCGCCGGCCTGACAGCTGTCCGTCTGAGTGCAGGCGTTGCCGTCGTTGCACGACGGGCCGCGAAGCGCCGCGAGAGCCTCCACGACGGTGGTCGGGCCGGTCGCGGAATATCCTCCCGCCAGGAGAATCGTTTCGCCGCTGACGGTGGCGACGGCTCCGTAACGGGGCGACGGCATCGTGGGGCCGACGCTCCACGCGTCGCTCGCCGGATCGTAAATGTAGACTTGATCGTAGATGGCTGGCGCCTGGAAGCTCGATGCCGTCGATCCACCGAACGCGTACAGCTTGCCGCCCACCACCAATGCGCTGGGTCCTTCCAGGGCCGAGGGCATCGGCCTGCCCGTCGTCCAGCTGTCAGTCGCCGGATCATAAATATCGAGCCGGTCGAGCAACGTGCGATCCGGCGCGAGGCCTCCAGCCACGTACAGCTTGCCGCCGATCACCCCATACGCTGGTTCGAAGCGGTCCGCAGGCACCTGCCCTCGCGTCGTCCAGGTGTCGCTCGCCGGATCGTAGCTCTCCACGAAGTCGGGCGGGGTCGCGCCAGGAGGCGTGCCAAGGTAGTGCCCACCCGCAACGTACAGCTTGCCGCCGATCGCGCCTATCGCGGGCCCGGCGCGGCCGAACGTCATCGACGCTTTCGTCGACCAGGAGTCGTGAGCTGGGTCGTACGCCTCGACGGTGGTCTTCCAAGGCGGAACGTTCGTCAGGCTCGCTCCTCCCACGACGTAGACGATTCCGCCGATCGTTTCGGCTGCTACGTTCGAACGAGCCGTCGGCATCGACGCACGGGGGCTCCAGGCATTCTGGACCGGATCGTAAGCCTCGACAGTCTCGGTGAACGCTCCTCCGCAGGGTGGCGCAATGCAACCGCCGAAGACGTAGGTCAGACCGCCGAAGGCGACGCCGGCAGGCCCGTACCGCGGTGTCGCCATCGCGGCTTTGGTGGTCCAGAACGGCCCCGCCGACTGATCGAGCTTTACCGGATTGGAGCACTGACCGGTCGCTGGAACGCAGGAGCCGGCGTCGTGGCACTGGTCGCTGGCGCCGCAGACGATGTTGCCTGAACCGGTGCATACGCCCGCCTGGCAATTATCGGTCTGCGTGCAGGCGTTGCCGTCGTTGCAGGCCGTGAAGGCGACATTTGCGAAGCGAACCTCGGACAGACCGACGCCTGCGGTGTCCCCGTAGTTGGAGAGAATTTCGAACCGCACGTACCGCGCCGTCACGGGCGACGAGAGGTAGTAGACGTCCGGCGCGGTGTTGTAGTCGATCTGCCAGTTTTCCACGCCGGTTACGTTCGACGAGAATCCCTGCGGCGACGGATTCGCGCGCGCAAAGGTGAAACCCTTCGCGAGGGTCGTGGGATTGGGGTCCGTCGCGCTCGTGAAGACCTTGACGTCCCTCGCCCCGCGACTTGTGAAGGACTCGCCCGGAGAGGTCGCGCTGACGTGTGCGACCTCGGCGTAGTTCCAGACGATGAGGGTGTTGAGCGACTGGGCTGCGCCGAGGTCGAACGTGATGGATGCGGGCGCGCTCGTCGTCGGCGCGACGTTCGTCATCCACATCAGCGGGTGCTCGTGGTGTTTCGGCAGGCTGGCCGCACCCGCGTAGGCCGCGGGTGTCGGCGAGGCCAGACCGGAACCGTCAATCGTCGCGCTAGCGACCCGGCCCGGCCATTCAGAGCTCGCGGTGGCTGCAATCGGCATCCGGATCGGCCCATTTGGATCGGCAACCGGCGGGTTGGAGCAGGTGCCGGTCGATGGGTTGCAGGCGCCGGCGCCATGGCACTGGTCCTGGGCCGCGCAGGTGATCGGATTGCCTCCCGTGCAGACGCCCGCCTGACACGTGTCCGTCTGCGTGCACGCGTTGCTGTCGTTGCATGCGGTGCCATTCGCGACCGGCGTGTGTGTGATGCCGCCGGTTGCGCTGCACGAGTCCGCCGTGCACGCGTTTCCGTCGTCCACGGTAGGCGGAGCGCCGCCTGTGCAACCGGCCGACCCGTCGCAGACGTGGACGCGAACGCCGTCCAGCATCGCGAAGTGCTGCCAGGGATCCTGAGAGTTCGTGAAGGTGAGCAGCGTCGAGCTGCTGGTCGCCGTGAACTGGTACGAGAACGGCTGCCAGTTGATGGCCGTCGGGCTGGTCCCCGTCATTGACGCCGACGCGAGCGGTTGTCCGTTGATCGCGACGTCGACATTCCCGGTACCCGATCGACCGTCGAACGCGGACGTGCCGCCGTAGAAGAACAGACGGTACTGCTGTCCGACGGTCGTCGGAACCGACTGCTGGATACCACCGTTGGTGAACGTGAAGGCGGCGAGATCGATCGACCCTCCCCCGTCGGGCGATGCATTGAGACCTTGCACCTGGAGTTGGTGCACGCTCGCCCACTCGACGCCGTTCGCAACTGTCGTCCACCCGTCGAGCGCGGTCGGCGTGGGCGCGCCCGGAAGCAGCCCGGGTGGGCCGGAGGGCCCCGGAATGAAACGGTAGTCCGCGTCGTTGTTCGGCGCGCCGGTAACCGTCTGCGTTCCGCTGGGCGGCGCGATGGAGTCGAAGCCGCCGTTGGTGACCACCGTCGCGGCCCGGCAGGTGCCGGCAGCGTCGCAGACCTCGTTGCCGTTGCACACGTTGCCGTCTGGGCATGGCGTGTTCGCCGGCTTCGCGGGGTTCGAGCAGGCGCCTGTGCTCGTGTTGCAGACGCCAGCGTCGTGGCACTGGTCGAGCGCGGTGCACGTCACCGGGTTGGCGCCCGTGCAATTCCCGCCCTGGCATGTGTCCGTCTGCGTGCAGGCGTTCCCGTCGCTGCACGGCGCGTTGTTCGGCTTGGCCGGGTTCGAGCAGACGCCCGTGTCGGGGCTGCAGACGCCGACGTCGTGGCACTGATCCGGAGTCGGGCACGTCACCGGATTCGCGCCCGTGCAGACTCCCGCCTGGCAGGTGTCCGTCTGCGTGCAAGGGTTTCCGTCGCTGCACGGCGTGTTGTTCGCCTTGGCCGGGTTCGAGCAGACGCCCGTGCTGGTGTTGCAGATGCGCGTGTCGTGGCACTGGTCCGGAGCCGGGCACGTCACGGGATTCGCGCCGGTGCAGACGCCCGCCTGACAGGTGTCCGTCTGCGTGCAAGCATTTCCGTCGCTGCACGGCGTGTTGTTCGGCTTAGCCGGGTTCGAGCAGACGCCCGTGTCGGGGCTGCAGACGCCGACGTCGTGGCACTGATCCGACGCCGTGCACGTGAGCGAATCGCACGGCTGCGCGATCCGCCAGGCGTTCAGCTCCTGGATCGACCACGTGTTCGTCACAACGGCCGTCGAGGTTTGGAGCTTGAAGAAGCGCGCCGTCTGCGTCCGGAAGTTGATCGTCACCACCTGGCTGGTTCCGGTCCCGCTCACGACCGCCGTTCCGAAGTTGGCCCCGTCGTTCGAGACGAACACCGAATAGTTGCGGGGGAAGTCGTTGGTCGTCGTTCCCGCGTCCAGCGTCAGCTGGTTGAAGACCATCGCCGTTCCCATGTCGACGGTGAAGAAGGCATTTGTCTGCGCGCCACTCGTGCTCCAGCGCGTGGTGGCGCTGCCGTCAAGCGCGTTGGCCGGGATGTTGCCACTGCTGTTCGGCGACGCCTGCGCCACCACCCAGTTCGACCGCGACAGCGCATTCCCTGCGACGTTCACCTCCCGGATCGTCCACGTCGACAGGTTCGATGCCGTTTGGTTGATCTTGATGAAGCGAGAGGTTTGCGGCAGCACGTTGATCGTCACCGTGGCCGCCGTCGCGGTCACGTTGTCGGCGACCGTCGTCCACGGGCCCGTCGCGCTGTTCCCGATCTGCAGTTGATAGGTGCGCATGGTCGCGGTCACGCCCGAGTCGACCGTGACCTGGGTGAATGTCCGCAACGTTCCCATGTCGATCTGGACGGACGGGGTGACGGGGGGACCGCCGTCGGGGTTGGCGCTCACCCAACTCGTGGTGGTACTTCCGTCGAGCACCCGGCCCGCGTTGGCGCTGTTACTGGACGCCGTCGCCGTCCAGCCCGTGCGCACCTGTGTCGTCGCGGCGACCTGCTGTCCCTGGACGTTGAGCTCCTCGACCGCCCACGGCGTGTTTACCGGTGATGGATTCAGCGCCAGCGTGATCTTGACGTATCGGGCCTGCTGCGTCGGGAAGTTGATGTTCGTGAACCGCCCGTTCCCCGCGCCGCTCGCGATCACCGGACCGAAGGTCATGTTGTCGTTCGAGGTGGTGACGTTGTACCCGCGCGGGAACTGCGTCGGCACCGCGCTGCCCGTGTCGAGCGTGATCTGACTGAACGTCTGCGGTACCCCCATGTCGATGGTGAGGAACTGCCCGTTCACCTGCGTGTTGGTCGTACCGACCGCCGTGCTCCAGCGCGTGCCGGCGGTGGAGTCGATCGTCTGGGCGGCGTTCGTGTTGTTCACCGACGCGGTCGCCGCCCACCCTGTCCGCGGCAAGGTCGTGTTGTAGGCGTTGAACTCGTAGATGGACCAGAACGCGGCGTCGCTGTTGGTCAACGTGATGCGGACGAAGCGCGCGCTCTGCGGCACGAACGGGATCGTGGTCACCGCGTTGGTACTGGTGCCGGTCGCCACGTTCGGGACCGTTCCCCAGCTGGTGTTGTCGTTCGACACCTGAACCCGGAAGCTGCGCGGGAACTCCGTCGGAGTGGTCGTCGTATCGAGCCGGATCGCTGCGAACGTCTGCTGCGATCCCATGTCCACCTGAAAGAACTGATTCGCGGCCTGCGCGACGTTCGCGCGCCAGCGCGTGGTCGCGTTGCCGTCGATCGCATTGGCCACTGCGGTGCCGCTGCCCGTTCCCGACGCGCTCGCCACCCAGCCGGTACGCGACAGCGCCGTCAGCGCCGAATCGCGCTGCTCGATCCGGGTGTCCACCGGCTGCGCAGCGGTGTCGGACCGCTGCGCCTGGCGGCACGCGCCGGCCAGCGCAGCAAAGGCGAGCAGTCCAGCGGCGACGCGCATCCGGCGGGTCATGGCGTCACCGAGGTGAGCTGGCGCGGTCCGTAGCCGCGCTCGCCGTAACGGTATGTCCCGGCGAGAATCCCGATGTCCTGCGGCCCATGCACCGTCCGCAATGTCATGTTCTGGAGCGCGTCGTAGCGGAACGAGAACTGGAATTGCTGCGGCCCGCTCTCGCCCAGCGTCGCCTCGTCGAGCCGTCCGCCCTGGTCGTAGTGATACGTCGCGCTCTGGTCGAGGCTCTGTTCGTCGTGATTGTGACCGTCCTGATCCGTGACCATCGTCGGCGCACCGTAGGCGTTGCGCTGGACGAGGACGTCGTAGAGCGTCGCCCCCGTTGGCCGATCGATCTTCACGCGCGATGCGAGCCCCAGCGCGTCGTACTCGTACGCTTGCGTCGCGCCGTTGCCGTAGTGTTCCTGCCTGACGCGTCCCGCAGCGTCGATGTTGTCGGCCGTCCACACCGCCGCGCCGTCGGCGCTGACCGATGTGGCCCGTCCCGCGCGGTCGTACTGGTAGGCCGTCGCGAACCCGTCGTCGAACTGCTCGCCCAGCAAGAGACCCGACAGGCTGAGGATGCTGGCCTGAGCGCCGCTGGTTGCGGGTGCGGCGCCGGCGCTGATCGTTCGGCCCATCCCAACCTGCCGGCCGAGCCCGTCGTAACAGAAGTGGACCTCCCCCGCCGGCTCCCGCACGGACGCCAGACGCGACATCACCTGGCAACCCGTGCCAAGGGCCGCCGCGCTGTCGTCGTAGACGTATGCGTAATCCGTCGCGGGACTCGGTACCGCCGTTTCACCCCGTCGGGTGAGCCGGCCCGCCACGTCGTAGTCGAAGAAGACCGACTGCCCCGTCCCGTTGGTGTGCTGCACCAGGAAGTTGCGATCGTCGTACGTCAGCCCCCGATCGCCGATGTCCGGATCCGTCGCGAAACGCAGCCGCCCCAGCGTGTCGTATTCGAAGCGATGGACTGCCGCGGAGTCCTGCAGCTCGATCTCCGTGATTCGTCCCGCGGCGTCGTAGCGCGCGGCCATCACCTCCAGTACCGAGCTCTGCCGCTGCGTCCGAACGACGCGGGACAAGCCGTCGGTGTCCGTCAATACCGGACCGAGCTCCGGGTTATTCACCGTCTGCCCGAGTGCGCGGTAGCTGATCGTCTTGATCGCACTGTTCGGGAATACCTGCCGCCGAATCCGCCCTTGCGAGTCGAACTCCGTGACTTCGATCCGCGCGTCCGAAGCCGGCGCAGCAGGCGCGGCCGTGGCTGCGTAGAACGGCTCCGCCGTTCGCACGACCTGCCCGCGTTCGTCCCGCTCCTTCCAGCCAGACACGACGAACTGGTTTCCGAGCGGAGTCGTCGCGAACAGCGGCTCGCCCGACCCGTTCGTCACCGCCGTCGTCGATCGCCAGTGCGCCCCGGCAGGCCACGTCGAACATTCGGCCGCGAGGTCCGTCGCGCTGCCGTCGAAGACCCACGTCGTGGTCTTGGGCGGCGCCACCGTCCAGTCGTACGCGTAGCGGACGTGCGGGCAAGCCCCGTTCAGCGACATCGTCTCGGGCCGCCCGACCTCGTCGTACCCCACCCCGCTCACGTCGCCGTTCGGATCGGTCAGCGTCGAGATCGCCCCACGAACCTGATCCCACGTCGCCGTCCAGGTCAACGTCGGCTGCGTGTCCTGGATCGTCTCGGTGAGCGGGAACAGCGCCAGCGCGTCGAAGCCCATGTTTCGCGTCACCCCCTGCTCGGTCTTCGAGATGACGGATCCGTGCTCGTCGTAGCGGAAGCTGGCCTGCGCGACCCAGCGGGCCGGGACGTCCTTGTATGCGACCCATCCCTCGACCAGCCTTACCCACCCGTTGCCGACGTCCCCGAATCCCCGAACGTCCGCCGAGGCGTCGCCGTAGAATTTCCGCGTGTCCGAGGCGACCGTTACGCCGTCCCCCTCCAGCACCGTCTCGCGGCACGCGACATCGCGAACCCACGGCGACTCGCCGCTGTGGTACTCGCGCCGCACCACCTTCTCGTCGCCCGGCGTGTCGACGCGTCCCAGATAGTGCTCCTCGGTCGTGCGGACCTCGCCGTCCAGGACGTACGTCGTCCGCAGCTCGATCGGCGCTGGCACCCCTTCGTACTGGAACACCTGCGACGTCAGCTGCCCCGCCTTCCGCGTCAGCGGCGACGCCGGCAGCGTCGCCACCGGCTTCGCCACCCACGACGCGCGCGCCACAGAAATGGTCGCGCCGGCCCCGGAGGCTTCCTGCGTGTACCAGATCTTGCCGCGCAATACCCGGTCGTCGCCCGTGCCGGCGAGAAACCGCGTCTCCTCCACCTGGTTCTCTGCCGCCACTGCCGCGACCCGGATGCGGCGGCCCGACAGAAAACCGCCGAACCGCCGTTCCAGACCGTCCCAGAAACCGTCGCGCACCACGTGTTCGATGACCCGGTGCAGGCCGCCCGCCCCGGGGTCGGTTTCGACCCGCACAGGGACGGGAATCGATACCGGGAGAAGCACCTGCCACGGAGCGCCGCTGCGATCGGCGGCTACGGCCATCACCCCGGATGCGTCGTACCCGAACGTCGTCGTCATCCCTAGACCGTTCTCGATCCGCGTCAGCATCCCCGCCGATGTCGCCCCGGCCAGATCCAGCGCCCATAGCCCGCGCGGCGACGACCACACCACGTCCTGCGACCCGTTCCCGTTCATATCGGTGATCGTCACGACCGCGTCGCCATCCACCGTTTCGGGCCGCGCGAGGTGACGGAAGAACACGTTGAAGAGGCCGCTCGTCTCGCCGCGGTACCAGGTCACGTTCGCCGCGTCCACACGCACCAGATCCAGAATCCCGTCCCGGTTCAGATCTGCGAGGTGCACGCGCGACAGGTCCAGCGCCGCATTCCCCCACGGATACGGGCTCCTGTTCCACGGCACGAACGTTCCATCTCCCCGACCGAGGAAGATCTTCATCCACGCGTCCGTCATCCAGACGACGTCCGCGAGGCTGTCGCCGTTGACGTCGATGAACCGCACCTCCGGCCGCCCCGGCTCCACGCCCACGTCCGCCGCGCTCAGCGCAGGCCGCGACAGCGTCGGCCCCATCGCGGTCGGTCCGCCGAAGTTGACGCTGACGCCTGACCCGCGTGGCCGTACGACGTCGACGCGTCCGTCGCCGTTGAGATCCACCAGCACCGCACCCGGCGCGTGCAGCCCGATGCCGCGGGTCCCCGGCCAAATGCCGACCGACTCCCAGTTTCCGTCCAACAGCCGATAAACCCGCCACGTGTCGTCCACGATCCGCACCAGTTCCGGCCGCGAGTCCCCGTCCAGATCCACCAGCGCCGACCCCTCGAGATCCACATCCGACGCGCCCGTCAGCGGCTTCGGCGCGCCAAAGTAATTGCCCCGTCCCTGCAGGTACTGGTGGTTGCCGGCCTCGAGCCGGAGCAAGTCCGCCGTTCCGTCACCATCGACGTCGAACGCCGCCACCCCGCGCTCGTTCAGCACCCAGTCGTTCGTCGCCGCGAAGCTCACGAGTTCCGGTCGCTGTATCGACGCGTATGTGAACGTCTGCGACGGCAGCGTCCCCTCGTCGTCCAGCCCTGTGTAGTCCACTCGCCGCAGCCGGCTCAGCGCGAACCCGCCGTCATAGACAAGGTGGTACGTCCGCAGCACATGGTTGAACGACCGCACCCGGATCGCCTTCACCCGCGAGCTCGTCGTCACCGCAAACCCCGTCCGGTAGCTGATCTCCGCGTCCGTCCGCGCCTCGTACTCGATCTCCGCCCGGAAGACGGAGTTTCCGCCCGACACCGGTCCCCAATTGAGCGACTCGAGGTACAGCCGGTTCGAGGCCTTCGTGTAGCTGTATTCGATCTCGTTCCCGCCCAGATCCACCACCCAGTCGAGCATCCACGCAGACACCCGCCCGTCCTGCTCCTCCCGCGACGCGCTGCTGTTGCCGAAGTAGTACCGGACGCCCGCCGCGTCCGTGATCTCGAATCGTCCGTTCCGCTGCACCACCTTGATCGACGTCCCCTTCCCCTCCACCCAGTACTGCTGCGGGTTCGTGCGGTCCGGATCGCGCACCAGCCGCCCGCCGTCGCCCACCCCCGACAGCTCCAACTCGTCGCTGTCGTCGTACGCCGGCACGCCGTGCCGGTCGCTCCGCCGCACCATCGGCACATCGAACGTCCACCCGATCCCGATCGGTCCGTTCCCGAGCGCTCCCGAATAGTGCAGCGCGAGTTGCGGCTTCAGACCAGCCCGCCCGGCTGGTAGATCGATCGGGATCTGAAAGCCGATTTGCCCCGTGAAGACGTTGACCGTCGCCGGGTCAGCAAGGCCGCGAACGGAACCCGGCCCGTCGGGCAGCTTGATCGTGCTGGCGCTCGCCGCACCCGGCGTCGGGCCCTGAAGCGCTCCGGCGGAGCGAGGCAGGAACAGGCTCGCCGCCACGGCGCCCACCAGGGCGCCGCGCCTTAGAACCGTGCCGCCCTTCCGAGGCGGCGACCAGAACCGTCCCATGGCCGCGGCGGCTTACTGGGACAGGTTGTCGACCGACAGGTAGTCCAGCCTCAGGAGGACGTCCTCGACTTTGTCGAGCGCGAAGCCGTCTTCAAGAACCTGTTTCGGGAACAGGAGGACGTAGTCGCCGTACAGCCCGCGGCCGGCGAGCTCTTCGGAGGCCCCGTCGCGGAAGCCCGTCTTGTAGAAATCGGTCTTCCGGACGTTGAACCAGGGATAGAGGAGCGCGGCCGTGAACTCGTTCGCGTCGGACAGATCGACGTTCGCACCGGGGCGCAGCAATTGCGCGGCCGTGTGAACGACGCCGACCTGCATCTGCGGACCGGGGACCGTCGCGCCGGTAGCTGTGGTCGTCCGAGGTGACTTCCCGTTGCAGTACTGGCTGGAGAAGGTGTTCCGTTTCAGCAACAGAACCGAGGCGCCGGGCGCGCTGCTCTCGATCCCGTCGCCTTGCATGGTTGCCGTGGCGCGCCAGACACGCTCGCCACAACGAGTCTCCAGGACCCCGGTCGGACCGAGCGTGAACGGCACGCCCTGACCGAGGTACTTACCGTTGCTGTCGTGAACCGCATAACGATCGTCCCAGAGGCGGGACCTGAACCGATCTGCCGCCGTCCAGTTGCGCTCGCCCGCGGGATCGCCGCTGCGGTCAGCAATCGAAAGCACGTCGTCCCGGAGGCTGACGACGATGCTCGCCTCGTCCGGCCTGCGCCGGTTGATCGTGCGTGCCGCCTGCTCCTGTTGCAGGCCGAGCACGACGTCCTGCAACTGCGCCGGCGTCGTCGCCGCTACGATTTTCGACCGGAATGGCAATGACTGCTGGAACTCGAACTCCACTGCACGCATCGCCAAGAACAAGAGTCTGCGCGACCACTCGAACTGCTTCTTGAACTCCTCGACCTTCTCGTCGACCCAGAACACGTGGGCCAAACTGGACAATGGGCTGGCCTTCTCTCGTTTGTAAACGGCGATGCCCTCTTCGAGATTCAAGCGATTCGAGGACTGGATGTCCTTGAACTTCGTGCTCCGGGCGTTCAGGTCGAGGATCGCGATCTGGATCTGATCGGCCGCCGCAGAGAGCGCGCGCTGCTGAGCCCGGTAGTTGTTCCAGCACGCCTGGATGTCTTCTTCATGGCTGAACGCGTCCTCCATCTGGCGAATGTGCTCTGCCTCGTCGTTCCTCGAAAACCCGAAGTCCATCGCGATCCCATTCTCGATCTCCCCGCCGAGATCGAGCCTGAACGCCGACACCACCACCGCCTCGAACTCGTACGCCTCCCGCAGGCCGTTGTAGTGAGCGATCGCGCCTTGAACCATCCGGAAGTGCTCGTCCTTTGCCGTGCAGAGCTGGAACTGGTCATCCAGGTTTTTGGTACCCGACACCAGCACGTCTCGTGCAAGCTGCGCCCGCCGTACGGCGCCTTCCATTTCGAAGCGCTCGACGCCGAGCGCCCCTTTGTAGCATCCGGCCGGAAGCAGCTCGCGGATTGGGCGCGGATAGTCGTTGTATTGAGTCGTGCATTGGTCGGGACCGATGTTGTCGCGTGCGCACACCCAACCTCGGCTGCACATCTCGACGCCGCCGTTCGTGTTGGCGCTGTTCGTCCTGCTGGCCCGCGAGATCGCGTGGCCATCGAAGATGCTGAACCCCACGGTCTTCGTGTCGGCCCGCCAGTCAATGAAGTGGTAGAGGTTATTTTCCGGTGCGCCGGGCAGGGCCGTCGCATTCGGATAGAACTTCCCCATGCCAATATCCGTGCGCTTGATCGGTTCCCAGAAGGCCGCGAGCGGAACGGTGACGCCGGCGCCGCCTTCGCGCTGGATGTAAATGTTCGCGTCTCCAGTGAAGCGCCTGGCACGGCATTTCGGCCCCGATACGGGGTCATAGTCGCTGATATTCGGATTGTAGTGCGTAGGCCAGGTTGCGTCGCCCGGACAGAGATCCAGGAGCTGCTGCCCCCAGGCGTCTACCGGCCAGGGGCCCGCCACCATGTCCTTGCACATCTCCGTGTGTACGAACAACTCCGCCCGCGGCCTGACGGGTTGCTGCATGTACGGATCCGGATTGTCCTGATTGTGGACGAGCTCGCCGGTTGGCAGCAGGAACGCCTCGTTGATCACCTTCTGTAGAGCCAGCTTGCCGTCGGTGCCTTCGTTGCCCAAGCACGACGGCTCCACGAAGCAACTGTCGCCGGGGAAGGACGCCGCATTCGACGCGTAGTAAGGAACCACCTCCGTAGACTCGAGCTGGCGGAGCGAACCGTTCGGTGTACGCACCTGCAGGCCGCCGCAATTCGCCAGGATCGGAGCCCCGTATCTGGACAGGAGCTGATTCATCTCCTGCTCGCGATTGTGCTGGTTCTGCTCGTCCTGAACCTTCGCCTGAAGCTGCGAGAGCCACGACGACCGCGCGGAGTCCAGGTAGGTCTGAGCCTGAGCCACCGCCGGATACGCCCAGCTACTCAGGAGATAGTCGGACGCGGCGAAGTACTGCGAGTTCTTGCCTGCGGGGTCACCGAAGAACAACGGCACGTCATCCTCGGGAATGTTGAACGGATTGCGACCGGTCCTGATCGCCTCGGCTTGCCCGACAACGCGCTGGCGGAGGCCGTTCATTTCATCGCGCACTGCCGCAAACCGATCCGCGATGATCTGGCAAGTGGTGGCATCGGCGGCACAGGGCGCCTTGGCGTTGATCCCGACGGCAAGTTGCTCGGCGAAGATGACCAGACGCATCCCGGCGCCGAAGCGGGCGATGGCCGCCTTGCGGCTATTCGATGGGCTGGCCTCGGCAGGCTGGCCGTACGTCTGTCGCGCGATCCGCGCGAGATACATCTCGAGCGCTCTGAGATATGCCGTGGAGGTCTCGAGGATCTTCGTGGGCACGCCGATTGGCTGCTCGTGCTGGGGAAGGTCCTTCAACGGCATCAGCTGGCAGTAGAAGTAGTCGCGGTTGCACGTCATCGTCGGCGACCCGTCCCCGAAGTTGCAATCCGCATCCTTCGAGCAGGACTGCCATGCCATGTGGGCAGGACGGACGTCCGCGTTCTCGAACGGCCAGTTCTTGAACGAACCGGAACCACCTGCGCTCACGTCGATCAGAAACCCCAGACCGCTCTCGCCGACGCCGAGCAGGCGCTCGAGAGATATCGGTGGGCTCGTCGAGCTCGGCGTGCCGGGGATTCCGGCGGTCGCCTCTGCCAGGCGAAGCTCCTCGATGCCCTCACCCAGGACGAAGCTGTGCACGTCCAACCAACCCTGTATCGCGTGCTGGTAGGTCTGCCGATCCCGCATCGCCCACACGACCCGGCCCAGGTTGATGCAATTCACGTACGTATCGAACGTCTCGTAGTCAGGTCCTGAGAAAAACGGATTCGGGTTGGCACGATCCCGCGACAGATCGTTCACACACTCACGCAGCAGATCCGTCGCCGACAATTGAAACGAGCCGTCGTGCTGCGTGACCAGAGGGACCGCCTGCGCCCGCACGTTCGTTGCCACGACGTTGCCGGAGGCGTCGAAAAGATCCGCCAGCGGTTCGCCCGAGATCTGGGGCAGCGGCCCGTGTAACACATAGGCCGACCGTTCGGACGCCGCCAGGGACTGATAGCTCGAGTTCGGCAAGTAGAAGCCGAAGTGACCATTCCTCGACGTGTCGCCGCTCTGGTCGCCGGCCGCCCAGTGAAAGCCCCATCTGTTCATCCGCTTGTGCCGCATCAACTCCGTGTCGAAGCCCGTGCCGTCCCCGTTGATTCCACCAGAGAAAGGGTTGAACCGATGTGCGGGCAGGTCCGAGCAGAAGCCCAGGTCGCACGTGGTTCCGGAGGGACAGTCGTTGTTGTCCGAGCATGCGCCGACCGCGCTGCTCGTCGTCGGGACGAGCGTGAACGAGGCCGGGGTCGACGCATTGAACACCTGGGCAGTCGGATCGGAGCTTTGGCCGATCGGGAACTGCGAAAAGACCGCCCGCTGGAATGTCCCCGCGATCTTGCCGGAGCTGGCGTCCCGCAGCAGGTTATAGTCGGTGATGGCCTGCAAGTTCAGACCGCTGAGGCTGTCCTGCAGCACAACGTCGTTGTCGGACGCCGCGTACACGAATGCTTGGAACGTCGTAACGAAATCCGGGTTGAACGTCGTACTGAAACCCGGCAGCTTCCGGAGAACCAGCTTCCCACTGGGCGACAGCTGCTGCGTCTCATCGAACAGGACGAGCTCGCCGCCCCAGTCGCGAGCCTTCACTGGAATCGCGAGCGTCGCGCCAGTCGGCGTGGCGATCTCGACGGTACCGCTGCCGAAAAAGGATGCGGGCGGGAAGTTGATGGGTAGAAAGGCTGGAAAAACAGCGGAAATGACCTCGTTTCTGTAGCGGACCACCACGACCTTCGGCACATTCGCCAGGTCTTTCGACTCGAGGCGAACCTCCCACCGAGTTGCCGTGGGCGCTCCCGCCGAAGGCACCAGTGTCAGGTCCAACGACGCCGACCGGTACCCGTCTTTCTGGCTCGTGAACGTGGACGGGTCGACGGTGAACGTGCACGGCATCGCCGACGCCTGGTTGGCCCCAGGACACTGCACCATCAACCCCGGTCCGGGGTTGGCCTGAATCGTCACCTGTGGACCCGTGATGGTGGAACCCGATGTCGTCACAAACGGAGACACGACCGCGATCGAGACGGTCCGCTGGTTCGGGTTACCCCATTCGGGGGTGGTGATAGTCGTCGGTCTCGGAAGATCGATTTGCTCCGGCGTAACGACCAGGGTCGGCATCACCTGCGTGGCTGGAACACGCGGCGACCCGACCTCGGCGCACTTGCCGAGGCAACCGCACACGAAGGTATGCCCCGGGCTGTTCATGCTCGTGCACTGCGCGTCCGATCGGCATGCGGCAAAGCAACGTCCCTTGACGTGGTCGCAGTAGGATCCGAACGGGCATTGGTCGTCGAACTGGCAGGCCCGGTTCATGACCTCCAGGCTGTCGAGCAGCCCCTCGTTGCGCGGGCACGCCGGATCCGTGTTCGGCCCCGGGCCGTCGCCGGTGCCGCCGTCGGCGCTGCCCGCGAGGCACTGGCCGTAGCCCGAACAGAAGTGGCCGGGCGCGCACCAGCTGTCGTCGACACAGTCGGCGACGCAGTTACCGCCGGTCTGGGAGCTGCAGAATGTGCCGCAGGGACATGGATTGGTCGCGTTACAGATCGGCGGCGCGAGCATGACGTTCTTGATCGTCTGGGGATCCTTCTCGCAGACGCCGCCGTCGGGGCCGATGCCCGTCAGGCTGCCGGACTGGCCTCCCCCGGGGCCTGGGAACAGGGTGTCGCAACCTGTGACAGCTCCGACGGCCAACGAGCAAACGATCGCGAACCTCTTCATCTGACCCTCCAAAGGCGGAAAGCTCGACTGCGAACTCTTCCGACTTTGGAGACGCGGGTGCGCTCATCAGCGCAACCCACTTTCTTTCGGAATCGTCTGAATCTCGCTCGATGGTTGCGCCGCTTACAACGACGGCGCGGTCATCGGACGCACGCCGTCAGTACGGCAACCGATACCCGGTCTGCAGGACGTGCGCGTCGCCGAAGCTCGTGTTCTGGAAGTAGTGGCCGTAGGAGATCTCGAAGGTGCCGGCGGCGAACCAGCGCAGGAACGGAACCACGCGAAGCGCGTCGGCGTTCCAGACGAGCTGCACCTCGGGGTACTGGGTGTTGACGGGGCTCAGCTTCGGGTCGGCGGTGTAGTAGATGGCGTCCGTCGTGTAGCCCGACGGCGGATTGGTGCCGGTCGCGCAGAACTCCGTCGCCGGCAGACGCGACGGCACGGGCGGGCCGCACCAGAATTGGGCGTGGCTCTGGTGATAAATACGCAGCAGCAGCCGCACCTGCAGCGTGGGCGTCAGCTGCTGGTACATCCGGGCTTCGACGGTGTGCGACGTGATCAGCCAGGGATCGGACGGCGTCGCGTAATCGCCCGGATAGAAGTCGAAGTAAAAACGATAGTGCAGCTGGAAGCCGGTCGCGGTCTTCGGGATGTAGAACGCGAAGCGCGGCGTGATGGCGTTCCGCAGCCGGTGCTCGGGCAGATACTCGTACCGCATCAGCGCGTTCACCATCCGATACAGGTTCCCCTGGAATCCTTCGAGGTAGGCGGCCTCGTAGCTCACCTGCGCGATCGAAACCGGCGACAGCACCTGCGAGTAGCTGACGCCGCCGTACGTGCCCTTGAGCGTGCAGAACGTCGCCGGCTTTCCCGGACGACAGTCGGGCGTGCGGCCCTTCGCGGCCATCGTGTCGTGGTTGACGCCGAACGAGAACCGCAGCGCCGCCGTGTCGTCCCACAGCCGCACGCCGTACGACCCGGCGAGAGCGTGCGACCAGTAGTCCGATTCGGAGCTGTACTTGTACGCGAGCGAGACGTCGCTGCGTTCCCAGCGCTTGCGGATGCGCAGGCCTGCCTCGTCGCGGATCTCGGTGAACACGTTGTCGATGGTGGTCCCGGCGGCGATCGACGCCGACGTGATCGTGTCGATGAGGAAGTGCGCGCCCACGTCCACGCCGCTGGGCGATTCGCGCTGCAGTTCCACCATCGGCTGGATCACGCGCGTCGACGCCTCCCGATAGTACGCGCCGCGCACGACCACGTAGTCGTCGGCCCATGCCGCTCGCGCCGTCAGGACGGCGATGCAGGCGATGAGACCGACGCGGAACCACGCTCTAGGCGCGGCACGAACCCAAGGCTTCAATTGCAGCCACAGCCTCCGCCAGGCTGTCCGTAGCCGAGGTCAGACCCTTCTCGCGAGCCGAGCCAGTGCTGGCGGAAGCGATCCTCCTGCGGATCGGCGTCAAACTGCATCGCGCGCTTCGAGAGGTGCTCGCGCTGCCAGGGCTGGACAGGCGGCGGGCGATGCGCGCAGCCGGCGACGCCCGCCAGCGCGAATCCGGAGATCAGCCAGAACCTGAACCGCATGGGGACGAGCCGCATGCGACCTTTTATCACGGGCGCGCCTGCCGACGCGCCCGTGCGTTGCGTGGTTTCGCGGAAAAACGCCTACGCGGATCGCGCTGCAGTTACATCGCGCAGTCGACGCAGACCCTGCACGCGGTCGAGCAAGGCGCGGTCGGGCCGTTGCCCATGCCGAGGTCGCACTGCTCGCCCTCGGCCTCGTCGACGATGCCGTCGCCGCAGAAGTGCGGCCACTGGCAGCCGGGTGCGCAGCCCTGCATGGTGCCGTAGGTCATGGTGTTCATCTTGGTGCCCAGGTCGCACTGCTCGGTGCCGTTGACCATGCCGTCGCCGCAGTACGGGCCGTACTTGCACTGGGCCGTGCAGCCGCCGTACGAGCCGTCGTTGTTCTTGCCGAAGCAGAGGGGATCGTTCGACGGCGTCGTCGCGCCGCAGTCGCACTCCTCGGCGCCGGTGGCCACGCCGTCGCCGCAGGTGGGACCGCAGTTCGAGCGCGTGGTCGAGAACCCGCTCAGCGTGAGCTGGTAGTTCGACTCCGACGGGTGGCGGTCGGCGTGGAACACGGCGATCTCGTACGTCTTGCCCATCACCAGACCGGTCTGGGTCGCGGTCATGGTGCGAGTACGGCAGTCCGCAGGCGACGTGGTCGCGGTCATGGTGTACGGGTCGGTCCCGGGGCACGCGTTGATCGTACCCGCCGCCGTCAGCGCGCCGCCCTCCGTGATCGTCGCGGAGCCGTCGGCGTTGATCGTCACCTTGCCGGGCAAGCGCTGGTGCACGCCGCCGAGGTCGAGCATCAGGTGTCCGTTGATGAAGATGAACAGGTCGTCGTCGCCGAAGAACTGGAGGCTGAACGTCCCGTTGAAGTTGAATAGGTAGCGCGCCTCGCTGGTGAACCAGAAGTTGTGGAACCAGCCCTGCAAGGCGGTGACCCACATGCCGTTGGGGTTCGCCGTCGTGGACGGAATGCTGGGCGGGAACAGGTACTGGTCGCCTTTGCACCCCGCCCCGGCCCCGAACGACGTGTCCGAGTACCAGTAGGGCCACAGGTTGCAGAGCAGAGCTTCGGTGCCGCCCGTGCCGCCCATCCTCATCGCGCCCGGCCCCGCCGGCGTCGCGGTGTTGGTTCCGGGCGGATACTGCCCCATCGGATCCAGCGGGAAGAAGCCGCCGTAGACGGCGTGCGAGCCGCTCGAGGACTGATACTGGCCGCCGCCCGCTGGGATCATTTCGAGCGCGCTCACCACGTGGGTCCCACCCGTGAACGTGCTGTCGGTGAACCACTGGCCGAAGCTGGTGGCGTCCTTGACGATGGGCGCGACGCCTTTGAACCAGGGCGCCCCCGCGTTGTTCCCCATGACTTGCGCCTGCTGCCAGGGCATCAGGCCGGACAGGGGCTTCGTCGCCACCACAGGCATGTTGGCGTCACCGTAGTTCCCCACGTGACCGCTGTTGCCCATGTGGCTCCAGTCGGTGAACTGACACGGGACCAGGCCGCCGCCCGTGCCCAAGGTCGGCTTGCCGTTCGCGCCCAGCGTCGCGGCCGCGATGTCCCAGGTGCGCGCGGTCGAGTCGCCGCCCTTGGCGGGACCGCCCGTGTTGGACACGCAGTAGCGCTTGTTGAACACTGTCGAGCCGCCGTTGACGGTGACCGTGGGTCCGCCGGTCACCGGCGCGCCCAGATAGAAGAAGTCGGGGTGGCCGCCGCTGACGCTCTCGTTCTTGAAGTCGCGGTAAATGACCGGGAGCTTGAGGCACTCGCCGGCGCCCGTCGAGCAGGGCTCGGTGTCGGGGCGCATCTGCGGCGTACAGGTGAAGCCCGCCTCTTGCTTGCACTTGTCGTCGCAGCCGTCGCCCTTCGCGAGGTTGCCGTCGTCGCAGTCCTCGCCCGTCTCGATGTTTCCGTTGCCGCAGCTCGTGTCGCAGGCACGCGTCGTCGCGCCGTCGCGGCACTTCGGCTCCTTGACGCAGGTCTTGGAGCAGCCACTGGCGTCGCCGATGAACAGACCGTTGCACTTGAGCGAGCCCGCGACGCAGTCACCCTCGTCGCACGACTCGCCGGCCTCGACCATCTTGTTGCCGCACACCGCCGCCTTGCACTTGCTGGGCGGCGTGCTGTTGTCGCAGCTCGCGCCGGGCTCCACGACGCACGTCGGGGAGCAGCCGTCGTCCGCCGTCGTGTTCATGTCGTCGCACTGCTCGCCGCCGATGATCTTGCCGTCGCCGCACGCGGGAACGCACCTGCGACCCGGCACGCGGCACTCGTAGCCGGGATCGATCATCTTGCAGTTCGCCGAGCAGCCGTCGCCGGCCGTCGTGTTGCCGTCGTCGCACGTCTCGCTCGAGCCGAGGAGACCGTCGCCGCAGACGCCCGCCATGTTGCAGACGCTGGGCGTGCCCGTACAGGTCCACCCCGCAGGCACCTGGCAAATCATGCTGCAGCCGTCGCCGGCGTTCTTGTTGCCGTCGTCGCACGACTCGCCGTCGTCGAGCACCCCGTTGCCGCACTTGGCCGGATCGCCGACATCGATCGTCGGGATGTCGGGGCGCGCGCCGTCGGTGTTGCCGATCCCGCCGTTGCCGCCGTTACCGCCGCCGTCGGCGCCGCTGCCCGTGACAGTCTTCGGAGTCACGCCGGCACAGCTTGCGATGACGAAGGATAGAGCTACCGCGCCAAGAGAAAGAAGATGCCCACTGCGCATTGGGGGACTCCTAGGTTGGGTTAGGACGAGGGCGCCCTAATACTCCTCCTCCTTTCATTCCCGGACAAGTACGTTAGCGATCGACAAGCTACAATGTTCGGGTCTTGAGTAGTGAAACCACCTACCTCGTCCTCGACATCGAGACGATACCGGACAGGGAGCTCTGGACGCCGCCGGAGCCAGCGGCGGGTGTCGAGCGTCCCTTCCCTCCCCTCTATGCCTGCCGGCCGGTCGTCATCGGCGTTACCTGGATCGGCGCCGATCTCGCGGTGAAGCGGATCGGCACCTTCGGCGAAGGCAAGGACGAGGGCGCGATGATGGCGGATTTCGCGGAATTCATGGGGAAGTGGCGGCCCCAGGTCGTCACCTGGAACGGGCGCGGCTTCGACCTCCCGGTGCTGGCGCTGCGCGCGCTGCGATTCGGCCTGGATTTCCGGTGGTACTACCGCGGCGAGGGCTACCGGTATCGCTTCACCGAGGAAGGGCACCTGGATCTCGCCGACGTCATCTCGGATCACGGAGCCGCGAGGATGACCTCGCTGGACGGCGCCGCGCGGACGATCGGCCTCCCGGGCAAGGACGGGGTCGACGGCAGCCAGGTCGAGGGGTTGTTCCACGCCGGCCAGCTGGATGCTCTGCGCCGGTACTGTCTGTCCGACGTCGCGCAGACGGCGTTCCTGTTCCTGCGCTACCGGCTGGTCTCGGGCGATCTCGACCGCGATGGCTACCGGCACGCGGCAGCCGGGATGCTTGCTGCGCTGGAGACCGACGGGCGCTTCGGCCGTTTGCTCGACGGGCTCGATCGACGACGCCTTTTGCTGAGTGACTGAAGCGATCGCATCCCGACTGCCTCCGCTCCCGCGTGCGTTCTTCGCCCGGCCGACGACGACCGTCGCGCGCGAGCTCCTGGGGAAGCTGCTCGTCCGCCGGCCCGCCGGCCGACCCGCGCTGGTGGCCCGCGTCGTCGAGGTCGAGGCGTATCTCGGCGTGCGCGACGCCGCGTCGCACGCGCGCCGCGGCCCCACCCCGCGCGCCGCGATCATGTTCGGTCCGCCCGGCTTTCTTTACGTGTACCTCATCTACGGGATGCACCACTGCATGAACTTCGTGACGGAGACCGACGGCGTGGCGGGCGCCGTCCTGATCCGCGCGGCGGCGCCGCTCGTCGGCTTCGGCGGCGACGGCGGCGACAGGCGCGCGCGGCACCCGCTGACCGGACCGGGCAAGCTGTGCGCGGCGCTGGCGATCACGCGCGCGAACAACGGCCACGACCTGACCGCCGGACGCGACTTCTTCGTCGCCGACGACGGCTCCCCTGCCCCACGGCGCGCGCGCTCGGCGCGCATCGGCGTCGAATACGCGGGCGAATGGGCGGCGCGCAAGCTCCGCTTCTTCGACGCCCGCAGTCCTTACGTCTGCGGCGCCTGAGCCTGGGACTGGCGCTTGCGCACGTCGCGCTCGATCGACGCGAACATGTTGGGCAGCGATGCGGCGACCAGCCCATCGGTGACCCGGCGCAGGATGAATCCGGGCAGCGGCGCCTTCACGTCCAGCGCCGCCCGGTAGTCGATGGTCGCGCCGTCGCCCGACGGCGTGAACCGCCAGCCCCCCGTCGAGCCCGTCACGATCTCGCCCTCGACGAACGTCCAGTTGACCGTCAGCGTCGCCGGATCGCAGGTCAGATCCAGCACGTAGCGGACGGCAATGACAGCCTCCGCACGGAATTCGACGCGCACGACATTGCCGGTCGTCGAGACCACGCGCGCCTGCTTGATCTCGGGGAACAGGCGCGGATAGGCCGCGAAGTCGGTCACCACCGCGTACAGCTCGGCCGGCGTCGCCCGTGCGACGAAATGGGTGCGGTGAACCGGCTCGCGAACACTCATTGCCGCGAATGATACGCCCGCAACAAATTTTGGTCGCGGCCGATGGTAAGCTGGAGGCGCGCGATGGCCGATTCCGACATCACGATCGAAGTCCTGAAGAGCATCCGGAGCGAGTTGCGAGAGTTCCGCGGCGATATGGACGCCTTCCGCGGCGATATGGACGCCTTCCGCGGCGAGACGGAACGCCGGCTCGGTGTTCTCGATGACCGGCTCGAGATCACCAACCAGCGCCTCGATATCGGCAACCAGCGCCTCGACGTCATCGAGTCGACGTTGCTGACGGTTGCGCGCCGTCAGCGCTCCATGAACCGGACCGTCCGAGCGACGGCGCGAGACGCGTCGAACCTCGCGGGACGCGTCACCGATCTCGAGACGCGCGTCGGCAGGCTGGAAACGCGGTAACGTCCTCGCCCTGCATGCCTCGTCCTTTTGCCGCCCCCGGTACGCGCACGCACTTCGTCGGTGATCGCCCTGCCCGCCTGGCGCACGTCCGGCTGGAATGGGACCTCGATCTCGCGCGCAAACGGCTGTCGGGCACGGCGACGCTGACATTGGTCGCGCGCCGCGATCGGCTGACCGCGCTGACCTTCGACGCCGTCGAACTGGACGTCGAGTCGGTCACCGTCGACGGGCGCACCGCCGGGTTCGACAGCGATGGTGAGAAGCTGCGCGTCGTCTGCCCGGAGCCACCGCCCGAGGGCGCCAAGGTGGAAGTGGCGATCCGCTACGCGTGTCAGCCGCGGCGCGGTCTCTACTTCATCGGCCCCGACGCCGACCACCCCGACAGGGCGGTGCAGTGCTGGACGCAGGGCCAGGACGACGATTCGCGCTACTACTGGCCCTGCATCGATCACCCGATCGAGAAGTTCACGACCGAGGTGATCTGCGCGGCGCCCGCCGCCAGCTTCGTGCTGTCGAACGGTGTCCTGCGCGCGCGCGACGAGCTGCCCGACGGGCGCGTCAGTTGGCATTACGCGCTGGAGTTCCCGCAACCTGCCTATCTGGTGACCCTGGTGGCCGGGCCCTTCGTCGAGATCGCCGAGCGCGCGCCGCGTACGGGCGTCGACGTCTTCTACTATGTCCCGCCGGGACGCGAGGACGACGCACGCCGCAGCTTCCGGCGCACGCCCGAGATGATCGACTTCTTCTCGGAGCGCATCGGCGTTCCCTTCGCGTACCCGCGCTACAGCCAGATCACCGTGTCCGAGTTCATCTTCGGCGGCATGGAGAACACCACCGCGGGGG
>Ga0207681_10000288_pt1 | contig 37371 bp, 44 predicted proteins | sample KBSS53metaG_FD_184324 | JGI IMG/M metagenome (GOLD analysis project Ga0207681, IMG submission 184324) | Switchgrass rhizosphere microbial communities from Kellogg Biological Station, Michigan, USA - KBS S5-3 metaG (SPAdes) (version 2) | ecosystem: Host-associated > Plants > Roots > Rhizosphere... | reverse complement strand
CCTGTTTGCCCGCATCCTCGACCACCCCGGCATCGCGGTGCGCCTGAACACCCATTTCTCCGACGAACTGGCCGCGCCCTTCGCCGCTTGCTTCAATTCTATGCCGATCGACGAGTATTTCGGGTTCGATCTGGGCGAATTGCCCTACCGCTCGATCCGCTTCCACACCACGCACCAGCCGCGCCCCGAACCAGGCCACCCGGCAACCATCAACTATACCGATGCCGGCCCCTTCACCCGGGAAACCTGGTGGCACGTCCTGCCCGGTCACGACACCGCGCAAGGCGCACTGGTGACCCGCACAGTCGAGGAGCCCTGCGACTATCGTGACAACGCGCACGAACGCTTTTATCCGGTCAAGGCCGCCGATGGGCGGCACGAGGCGCTCTATGCCCGCTATGCCGCACGGCAGGCCCGCCACCCCGGCATGCAGTTCATCGGCCGCTGCGGCACCTACCAGTACCTGGACATGCACCAGGTTACCAATCAATCGCTTGCGGGAGCAGAAAAATGGCTGAAGTCACGGCAGGGCAGGTCTCGGCAAGCGAGCCTCGCCGGCGCGGACTAGCCGTCGTCCGCTGCGGCGACCGGTCGCTGCACGCCAGCTGGGCCGAAGGGACCACCGCCTTCGATGTCGCGGTCAGCTATTTCGGGGCCGATGCGGAGCGGGCCTTCCCCGAGGCGCGCTACGTCCATCGCTACAAGGGCGGCAAGTGGGACGGCATCTCCGCCTTCTTCGCCAGCCATCCTGAACTCGTCAGCCAGTACGACTACTTCTGGCTTCCCGATGACGACCTCGCGATGGACGGCGCGGCCGCCGACCGCCTCCTCGCCACCGGCATCACCCATGGGCTCGAACTCTGGCAGCCGGCCCTCGACCGGCAGTCGTATTTCGGCCACCTGATCACCCTTGCGGTGGACGGCGTCCTGCTGCGGCACACCAACTTCGCCGAGATCATGGCCCCGGTCATCAGCCGGGCCCTGCTTGTCGATACCCTGCCGCTGTTTGGCGAGACCAGGAGCGGCTTCGGGCTCGATTACCTGTGGCCGCAACGCGCCGCGTTCCTGCGCGGTGACGATGGGCCCGCCTGCGCCGTGCTCGACAGCGTTGCGATGACCCACACCCGCCCGCTCGGCAGCGCGCTGCGTGCCACGATGAAAGCCGCCGGCGGGCCGACCTTGCGGCAGGAATATGCCGCCATGCTTTCGCGGGTCGGCGAACGCCATCCCCTGTTTCGCTCGATGATGCTGGCCGTCCCGCGCAAGCGCGTGCTCGGCGGCATCGATGCTTGTGGTGAACCGCTCGGCAGCCGGGCGCTGGCCGAGATCAGCCTGCGCTCGCTGGGCAGCGGTCCGGCCCTTCGCGCGCAGCCGATAGGCAAGTGGGAGCTGCTGCGATACTGGGCCACCTCCTTCTACTGACGGAACACCGAACTACCATGCCTTACCGTCAACTCGCGCGGGCCGCTGCCCGCGCCACGGGCCGCCTCGGCTGGGCGCGCGGAGCCACGGGCGCGCTCCTCGGACTGGGTCTGGCCGGACTGCTCGGGAGGATCGTGAACGGCGCGGTCACGCCGTTCATGGTGGCGCCGATGGGTGCGGCGGCCGTGCTGGTCTTCGTCGTGCCCGCCAGTCCGCTGGCCCAGCCATGGTCGGTGATCGGCGGCAACATCATCTCGACCCTGATCGGCCTTGCGGTCCATGCCCTGCTTCCCGTCACGCCGTGGTGCGGCGCCCTTGCCGTGGCGCTGGCGATCGCCGGGATGAGCCTGGCGCGCTGCCTTCATCCGCCGGGCGGCGCCTGCGCCCTGCTCGCCTGTCTCGGCACGGGGCCTGCCGGCCCGCTGCTCGGCGCCGTACTGGCCAATGTCGCGGCCCTCGTCGGCACTGGCTGGATCTGGAACAATGCGACAGGCCATGCCTGGCCGCACCACGCACGCCCCGTCGCCCCGCCGCCGTCCTACACCATGGACGACCTCGACGCGGTGCTGGAGGACTGGGACGAAATGCTCGACGTCAGCCGTGAGGACCTCGACGCCCTCTTCCGCTCGGTCGAAGCGCGGGTGAACGCCCGCCGCTAAGTGCTCAGTGGACTTATAAGTGGTCAGTGGACTGGCGGGTCCACCGCCGGAACTGCCGCGACCGGTGCCACCGGCTTGCCCGGCTGGCGCGGCGGCAGGGCCTCGGCCGGCACCTCGTCCACCTGCATCTCGCTGGTCGGCACGGCTTCGAGATTGCGCACCTTCACCTGCACCTCGCGGCCCGTGACGGTCAGCTGGTTGAAACTCGGCGGGGTCGAGCGGATGCGCCGCGAAAGCGTGCCCGCGCCGATCATCCGCAAGGGGCCGTGCGGTGTCTCGGCAACGAGGTCGAACGGATCGTGGACATGGCCCGTCAGCACGGCCAGCACGCCTCTACGCGCCAACTCGGCCATGGCCCGGCTGCCATTGATGGTCAGCCGGTGCCCGTCCGGCGCGCGCTCGGGCAGGGGGTGGTGCGCGGTAACCAGCACCCGCGCGCCCGGCGGCAGGGCATCGATCAGCGCCAGGCACTTCGCCAGGGCCGGGCGGCGCACCCAGCCGTCCACCCAGGGAAACCGCCACTGCGCCCGGGTCACCGTCTGCAGCGGAACGATGTGCAGGTCGCCCAGGTCCAGCGGTTGTTCCAGCAGGCCCTCGATCGCCCGGAACCGGCCAAACGGTGCGACGAAGCGCTCGGCAAGGTTGAAATAGGGCATGTCGTGATTGCCCGGCTCGACCGTGACCGGCGCGCCGAGGTCGCCGATCCAGTGGCAGGCCGCGGCGAACTCCCGCCGCCGCGCGCGCATGGTGAGATCGCCGGTCACCGCCACGGCCGCCGGCCGCTCCCGCGCGATCGCCGCCTTCGTCCAGGCCAGCGCGCGGCCATCCTCCAGCCCGAAGTGGAGATCGCTGATGTGGAACAGGGTGAGCGGCGCGGTCATCACGGGGTGACAAACAGGTCGAGGGCGAAGTCCGCAAGCGAAAACCGCAGGTCCGCCCCACCCTCGCGCCGTTCGCCATCGATCATCAGCGGCATCGGCGCGCGGTCGAGCGAACGGCAGCGCACCGTGCGGTGTTGACCAAGCGCGTCATGCGGCCCCTCGCGGAAATTGCGCCGCAGCAGGGCGAGGCCCTGTTTCAGGTAATCGCCCACGGTTTCGGCGCCATAGCCCGCCACGTCCATTCCCGCCTCCGCCACCTCCAGGCGAATGCCGGCATAGCCGTCCGCCCGGCCGAGCGGCGGCTCGACGAGGGCCACCATCGGCCCGGTCGTGCTCTGCTTTATCGCCGTCACGGCAGCCCCGGCAACTTCGCCCACGCCGCCTTCGCGCAGGCCCTCGCGCACATCGCTCCACGTCGCGCCGGGCCCCGCCAGCACCTCGACCAGCGCGGTCAGGCCCTCTCCGCGAATGCAGGACCGCCGGGTGACGGCAAGTTGGCCCAGCCCTGCCGCGATCTCCGGCGCCGCGCGCTCGCCATGAAGCGCGCGCGCCAGCAGGTTGGCCGTGCCGCCGGGCAGGACCAGCAGGCGGCCGCCCCAGCCCTCGATTCGCGTGGCCAGCGCGTTTACCGTGCCGTCGCCGGCAAAGACCGCCAGCACGCCCACGCCGCCCGCTTCCAGCGCGGCGCGGTCGGGCAGGCCTTCACCCACGTCGCTCACCCGCGCCGGCGCCCGGCCTGCTGCCGACAGGGCCGCGCAGACCGCCCGCACCGCCTCGTCCGAATTGCTCCCACTTGCGCGATTGGCCACCAGCCACAGGATACCTGTCATCCTTCGCCCAATCCCGCGAGGGGCCGGCCGGTTCCGCTCACACCTTGCCGGTGAGGATCAGCCAGGCGGAGAAGGCGTTCATCCCCGTGTAGAGCCCATAGCCCCAGGCCCACCAGCCGCCGCCGCTGGCGACCAGCAGCATGGTGCCGAGCAGCAGGGCAAATTCCACGATAAGGCTGAACCGCCCGCCCAGCGAGCGATAGAGCCAGCCGATCTGGGCTAGGATCGGATGGCCCGAGGCCAGGACCGCGCGGTGCATCGCGAAGTTCGCAATGCCCATCAGGAAAACCATCACCAGCGCCATTGCCGCCAGTGTAGCGGCTCGGATCGCCCGCGCCAGCGCGGCCTGCCCGGCGTTAGCGGCGCTTCGTCGCGGCTGATCAGATCCTCCCCTCTCGCAGGGAGGATCACTGCTCAGGCCAGCAAATGCTCTTCGGCGATCTTCTTCTTCCACACCAGCGGCGCGAGCTTGTGGACGTTCTGCCCGGCCGAATCGACCGCCACCGTCACCGGCATGTCGACCACGTCGAACTCGTAGATCGCCTCCATGCCGAGATCGGCGAAGCCGACGACCTTCGCCCCCTTGATCGCCCGCGCCACCAGGTAGGCCGCGCCTCCGACCGCCATGAGGTAGGCGCTCTCATGCTTCGCGATCGATTCGGTCGCCGCCGGGCCGCGCTCGGCCTTGCCGACGCAGGCGAGCAGGCCCTGCCCGAGCATCATGTCCATGAAGCTGTCCATGCGGGTAGCGGTGGTGGGACCGGCCGGGCCGACGACCTCGTCGCGCACCGGATCGACCGGGCCGACATAGTAGATCACCCGGCCCTTGAAATCGACCGGCAGCGCCTCGCCCTTGGCGAGCATGTCCTGGATGCGCTTGTGCGCGGCATCGCGGCCGGTCAGCATCTTGCCGTTGAGCAGGATGCGATCGCCCTGCTTCCAGCTCTTCACTTCCTCGGCGGTCAGCGTGTCGAGGTTGACCCGCCGGGCCGCCGAATCCGGCGCCCAATGGACCTTGGGCCACTCGTCCAGCTTGGGCGCCTCGAGGAACTTCGGCCCCGAACCGTCCAGCGTGAAATGCGCGTGCCGGGTGGCCGCGCAGTTGGGGATCATCGCGACCGGCTTGGAGGCGGCATGGCACGGCGCGTCGAGGATCTTGACGTCGAGGATGGTCGAAAGGCCGCCCAGCCCCTGCGCGCCGATGCCGAGCGCGTTGACCTTGTCGAAGATCTCGATCCGCATCGCCTCGATGTCGTTCTGCGGCCCGCGCTGCTTGAGCTGGGCCATGTCGATCGGCTCCATCAGCGCCTGCTTGGCCAGCAGCATGCAGTGTGCGGCCGTGCCGCCGATGCCGATGCCGAGCATGCCCGGCGGGCACCAGCCGGCGCCCATCTGCGGCAGCATGTCGATCACCCAGTCAACGATGTTCTCGCTCGGGTTCATCATCTTGAACTTGGTCTTGTTCTCCGACCCGCCGCCCTTGGCCGCGACGTCGACCGAAACCTTGTTGCCCTTGACCATCGTGACGTGGAGCACGCTCGGCGTGTTGTCCTTGGTGTTGCGGCGGGTAAAGGCCGGGTCGGCCAGGACCGAGGCGCGCAGCTTGTTGTCGGCGTTGAGATAGGCGCGGCGTACGCCTTCATCGACGACTTCCTGCAACGACCGGTCGCTCTCCAGCCGGCAGTCCTGGCCCCACTCGACGAAGACGTTGACGATGCCGGTGTCCTGGCAGATCGGCCGGTGCCCTTCGGCGCACATCCGGCTGTTGGTGAGGATCTGCGCGATCGCGTCCTTGGCCGCCGGGCCGACTTCCGCCTCATAGGCATCGCCCAGCGCGCGGATGTAGTCCATCGGGTGGAAATAGCTGATGTACTGCAGGGCGTCGGCGACGCTCTCGATCAGGTCTTCCTCGCGAATAACGACCATATCGGACATGATGTCGGCCCTTTGCATGCAGCTGATGGGATATGGGCAGGGCCCATAGGCCCAATCGCGCGGGCAGGTAAAGCGTGAGATGCGGCGTTGCAGCGAGGAGTTCGGGCAACGGGCCTCGGCGCCGCCATCGGGGATAGGCCCTCGCGCGCATTCCGGCATGCGCGCGGATGCCGCAGCCGCGAAAGCGCTTGGCGGGCCGGGGGCCTTGGCCTAGAAGGCGCGGCGGATGGCCGGGTCCGTTGGCAGCAACGGCGCCGCGCCAAAGGCAGGTTTTTCGCGGCCCGCTCGCGGGCCCGCGCAGGAATGGTTTGAGCATGACCCTTGTGGAAGAAAGCGTGGAAGAGAGCCCGGTAACCCAGTCCATCGCCGCGCGCCGCGCAATGATCGACAGCCAGCTGCGCGTCAGCGGGGTCAATGATCCCGCCATTCTCGCCGCGATGGATGCGGTCGCGCGCGAACAGTTCGTGCCCGCCGCCCTCGGTGCCAATGCCTATATCGATCGCGCCCTGCCGCTGGGTGATGGCCATGCCCTGCCCGCTCCGCTGGTCACCGGCCGCATGCTGACCGAGGCGGAAGTGGCCCCCGGCCAGGCCGTGCTGGTCGTCTCGCCGGCCGGCTACCTCGCCGCTGTCGCCACGGCCATGGGCGCCGTGGTGACCGCCCTGGCCCCGGCCGAAGCCGCGGCCGCGAAGAAGGGCGGCGAAGTCTCGCTGATCCTGATCGATGGGGCGATCGAACAACTGCCCACCGGCCTCGCTGCGCGCCTCGCCGAAGGCGGCCGCGTCGTGACCGGCCTGGTGGAACGCGGCGTCACGCGCCTCGCCGTCGGCCGCAAGATCGCGGGCGAAGTGGCCCTGCTGCCGCTCGCCGAGATCGGCATGCCGGTCCTTGCCGAATTCGCCGCGCCGAAGCGCTGGAGCTTCTGATCAGCCATGCTCGGGGGGGCGTGCCAAGTCATGGACAATCGAATTAACTACCGAAGGGCGGCAAAGGCCCTGCTGCTCGGCGCCGCCGCGCTCGCCACCCCGCCGGCCGTGGCCGACGATCTGCGCGATGCCCTCGCCTCGGCCTATCGCACCAACCCCACCCTGCAGGGCGCCCGCGCCCAGCAGCGCGCAGTCGATGAAGGCGTGCCGATTGCCCGCGCCCAGGGACTGCCTTCGCTCGGTGGCACGGCCAACTACAGCGAGACCCTGAAGGCGAGCGAAAACAACCGCATCCTTGGGACCCTGGTTGGCCCGGATCGCGTGCTCGATCTTGCCGCCACGGCGTCCTATCCGGTGTTCTCCGGCGGCGCCGTGCGCAACGCGATCAACGCCGCCGAAACCCGTGTCCGGGCCGGCCAGTCGGATCTGCGGGGCGTCGAAACCGGCGTCTTCGCGCAGACCACCGCCGCCTACATGGACGTGATCCAGAACGAGGCCATCGTCGGCCTCAACCGCAACAACGTCCAGGTGCTCGAGGTCAACCTCAAGGCCACGCGCGACCGCTACGAGATCGGCGACCTGACGCGGACCGACGTCGCCCAGTCCGAGGCCCGCCTCGCCCAGGCGCGGAGCGACCTGCGCGCAGCCGAGGCCAATCTGGCCGGTGCCCGCGAAACCTATATCCGCTTCGTCGGCAAGCCGGCGACCGATCTCCAGCCGCCGCCCCCGCTGCCGAACATGCCGGCCACGGCGGAGGATGCCGTCTCCGTGGCGCTCGACAACAACCCCGACCTGCGGGCCGAGCATGAGCGATCCCGGGCAGCGGGGTTCGACAGCAAGGCTGCCGGGGCCGGACGCCTGCCGAAAGTCTCGGTTTTCGTCTCCGCTGACCGGACCGATTACCTTGGCAGCTACACGCCCAATCCCGCGGGCTTTCCGCTCGTAACCGACCGCCCGCTCACTGCCCAGGCCGGCGTGCGCGCCACGATCCCGCTGTTCCAGGGCGGCCTGCCCGCCGCCCAGCAGCGCCAGGCCCAGGCGCGCGAGGGTTTCCAGCTCGAAACCGAAATCGCGACCGAGCGCGAGGTGATCGCCACTGTGCGCACCTATTACCAGCAGTGGCAGGCGGCCCAGTCGATCATCATCTCCAGCCAGTCCGCGGTCGATGCGGCCGCGCTCGGGCTTGAGGGCGTCCGCGCCGAAAACAGCGTCGGCACCCGCACGATTCTCGATATTCTCAATGCCGAGCAGGAACTGCTCAACGCGCAGACCGTGCTCGTCCGCGCCCGCCGCAATGCCTATGTCGCCGGGTTCAACCTGATTGCCGCCATGGGCCGCGCCACGGCCGGCGATCTCGGGCTCGATGCCGGCCCGCTCTACGATCCGCAGGTCAACTACAAGCGCGTGCGCGGCATGATCTTCGACTGGGAGCATGATCCCAGGCCGATCGCCCACTCCACCCGGACGGTTGACACGCCCGCGCAGACCGGCACAATTTCCGACGCTGCAGCCGAGGCCCTGCGCCCGGCCGGCATGCAGACGATGAGCGGCCAAACGACCAGCGGAGGAAAGTGACCATGCGCCAGCCGGGCGAACCTTCGGTCGAGGAGATCCTCGCTTCGATCAAGCAGGTCATCGCGCGCGACAATCGCGCGGTTGCGGACGATCGCCGCCGCGCCATGGCCGAGCCGCGCACGTTCGATCCCGCCGCCGAAGCCGCCGCCATGGCCACCATGGTGAGCGGTGAGACGGACGACGACGAAGTACTCGATCTCGGCAGTCTGCCCGGGGTCGAACCGGCCCCGCTGATCGCCGACGAGGCGGTGAGCTCGATGCGCGAATCGCTGGCCGCCCTCGCCACCATGGCCGCTCCCGGGGCCGCGCCGCAGATCGTCCGCTCGGGCGAAACCTCGCTTGAGGGCCTCGTGCGCGAACTGCTGCGCCCGATGTTGGCCGAATGGCTCGACAAGAACCTGCCGCCGCTGGTCGAACGGCTGGTCACGGCCGAGATCGCCCGCATCGTCGGCAAGAAGATGTGATCCGGCCTGCTTGACCGGGGGCGCGGTCGGGCTCAGGAACCGGGCATGTCACGCCACGATCCTGCCCTGTTCCAGCTCGCCTCCTATCCGCATCACACCGAGCTGTTTCCCCGCTCGGCCGATCTCGATTCGTTTCGGCACATCAACAACGCCGCCATGGCCGCCCTGCTCGAAGAGGCCCGCTCGCGGTTCAACCGCGCCTCGGGGTTTGAGGCCCAGCCCCCCGCCTTCGGCATGGTCATCGTCTCGATGACCATCGATTTTCTCGCCGAGGCCGGCTACCCGGCCCCGCTGCTCGTCGGCACGGCCATCGGTGAGATTGGTCGCACCAGTTTCGTTCAGCACCAGCTCGTTCTGCAGGACGGCCAGCCCGTGGCCCTCAGCCGCGCCACCATGGTAAATGTCGTGGGCGGCACCAAGTCGCCCCTTGCCGAGGACCGCCGGATAGCGCTCCAGCCATGGCTGCTGGGCGCCTCGGCCGAGGTCCAACGATGAGCAGGTCGGCCCGGCTCGTCGCCGCCAGTGCGGCCATGGCCGAAACCGTCGGGGCGGGCGCGCAGCGGCACATCTTCCTGTGCGCCGAACCGCAAAAGGCCAAGTGCTGCCCGCCCAAGACCGGCGCCTCGGCCTGGCGCTACCTCAAGCAGCGCCTTGCCGAGCTCGGCCTGGCCGGTCCCGACAAGGTTGCGCGAACCAAAGCCGATTGCCTGCGCATCTGCGCCGCAGGGCCAATCGCGGTCGTCTATCCCGACGGGGTGTGGTATCACTCCTGCACCGAGCCCGTGCTCGAACGGATCATCCAGGAACACCTGATCGGCGGCGTGCCGGTCGCCGATTTCCGGCTCACGCCGCCTGCCAGTTAATCGTTCCCGTCATCCAGCGGGTTGACCACGGCCGCGTCGTGGCCCGTGCCGCTGGAGAGGAACACCAGCCCCATCAGCGCGGCGGTCAGCAGCATCATGCCGCCGATGCCCAGCGCGGCGGCGATGAACAGGTTGATGGAAACGAAACCGTATTCCTCGAACAGCAGCACCAGGGTGGCCACCACCACGACCAGCGTGACCAAGGTCATGAACCCCATGATCCGCTTGTAGCGCGCCCAGGCATGGGCCGCGTTGGCGGGATCGTCGAGCGGGGAGGGCGGCACGAGCATCTCCTCCAGATGGCCCTGTTGCAACCCGCTTGCAACGGGGCTGCAAGGTCACGACCCGCCCCTCGCGTCACCGGCGCCACGCCCCGGCGCATAGGCTGGCGCTGGGCCGAGGATCGTGGCATGCTCGGTTCCCGACACGATGCCATTCCAACCGGAGAGGTGAACATGTCCATTGCCCGCATCATCGCCGGCCGCCCCACCGCAAACGTGATTACCGCCAGCGCGGGCCAGTCCGCCCGCGAAGCCATCGCCCTCCTTGCCCAGCACCGCATCGGCGCGCTCCCGGTCATGGATGGGGGGCGCTGCATCGGCGTCTTCTCCGAGCGTGACGTGATCTACTGCCTTGCCACCGACGGCGCCGCCGCGCTCGACAAGGCGGTGAGCGAACTGATGACCGGCTCCCCCGTCACCATCTCGCCCGAGACCGACGTGATCGAGGCGCTCTCGCTGATCACCCGCCGGCGCGTGCGCCACCTGCCGGTGATCGAGGGCGAGGCCTTTCTCGGCTTCGTTTCCATCGGCGATCTCGTGAAGTTCCGGATCGAGGAGGTCGAGAAGGAGGCCCAGGCCATGCTGAGCTACATCCAGACGGCGTGACCTGCCGCTGGTTCGGGCCGCGCCGCTTGCCGCCGCCCGTTCCGCACCCTACATTCGCCCCATGGACGCGCCCACGATCAGCCTCAGCCCTTCCGCCGCCAAGCGGGTAGCGGCCATTGCCGACAAGCAGGGCAAGCCCGCTATCCTGCGCCTCAGCGTCGAAGGCGGCGGCTGCTCGGGCTTCCAGTACAAGTTCGGCCTCGCCGAAGGGCCGGAGGGCGACGATTCGGTGACCGAGACCGATGGCGTCAGCCTGGTCGTCGATTCCGTCAGCCTCGATCTCGTCGCCGGCTGCGTGGTCGACTATGTCGAGTCGCTCGGCGGCGCCGCCTTCCGCGTGGAAAATCCCAATGCGGCGGCCTCCTGCGGCTGCGGCTCCAGCTTCGCCGTCTGATGCCGGAATCGTCTGGTTACCGGCCGGGCGCGAACCTGCGCCTCGCCTCGTTCAACATCAACGGCATCAAGGCGCGCCTGCCGCGCCTGCTCGAATGGCTTGAGGAGACCCGTCCGGCGGTCGCCTGCCTGCAGGAAATCAAGACCCAGGACGAAGGCTTCCCCGCCGCCGAGTTCGAGAAAATCGGCTATGGCGCGATCTGGCATGGCCAGAAGGGCTTCAATGGTGTCGCCATGCTGGCGGATGGCGCGGTTCCCGCCGAAGTCCAGCGCGGGCTCGCCGGCGATCCGGAAGACGTCCACTCGCGCTATCTCGAGGCTGACGTGTTCGGCCTGCGCATTGCCGGGATCTACCTCCCCAACGGCAACCCCGTCCCCGGCCCGAAGTTCGACTACAAGCTCAGGTGGATGGAACGCCTGCGCGCCCGCATGGCCGAGATTGCGGCCGAGGAAGTGCCCGCCGTGGTCATGGGCGATTTCAACGTCATCCCGGAGGACAAGGACGTCTGGTCCCCCCGCGCGATGGCGGCCGATGCCCTGATGCAACCCGAATCGCGCGACGCCTATGCCCGCCTGCTCGGCGACGGCTGGACCGACGCGATCGACGTGCTCAACCCCCGGGGCGGCGTCTGGACCTTCTGGGACTACCAGGCCGGCGCCTGGCAACGCGACCACGGCTTTCGCATCGACCACGCCCTGCTCAGCCCCGAACTCGCCGACCGGCTGGTTTCCGCCGGCGTCGACAAGGACCACCGCGGCCGGGAAAAGGCCAGCGATCACGCGCCGGTGTGGGTGGAAGTGCGCGGTTAGGTCCGCCCGCCCGGTCGATGATTACACCGTCGCCCTGTCTAGACTTGTAGCCAAACCTGTTGCGTAAAAAACGCCCGCCTTCCCGGGGTTGGGAAGGCGGGCGTAGAACTTGCCCCCATGACGGGTGCGCCGATCAGCCGATCAGCCGATCAGCGGTAGAACACATGGTTGTCCACGCGGGCGACCTTGGTCAGGCGCCAGTTCGGCGAAACGCGGGCTGCGTGGAAGAACAGGGCGCCTTCGGCCGCGCTCGGATAGGCATTGGCGTCGGCGATCTTGGCCACGGCCACGGCGTTCTGCCACATGCGCGAGGAGTGATCGATCGCCGGCATCTGCCCGCCGCGGATGAACGAGAACTGCGAACGCTGGTAGACCACGCCGCAATAGGACGAAGGGAAGCGGCCCGACTTCGAGCGGTTGATCACCACGCGGCCCACCGCGAGCTGGCCTTCAAGGCTCTCGCTCTTGGCCTCGAAGTAGATCGCGCCGGCCAGGCATTCCAGCTCGCGCGTCATCTCGATGCTGCCGAGCGCGGCAGCGCGCGACAGGGTGGCGGCGGCGGGGGCCAGGCTCACGCGGCTTTCGGCCTCGGGCGCGGTCTGCAGGGCGGGGGGGAGCTTTTCCTCGCGGGCCGGACGCAGGTCGGCGTCACCGGGATTGGTTTGGGGCGTGGCGGAAGAGCTGCCGGGAAGGACATTGTCGGGAGCAGAAGCGGCGGCCACGGCCTGCGGCGTCATCTGCCCGGTGATCTGGGGATTCCGATTCTGGGCTGCCGCGCCGGAACCGTCGGCGGCAACAATCGTAAACATAACAGCCAGTGTCGCGGCGAACGCACTGGAAAACTTGCTTTTGAAACTCATCAACCCGTCTTTATCGGCGGTTGGCACACCTGCACGAGGGGATGGACAAGCCAAGGTTGCACAAACGTGCGACCCTCCCTGACCACCGGTAAACTCGCCGGCTGCCACCCGTCTGCGTGCCAGCCGCGGAGCTTGCTTGCTCCGTCAGACCGCCTGCGCGTAAGTGGAGGTGCGCCCTTGATTGTGCAGCGCAACAGAGTCAACCTGCGCACGAATACTATGGGATGAACCGTTCGCCTTGCGGGATATCCAGTTCAATGATCCACAGGTCCTTGTCCTGGGCATGGCGCCGTTCGAGCCATTCGGCGAAGGCATGGGGCTCGGCAGGATCGGCCGCGCGGGACAGTGTCCAGGCCCGCGTTCCATCCATCTGCGGCATGCGCTCGAAGGCCCGGGGCGGGGCATTGCGGTCTGCCAGGACGACCATGAGCGTCCCCGCGTCGGCCTCGCCGCGGGCAATCACCGTGGCAAAGCCGCCCTCCTGCTGAACCCGCCGCAGCAGCGCGCCCACTTCGATATGGGTCGGCAGCCGCGCTTCCGGTTCAGCCATTCCGCCCAGCCACGAAATCAGGTCCCGGCCGCCGGATGGTAGCCGGACAGGCCCGAGAGCGGGATCCGGCTGCGCATGAAGGTGCCGGTGCCGCGGCCGATCTCCTCGCCCTCGGCATCGAGCAGCCGCGCCTCGGCGACCAGCACCCGGCGGCGCCCGCTGACCCAGTGTCCTTCGGCCACCACCGGCCCGCGCTTGATCGGTCGAACGAAATGGAGGTTCATCGAGGTGGTCAGCAGGAAGCGGTCGGTCACCAGGGTATTGGCCGCGTAGAAAGCGGCATCGTCGATCATCTTGAAATAGATCGTGCCGTGCGCCGCACCGGCGGCATGATGGACCCGCTCGTCGACCATGAAGGCGATCCGTGCCCGGCCCTCGCCGGTGATGGTCAGCTCGGAATTGAACAGCCGGTTGATCGGTGCGGCCGCATAGAGCCGTTCGAGCGCGCGCCAGTGCAGCGCCGCGCCAGCGACCTCCGGCCCGACCCCTTCCGGGTCGGCCTGGTCAGGCAGCGGTACGGTCGATGACATTGCAGAGCAGGCCGTAGAGCGCCTCGGCGCCGGGCGCCTCGCTCAGCGCCTGGTGCATCCGCTCGTCGCGCATCATGCGCGAGATCGCGGCGAGGGCATGCAGGTGGGCCGCGCCGGCATGTTCGGGCGAGAGCAGGCCGAACACGAGATCGACCGGCATCCCGTCCGCCGCGTCGAAGGCAACCGGAGCCTCGAGCCGCAAAAACACCGCGACCGGGCGGCTCAGCCCCTCGATCCGGGCATGGGGAATGGCGACACCCCGCCCGAACCCGGTGCTGCCGAGCCGCTCACGCTCCTCGATCCGTTCTTCCACGTGGCTCGCCTCGAGGCCGTAGACCTCGGCGAAGCGGCCGGCCAGCTGGCGCATGATCGCCGGCTTGTCATCGGCGCGGATGGTGCCGACGGCCTCGGGAACGAGCGTGAAGAGAGCGGTCATCTGGGTTCGTATCGCCTGTCGGGCCATCCGGCGGCCCTTGGCGGGGCTGACGGATGGCGTCATCTAGCCCGGACACCGGACTACTCAAAGTCAAACGCCGGAAGTGGCGCGCAGGTTCTCCGCCGGAGAATTCTTGCGCGTCAGGACGGTTCGACCCAGCCGATCGACCCGTCGCCGCGGCGGTAGACCATATTATGCCTGCCGGTGCCAGCATTTTTGAACAGCAGGGCATTCGTATTCCTGAGGTCGAGCATCATCACCGCGTCGGACACGGTCGCCTCGGGAACGTCGACCCGGGTCTCGGCAATGACCAGCGGGGCGTCGACGACGATCTCCTCGGCCTCGGGCTCCGGCTCGGCGAAGACCACATAGGCGGCCTCTTCGGTGCGGGCAGCGTGGCTGGCCTGCTCGTGATGGTCCTTGAGGCGGCGCTTGTAACGGCGCAGCTGCTTGTCGATCTTCTCGGCGGCCTGATCCAGCGCAACGTGGGCATCGGGCGCGAAGGCCGCGCCCTTGAGAATCAGCCCCTGCATCACGTGCGTGACGATATCGCAGCGGAACGAGGCGGCCGGGCCGCGATTGAAGGTCACCTGACTGGACAAGCCGCGGTTGAAGTACTTCTCGACAATCGTGGTAAGCCGTTCGGCAGCGTGGCTCTGGAGGGCTTCGCCGGTTTCGACCTGGTGACCAGCAACGCGAATGTCCATAATCATTCTCCTCCTTCTAACATTTCAAGGGGCCGCCCCCTCGTTCCAGAGCGGCGCTTTCACGCCTTCAAGGAACGCGGCATGGGCGGCCAGTTCCGCTTCGGTCGGCCCATGCGGGCGCGGCTCGCGGTAGACGCGGGTGCGGTGCACCAGCCGGACCTCGGCGACCACTTCGGAACTGCGCGCGCCGGCCAGTTCGAGGCCGATCTGCCGGCCGCCGTTCAGCTCGACATAGACCTGGGCCAGCAGTTCGGCGTCGAGCAGCGCGCCGTGGCGGGTGCGGTGGCTGCGGTCGATCCCGTAGCGGGTGCACAGCGCGTCGAGGCTGAGCTTGGCCCCGGGATGGCGGACCCGCGCGATCTTGACCGTATCCACCATCCGGCTGTGGCACACCGGCTCGAGCCCGCATTGGGCCAGCTCAAAATTGAGAAAGGCGAAGTCGAATCCGGCGTTGTGCGCCACCAGCGGGGCATCGCCGATGAATTCGAGGAGTTCCGCGCAGCGTTCGCCGAACAACGGCTTGTCGGCGAGGAAGGCGGCGGACAGGCCGTGGACCGCCTCGGCCTCGGCCGGCATGTCGCGGCAGGGATTGAAATAGGCGTGGAAGACCTCGCCCGTGGGCACCCGGTTCACCAGCTCGATGCAGCCGATTTCCACCATGCGATCGCCCTTGAGCGGATCGAGACCGGTGGTTTCGGTGTCGAAAATAATCTCACGCATCGTTTGAACTTATCGGCCTGCAACGGCCCGGGTGCAAGCTCGATTGTGTCAGTCGCGCCCCGTCAATTGGTGAACCAGCCGCTGCACCGCATGGCGCGTTTCGGCCAGCGAAGTGCCGGTATCGATCACGAAGTCGGCCCGGGCGCGTTTCTCCGCGTCGGGCACTTGCAGCTTCAGGATCTGGGCGAATTTCTCCTCGGTCATTCCCGGTCGCGCAAGCACCCGCGCGCGCTGCGCCTCGGGCGAGGCCGAGACCACCACCACCGCGTCGACGCCTTGCCCGCCCTTCTCGAACAGCAGGGGAATATCAAACACTATCAACGGCTTGTCGGCATTCTCGGCCAGAAACGCCGCGCGCATCGCGCCCACGGCGGGGTGGATCAGGGCCTCCAGCCGGGCCAGCTGCTCCGGCTGACCGAGCACCATCGGCCCCAGCTTCTGCCGGTCAACCCCGCCCGCCCCGGTCGTCCCCGGGAACGCCGCTTCGATCGCCTCGACCAGTTCCCCGCCCGGCCCCTGCAGTTCGTGCACCGCGGCGTCGGCGTCGAACACCGGCACGCGAAGGCCATGGAACATCGCCGCCACCGCCGACTTGCCCATACCGATCGAGCCGGTCAGGCCCAGAATGAACGGGCGTCTTTCCTCATCCACCGGTGATTCTCCGCCTCAGCTCGCTGTCCCGCTCGCGCGGCGGGCGGCGGCCGAAGAAGTGGGCGAAGGCATAGTCTGCCTGCCCGATCAGCATGGCGAGCCCGTCGATCGTGCGGAAGCCCGCCGCCCGCGCGTCCTTGAGGAACCGGGTGTCGAGCGGCGATGTGACGATATCATAGGCCAGGCTCCCCGGCGGGGCATGGCTCCAGTCGAAGGCGAGCGGCGGCTGGCCGGTCATCCCCAGCAGGCTCGCATTGACCACCAGGTCGCAAAGCCCTTCGCGGTCGTCGAAGGCGAAGTCCGTGGGCTCGGCGAAATGAGCAAGGTCGATCGCATGGTGCTCGCCGGTGGGGTCGAGTTCGTCAAGCAGGGCCCGCGCCTTGTCGGGATTGCGCCCGGCCAGCACCAGCACGAAGCCGTGCCCGGCGAGCCCCGCGATGATCGCCCGCGCCGCCCCGCCGGTCCCGATCACCCGCGCCATGCGGAACAGGTGAGTCTGCGCCAGCAGCGGTTCCAGCGGCTCGAGAAATCCCGGCACGTCGGTGTTGTAGCCGGTCAACCGCCCGTCCGCCCCCGGCACGACGGTGTTGACCGCACCGACCCGCGCCGCCAGCGGGTCGATCGCATCGAGCAGCCCCATCACCGCCTGCTTGTGCGGCATGGTCACGTTGCACCCGCGCCAGGCAGGATCGCCCCGCCGCGCCGCGATATGGTCGGCCAGCCCCGCCGCAGTGACGTGGCACGCGCGGTAATCGGCCGCGATCCCCAGCTCGCCCAGCCAGAACCCGTGGATCGCCGGCGACTTCGATTGCGCGATCGGATCGCCAATCACTTCGGCATAGGGCCTCATGCCGCCATCACCCCCACGCTCCGCAGCCCGGCGAGGACCGGCAGCAGCGGCATGCCAAGGATGGTGAAATGATCGCCGCGCAGCTGCGAGAACAGTTGCACCCCGCGCCCCTCGATGCGGAACACGCCGACGCACCCGGCCACTGCCGGCCATTCGTGGGCAAGGTAATCGGCAATGAACTCCTCCGACAGCTCGCGCACGGCCAGTTCGGCCTTGTCCGCGCAAGGGATCACCGCGTCATCGCGCACCAGCGTGGCCGCGCTGTGCAATTCCATCGTCTTGCCCGAAAAGAACCGCAGGTGCTCGGCCGCGGCCTCGCGGTTGGCCGGCTTGTCGAACCGCCGCCCCTCACAAACCACCAGGCTGTCGGACCCCAGCACCCACCGCCCCGGATGCCGCGCCGCCACGGCCTCGGCCTTTGCCCGGGCAAGCGCGGTGGCCACCACGTCCGGCGCCGCGCCTGCGAGGCTGGCCTCCAGCGCGCGTTCGTCCACCTCGGCGGGCACGGCCATGAACGGCACCCCGGCCGCTTCCAGCATGGCCCGGCGGGAGGCGCTTTGCGAGGCCAGGATCAACATGCGTTCACTCGCCCCTCAGATCGCCCGGGATCCGGCCCCGGCCGTCTCGCCGCGGGCGCGGTGTTCCTGGTGCAGGCGGATTACCGCCGCCGCCGTTTCCTCGATCGAGCGCCGGGTGACGTCGATCACCGGCCAGCCATTATCGGCAAACATCCGCCGCGCAAACTGAACTTCGCCCGCTACCCGCTCCTGGTCGACGTAGTGGGTCGACGGCGCCTGGTTCAGCGACAGCAGCCGGTTGCGCCGTACCTGCACCAGCCGCTCGGGCGCGGTGGTCAGGCCCACCACCAGCGGCCGGCCCAGTTGAAACAACACCGGCGGCGGCGGGCTTTCCGGCACGATCGGGATATTGGCGACCTTGTATCCGCGGTTGGCGAGGTAGATCGCCGTCGGCGTCTTGGAACTGCGCGAAACCCCGGCCAGCAGGATATCGGCCTCCTCCCAGTCCTCCCACTGCAGCCCGTCGTCATGGGCAATGGTGAACTGGATCGCGTCGACGCGGGCGAAATAGGCCTCGTCGAGCATGTGCTGGCGCCCCGGCCGGGCCTTGGCCTGCTGGCCGAGCATGTCCTCAAGCGCATTGCTCACGGCATCGAGCGCGGGGACGACCGGGAGCCCCAGCGCCCGGCAGCGGTCTTCCAGCCGCACCCGGATCTCGGCATTGACGAGGGTGAACAGCACCAGGCCCGGGTTGGCGGCAATCTCGGTGAGGATCCGGTCGAGGTGCTGCTGCGAGCGGACCATCGGCCAGAAGTGGCGCGTCACATCGGCATCGTCGAACTGCGCGAGCGCAGCCTTGGCGATCATTTCCAGCGTTTCACCGGTGGAATCCGACAGGAGATGGAGGTGAAGCCGGGTTGTGGGCACGCGTCAGGTCCGCTGTGGATAGGATGCGGCATAAACCACGGGAGGGCACCGGTGACAATTCCGGCAAGGGATTCCATGCGCTGTTCCCGACTTCGCCGGGGCAACTTGTGGACATGTCGAAAGCGTTCCCCACAGGCTGGGGACAAGCGGGATAACTCGCGCTTGACCGGGAGCGCCCGGGATTCGCATCGGCCCGGCCCCTGTTCTTTCCGGGACAATTCGGGCAAGGGCGCCCAATCCCCGGTTTCCACAGGGCCAGAATCTATCAGAATCCCTATTTAAAGACTCTTATTTTAATGGATTGGACCCGATCGAATGCCCGGTCTCCTCTTTGATACCCTGCGCAGAACGAACGGTTCCCGGCGTCCCGTGTGGTTGATGCGCCAGGCGGGGCGCTACCTGCCCGAGTACCGGGAACTGCGCGCAAGGAAGGGCGGCTTCCTCCCGCTGGTCTATGACAGCGAGGCCGCCGCCGAGATCACTCTCCAGCCGCTGCGCCGCTTCGGCTTCGACGGCGCGATCCTGTTTTCCGACATCCTGATCGTGCCCTATGCCATGGGCCAGGATCTCGAATTCCTCGCTGGCGAGGGCCCGCGCATGTCGCCCCGCCTCGTTGATCATGCCCTCAGTGCCCTTGAGAGCGTCCCTGAGCGCCTTTCCCCGATCTATGAGACCGTGCGCCTCGTCCGCGCCGCGCTCACCCCTGAGCAGACCATGCTGGGCTTTGCGGGCAGTCCGTGGACCATCGCCACCTACATGGTCGCCGGCGAAGGCAGCCGCGACCAGCATGAGACCCGGGCCTATGCCTATCGTGATCGCGGCGCGTTCCAGGCGATCATCGATGCCGTGGTCGCCACCACGGTCGATTACCTCGAAGGCCAGGTCCGCGCCGGCGCCGAGGCGGTGCAGTTGTTCGATTCCTGGGCCGGCTCCCTCGCCCCCGCCGAATTCGAACGCTGGGTCATTGCCCCCAATGCCGAAATCGTCCGCCAGCTGAAGGCGCGCTGCCCCGATACGCCGATCATCGGCTTCCCCAAGGGCGCGGGCGAAAAGCTCGTCGCCTATGCCCGCGAAACCGGGGTCGATGCGCTCGGCGTGGACGAGACCATCGATCCGCTGTGGGCCGCGCGCGAACTGCCGGCCGGCTTGCCGGTCCAGGGCAACCTCGATCCGCTCCTGCTGCTGGCGGGTGGCGACGAACTCGACACCCAGGCCCGCCGCGTGCTCGATGCCTTCGCCGACCGTCCCCACGTGTTCAACCTGGGCCACGGCATCGGCCAGTTCACGCCGATCGAACACGTCGAACGACTGTTGAAAGTCGTGCGCGGCTGGAGCCGCTGAAACCTCCTCGCGTGCGGGGAGGGGGACCGCCGCCGCAGGCGGTTGCGGAGGAGGCTCTCGCGCGAGAGCGCATCGTTGCGGAGAAGTATGACCCGCCATGAAACGCACCCGTCTCAGCATTTGCCAGCGCAAGGTGCGCTACCCCGCCTTCGCCGAGGCCCGGTCGGCCGCCCTCGCCTTCCCCGATGCCGCGCGCCCCTACCGTTGTGACAAGTGCCGCCGCTTCCACCTGAACAGCCGGCGCAGGCCCTGATCTCGAATTGCCGTTCGTCCCGAGGAGGTGGCGAAGCCGCGGGCTGAGCCGCCGTCTCGAAGGACTTGCCATCTGCCGCCCCTTCCCCCACCCCTGCCGCCGTCCTACAATCCACCCCATGCAGCAGGCCCTCGCGATGACCTACCTCTGGCTCAAGGCCGGCCACGTGATCTTCGTGATCTTCTGGATGGCCGGGCTGTTCATGCTCCCGCGCTATTTCGTTTATCATCAGGAAGCCCCGGCCGGCTCGCCCGAACGCACGGTGTGGATTGATCGTGAGCGCAAGCTGCTCAGGATCATCCTGTGGCCATCCCTGATTGTCACCTGGCTCCTCGGGCTGGCCCTGGCCATGCAGATCGGCGCCTTCCAGCAGGGCTGGTTTCACGTGAAGCTGGCCTTCGTCCTGGCCCTCACCGCCTATCACCTGTTGCTCGCCAGTTATGCCGCCGCCCTCGCCCGCGGCGAGGAGCGCCTGACCGGCAAGCGCCTGCGCCTGCTCAATGAAGTGCCCGGAATTGCCGCGGCGTTCATTGTCGTCATGGTGATCGTGAAACCGTTTTGACGGCAATCCGTGCGGGGGGATCATGCAGGAACTCGAGCTCTACACCGCCTGCCCCCTGTGTGACTGCACGGACCTTGCCGACCTGCGCACCGCATCCTGCGCCGGGCATGGCCTCTATAACCCGGCCTTGAACGACACCCTGCTGTGGCGCACCTGCGCCGCCTGCGGGCACCGGTTTCGCAGTGGCTTCTATACGGATGAAGCCTGCCAGCTGCTGTTTTCCGGCACGCACGACAACCAGCGGCTCGGCCATGATTACGAGGCCCAGCGCTGGGTCGCCGCGCGGATGATCGAAAAGGTCCTGCCGTGGCGCAGCTCGGGCCCGTGGCTGGATGTGGGCTTCGGCAATGGCGCCTTGCTGCTCACGGCGCTCGAATATGGTTTCACCCCGGTCGGCATCGACCTGCGAACCGATAATGCCGCAGCGCTTGCCGGGCTGGGCATCGAAACCCATGCCCAGCCGCTGGAAACCCTCGATTTTCCCGGGAGATTCAACGTCATTTCGCTGGCTGACGTGCTGGAACACACCCCTTTTCCCCGGCTTGTCCTCAGCCATACCCACAGCATGCTGGCCCCCGGCGGGGTCCTGTTCCTCTCGATGCCCAATGCCGAAAGCCCGCTCTGGCACCTGCTCGATGCCGCCGGCGCCAATCCCTACTGGGGCGAGCTCGAGCATTATCACAACTTCACCCGCACCCGGCTCGAGGCACTGCTGCGCCAGCACGGCTTCACCCCGATGCGCTATGGGGTGAGTGAAAGATATCGCGCCTGCATGGAAGTGATCGCGCTGAAGGACTGAGCGCCTAAGGCTCCGCCGACAGGGCAAATCCCCGGCGCTCACCGCGCTGCAACTGTTCGCCGATCGCGTGGTACAGCCGCTCCAGGTCCCGGGTGAACCCCGAAGTATCGAACAGCGGGCAATTGCGCCGCACCGCCAGCAGATGCGCCCGCAAGGCGGCCCGCCGCGCCCCGTCACGGGCCAGGTCCAGCACCAGCTGCCGGGCGGCCTCATCATCGCGCGCGATCAGGTCCGGCAGGCCGACCGCGGTCAACAGGCTGGCCGCCACCCGCGAGGCAAAGGTATCGCCCGGACGGGTCACCAGCGGCACCCCGGCGAGCAGGGCGTCGCTGCCGGTGGTGTGCGAGGTGTAGGGAAAGGTATCGAGCGCAAGATCGGCCAGCTGCAGGCGGGCAAGGTGGTCGCGCTGCGACAGCGGGGCGGCGAAGACCAGCCGTTCGGCCGCGATCCCCTCCGCCGCGGCTGCCGCGATCAGGCGCGCGCGGGCCGCCTCGCCCGGGCGCAGCAGCCACAGCACGCTGCCCGGCGTGGCGCGCAGCAGGTGCATCCAGCTGGCGAAAGCCGCGGGAGAGAACTTGTAGGTGGCGTTGAAGTTGCAGAACACCAGGCCGTCGTCCGGCAGGCCTTGCGACGCCCGGCTGGGCGGCGCTTCGGGGACCATGGTATCGTCATTGGGCTGGTAGCAATGGGGCATCAGCGCCAGGGCTTCCGAATAGTCCGCCTGGGCCTGCATCGGCGTCACCACCGGATCGCCGATGATGTAGTCGGCCAATCGCGCGACGCCCAGGGTGCCGGGGTAGCCGAGCCAGGAAACCACCACGGGCGCCGGCCGCAGGGCCTGGATGCCAAGGCGGTTCTCCTGGGTATAGCCCTTGAGGTCGACCAGGATGTCGATCGCATCGTCCCGGATCTGGCAGGCCGCGGCTTCGTCGGGCAGCCGGGCCAGGTCGCGGAAGCCGGCGCAGGCCGGCGCTGCTTCGATCCGTTCGCGCTCCGCGTCGCCGATGATCGCTCCGGTCGAATAACACAGGAATTGCACCCGCGCCGGATCGTGTCCGGCTAGCACGCCGCGCAGCAGCCGCATCGTCGCATGTTCGTAGAAATCGGAGGAGACGTATCCGATCCGCAGCGGGCCGCCGCCGGAATGAAGCGGCCGTCCCGGCGGGACCAGCGGCGTCCTAGCCAGCGCGGCGCCATAGGCTCGGCCGCCATAAGCCTCGGCCACCGCCCGGTGCTGCGCGTCGGTCAGGTCAGGGTGCACCAGCAGGTCGAATGCGGCCGGGGCTTCGACGATCCCGCGCGCGATGTGCTCGGCAATCCGCGCCTCGAGCTCGGGCAGATCGCTCCAGTCGCAGACCGCGCGGGCCGACAGCATCCATTTCGACAGGGCCGTGGTGAATTCCGGATCGCGCTGAGCGGCGGTGCGATACCACTGGGCAGCATCGTCGGGCCGCCCCACCTCGCGCAGCACATTGGCGTAGTTGCTCAGGGTCAGCGCATCGGCCCCCGGCAGCATGGCTGCCCGTTCCAGCCAGCCCAGCGCCTCATGCAGCCGCCGCTGGTTCTGGGCGAGCAGGCCAAGGTTATTGAGCGCCATGGAATTGTCGGGATCGCGGTCCAACTCACGCCGGTATACCGCTTCCCCTTCCTCTGTCCGTCCCTGATCGATCAGGGCCGAGGCAAGGCACGCCTGGCCGAACGGATAGTCGGGCGCGGCGGCCAGCAACCGGCGAAGGACCGCCTCGCTTTCCTCGCTGCGATGGGTCATCAGCAGCGCCCGGCCCAGGTTGAAGAGGCTCACCGTGTAGCCGGGGTGGATCTCGAGAGCGCGGCGAAACAGCTGCTCCGCCTCCGCCGCCTGCCCGGCGACCATCGCCGCCAGGCCAAGGTTGTTCCACCCCTCGATGCAATCGGGATCGACCGCCACCGCCTGGCGCAAGGCTGCGACGCCCTCAGCTTCCGCGCCCAGCGTGCGCAGGAGGTTGCCAAGGTTGCTCCAGGCCGGGCTATAGGCCGGATCGGCGGCTACGGCCCGGCGGAACAGCCCGATCGCTCCCGCCTGATCGCCACCGTGGAGGTGGCACAGCGCCGCCATGTTCAGCGTATCGCCGCGTTCGCCATGGCTTTCGAGCAGGGCGCTCACGATTTCCAGCGCCGTCTGGAGTTGCCCCGCGTGGAACTGCTCGCGGGCTTCATTCAGGCGATGCTCGAAATCCATGGTCGCTAAAGTATCCGGCCCCTCGTTGCTGCCGTTCTTGGCACGGGCCTGAGCCCTTTGCATGGGCGATCGCGCGGGAACCGCCAGAGTTACTGCAGTTGTCGTTGAAAAATGGCGGAAATAATTTCGCCCCGGCTAACGCCGTCGCGTCCGCTTTGCCCGATTGACCTTCCTGGCGCCGCGGCCTATCTCCACAACCGTCTCCGGCGCGAGTGCGGCCTAAATGCCAGCCTCGCAGGTCCGCTGTCCCCCAGCCCCATGACCCGAGCCGGCCACACCCAGCACTCGGATACCATAATGCACCTGAAAGAACTGAAGAAGAAAACCCCGGCCGAACTGGTCGAGATGGCCGAGGAATTCGGCGTCGAGGGCGCCAGCACCATGCGCCGGCAGGATCTCATGTTCGCCATCCTCAAGGAAGTGGCCGAAGATGGCGAGGAGATCCTCGGCATCGGCACGATCGAGGTTTTGACCGACGGCTTCGGCTTCCTGCGCAGCCCTGAGGCGAACTACCTCGCGGGGCCTGACGATATTTACGTCTCGCCCAACCAGGTCCGCAAATGGGGCCTGCGCACCGGCGATACGGTGGAGGGCGAGATTCGCGCCCCCAAGGACGGCGAGCGCTACTTCGCGATCAACAAGCTGATCAGCGTCAACTTCGACGATCCCGATGCCGTGCGCCACCGCGTGAACTTCGACAACCTCACCCCGCTTTACCCGGACGAGCGCCTGCGGCTCGATACCATCGATCCCACGGTGAAGGACAAGTCGGCCCGGGTGATCGATCTGATCAGCCCCCAGGGCAAGGGCCAGCGCGCCCTGATCGTCGCCCCCCCGCGCACCGGCAAGACCGTGCTGCTCCAGAACATGGCCAAGGCGATCACCGACAACCATCCGGAAGTCTTCCTGATCGTGCTCCTGATCGACGAGCGCCCGGAAGAAGTCACCGACATGCAGCGCTCCGTGCGCGGCGAGGTGATTGCCTCCACGTTTGACGAACCGGCCACCCGCCACGTCCAAGTTGCTGAAATGGTTATCGAAAAGGCCAAGCGCCTGGTCGAGCACAAGAAGGATGTGGTCATCCTGCTCGATTCGATCACCCGCCTCGGCCGCGCTTACAACACCGTCGTCCCCAGCTCGGGCAAGGTGCTGACCGGCGGTGTCGACGCCAATGCCCTGCAGCGCCCCAAGCGCTTCTTCGGCGCGGCGCGCAACATCGAGGAAGGCGGCTCGCTCTCGATCATCGCCACGGCCCTGATCGATACCGGCAGCCGCATGGACGAAGTGATTTTCGAAGAGTTCAAGGGCACCGGCAACAGCGAAATCGTGCTCGACCGCAAGGTTTCCGATAAGCGCATCTTCCCGGCGCTGGATGTCGGCAAGTCGGGCACCCGCAAGGAAGAGCTGCTGGTCGAAAAGGCCAACCTCTCCAAGATGTGGGTCCTGCGCCGGATCCTCATGCAGATGGGGACGGTCGACGCGATGGAGTTCCTGCTCGACAAGATCAAGGACACCAAGACCAACGAAGATTTCTTCGCCACGATGAACCAGTAACCAGAAAGGGCGCGGATCACTCCGCGCCCTTTTTCTTTGTTCAGCCTCGGGCGGCCATGCCCGTCAGGCGAGGTTCTCCGCGAAGAACGCCTCGGTCCGGCTGTCGGCCAGCCGCGCGCCTTCTTCATTGCGCCGCAGGCCCATCTCGGCGGCAAAGCCGTGGTCCAGCCCCGGGTAGTCGTGGATCGTCACATGCGGGTTGGGGTCCAGCCCTTCATGCATCGCCTTCTGCTGCTCGGGCGGAACGAAGCCATCGGCCATCGGCACGTGGAGCAGCAGCGGCCGGGCGATCGCATGGCTTTCGTTCAGCATGTCGGCAATGCCGACGCCGTAGTAGCCCACCGTCGCATCGATGTCGGTCCGCGTCGCCGCCTGGTAGGCCACCTTGCCGCCCATGCAATAGCCGACGAGGCCGACCTTGGGCACGCCCGCCTCGCGCCGGATCCAGCGAATGGTCGCCTCGACGTCGCGAATGCCCGCATCGAAATCGTGCCCGCCAAACAAGCCGAACGCCCGCTGGAGCTGTTCGGGGACATCGGCATCCAGCTCGATCCCTTCCTCTTGCCGCCAGAACACGTCGGGCGAGACGGCGAGATATCCCTGGCTGGCGAAGTGGTCGGCCTTCTGGCGGATGCCGGGGTTCACCCCGAAGATCTCGGGGATGACGATGATTGCAGCCTTCGCCGCGCCCGCGGGCCGCGCCACATAGGCCGGGAAATTCCCGTCGCCTTCGTAGGTTGCGATGCGCACATATTCACCCATTTCTCGCTCTCCGCTCGATTCCCGGTCCAGCCGGCAGGATTGCCCGTCCGGTGGACTTTGCCAAGGCCCTGTGCCAGCCTTGCCGGCATGCGCAAGGGAGGCTGAGCCATGAAGGTCAATGTCGAAGTCGATTGTACCCCCGAAGAGGCTCGCCGCTTTCTCGGCCTCCCCGATGTGAGCAAGGCCAACGAAGCCTATGTCGACGCCGTGCTCAAAGCCATGCAGGGCACCGCCAGCCTCGATCAGCTCCAGGCCATGAGCAAGCAGCTCGCGCCGATGGGCGAAATGGGCATGGCCCTGTTCAAGCAGTTCATGGATCTGGGCACCTCGGGCAAGAAGGCCTGACCCCTCCCCTGCATGACCGATACGATCTACGCCCTGTCCAGCGGCGCTGCGCCCGCGGCCATCGCTGTCGTCCGGGTCAGCGGCCCCGATGCCGCCAGCGCCATGCTGGCCCTCGCCGGCAAGGTCCCCCCGCCCCGCCGCGCGGTCACCGCCACCCTGCGCGGTGCGGACGAGACCCTGCTCGATCAGGCCCTGGTCCTGTGGCTCCCCGGCCCCGGCACCGCCACTGGGGAAGACTGCGCCGAGTTCCACCTCCACGGTGGCCGCGCGGTGATCGCGGCGGTGGAGGCTGCGCTCGCCACGGTCCCCGGCCTGCGCCCGGCCCAGGCGGGCGAATTCACCCGCCGCGCCTTTGCCAACGGCCGGATCGATCTGGCCGAGGCGGAAGGCCTGGCCGATCTCCTCGCCGCTGAAACCGAGCTGCAGCGCCAATCGGCCCTCGCCCTCGCCGGAGGCGCCGTTTCCCGCACGGTTGACGATTGGCGTATCCGTGTTCTCCAGCTCTCGGCCCGCGTCGAAGCCGTGCTCGATTTCTCCGAGGACGATGACATCGGCGGGCTCGACGCTGGCTTCGTCCCGGATCTTTCCGCGCTCACCGCCGAACTGGCCGAATGGCTCACCCGCCCCCGCGCCGAAGTTCTGCGCGAAGGCTTTCGCGTCGTGCTTGCCGGGCCGCCGAATGCCGGCAAGTCCACCCTGTTCAACGCCCTGGTCGAGGCCGAAGCCGCGATCACCTCGCCGATCCCCGGCACCACCCGCGATGTGGTCACCCGCCCGGTCGCCATAGCCGGAGTGCCCTTCCTGTTCCTCGACACGGCGGGCCTGCGCACGGTAACCGCCGATCCCATCGAGCAGACCGGGATTGACCGCGCCCGCGGCGAACTGACCCGCGCCGATCTCGTCCTCTGGCTCGGGCCCGACGCGGAATGCCCGCCCGGCGCCTGGAACATCGAAGCCCAGGCCGACCGCGCCGATCACCCGGCCAAGGCCAACCCGCGCCACCGGCTCTCGGCCGTCACGGGGCAAGGCCTCCCGGCCTTGCGGCAAGACCTGATCGCCACTGCCCGCGCCGCCCTGCCCCGTCCCGGTGACGCCGCGCTTAACCAGCGCCAGCACCGCCTCCTCGCCGAAGCCCACGAAAGCCTCGCCGCCGCCGCCCGGTTCGCCGATCCCCTGCTCATCGCCGAATCCCTGCGCCTTGCCCGCGTTGCTTTCGACAGCCTGCTCGGCCGCACCACCACCGAAGACATGCTCGACGCCCTGTTCGGCCGCTTCTGCATCGGCAAGTAAGTCCTCCCCACTCGTGGGGAGGGGGACCGCCCGAAGGGGTGGAGGGGGGCGCGCCCAAACCTCCCTTCCCCCACCGCCCGTTCGTGTCGAGCGCAGTCGAGACACCAAGCTCCCAGGTGTTCCACGTGAAACACCTCACCTCCCCCGCCTAGACCCTCGCCGCCAATTCCTGTAAGCGCGGCCCCCATGCACCAGTTCGACATCATCGTCGTAGGCGGCGGACATGCCGGCTGCGAGGCGGCCGCCATCGCCGCGCGGATGGGTGCGCGCGTCGCTCTGGTCACCTTCGATGCCGCCCAGCTCGGCGCGATGAGCTGCAACCCGGCCATCGGCGGCCTCGGCAAGGGCCACCTCGTGCGCGAGGTCGATGCGCTCGATGGCCTCATCGGCCGCGCAGCCGATGCCGCAGCGATCCACTATCGGATGCTCAACCGCTCGAAGGGCTCGGCCGTGCAGGGCCCGCGCGTCCAGGCCGACCGCAAGCTGTTCAAGGCCTCGATCCAGCAGCAGCTCGCCCGGCAGCCCAATCTCACCGTGGTATCGGGCGAAGCCGCGGCCTTGCATATGGCGGGCCAGCGCGTCGCCGGCATCGATCTCGCCGACGGCACCCGCCTCGAAGCGGGCGCCGTGGTCCTGTGCACCGGCACCTTCCTCGGCGGCACCCTGTTCCGCGGCGAGGAGCGAATGGTCGGCGGCCGCATTGGCGAAGCTTCGGCCCAGCGCCTCGCCGCCCAGCTGCGCGAGGCCGACCTGCCGATGGCCCGCCTCAAGACCGGCACCCCGCCCCGCCTCGATGGCCGCACCATCGATTGGGCCGTTCTTGAAGAGCAGCCGTCCGACCTCGATCCGTGGACCATGTCGCCGCTGACGCCGACACGGGTGAACCCTCAGGTGTTCTGCGCCATCACTCGCACCAACGCGCGCAGTCATGACGTCATCCGTGAGAACCTCCACCGCTCGCCGCTGTTCACCGGCGCAATCGGCGCCTCGGGTCCGCGCTACTGCCCATCCATCGAAGACAAGATCCACCGCTTCGCCGATCGCGACGGGCACCAGGTGTTCCTCGAACCCGAAGGACTGGGCACCCACCTCGTCTATCCCAACGGCATCTCCACCTCGCTCCCCGCCGATGTCCAGCTCGCCATGGTCCGCACCATGCCCGGTCTCGAACAGGTGGAGATCGTCACGCCAGGCTACGCGGTCGAGTACGATCACGTCGATCCCCGCGCCCTGCGGCCCAGCCTCGAACTGCGCGCCCTGCCCGGGCTCTATTGTGCCGGCCAGCTCAACGGCACCACCGGTTATGAGGAAGCCGCCGCCCAGGGCTTCGTCGCCGGCATGCAGGCCGCCGGCGCCGTCCTCGGCCGCGAACCGGCCGCGCTCGATCGCGCCAATTCCTACATGGCCGTGATGATCGACGATCTCACCCTGCACGGGGTAAGCGAGCCCTATCGCATGCTCACCGCGCGCGCCGAATATCGCCTGCGCTTGCGCGCCAACAATGCGGCTAGCCGCCTGACTCCGCTCGGCCTCGCCTGCGGAGCGATCGGTGCCGAACGCGCGGCATGGTTCGAACGGCGCGAGGCCGACCGCGCCTTGCTCGATGCGGCACTGGAGACGCCGGTAAGCGCCGCCGAACTCGCCCGCAGTGGCCTCGCCGTCCGGACTGATACCGGCCGCTTGCCCCTGCGCGAGTGGCTTCGCTTCACCGGCGTGACCCTGGAAGCGCTTGCCCAGTGGCTCCCGGACGACCTGCCCGAAGATGCCGATCTTGCCGCCGAGCTCGCCGAAGATGCGGCCTATGCGCCCTACCTTGTCCGGCAGGAAGGCGAACTGCGCGCCCTGCGCGCGGGCGAGGCCCTGCCGCTCGGCGATGACTTCGCCTATGCCCGGGTGCCCGGCCTGTCGCGTGAAATGGTCGAACGCCTCCAGCGCGCCCGCCCTGCCACGCTGGCCGACGCTGGCCGGGTCCCGGGCATTACTCCGGCGGCGCTGGCGGCGCTGCTGGTCCAGGCCAAGCGGCAGGCCGCGTGATCGCCACCCAAGCCGAGGCGCGTGCGCTGGTTGCCGAGCTGGGTGAGCCCGGTTCGCTGGAGCGGTGCGAGCATCTGCTCGCCTTGCTGGCTGACGAGAATACCCGCCAGAACCTCGTCTCGGCGGCGAGCCTGGGTGAAGCCTGGGTGCGGCACATCGCCGATTCGGCCCAGCTGCTCCGGAATGTTCCACGTGAAACATCCGGGCCTTGGCTTGATCTTGGGACGGGCGCGGGCTTCCCCGGCCTGGTGATTGCCGCCCTCCGCCCGGCCCTGCCGGTGATCATGGTCGAATCGCGCGCGCGCCGCGTGGCTTGGCTCGAACGCGCCGCTCGCGAGCTCGGTCTCGCCAACAGCCGCGTGCTCGGCTCGCGCCTCGAACTGGTCGAATCTTTTCCCGCCAGCGTCATATCGGCACGGGCCTTCGCTCCACTCGACCGTTTGCTGGAGATTTCCGCGCGATTTTCCACAGCCGACACGTTATGGATGTTGCCCAAGGGCCGCTCGGCTTGGGATGAAGTGAATCGCTTGGCGGGTTGGCAGCATATGTTCCACGTGGAACAATCGCTCACCGATCCGGATGCTGGCGTGGTGGTGGGAACGGTGTCCGGTCCGCTTGCTGCCGAAGTGCAACCGCGAGGGAAGAAGGCGCGCAGCAGATGATCCGCATCGCGATTGCCAATCAGAAGGGGGGCGTGGGCAAGACCACCTCGGCCATCAACCTCGCCACGGCGCTGGCTGCAACCGGCTGGAAAACCCTGCTGATCGACCTCGATCCCCAGGGCAACGCCTCCACCGGCATCGGCCTAGCCGCCGCCGACCGCGGGGCCTCCTCCTATGACCTGCTGGTTGATCAGGTGCCTCTTGCAGCATGTATTTGCTCAACAAGGATCCCGAACCTCGACCTGATCCCGGCCACGGTCGATCTCTCCGGTGCCGAGGTCGAATTGGTCGGCGTCGACAACCGCACCGACCGCCTGCGCACCGCCCTTGCCGGTGAGCCGGGCTACGACGTCTGCCTGATCGATTGCCCGCCCTCGCTGGGCCTGCTCACGCTCAACGCGCTCTGTGCCGCCGATACCCTGCTCGTCCCGCTCCAGTGCGAGTTCTTCGCCCTCGAAGGGCTGAGCCAGCTGCTGCAAACGGTCGAACGCGTCCAGCAGCGCTTCAATCCGGCCCTCGGCATCGTCGGCGTGGCGCTCACCATGTACGACCGCCGCAACCGCCTGACCGACCAGGTCTCGGACGACGTGCGTTCCTGCCTCGGCCAGCTGGTGTTCGAGACTGTGATTCCGCGCAACGTCCGCCTGTCCGAAGCGCCGAGCCACGGGCTCCCCGCCCTCATCTACGATCACAACTGCTCCGGCAGCCGCGCCTACATGGCGCTTGCCCGCGAGCTCATCGGGCGCCTGCCGTCCCGGAGAATGGCCGCATGAGTGACGATCCGGAAACCCAGGCCCCCGCAGCCGAACCTGCCGTCCCGCACCGCCGCAAGCCCCCGGCCCTCGGTCGCGGTCTCGGCGCCCTGCTTGGCGAGGTCCGCCGCGAGGAATCGGTGTTCGGCGCGCCTGCCACTTCCGGTGCCGCCCAGTCAGGCCTCGCCAGCCTCGCCGTCTCCTCGATCGAGCCTCACCCCGAGCAGCCCCGCCGCCGCTTCGATGAAGCCGCCCTCGATGAGCTCGCCGCTTCCATCGCCGCGCGGGGCGTGATCCAGCCGGTCATCGTCCGCCCGCTCGGCAATGGTCGTTACCAGCTCGTCGCCGGCGAACGCCGCTGGCGCGCCGCGCAGAAGGCCCGGCTCCACGAAATGCCCGCGCTGGTCCGCGACCTGACCGAGCGCGAGGTCATGGCCCTGGCCCTGATCGAGAACCTCCAGCGCCAGGATCTCAACCCGGTCGAGGAAGCCCGCGCCTACGATCGCCTCGCCAATGCCGAAGGCATGACCCAGGCCGAAATCGCGCGCATGGTCGACAAGTCACGCAGCCACGTCGCCAACCTCCAGCGCCTGCTCGGCCTGCCTGAGCCGGTGCTCGACCTGGTCGAGGCCGGTGACTTGTCGATGGGCCATGCCCGTGCCCTGATCGGCGCCGAGGATGCCGCCGAACTGGCCCGCGCCGCGGTCGACAAGCAATTGTCGGTCCGCGAGGTCGAAAAGCTGATCCGCCGCCGCAACCGGCCCGAACCCCAAGCGCCGCGCCGTGCCCGCGAGGCCAGCGGGTCGGTCGAGAACGCCGATATTCTCGCCGTCCAGAACCACCTTGAGGAATTCCTCGGCCTGTCGATCCGCATCGCGGTCGATCCCGATCCGGCCTCGGGCACGGTCTCGATCCGCTATCGCACGCTCGATCAGCTGGATCTCATCTGCCAGCGGCTGACGGGCGGTAATATCTGATATCGCAGCCTTTTACTGGAGGACCCGCTTGTCGGGCACCAGCTTCACGCGCTTGTCCGAAACGCGGCGCGGGATCAGGCGGGAGCGGCGGGGCATTTCGGTGATGATCTCTTCGGTCACCACCGTCTCCTTGCACGGCCCGCGCGCGGCCTGCGGTGCGCCGGCCATCATGGTGACCGGCACCAGCATCATCGGAACGCCATAGCCGTAGCCGTAACCGTAGCCATAGCCGGCCGGGTAGCCGCCGCCCTGGCCCCACCCTTCGAGCATGGCTTCGCAGCGGTCGCGGTTGCGCGGCGCGTCTTCCGCCTTGTCGATCGCCGCACCGGCAACCGCGCCCACGGCAGCGCCCGCGACCGTCCCGAGCACCTTGTCGCCATGCCCGGCAATCACATTGCCGGCGACCCCGCCGACCACGCCGCCGATCACCGCGCCGCCAACGCCGTTGCCCCCCAGGCGGTGGCGGCATTCGCGCAGCCATTCCTCGCGGTTTTGCGGCTGTGGGCCGGGCACCTCTGCGGCAGGCGGCGTGTACTCGATCACGGTGGGCTCCTGCCAGCCGCCGCCATTCCAGCCCCCGTTCCAGCCGCCATACCAGACACCGAACGGCCCGCCCCAGTGCGATTGCATGCGCGGGCCGGCGCCATGCGGACCGCCGTGGGCGACGGCCGGCATGGCCGCAATCGTGCCGAGCAGGGCTAGGGCGAGAGTGGCATGGTGGCGCATGGTTCGTTTTCCCCCGTCCGGAACGGGCCAGTCCCGGGTCGTTAACCCGGAATTTAGCATCGGTTGCAGCCGCCGACCAACCGCCACGGCCCGGCCGTCCCAATTCGGCGCAGGTCGGTCCGTCCGGGCGCCGGCGGACCGATCGTACCTTGCCGGTTGTCGGGATGGCGCGCCCGGCCTATCTCAGCGCGATGAGCGAAACCAAGCGCAAGATCCTCGTCATTGTCGGCCTCGTCGTCGTCCTCCTCATCGCGGGGGCAGCCTATGTGCTGCATGGCAATCCGACCGACCGGTTGCTGTCGGCCACACTGGGGCGTACGCCGCAGCTGGTCGATCCCGAGCCGGAGAAGATCCCCACCGTCTCGATTCCCAAGCCGATCGGCTGGAATGACGGCGAAGCACCCGAGGCGGCCAATGGCCTCATGGTCAACCGCTTCGCGCAAGGGCTCGACCACCCGCGAACCATGCTGCTCATGCCCAACGGCGATGTGATCGTGGCGGAGACCAACCGGCCGGGCGTGCCCGGTCCCGCCGGGATCACCGGCTTCGTCATGAAGCTGATGTTCTCCCGCGCCGGCGCCGGCGAGGCCTCGCCCAATAAGCTCGTCCTGCTGCGCGATGCCAACGGCGATGGTGTCGCCGAGCAGCGCTTCGTCCTGCGCAGCGATCTCGATTCCCCTTCCGGCCTCGCCTGGGGTGCGAACAAGCTCTACGTGGCGGACCACAATGCCGTGCTCGCCTTTGACTATGTGCCGGGCCAGACCGCGCTGACGGGCGCCCCGCGCAAGCTGCGCGATCTCCCGCCCGGGGGTAATCACTGGATGCGCAATCTCGTCCTCAGCCCCGACGGGACCAAGCTCTATGTCGCCGTGGGCTCATCCTCGAACATCGGCGAAAACGGGATGAAGGCGGAAGAAGGCCGCGCCGCGATCTGGGAGATCGACGTCGCCTCCGCCAAAGGCCGGCAATATGCCGCGGGCATGCGCAACCCCAACGGGATGGACTGGAACCCGGCCACTGGCGAACTCTGGGCCACGGTACAGGAGCGCGACATGCTCGGCGGCGATCTCGTGCCGGACTATCTCACCAACGTGCCGGTGGGAGTGCAGTACGGCTGGCCCTGGTTCTACTGGAAGGACCAGCAGGACGACCGGGTGAAAGAGCCTATCCCGGACTACCTCAACGAATATGTCCGCAAGCCCGAATATGCCCTTGGCGCCCATGTGGCCGCGCTTGGCCTGCGCTTTGCCACGGCCGGCAACCGGCTGGGGCCGAGCTACGCCAATGGCGCCTTCATCGCCCGCCATGGTTCGTGGAACCGCAAGCCGCCCGCGGGCTACGACGTGGTCTTCGTGACCTTCGATCCCAACGGCAACCCGCGCGGCATGCCGGTACCGGTGCTTGGCGGGTTCCTGACCGGCCACGGCGAAACCCGCGGCCGGCCCACCTGGATCGCCTTCGACCGGACCGGGGCCCTGCTCGTCAGCGACGACACCGCCGGGATCATCTGGCGGGTGATCTCGCCCACGGCAAAGCCGAGCGAGGGGGTCAAGCCGGTGGTCACCGGGCACATGCCGCCGCAGCGCCAGCTGAACAGCGAGGCGGTGGCCAGCTTCCGGCCCGGCCCGGAAGACGCCGGCGCGAACGGCGCAAGAAAGTAGGCTACAGCGTTCGCCCGGCGCGCCCCGCCAGTTCGTTGACATACTGCCAGGCGACGCGGCCCGAGCGGGCGCCGCGCCGCTTCGACCATTCCAGCGCATCGCCTTCGTCGAAGGCCAGACCATAGGTTTCGGCGTAGCCGGCGATGATCGCGAGATAATCATCCTGGCTGCAGGCATGAAAGCCCACCGACAGGCCAAACCGGTCCGCCAGGGCCAGCCGGTCGTCGACCACGTCGCGCTGGTTGATCGGGTCATCCTGTTCCGACATGTGCCGGCTGACAATGGCCCGGCGGTTGGCCGTTACCGCCAGCCGTACGTTGCCGGGGCGCGCTTCCACGCCGCCTTCCAGCCATGAGCGCAGCTGGCGCGGGCCGGTGCTGTCGCCCTCCTCGAAGCCGAGATCGTCGATATAGACCAGGAACGGGCGGTCCTGCGCCGCGAGTATGCCGAACAGCCCGGTCAACCCCTCCAGCGCATCCGGCGCAACCTGAACCAGCGCGATCGGCCCCACCTCCGCCTGGGCTGCGGCAATGCCGGAGCGCAGCAGGGCAGACTTGCCCATGCCGCGCGAACCCCACAGCAGCATGTCATGAGCGGCGTGGCCGGCCGCGTGGCGGGCAATGTTGGCAACGACCACCTGCTTTTGCGCTTCGATCCCGCGAAGCAGCTCGAGCGCCGGAGCTGCGAGAACCGGCACGGCGCGCGCGCCGGACCGGTCCCACACGTAGGCGGGCGCAGCCAGCCAGTCGACCGCGGGCGCTGGGGTCGGTGCCAGCCGCTCGAGCGCAGCGGCAATGCGGGCGAGTACCAATCCTTCGTCTGTGCCGGTCATGAACCGTGGGTCTCCGCATTGGGGTCGTAGAGCAGTTTGGCCTTGGCCAGCGCCATACAGGCGATCCCGGCTTTGGCGAAGCCATCAAAGTGGATCGTCCCGCCGGCCGATCTGAACGCGCTGGTCCCGGCGCTGATGGTGATGGCGGCATGTCCGGCGGCGCAAGGCAAACGGCAGGGCATCGGGTCCGGTCCTTCCAGGTGCTTGGCTTGTGCCCGGGGACCGCTATAGCGCCGGGATGACCGGGAACAATCACTCCCAGATACGCCCTGCGGGCGCGGAGGCCATCGCTGCGGCGGCGCGGCTGTTGGCCGCGGGCGAACTGGTGGCCGTACCGACTGAGACGGTCTACGGCCTCGCGGCCCGGGCTGACAGCGAAGCAGCCGTTGCCCGCATCTATCGGGCAAAGGGGCGGCCCGAGTTCAACCCCCTGATCGTGCACGTGCCCGGCGTAGCAGAAGCCGAGCAACTTGCCCGCTTTGACGAACGCGCCAAGGCGCTCGCCCATGCTTTCTGGCCCGGTCCCCTCACCATGGTCTTGCCCCTGCGCGGCGATGCCGCCATCGCTCCCGCGGTCACGGCGGGATTGCCGACCATCGCCCTGCGCTGCCCCCGTCACCCCGTGATGCGCGAGGTGCTGAGCGCCTGTGCCCTGCCGCTGGCCGCGCCCTCGGCCAATCGCAGCGGCGCCGTGAGCCCGACCACGGCAGACCACGTGGCCGCCAGTCTGGGTGACAAGGTGGCGCTGGTGCTGGACGGGGGCGCCACGCAGGCGGGGATCGAATCCACTATAATCGCCCTTCGCGCAGAGGGCTGGTCGCTGCTGCGCCCCGGCCCGGTCACTGCCGAAGCCGTCGCCGCGCTGATCGGCCCCTCCTTGGCTGACGTCGGATCGGGCAGGATCGAGGCGCCAGGTCAGCTCGCCAGCCACTATGCGCCAGGCAAGCCGGTGCGCCTGGGCGCCCTTGACGCGGCGGAGGACGAGTTCCTGATCGGGTTCGGCCCGGTCGCGGGCGCCGTCAGCCTCTCACCCACCGGCGATCTCGCTGAGGCAGCGGCGCGGCTCTATGCCTGCCTGCACGAGGCGGCCGCCGCTGCCCAAACTCGCGTTGCCGTGGCGCCGGTGCCGGAAAGTGGCATTGGCGCCGCGATCAACGATCGCCTGCGCCGCGCCGCCGCCTGACACGAAAAAGGCCGCCCTCGCGGGCGGCCCTTTTTTCTTGACCGGCAAAAACCTCAAGCCGCGGGTGCGGCCTCGTAGTACTTGGGCGCATGCTCGTTGAGGATTGCCAGGATCTTCTTCAGCGCGGCCGGTTCGTCGGTCTTTTCCATGGCCGCGAGTTCGCGGGCGAGACGCGAGGAGGCCGCTTCGAAGATCTGGCGCTCGGAATAGGACTGCTCGGGCTGATCGTCGGCGCGGAACAGGTCGCGGGTCACTTCCGCGATCGACACGAGATCGCCCGAGTTGATCTTGGCTTCATACTCCTGGGCGCGGCGCGACCACATGGTGCGCTTGACCTTGGGCTTGCCCTTGAGGGTATCCAGAGCCTCGCGCAGGGTCTTGTCCGACGACAGCTTGCGCATGCCGATCGCCTCGACCTTGTTGACCGGAACGCGCAGAGTCATCCGCTCCTTCTCGAAGCGGAGCACATAGAGCTCCAGCTTCATCCCGGCGATTTCCTGCTCCTGCAGTTCGATGACCCGGCCGACACCGTGCTTCGGGTAAACGACATAATCTCCGACATCGAAGGCGTGCGCCTTGGCGACCATGTATCGTCCTTTCGCCTGGCAAGGACCGGGAGACCCGGTGAGCACGGACGGTTCTGGAAGGCGGCCTTGCGGGATGCGTTTCGCCTTGCGGCGAAGCGGCACGCGGCCACTTTTCTACCGTCTGTTGCGATCTTGCCTTTCGTGATGAGCAACTGGCCCGAACCATGCGTCCGGGCCGATGCACACGATATAGCACTGTTGAAACGAAATTTCCACCCCCGCGTGGTTGCATCTGCGAAGGACGCGGAACATCCAGCCGTTAAATCGGCTGTTTCAGTAGGTTACCCAGCTTTCATTGCAGTCAGCCAAGGCATGCCGCGCCGCAGCAGTGCTCGGGCGAACCGGGGTGATTCGCTCAGTCGCCCTCGCCGGGCTCGGCGGAGAAGTACTTGTCGAACTTACCTTCCTCGCCCTTGTGCTCGTCGGCATCGGCCGGCGT
>Ga0207681_10000285_pt1 | contig 37414 bp, 35 predicted proteins | sample KBSS53metaG_FD_184324 | JGI IMG/M metagenome (GOLD analysis project Ga0207681, IMG submission 184324) | Switchgrass rhizosphere microbial communities from Kellogg Biological Station, Michigan, USA - KBS S5-3 metaG (SPAdes) (version 2) | ecosystem: Host-associated > Plants > Roots > Rhizosphere... | reverse complement strand
CCACCAGCACGCCGCGCGCGCTGGCGACGGCTGAGCCTGTGTCCGTCGCTTCCACACTGACCGCGGCGCCGCCGATGTCGACGCCGGCGGTCACGTGCAGCGCGCGCCCGAGCGCGATGCGCCCGACCACGCGCGCCCGGGCGACAACCAGCAGGTCGGCGTACGAAAAGCTGTCCGCGCCCGGCGACGCCTCGGCGCGGAACGAGAGCCAGCTCGCCGCCGCGCCCGCGCCCGCCGCCAGCGACGCGCGCCGCCCGCCGGCCACGCGCACGAACAGCGACACGCTGCCGCCCAGGCCCAGCGCGCTCACGCGCCCATGCGGCGCCGTCGTCGCGGGCGCCGCGCGCAGCTCGCCCGCGATCTCGAGGTGCCAGCGCGGCGCGACCATCCGCCCGAACGCGTCCACGCCCCACAGCGTCAGATCGCTACCGCCGAGAAATCGTTCGAACACGCCGCGCGCCCCGACGGCGCCCACGTCGCCGGTCGGCGCGGGCGCCATCACTTGCTGGACCGTGCCCACCACCTGCGGCCGTGCTTGCGCCTGCGCTTCCCGCGCGCGCGCCGTATCCAGCGCCACCTCCGCCCAGCTGGCGCGCAGCAATTCGTCCGCCTCGATCGCGATGGCGGCCGCGCGCCCGTCGTCGGGGATGCGCGACAGATCGACGTCGCGCCGCACGCGCTTGTGCGTGACCGCGTCGCGCACCTCGATGTCGACGGTCGCTTTCGCCTTGTCCTCGGGCGACAGGTCGACGGTCAACGTCGCCAGCGCCGCGGCGGACGGATGCGCGTCGCTGGAGCACGCCGCGATCCCCTGGCCGGCCAGCGTGTGCTGCAGGTCGGAAAGCACCGCCGCCCGCTGCGTCTCGCTCCACCCTTCGGCGCCGAGCTGCAGCTGCACCCACGGTCCGTCCCCCGCGCAGCCCGCCGCCGCAGCGGCCATCGACGGAGACACTGCGCTCGCAACACACAGGGCGAGGAGGACCGTCCGACCGCGCATCGGCCGTCCATGATAACCCTCCCGCCGTCAGACCGGGTCGATCCCGCCGGATTGCATCGTGCAGATGCCGCCGGAACCGCTGGCGTCGCTGCGCGTGCACATGCCCGGGCCGGGGACGACGCAGATGATGGCGGGACAGAAGATGGGTGGTGTGCAGCCGGCCTTGTTCCACATCGCGCGAATCGCGTCGGGGCCCTTCGTATCGGTGACGCGCACCTGACACTGGGGGCAGCCGAGGCCCGTGTCGACCAGTTGCTGGCACTGGCCGGCGGCGTCCGGCGTGCACGCGCGCGCTTCCTGCACCGCCTTGGAGTACTCGGCTTCGAGCTCGCTGCAGCTGAGGCCGCCGTCATTCTGTCCGCCCTGACCGCCGCGACCCGCGCTGCCGCTGGTGCCCGCGCTGCCGGTGGTGCCGCCGCGACCGGCGCTGCCGGTGGTCCCGCCGCGGCCCGCGCTGCCCGTGGTGCCCGCGGCGCCGGTGGTGCCGCCGCGACCGGTCGTGCCCGCGGTGCCGCTGGTGCCCGCGGTGCCGGTGGTGCCGCCGCGACCCGCGCTGCCGGTGGTGCCGCCGCGACCGGCGCTGCCGGTGGTGCCCGCGCCGCCGGTGGTGCCGCCACCGCCGGGGCCAGAGCCCGCCTGGCCCGTCGTCCCGCCTTGTCCCGTCGTCCCCGCGGTGCTGCCGGCCTGGCCGGTGGTGCCGGCGTTACCGCCAGCGCCCGAACCCGCGTGCCCAGAGGTGCCGCCCTGACCCGAGCCGTCTTTTACTTCGGTAACCGAACCGCAGGCTGCCGCGAGCACGATCGCGAAACTCGTCAAGACAAGGGGGATGGATCGCCGCATGGGCCGATTTTGCCAGCAACTGCCGGACCATTGCGAACGCGCGGTCCGCCGGCACTTCCGCGCGCCCGTCGTCAGAAAACTGAGACGCGGCAGGCCGCGATGCCGCCCGGCGACTACCAGAGAAGCGCAGGGTTGGAAGGAGGCGCGTCGTCCAGGAAGGGCGTCACCATCGATTCGAGCAGCTTGGCCTCCCCGGAGATCGCAACGTGAGCCGTCGCCGGGAGGATCACCAGCCGCGCGGCGGGAACCTTCTGGACCTTCCCCGTTGCGGGCGCCGCTTCATCGCCGCCACCCCGCAGCTTGAACATCGCCACCGCGTGTTCCGGCTTCACGGCGTCCGCATCACCCACGATGACCATCGTCTTGGCTGAGATCGCGCGCATCTGATCGTCGGTCATGGTGTGGCTGTTGATGTTCAACACCTTCATCTTCTCGACGTAAGCCTCGAACGCTTTGGGATCCGGCGTGTGTTTCTTGAACGTCGCTTCGACCGGGGTACCCGCAAACGCCTTGGCGTTCAGGCCCTCGAGCGCCTTGGCCACCGCGGGGTACCAGCCGTCTTTGCGATAGGCGGCCGACATCGAGACCAGCTTGTTGACGAGCTTGGGGTGACGTGACGCCATCTGCAGCGCCACCTCTCCACCCTGGGAGTAGCCCATCACGTCTGCGCGCTCCACCTTCAGGGCCTGCAGCAACGCCGCAGCGTCATCGGCGAACTGCTCGTACGACATCTTCCGCGACGTGTCCGCGGTCCGACCGTGCCCCTGTGGATCGAAGACAATCACGGAGCGCTTCGGCGCGAAGGCCGCCACCCAGGGCTTCATCGAGTCTGTGGATTGGAAAGACCCCGCCATCAGCAGCAGCGGCGCTGTCCTGGACTTGCCCAGCTCCCCGTACACTTCGTAGTAGAGCTGCAAGCCGTTGATGGGCAGATAGCCGCTGCGTGAAGCTCTCGGCGGCTTCGATGCCCACGCCGTCGCCGCGATGGCAACGAGTCCGATCACCAGCATCCATCGAAACATCCGGCTAGCCTCCTCGCGCCCGGACCTCACGGCAAGCCGAAAAGGCGCTGACACGCGACTCGACAGCAGCGGCGGTCCGTGCGGAACATACGGACCCGTGGGATCCCGAAACACCGGTACGCGCCGGTACGCGGCGTTTCTTCGCGCCGTCAGCCCGATGAACGCCAAGATGCCCGAGCTGAAGCGATCCTTCGAGGCGGCTGGATTCGCCGACGTGAACACGGTGCTGTCGAGCGGCAACGTCATATTCGGCGCGGCGGCCGCCTCCAACGCAGCCCTGGAGCAGCGGGCCGAGGCGGCGATGGAGAAGGAGCTGGGACGCTCCTTCCTGGTCGTGGTGCGCTCACTCGACGACCTTCGAGCCATCCTCGCATCCGATCCCTGGAACGCGTTCCGACTGCCGGTGGGCGCGAAGCGTGTCGTGACCTTCCTGCGGCACACGCCGCGGTCGAAACTTTCGCTGCCGATCGCGATCGACGGAGCCCGCATCCTGTGCGTGAAGAGCCGCGCCGTCTTCACTGCCTACGTTCCGAGCAAGAGCGGGGCGGTCTTCATGAGATTGATCGAGAAGACATTCGGCAGCGAAGTGACGACGCGGACGTGGGACACGATCAGGAAGGTCGTCACGCGGACATCGTGACCGCCGTGCAAGCCCGGCGGCCGCCGACCTACCGCCAGTAGCGCGCGACGGCGAAGTCGTAGTTCGAGCCGGCGTTGGCCTGGCCGGCGACCAGCACGCGCACCGCGGGGATGCGGTCGTCGGTCTGCAGCAGGATCGCGTTGCCCTGGTCGGCGCGCGTGCCTTCGGCCATCGGCGTGATCACCATGCCCGTGCCGCCGAAGGTGGTGTCGAGCTGGCCGTCGGTCAGGTAGCGGAGCACGGCGAAGTTGCCGGCCGACGAATTGGCCTCGGTGGCCCAGCCGGCGACGATGATCTTGCCGTCGCCGTCGATCGCCAGGCCCTGGGCCTCGGCGTCCCGCGACGACGGCACGGGGGTGATCACCTTGCCCGACGAGCCGAAGGCGCCGTCCACCCGACCGCCCGCGTCCAGGCGCACCAGCGCGAACTCTCCGCTGACGTGGCCGGCGAGGACGATCTTGTCGTCGGCGGCGACGCGGACCGCGCGCGCGGCGCCGATCGACGAACCCATCAGCGCCGTCACCTTGCCGGTGCCGGCGGCGCCGAAGGTGGCGTCCAGCGTGCCGTTCGGCAGGTAGCGCGCCACCGAGAAGTCGCCCTCACCGCCAGCGGCGACGATGCGCGCCTCGCCGGCGACGGTCTGCAGCGTCAGCGAATAGATCGAATCGCGGCCGCTGAACGCCGCGAGAGCGGTGGTCACCTTGCCGGGCGTTGAACTTTGCCCGAACGTCGCGTCCAGCGTGCCGTCGGTGTTGTAGCGGGCGAGCGCGTAGTCGATGCCGGTGCCGCTGCTTCCCTGGTTGCTGTCGCCGCCGACGACGATCTTGCCGTCAGGCTGCAGCAGCAGCGCGTACGCGGTGTCGCTGTCCGCGCTGAAGGCGGTGGTCAGCTTGCCGCCGCTGCCAAACGTCGTGTCCAGCGACCCGTCGGCGTTGTAACGCGCCACCGCGAAGTCCAGGCCGCTGCCGGCGACGATCGTGTTCCCGGCGACGACGATCTTGCCGTCGGGCTGCACGGCCACCGCATAGGCAATGTCGGAGCTGGCCCCGAAGTCGGTCAGCACCTTGCCCGGCGACGTCGACGGGCCGAACGTGGCGTCCAGCGCGCCGTCGCGCTCGAGCCGCATCACCGCGAAGTCGGTGCGGTTCTCGGCGGCGCGGCCGACGGCGACGATCTTGCCGTCGGGCTGGACGGCCATCGCGAGCGCGTAGTCGTCGGAGGCGCCGGCCGGGATGAGCACCTTGCCGCCGGTGGCGCCGAAGCTGGTGTCCAGCGACCCGGGCGCGCCCGTGATCGTGACGGTGAGCGGCTTCGTCACCTGCTTGTTGCCCGCCGCGCCGCGGATGGTGACCGCGGTCGGCAGTGAGTGCGGCGTGCCCGCTGGCGCGGTGACCGTCAACGTCGACTTCGTCTGGCCGGCCGCCAGCGTCTCGGGCGCGAAGCTGGCGGTCGCCAGGGGCGGTAGCCCCGCCGGCGTCAGCGTGACCGCGCCGTCGAAGCCGCTCGTGCGCGTCAGCGTCACCTCGATGGTGGCGCTGCTGCCGGTCAGCACCGGCAGCTTGTCGGACGACAGCGCCAGCGCGAACGAGGTGGCCGGCGGCGTCGGATCGGGATCGGGATCGGGATCGCCGGGCTGGGTCGCGCCGCCGCTCGAGCAGGCCTGCGCGAGCAGGGCCAGCGTCGACGCGAGGATGGCGGTGAGGACGATTGATTGCGATGCGAGCTTCGGCGATGTCATGGCTTCGATCTCCTTCCGGGTGAGTCGGGTGTTTGTTGGGGCTCGCACCTCCAAGTGGAGCGAGCCGCCCGTTTGTTACGAAGCCACGCTACCGAAACCGATTCGTGCCGTTCGCTACGTGTTCCTTAGGTGAACCCTAAGAATTCACTAACGGCCGGTCGTCAGCGTCCGGGTTCTTCGGGGAACGCGCTGGCGAGCGCGGCTTCGAGGCGTTCCGCTGCGGGATTTTCGCGGGCTGCGGCGCACGTCCGTTCGCGAACGCCGGCGTCGAAGCGACGCGCGGCGAGGCCCGCGACGGCCGCCTCGGCGTCCTGGACGGTTCCGCTCGCGACGATCTTGAGGAGAACGGAGAGCGCGCGATCGTTGCGCTGCAAGCCGAGCGCGCGCAGGGTCGGTGCCCGTTCGCTCGCCCGCGGCGCGATGTCGAGGTGCGCAAGCAGTGTGTCCAGCGCCTCCGGGCGCGTCGATGGACCGAGCGCCAGCGCCGCCAGCTCACGCGCGCCGTCGTCGGCGCCATGCAGAGCGTCGCGCAGCCGCGGCAGCGCATGGTCCGGGGCGAGCGCGAGCAGCCCGGTCATGCAGGCGAGCGTGACCAGCGGGTCTTCGTCTCCGAGCTTCCATCGCAGCGCGAGCGCGCCGGCCAGCGCCCGGTCACCGTTCGCCGCGAGCGCCTCGGCCGCGGCCTGACGCACCGGCGACTCCGGATCGGCGAGCAGTCCGCCGGCCACGAGCGACAGATCGGGATGCGCGAGGCGCGCCAGGGCCAGCACGCCACGCGCCCGGACGCTGCTCGCGGTGTCCACCGGGGGCCCCCAGGCAGGCTCGGGCTGGAAGGTCCGCGTCGCCTCGAGAAACACCGTCTCGTCGTCGTGACTGCCGAAGTCCAGCGCCTCGAGGGCGGCCAGCTTGCCGAGACAACCCGGATCGTTCTTGACCGGATCGACGAGCAGGCGGCGAAACGTCGCGATCAGATCGTCGTCGAATCCTTCGAGCGCGTGCTCACGAACGATCTTCGCCGCGCGCGCCGCGACCAGCCCGGGAGCAGTCCGAAGCGCCTCGCGCAGCCGCGAATGCGCCTCGGGCGACGACGCGTCCGCCGCAGTCGCTTCGAGCACCGCGAGCTGCGTTTCGACCGGCGCGCGCTTGCCCGGAGCGCGCGCCGCGGCGCCGGGCGGGTTCGAGCCGGACCGTCGGGCTGTCACCGCGCCATGCTACCGCGAGCGCAACGCCACCGCGTCCTGGATGCCGGGGTCCGGTCCTCCCTCGACCGGCGGCAAGCTGTGCAGGTAGCGGAAGATCGCGCGCAGGTCGTCGTCGTGCATGCCCTTGAAGGCGTGCCACGGCATCGGCGTCCCCTCCCGCTGCTTGCCCATGTGCACGCGCGCCACGAACACCTCCTCGGGCCAGCTCGCGATCCAGCCCCAGCGCGGGTGCGGCGTCAGGTTCGGGGTCACGAACTTCTTCGCCGGATCGGCGGGCGACTCGTGAATCGCGCCGCCGCCGAACAGCGGCCCCGCGAACGCGCCCGTGCGCATGTCGACCTTGGTGTGGCACATGGCGCAGTTGCCGACGGCGTTTGCCAGATAACGGCCGTTCTCGACGGTCGCTTCCGACGGGACGTTCTTGACGATGGGGCGCGACGGCGTCTTCGGCTTCATGACGAGCGCCTTCACCACCTGCCCGAGCACGTTGGGCGCGTGCGGCGCGACAGCGTGGCGCACCGGCGGCATCGTCCGCAGATAAGAGATGACGGCAGTCAGATCGTCGTCGGACAGATCGGCGAACGGCATGAACGGCAGCACCATGTGCCCGTCCGCGTGCACGCCGTGGCGCAGGATGCGGGCGATCTCGCGATCGCTGTAGCGCCCTGTGCCCGTCTCCGGATCGGGCGTGATGTTTGGGACGCGAAACGTCCCGACCGGCAGGTGGAACTCGAAGCCGCCCGACAGCGGCACGTCCTGCCCCGCCTCGAGCGCCGCGCGCTGGTCGGGCGCGCCGTGGCAATCGGCGCAGTGCGCCGCGCCGCGGACGAGGTAGCGGCCGCGCTCGATCACCGCCGGATCGCGGCTGGCCTGGATCTCGGGGTAGGGCGCGTCCAGCTTGCGGTCGAGGCGAACGGCGGTCAGGACGGCGACGCCGGCGATCAGGGCGGCCAGCGTTCCGGCGGCGCCGAGCAGCGTCTTCTTCAGGATGGTCTTGGCGCGGGGCTTCATCGTTTCTTCCTCCGCCCCGCCAAGTGGAGCGACGGCCGCGTTCGTTACAGGCGCCCCGTCGCTTTTTTGGGGGGTCCGCCCGCGCAGCGGATCTGCTACCGTTTCGGGCCATGTCGACGATTGCTGCACCGGTCGTCGCGGCCGAGTCCACGGTCGCCGAGCTGGTGGCGCGCGCCGCCGCGGGTGATCGCGAGGCAGAGTCGGCGCTGTGCCAGCGCTTCGAGGCCGCCGTGCGCCTGTTCGCCCGCCGCCGTCTGCGCACGGCCGAAGCTGTCGATGAGTTCACCCAGGACGTGCTGCTGATCCTGATCGAATCGCTGCGCACGGGCGCCGTCGACGATCCGGCGCGGCTGGGCGGGTTCGTGCTCGGCATCTGCCGCAACCTGGCGCTGGATCGCGTGCGCCAGAAGGAACGGCGCGCGGCGCTGTGGGAGCAGTACGGCGCCGCGCTGGTCCCGCTGCAGGCCGCCCCGGCGGGCGACAGCGACGAGGTCGGGTACGAGGTGATTCACCTGGAGGATTGCATCAGCCAGCTGCCCCAGCGGTCGCGCGACGTCGTCCGGCTGGCCTACGCCGAGGCGCGCAGCGCCGACGAGATCGCCGGCCACCTGGGCACCAGCGCCGTCAACGCCCGCGTCCTCCGGCACCGCGCGCTGCAGGCGCTGCGGACGTGCATGTCGAAGCGCATCTCGTGGGAGGCGGTGCGATGAGCGCGCCGGCGGAGCCTTTGCTGCGCCTGGACGACTACGCCTCCGGCGACCTGCCCGACGCCGAGGCGTCGTCGTTCGAGGACGAGCTGTTCGCCGCGGCGGCTGATCGTGAGGCCGCTGCGGACGTGTTCGCGCGCGGCGGTCTGGCCGCCGATGCCGCGTTCCTGGATCGCCTGACGCGGATGACGCCCGATCCCGCGCGGCAGGGCGTCTTCGCGGGCGGCGCGACGCGCGCGCAGGTGGACGCGCTGCTGGGTTCACCGCTGCCCGTGCACTACGTCGATCTCGGCGCCGGCGGCGAGCACGTGTTCCAGCCCTGGAAGCCCGGCGTGAAGTTCGTGGTCGCCCGGCTCGCCGTCGATCTGCGCGGCTGGCAGGACGTCGACGTCGAGGTGACCGGAAGCGACGGCACGTCGATCAAGACGTTCCGCGACGTCCGGTGCGCGCCGGAAGACGGCGCGCTGTACGCGGTCTGCCACGAGCCGCTCGCCCGCCTGGCCTTTGCGCGCGGGCGGACAATCTCGCGCATCGTCGCCACGCGGGCCGGCGCCCGCGAGACCGTCGCCGTGTTCGACGTCCGTCCGCCCGCCTGAATCGAGCCGATCTAGCCGACCGGCTCCCGAACGTGGAGTATGCTGCCTTCGAGGTTGCGGCCCGCGGGCCTGCGGGAGCGCCCACGCGGAGGACCTCCATGCGCAGTCCGGTTCGCTCGCTCACCGCAGCTCTGATTGCTGTCGGATCGATCGCGGCCTGTTCGGTCGATGAAACGGGTCTCGGCTCGGCCACCGGGGGGGCGGTGGCGGGTCGAGGTGGGACGAGCGGCGTCGCCGGGGCATCGGGTGGCGGGGGCGGTGCTGCCGGAACGGGTGTCGCGGGCATGGGCGTTGCGGGCATGGGCGTTGCCGGAACGAGCGGTTCTGGTGGCGGCCCCGGTGGGACGGGGCCGGGCGCCGGAGGCATGGCGGGGACGGCCGCTGTGGCGGGCAGCGGCGGCACGAGTGACGTTGCAGGCCAGGGCGGCGGCGGTGCGGCTGGTACCGGGACGGCCGGGATGGGTGGCGCCGGCGGCACCACCGACCCGACCTGCGGCCCGAACAGCTGCGCGAGCTGCTTCCGCTGCGGTGCGCAGGGCAGCTGCGAGCCGACGCCGAGCGCGCGCTGGACGGTCATCTGTCAATCGGCGGTCATCGCGGCAATGAAACCGAACGGGATGACCTGGGACGCGCCCCCGCCCGCGACGTCTGGAACCGCGCCGGACACGTTCTGTGAGCTGACCATCGACAACGACGACACCGGTGAGACCGCGGTCGTGAGCGACTCGCTGACCCCGATGTGGAACGAGCCCGTCAACCCCAACGGCGGCCAAAACGTCACCGCCTCCTTGCTGATGTCGGCGCAGAACCGCTGGAGGATCGCGATCATCGATCGCGACATTCAACCGCCCGGCTCGACGGAACCCGTCTGCCAGATCATGCCTCGCCTGACGGCAGAAGACCTGATGCACGGCATGGTCAGCCTGATGTCGGGGTCGTGTACTCAGGTGAATCTGGGACTCGCCTGCGACGAGAACTAGCCGGACGGCGGTCAATGCAGGGCCGAGCGCGGCACGTCAATTGCTCCGATCCGGCCGCATGCCCGCCTCAACGCTCAAAACCACGACATCTCTGTCGCGCCTGCCGTTCCTCCCGGCGCTCGCCGTCGCGCTCGCGGCGGCCGCCTGCGATGGCGCCTCCGCATGCCCCACCAACTCCACGCCCGTGAACGGGACGATCGTCGAATGCCTGTCCACCGTCGGCAGCGTGCAGGTTGCGTCGTCGACACTTTCGCTACCCGCGACGGCCGTGCCCGGCGTCGGCGCCACGACCTGCCTCGCAATTGATCAAACCTGCAGCAACGAGTCGGTCACCGCGTTCGCATCCGCCAGCACCATCGGCGAGGGCGGCATCCTGTTCGGCATCAGGATCGCGCCCACCGACGCGCCCGGTACCTACCCGCTCGCAGGAGACACGCCTCGGTTTTCATCTCCCCTGGTCAGCGACGGCGTCAGCTACACCGGCGATCTGACCGTCACCTCGGGCAACCTCGTCATCATCCGCAACGACACCCGCGATCTGAACGCCACCTTTGCCGTCGAGCTGCAGACCACAGATGGCCAGCACCAGGTCTCACTGACCGGCGGCTCGCTCCACATCAGCTCGTGCAGAGTCGTGACCCGCACGTTCTGCGAAACCGCGAACTAGCGGCGCAGCGCGCAACACCGGTCGTGGCCGTCCGAACAGTACGGCGTGCAGGTGCTTCGGGTAAGATTCAAAGGCTCGAAGTCGTCGGAGGAGATGGGACCATGAGCACGTGGCACACGCAGGACGAAGTCGATGCTCTGGTGCGCGAGCGGGTGTCGGACCAACTGCGCAAGGACATTGCCGCCTATGACGGAGCGCCCGAAGCCGCCAAGGAGATCCTTCGAGGCCTGGCCGCGGCCCGGATGATGGACATCGATCTCCGCCCGTTCGAGGACGCTCTGGCGGAAAAGCACCGACACCTGGACACGAGCGCCGCCTAATCAGGCGGCATTGCCGTGTTGAATCGCGTGTGGCTCATCGTCTTCGCAACGGCAACTGCGTGCGCCGAGCAGCGGCTCGATCCACACGTCCCCGGAGATCGGTGCTTGCAGTTGTGTCCGGACGGGATGGTCTGCGTCGGGACGACCTACACGCGAGCGCGCGCGCACCCCGGCGTCTGCCAGCTGGCGCGGAACCGCTGCATGGTCACGGAGGATTGCCGCCCGCGCGAGCGCTGCATCCGGCCCGGTCGCGACCCGGGCGTCTGTCATCCCGACGGCCTGCTCTAGTTCGCGACCTTGCATGAGCGGGGCGAGTCTCGCGATAGTGCATGCACCATGAAGGACGTCGAAGCGTTGCTGGCCGACCTCCGCCAGTTCGTCGCCGAGCGCGACTGGCAGCAGTTTCACGATCCGAAGAACCTGACGATGCTGCTGGCGTCCGAGGTGGGCGAGCTGGTGGCGGAGTACCGATGGGTCGCGGGCGATGCGGCCGACGCCCATTCGCGCGACGCTGTATCGCGGGCGCGGATCGCGGACGAGATCGGCGATGTCGGGATCGCGCTGTTGCTGCTGTGCGATCGGACGGGCATCGATCTCGGCGAGGCGATCGCGGCGAAGCTCGCGAAGAACCGCGGCCGGTACCCGGTGGAGACGGCGCGCGGAAAAGCGGAGCGGCCCGTCTAGCGCCCGGGCGCGCGGGATCCGCTCACAGATGACGTAAGCGCAAGTCGCGGCCGCACGAGCGCGCGTGCTGGGCCGCGCCGGCGAGCTCGCCGAGCGCGCGTCCGAACACCTCGACGAACGGCAGCGCCTCCAGCTCGACCTCGCTGCCGGCGAACAGCTCCTCGAAGCCGTCGGGCGAGATCGGGATGTTGCCGTCTTCGTCGGCGGGCTGCAGCGATCGCCCGGGCAGGTCCTCCAGGCGCGGGATCACCGCCTGGGCGTAGCCGGTCGCTTGCTTCTGGGCGGGCAACAACTTCTCGTGCAGCCAGCCGGCGGGCAGCTTGCGCGCCGTCAGCGTCGGCGTCAGCGACGCAAAGACGGAGTAGTCGTCGCCGCCCGCGCGGAAATAGACGGCGCGGCCGGTCCGGCCGGGGGCATCGGCGCGGTGCAGCCACACGCGGTAGAGCGTCGGCAGCGCGAGCGCGTCGCCCGCGCTCTCCCAGGCGATGAAGTCCGCGGCGGCGACCGATCGCGCGTCGCGATTGCCGTCGGGCTTCGACGGAAACGGGAGCGGGATGGTCTCCTCGAACTCGGGCGCCATCCGGTTGACCAGATGGGCGCCGCAGTCGCAGTTGACGTAGAGGTACTGCACCGTCAGTTCACCCTGGCCCGGGCGGAGGGCCAGATCAAGGCGAACCCTCACCCTAACCCTCTCCCGCAAGGCGGGAGAGGGGACCGGATCTCTCTCCCTCTCCCGCTTGCGGGAGAGGGTCGGGGTGAGGGTCAGCCGCTTACAGGTAGCGGTTGACGATCGTCTCGAGCATTTCCTGGCGCCCCGAGCGTGGCTTCGGGTCCAGCTTGTCGGCGATGGCGCGGTCCGCCAGGTCGGCCAGCGAGAGCTTGCCGGCGAGGATGTCCTTGCCGAGCTTCTCGTTCCACCCCGCGTACCGCTCGTCGACGAACGCCTGCAGCTTGCCGTCGGTCAGCATCTTGTCGGCGATCAGCAGCGCGCGCGCGAGGTTGTCCATGCCGCCCACGTGCCCGTGGAACAGGTCGGAGAGGTCGTTGCTCTGGCGCCGCACCTTCGCGTCGAAGTTGAACCCGCCGGTCTTGAAGCCGCCCGCCGCGACGATGCGCGCGACGACCAGCGACAGCTCGGCGATGTCATTCCCGAACTGGTCGGTGTCCCAGCCCAGCTGCGGATCGCCGCGGTTCATGTCGATGCTGCCGAAGATGCCGGCCGCGAGCGCGTAGGCGACCTCGTGCTCGAAGCTGTGGCCCGCCAGCGTGGCGTGGTTCGCCTCGATGTTCACCTGGAAGTCTTCCGGCTTGAGGCCGTACTTCTGGAAGAACGCGTGCACGGTCGCCGTGTCGTAGTCGTACTGGTGCTTCGTGGGCTCGCGCGGCTTCGGCTCGATCAGCAGCGGTCCCTTGAAGCCGATCTTGTGCTTGTAGTCGACGACCAGGTTCATGAAGCGGCCGAGCTGATCGACCTCCTTCTTCATGTCGGTGTTCAGCAGCGTCTCGTAGCCTTCGCGGCCGCCCCACAACACGTAGTTCTCGCCGCCGAGGCGCTTGGTCACGTCCAGCGCCTTCTTCACCTGCGCGGCCGCGTACGTGAACACTTCCGGATCCGGGTTGGTCGCGGCGCCGCCCATGTAGCGCGGGTGCGAGAACAGGTTCGCCGTCCCCCACAGCAGCTTCACGCCCGTCTGCTTCATGTTCGCTTCGAGGACGTCCGTGATCTTGTCGAGGATGTCGTTGGTCTCGGCCAGCGACTTGCCCTCGGGCGCCACGTCTCTGTCGTGGAAGCAGAAGAACGGCACGCCCAGCTTGCTGAACAGCTCGAACGCGGCCGCGGCCTTGTCCTTGGCCAGCTCCACCGCGTCCCCCTCCCGGTGCCACTGCCGCCCGAACGTCCCCGCCCCGAACACGTCGAACCCGTTCCACACGAACGTGTGCCAGTAGCAAACGGCCATGCGCAAGTGGTCTTCCATGCGCTTGCCGCGGACCTTCTTGTCCTTGTCGTAGTAACGGAACGCCAGCGCGTTGGCGGGCGCGTCGGGCTGGTAACGGATGGGCTCGATTCCGGGGAAGGCGGGCTGCTTGGACATGCTGCTTCCTTATCGTGTTGGGGGCGTTTGGGCCAGTAGCTCTTTCAGTCGGTCCTGAAGCTGCGTTTGTAGTCCCTCATAGGTCATTTTTGATCCCTGGTCGGGTGCGACGCGTCGGTCGAGGTCGGGGGCGGCGAAACGGGCGAACAGCTCCGACCAGGGGCGCCCCTCGACGGCCTGGGCGGCCCGCAGGGCGCCGCCCAGTGCGGACGAGTTTGCGACCCGCAGCGGCACGATCTCGGCCTGGAAGACGTCGGCCAGGACGCGCAGGATGCCGGCGTTTTTCGACGCACCGCCCGTCACCAGGATGCGCGACGGCGGGGCGCCGATGAAGGCCGAATGCAGGCGCATGGACAGGGCCTGGGCCTCGACGACGGCGCGGGCCGCCGCCGCCGCGTCCTTGCCGGCCACGAAGTCGGGCGCCCCGAACCAGCGCTCCGCCGGGGCGGACAGGCGGGGGGTGATCTCGGGGACGAAGTAGGGGAGCAGCATGTTGCCGCCGTTGCCCGGCTTGGTTTGCTGCAGGATGCCGCGCGCGAAGTCCTCCCAGCCCAGGTTGACCTTCTTGGCGACCGCCTCGCGCGCCAGCGACCCGTTCGAGAAGCAGCACAGCGCCATGAAGCCGCCCGCCGGGTTGCCGAACACGTTTCCGTAACCCTTGGGGTCGGTGCGGGGAGCCGCCATCGCCGCGAACATCGTGTCGCTGGTCCCGAGGCTGACGACCGCGGTGCCGGGGTCGCTGGCGCCCATGCCGACCAGGCTGGACGGGTTGTCGCCGGTGAAGGCGATGACGGGCGTATTGGGCGCGAAGCCGTAGCGCTTGATGAAGTAGTCGGCGACCGTGCCGGCGTACGTGTCGCTGGGGACGGGCGCCTTCAGCTTGCGGCCGAGGCCGGGCGCGGTGGCGTCCAGCAGCAGCGGGCTCCAGGCGGCGGCGCGCAGATCCAGCAGGTTCATGCCGGCGCCGTCGCCGAGATCGATCGGGACGGTGGTTCCGGTCAGCAGCGACGCCACGAACGACGACACCAGGTGAATCTCGGCGGTGCGCTCGTAGGCGGCGGGGTCGTCCTTCGCGAACTTGCGGATCTGCGGGCCTGTAAATCTTTCGATGGCGACGGAGCCGGTGATCTCGACCATCCTGGCGACGCCGCCGGCGGCCTTGGTGATCTCGGCGCATTCGGCGCCGGTCGACGCGTCCATCCAGATGGGCGCCGTCTGGCGGGACAGCAGTGGGCGCACCTGGTCGCAGAGCGGCGCGCTGGCGTCCCACTGGCCGGCCTCGGCGATGGAACGGCCGAGGTACACCGACCCGTGCTGCTGGCCGGCGCCGCTGACGCCGCGGATGGAGGACAGGTCGATGCCGGCCGCGCGCAGCTCGCCCAGCAGCAGGTCAAGCGCCTCGACCCACATCAAGGGGTCGCTGTGCTTCACGCGCGGGTCGGCGTGGGGCAGGAAGCCGTTCGGCGACTTGTACTGCGGCAGGCGCGCGCCGAATTGGATGCTGCGATCGATGACCTCGCCGGTTTCGGTGTCGACAATCAGCGCGGTCAGGCTCTGCGTGCTCGAATCCAGGCCCAGGAATCGCATCGGGGCGCGAGCGTATAATACTGGGCGAAATGAGGCCATCGGGGACGTCCCGACGGGCGCTGGCGGCGGTCGCCACGGCTCCGGTCATCCTGCTTCTGCTGGGGGCGGGGGCAGGCGCGGGCGCGGGGTGCAGCAGCGGCGGCGCGGCCGGGGAAGGCGGCACCGGCGGGCTGGGCCCGGGTATGCCGCCCGCCAAGGTCGATCCGATGGACCTGATCAGCGACTTCGAGGAGGGCCGCGCGCTCGTCCTGCCGCTGGGGACGCCGGCGCGCGGCGGGTCCTGGTATTCGTACAACGACGGGGCCGGGACGTGTCTGCAAAGCCCGGCGCACGGCACCGTCTATTACGCCAGCACGTCGTCCGTGCCGCCGCCCGGGGTCAGCCGCGGGCGCGCGCTGCACGCGAGCTGGAACGCGTGCGCGACGTGGGGCGCAGGCGTGGGCGCCGACTTCAACGGGCCGGGCGGTGACGGCGGCGTCTCGCCGCAGCGGATGCCGTACGACCTGACCGGGTTCGCGGGCATCGCGTTCTGGGCGATGGCGTCGCCGGGCAGCGAGTCGACCGTGCGCGCGAAGGTGGTGATGCGCGCGTCCACGCAGATCCAGGACCACGGCACGTGCGACGAGGCGGTCCTGGGGGTCGATCGCTGCGGCGACGAATGGGGCGAGCCCGTCACGCTGCCCGCCGACGGCAGCTGGAAGGCGGTGACCGTGAAATTCTCCGACGCGATGTTCAAGCAGGAAGGCTGGGGCCAACCGTTCGCGTGGAACCCGGCCGACGTCCTCGGCGTACAATTCCAGTCGGCGGACGCGGGCGGTCTTTACGACTTCTGGATCGACGACATCTATCTCTTACGCTAGGAGCCGGACATGAGGCGAATCGCGATCGCGATCGTGATGGTGTCGGCGGCGGTGGTGGGCGGTTGCGAGGCGCGGAACCTCGATCCCGATGCGGGCGGCTCGGGCAGCCTCGGCGGATTGGGTGGCGCGGGCGTGGGCGGCGCGGGCGCGGGCGGCGCGGGCGGCTCGGTCTGCTTCTACTGCGGCGAGCCGCCGTTGCTCAGCGACTTCGAGGACCCCACAGTCGCCACCATCGTGCGGTACGGGTCGCCGCCCCGGAACGGCTACTGGTACACGTACAACGACGGGACGTGCACACAGACGCCGACGCCCGGGGACCCGAACATGCCGTACGTCGGCCAGGCGCCGCCGACGGGCGTCCCCAACGCAGCGATGGGGGCGCTGTCGCTCCATGCAATGTGGTCGGGCTGCACGACCTGGGGCGCCGGCATCGGCGCGGAACTCAATGTGCCCATCTCGACCGATGGCGCGATCTACGTCGGCCCGAAGCGGCCCTACGACCTCACGGCGTACGCCGCGATCACGTTCTGGGCGCGCGGAGAGCTCGGCTCGGCTCGTTCGTTGAAGATCAAGCTGCCGATGCGCGCGACGACGTCGATCGAGAACGGTGGTACCTGCGACGAGGAGATCCGCGGCGTCGGCATGTGCGGCGACGACTGGGGTGAGGTCTTCGTCCTCCCGGCCGCCGACAGCTGGAAGCAGTTCACGATCTACTTCTCCGAAGTCGCCTTCAGGCAGGACGGCTGGGGCGCCGAGATCCCGTGGGATCCGAAAGACGTGACCTCGATCCGGATCGAATCCGTCACGCTCGGCGCCACCTACGACTTCTGGCTCGACGACATCTACCTCATTCGCCTCCGCTGACTCCTCCCTCTCCCGCTTGCGGGAGAGGGCCGGGGTGAGGGCAATCCGCTTGCGGGCGACGCTCGCGCGGGAGAGGTTCCGATACCCTCTCCCGCTTTGCGGGAGAGGGTTAGGGTGAGGGCACGCCGCTTTCGGGCGACGTGCGCGGGCCAGTTCCCCGCGTCAGTTTCCACCTTACGTTGCTCTCGATCGGGGGCACGAGATGTTGGCTTGGCGACGGCGACGCGGGGCTTGGGCGGTGTGGTGCGTGGTCGCGCTGTGCGGAGCGTGCCGCGGCGGCGCGCTGACGTCCGATCGACCAGCCTCCTCGATCGGCGGGGCGACCGGCGCCGGCGCCGTGCCGGTCTCCGGCGGGGCCGGCAGCGCGCAAGGCGCGGGTGGCGCGCAAGGCGCAGCCGGCGCAGCCGGGATGACCGCCGGCGATCCGCCGGCCGGCGCACAAGCTCAGCCGCGCCTGTGCGAGGAGGACCGCTGGTGCTGGTACAACCCGCTGCCGCAGGGACGCGGCCTCACCGCCGTGTGGGCCTCGTCGGCCACCGACGTCTGGGCGGGCGTCGACGCGCGCACCGCCGTCTTCCTGCACCGCGACGCGAGCCGCGTCTGGACGCGCGTCGCGACCGGGCTCGCCGTGCGCGTGGAGGCAATCTGGGGCTCCAGCCCCAGGTCCGTGTGGGCGGTCGGCGCGCGCACCGATGTTCCGCTGGTGAGCACGATCCTCCACTGGGACGGCGCCACCTGGACCGAGGCATACCGCGCGGACGACGCGCTCCTGCACGCCGTCGCCGGCAGCGGGCCGAACGACGTGTGGGCGATCGGCAGCGGCGCGCACGGGTTCGCGTACCACTTCGACGGCGCCGCCTGGACCGTGGACGCCAAGGCCACGGCGTTCCTGACCCCGCTGGGTGGGCAGGCGGCGCGCATCAGCGCCCGCGCGCCCAACGACGTCTGGCTCGCGACCAACGGAGCGCTGCTGCACTTCGACGGGCGCGCCTGGACCGTCGACCACACGGATCAGACGGCGTACGTGAACGACGTGTGGGCCACGGGACCGAACGACGCGTTCCGCACCGTCACGCGCACGAAGACAGTGGGCGTCGATCGCTGGAACGGATCGACGTGGTCGGCGTCGTTCGCCGTCAGCTTGCCGCCGGTCCCGTCGCCGGAAGGGTCGTGGCAACAGCTACGCATCGATCGGGTGCGCGGGCGCGCCGACGATCTGTGGACATTCGATACGTCCGGGACCGCGTATCACTTCGACGGCGTGGTCTGGGGGCGGTTCACGACCGGCGCGCGCGCCGTCATGACCGACATCTGGGTGGACGGTGGCACGGCGCTCGCCGTGGGACAGTACGGCGAGATGCTCGAGGTGGCCGGTTACAACTGGCGACGCATCACCACGGGCACGTCGGCGTTCCTTTACGCCATCCACGGGTCAGGCCCCGACGACGTCTGGTTCGGCGGCGCGCCCACCGCGCTGATCTCGCGCGTGCCGCACCTTCTCCACTGGGACGGGCGCGCGATCCGCGGCGTCTCGCTGCCGACAGCTGCGGAGGCCGGCGATGCGTACGGCGCGCCGAACGGAGTGACCACGGTCTGGGCCCCCGATCCGTCGACCGTCTGGATCGGGGGCCTGCGCGGCCTGCTCGCTCGCCGTCACGGCGACGACCCCTGGCAGACGTTCGCGATGACGACGGACGACATCCAGCAGATCTGGGGCGCGGCCGCCGACGACGGCTGGCTGCTCGCCGCGTCGCCCGCCAGGGAGGCGTTTCGCTGGCAGGGCGACACCTGGACACCGGCGCCGCTCCCGCCCGACGTCACCGCCGACCCCGCGATCGTCTGGACCAACGCGCCCGACGACGTCTGGGCCGTCCGCACCACACCGTACACCAGCGAGCTCCAGCACTTCGACGGCACGACCTGGACGACCGTCCGCTCCTTCTATCAGGAGGGCATCGGCAGCGCGTGGTCGCCCGGCCCGAACGAGGTCTACACGAGCGGCGATCGACTTCACCATTACAAGAACGGCGCGTGGACCGATCTCGACACGCCGCCGATCCGCGTCTGGGGCACGGCGTCCGGCGACGCCTGGGCCATCGCTCAGGACGGCAGCGGCGCCATCCTCCGCCACTGATTCCCTGAGCGAGGTTCGTAACGCCTCATCCGTGTGGGCGTCACCATCTCGGGGCATCCCCGACGCAACGGCGCGGTTTCCGGGGTTGCCACCGTGGCACGTCGCTTGAAAGTTGGTTCAAGGCGAAATGCAGTCGACGGAGCACACGGGATCCCTGGCGAGGGAATCAGGGGAGCAGGGGCGTGTGGGTAGCCGATCGCTAATGGGGGGCGATCGGCGCGCCGGGGAATCCCGTGTGCTTCCGTTCGGCGGCGCGGACGGCGTTGGGTTTCGCATCGGCGATCTGCCGATCCGGCCGATCCCCGTCGTGCCGGCGGATCTGCCGGTGTCGGGCGCGCGCAAGGTCGCCGCGCTGAAGCGCGCCTCGCTGTTGCTGGTCGAACGGAACGAGCAGGTGCTCGGATCCGTCGACGAACGCGCGCTCGCCGCGGCGGCCGACGCGGCGCCGATCTCGACGGCGACGCAGCGGTTCGCCGTGTGCCTCCGCCCGGGAATGTCCCTCGCGCAAGCGCGCGAGCTTTTCACCCGGACCGGCGCGGTCGCGCTGCCGGTGATCGCGGGCGGGTTCTTGCTGGGCGCGGTCGCGCGCGGCGACATCGAACGCGCCGCCCCCGACGCCGACCGCCGGTAAGACCTACTTCGGCAGCGTGCGGATCTCGTAGGACCCGCCAGCCGCGCTCGCGATCCAGTAGATGTCCGTCGCGCCGACGACCGGTGCCCCGACGTTCACCTGCTCCGCGGCGAGGATCTCGGGTGTCTCCGGCGTCTGGCCTCTGATCATCCGAAGCACGGCGCCGTGGGGGCTATTGCTCGCCCAGTACAGCGTGGTGCCGTCGCGAACCACGCGCGCCACATCGATGCCGCTGGTCCCGGGAGAGATGAGGCGGGGCGCGCCGCCCACCTTGGCGATGGCCCAGATCGCGCTCGCGCACGTGGCCGGCGTGTTCGTCCCTTCGATGAAGTCGATGTCGTCACCGTCGACGGTGGGGAACGTGATGGGCGCGGTCGACGTGCGCATCGTCGTCGTGTCTCCGCCCGTCAACGCGCGTCGATACAGCGCGCCCCCATTCGCATACGCGGCCCAGTAAACGTTCGTCTCGTCGACCGCGAAGCCCCAGACCACACCGGTGAGACCTGCGACCGGCGTGTTCACGGAGCCCGCTGGATCGACGCGCATGATCACGTTGTTCTGCGCGAAGTAGACGCCGGACGCATTCGAGGTGACGTACGCGATTTGCGATCCGATCTGCGATCCCGTCGCGATCATCCGTGGCGTTCCTCCGGTCGCGGGGATCGCGAGCAGCGACGAACCACCACTGCGATCGTTCGTCACGTAATACAGCGTCGAGCCGTCGAGGTGCAGCTGGCTGACGATGACGTTGGCGGCGAGCAGCGTCGACGGTCCACCGGCCAGTGGCATCGAGCGGACCTCGCCCAGCGTCTGGTTCGGATATGTGCCCCAGAACAAGGTGTCGGCGTTCGCGGCCAGCGCCATGAGCTGGTAATTCTGCGGCGAGGTGGCGACCACGCGCGGCTGGCCGGCCCGGACGGGACAGGCCGACGACCCGCACGAGATCCCACAACCGCCGCTACCGCTGCCGATGAAACCGGTGCCGCCGCTGCCGGTCGTTCCGCCGCCGCCGCTGCCGGTGGTGCCGCCGACGCCAGTGGTTCCGCCCGTCGCGCCGCCACCGGTCGTGCCGCTCGCGCCGGCGTCGCCGCCGGCCCCCGTGGTTCCGCTCTGGCCCGTGTTGACCCCGGTACCGGCGTGTCCGCCGGTTCCAGTGTTGCTGTCGACCACAGGACCGAGCACGCGGGATTCGCACCCGAGGCTGCACGCGATCAGGACCGCGGCGAAGAATCTTGCACCCACGCGATCACGCATCAGACACCGTTGCAGCTCGTCGGCAAGCCGCAGAACGCCGATCCGGTGCCGTCGCTGATGCAATAGCCGCTGGCGCAATCGTTCTGGTCGACGCAAGCCGCGCCGTCCGGCAACCGAGGTCCGCATATCCCCGGGGACGCAAGTTCGTCGGTCCTGCACGCCAGCCCCGACACGCACTGCGCGAACGAGCACGGCTGGCCGGCCTGGGCCGGCGCCGCGCACACGAGCTCGCCGGTGCTCGAGCCGCAGAAGCCGTCGATGCATTGGTCGCTGATGGCGCAGGCGCTGCCGGCGGCGAGCGTTCCTTCGGTGATGGCGTCACACGCGGGAAAGCGGATCAGCTTCTCGTCGAGGGCCCATTGCTGGCAGGGGAGGGCCGCCACCGTGTCGAGACAGCTGCGGGCGCGATCGCCGTGATAGACGACGCGCCCGGCGGCGACCTGCGCCTGCAGGACCGGGTCGTTCACGGTCGCCGCCACGACCGATCGGCACGCCGCCTCGTCGGGCCCGGTCGATTCCCGCGCCGCAAGCTCGCTCGCGTCGCAGCAGGTGTAGAGCTTGTGGCAGAAGACCGCCGCGTATTCGCTGGCGAGCTGATCGATGGGGATGGACTTGCCGCCCTTGCTGCTCCCGCACCCGAGGCTGCACGCGATCAGGACCGCGGCGAAGAATCTTGCATCCACGCGACCACGGTACCCCCGCGCCGTTCGCAAGGCCATGGCGCGCATCACACACCGCCCGCAGTTACTGGCCGAACGGATCGCGCCAGCCCGGGCGCACGAGCGGCGATTGCGGCGGACGCGGTTCGGTGGACGGCGGCGCGGGCGCCGGCTTCGCGGCGGCGGGTGCGTGCTGCGCGATCGCTGGCTTGCGGACGGCGGGCTTCTTGATGACGCGCGCGGGGACAGGCAGGAACCGCCGAAGGGTGGGCTTCGTCGCGGCGGGCGGCGGCGCGGTCGGTGGCGGCGGATCGGGCATCGCCGCCGGCGCCGTCGGCGCAGGCGCATCGGGCGCGAGCGCGGCGGGATCGTCGGTCGCGGCTTCCGCCGGCGAGCTCGCCGGCGCAGCCGCCGGGCTCGGCGAATCCACGACCGACTGAAGCGGTTCGACCATCGGGCGCGGTTTCGCCGCGGCCGCGGCCGCGGGAGCCTCGTTGCGCAGATCGATGATCGCAGGGGGCGTGTCGGGCGCGTCCGCTCTCCAGCGCAGGGCGGCGAATACGCCCGCCGCGGCGATCGCCCCGACGCCCAGCCACATCGGCCAGCGCAGCCGGGCGCGTCTCTTCGCCCACCGTTTCAGCGCAGCGTAAGCCGCCGCATCGTCGCCGGGCATCGACGACGGATCGCCACCCTCGCTTGCAGGATCCGGCTGCGCGTCGCCCCAGCCCGTGAGCCGCGGCAACGACGTGTGGTGATCATCGAGCTCCACGCCCGACTGCACCTCCGCCGGGAACATGCGGCCGATTTCAGGGCGGCCGATTTCAGGGCGCGTCGGCGCCTCGCTTCGCGAATTCAGGTGCAGCGGCAGCGTCGGTCCTCCCGTATGGCCGCCGTCGCTGCCAACCAGCGGGAACGCGCTGGTGATCTTCCGGTGCCCGGAGGACTCGCTCGCCTGCGCGGTGCCCACCGTCGCCTTCCAGCCCGCATGGTCGGCCGGGAAGAGTTGCTTCAGCTGCGTGACCAGCGCGGCGGGATCGAAGCCGTCGGTCCTGAACGCGTGGCGCTCCAGCAGCAGGGCCATCTCGTGCGCGTCCTGGAAGCGATCCTCGGGCGCCCGCGCCAGCGCCGTCATCACGATGCGTTCCAGGCGCGGCGCGATCGGCCGCGGGCCCGACGGTGGCGGGATCGGCTCGCTGGTGATCGCGCGCATCACGGCGAACTCGGTCTCGCGGCGGAACAGGTGGCGGCCGGACAGCGCCTCCCACAAGACGACGCCCAGCGCGAACACGTCGGATCGATGGTCGACGGGCGCGCCCGACGCCTGTTCGGGTGACATGTATTCGACCTTCCCCTTGAGGCCGCCGACCTGCGTCTGGCTCATGCGCCCGTGCGCGCTCGCGATGCCGAAGTCGATCACCTTCACCGCGCCCTCGAACGAGACCAGGATGTTCTCCGGCGAGACGTCGCGATGCACGATGTTCAGCGGCTGGCCGTCGGCGTCGGTGTGCGCGTGCGCGTAGCCCAGCGCGGCGGCGGCGCGGCCGACGATGAACGCGGCGTCCGCTTGACCGAGCGGTCGCTGCCGACGCGACGCGCGTCGCAGGATCGCCGACAGCGTCTTGCCGGGCACCGCCTCCATCGCGAGGAAGTAGCCGTCCTCGTCGTGGCCCACCTCGATGATGCGCGGAATGTTCGGGTGATCGAGCATCGCGCCGATGCGCGCCTCGTCGAGAAACATCCGGACGAACTGATCGTTCGCGGCGAGGTGCGGCAGGATGCGCTTGACCACGACCAGCGTGCGCAGGCCCGGCAGCTCGCCCGACAACGCCAGGAAGGCTTCCGCCATCCCGCCCTTCGCCAGCCGTCCGATCAGACGGTACCGTCCGATGCGGGCGTCCGCCGCATCGCGAGGTTCATTATGGTAGTTGGATGGAGTAATCACTCACACTTAATTTCCAGTATACATCTGCTCGGTGCGAATCTTTTCGCCTTCTTGCGCCGACAGTGGGCTTCCGTGGGCGATTGTGAACGTTTGTCCTACATATGCGACGCGAAATCTGTTAGAAGTCCCGCCCATGGGCGACAACTTCTTTCAGAGTCCCGCAGACGCGAAACGAGCCATGAAGGACAACCTCTTCACCGAGGTGTACCTCTCGACGACCGTCACCACGCCGATCCAGATCAAGGGTTGGGTGAGCCAGGCGAACCCTTACGAACGCCACGGCCAGCGCTGGCACCTCTACCTCTCGCGCGTCGAGATGCTGCGACGCCTCGCCGACCGCCACCGCAAGAGCACCGCTTCCTCGAAGCCAGTCGCCTGATCGGATCTGGCCCCCTCTCCCGCTTGCGTGAGAGGGCCGGGGTGAGGGCAAGCCGCTTGCGGACGACGTGCGTGCGGATGTGACGACACCGTGCGAAGAGAGCCGTGGCCCGCAGGCCTGACGGGCAATACATTGCATCCATGGCTGATGCAGCCGCGCCCGTCGTCAAAGACGTGAACGAGTCCGCCTTCGAGGCGGACGTCATCGCGCGCTCGCGCGAGGTGCCCGTCCTGGTCGACTTCTGGGCGGCGTGGTGCGGCCCGTGCCGCGTGCTCGGGCCGATCCTTGAGCGCGAGGTCGCGGCGCTGGGCGGGCGGGTCGAGCTCGTCAAGGTGAACACGGACAAGAGCCCGGAGCTGGCGGCGCGGTACGACATCCAGGGGATCCCGGCGGTGAAGGCGTTCAGCGGCGGCGCGGTGACGAAGGAGTTCGTCGGGGTTCAGTCGGCCGACTTTCTCCGGCGCTGGCTGGCCGAGCTGGCGCCGTCGCCGGGGAAGCAGGCGCTCGCCGCGGCGACGGCGCTGGTCGCGAAGAACGACCGTGCGGGCGCGGAGGCGGCGCTGCGGTCGTTGCAAGGCGATCCCGAGGTCGGAGACCAGGCGGCGGTCGCGCTCGCGGGGCTGCTCGTCGACGCCGGGCGCGCCGACGACGCCGAGGCGGCGCTCGCGTCCGTCGATGCGCGCAGCCCGCAGGCCGACGCGGCGGACGCCATCCGTCGTCGGCTCACGTTCGCGCGGGATGCGGCGGCCTTCGGCGGGCGCGACGCGGCGGCGGCGGCGCTGGCGCGCGATCCGAACGACCTCGAGGCGCGGTTCGCCCTGGCGAGCGCGCACGCAGCGGCGCTGGAATGGGAACCGGCGCTGGCGGAGCTGCTGGACCTGGTGAAGCGCAACCGGAAGTTTCGCGACGATGGCGCGCGGCGGGCGATGCTGGCGATCTTCGATCATCTGGGCCCGCAGAATCCGTTCGTGTCGGACTACCGGCGTCAGTTACAGATCGTCACCTGATGGCGGCCGAAGATCCGAAGCTGGCGGCGCTGATTGCGTCGGTGCGGCGGCGGTGCAAGCCGGGGCTGTGGTCGCAGGGGGTGACGCTGGCGCGGAACGGCGCGGTCACGGTCGAATCGCGCACGGCTGAAGAGATTGTGTTGCGCGTGCGCTCGCCGGGGCGGGTGGTGGCGCCGACCGCCGTTCTTTACCCGACGGAGAATGAGACGGAGTGTGATTGTCCGTCGCGGGTGAGCCCGTGCGAGCACGTGGCGGCGGCGGTGATCGCGTTGTCGGCGGCGGGGGCGGACGAGGCCACCGGCGAGAGTGCGCCCGCGGCTGTCCAGCGGCCGGCGCGCGCGCGGGTGGGGTATCGGTTCGAGCGGGTGGACGGTGGGTTGCGGTTGACGCGGGTGTTGATCGCGGGGGACGGGACGGAGGAGGCGCTGGCGACGGAGTTGACGGCGGTGATCGCGGATCCGGCGCGGGCGGCGCAGGTTCAGATCGAGGAGGTCGATCTGCAGGTCGACCGGCTGCTGGGGGCGGGGGCGGCGGCGCGGAAGGTGGCGATGCAGCCGACGAAGGTGCTCGCGCTGATGGGGATCATGGCGGGAGCGCAGCGACTGACGCTGGATGGGGTGGCGATCGCGATTTCGGAGGAGGAGTTGCGGCCGGTGGCGACGCTCAGTGATGGGCGGCGTGAGGGCACGCGATCTGTTTCGCTCACGATCACCGCCGACCCGCGCGTCCGCCAGGTCGTCGCGACAGGTCTCGCGCTCTGCGATGACGATGATGGGCGGGCGGCGTTGCATAAATTGGCGGAGACGGATCTGACGGGGGGGTTCTTGCAGAATTTGCCCATACGGCGGGCGTTCTCACCCGCGGAGATGGGGGAGTTGGTGACGACGGTGCTCCCGGATCTTGCGCGGCGGGCGGTCGTCGATATCCAGAGCGACCGTATTCCGCCCGTGGCCCGTGATCTGGCGCCGCGGATCGTGCTCGACCTGGATCAAGTCGAAGGCGGCCTCAGCGTGTTGCCGACGCTCGTCTATGGGGCGCCGCCGGTGGCGCGGATCGATGCGGGGAAGCTCGTCTACTTACGCGGGGCGGTTCCGCTGCGCGACGTGCCGGCGGAGCAGCGGGTGGTCGAGAGGTTGCGGTCGGATCTGGAGCTGGTCGTCGGGAGGCGGACGACGTTCGATGCGCGGGACACGCCTCGGTTTGTCGAGAAGCTGAAGAGGTGGCGCGGGGATCTGGCGGGGCGCGCGGCGGGCGTTGTGAAGCCGGCGGTTACGTTGGTGCCGCGGCTCCGCGTCACGGGCGGCCCTCACCCTAGCCCTCTCCCGCAAGCGGGAGAGGGGACCGGAACAGACGGGATCGGCGATGTGCGGTTCGAGCTGACGTTCGAGGCGAAGGGGACGTCGGTCGACGCTGCTGCGGTCGTTCGGGCGTGGCAGGAAGGGTTGGGGTTGGTGCCGCTCGCCGAGGGCGGATGGGCTGGACTTCCCGCGTCCTGGCTGGCGAAGAACGGGCAGCGCGTCGCCGATCTCCTCGCGGCCCGCGAGGACGACGGGCGGCTTGCTCGCCACGCGCTGCCGGCGCTCGCCGCGCTCTGCGCCGATCTGGAGCAGCCGCCGCCGCCCGGGCTGGATCGGCTGGCGCCGCTCGCCGAAAGTTTCGATCGGCTGCCCGACGCGGAGCCGCCCGCCGATCTCACCGCGACGTTGCGCGCGTACCAGCGTCAGGGCGTCAACTGGCTCGCGTTTCTTCGCAACACGGGCCTCGGCGGAATCCTCGCGGACGACATGGGGCTCGGGAAGACGGTGCAGGCGATGTGCGTCTTCCCGCGGGCGACGCTGGTCGTCTGCCCGACCAGCGTGCTCTTCAACTGGAAGAGCGAGCTGGCGCGCTTTCGCCCGAGCCTGCGCGTCGCCGTCTATCACGGGCCGAACCGCAGCTTCGACGATGCTGCGGACGTGACGCTGACGACGTACGCGATCCTGCGGCTGGACGCGAAGGCGCTTGCCGCGCGCAGCTTCGGCGCGGTCGTTCTCGACGAGGCGCAGGCGATCAAGAATCCGGACAGCCAGACGGCGCGCGCCGCGTACGCGTTGCGCGCCGGCTTCCGGCTGGCGCTGACCGGCACGCCCGTCGAGAACCGCCTGGAAGAACTGTGGAGCCTGATGCACTTCGTGAACCGCGGGCTGCTGGGCGGGCGCTCCGATTTCGGCGAGCAGGTCGCGCGCCCGATCGCCGAGGGGCGCGCGGGCGCGGCGGCGGCGCTGCGCCAGCGCATCCGGCCCTTCGTTCTGCGGCGCCTCAAGAAAGACGTCGCGCCCGAGCTGCCGCCGCGCACGGAAGGCGTGCTGCGCGTCGAGCTGACCGACGGCGAGCGCGCGGTCTATGACGCCGTTCGCGCCGCCACGCAGAAGGACGTGCTCGCCCTGCTCGGCGGCGACGGCAAGGGCGCCGGCATCATCCAGGCGCTGGAGGCGCTGCTGCGCCTGCGCCAGGCGGCGTGTCACCCGGCGCTGGTGCCCGGGCAGACAGCGTCGACGTCGTCGAAGATCGAAGCGCTGCTCGAGGCGCTGGAGACAGCCGTCGCCGAGGGGCACAAGGCGCTGGTGTTCTCGCAGTGGACGAGCCTCCTCGATCTGATCGAGCCGGCGCTCGCGCGCGCCGAGCTGCCGTTCGCGCGCCTGGACGGGGCGACGCGCGATCGCGCGGGCGTCGTCGCGCGCTTCCAGGCGGACGACGGGCCGCCGGTGATGCTGGTGTCGCTGAAGGCGGGCGGGTCCGGCCTGAACCTGACCGCCGCCGACCACGTCTTCCTGTGCGATCCGTGGTGGAACCCCGCCGTCGAAGCGCAGGCCGCCGACCGCACGCACCGCATCGGCCAGACGCGGCCCGTGTTCGTGTACCGGCTTGTCGCGGCGGCGACCGTCGAGGAACGGATCCTGGCGTTGCAGGACGCGAAGCGCGCGCTGATGGATGCGGCGCTGGGCGACGCGGCGAGCGCGGCGGGGCTGACGCGCGAGGATCTGCTGGCGCTGCTCGCCTGACCGGGCGTCTGCCGGTCAGCGCACGCAGCGGACGTATGCGCTGCTGACCGTTACCTGGCCGCTCTTCTCGAACGGAGTCACCCCCGTTTTGAAGTCGAGGACCCAATGCTGTCCTCCCAGCCGGGCTTCGATCGGTGTACCCGACCAGACGTACGTGGACGGCGCTCCGGGGAATGCGGTCAGGTCCATCGTCGGCGAGGAGCGACTTTCGTCAACCAGGGTCTCCAGCTCTTTGATGCTGGGCAGACGCCAGTCGGAGAAATCGGGCGTGTAGAGATCGGCGCAGTACGTCTGCGCCTGGGTGAACGAGTACATCGTCGCCGCCGGGACGCGTTCCCAGGTCAGGCCGGTGGCGGTGTCGTAGACGGCGCTCGAGGTCATCGTGTAGCGGCCCGGCGGCGCGTCGGCCCGGCTCAGCGACATGCCGGCGGCGACCGACGCGGCGACCGCGACGGCGACGACGAGGATCCGACCTGGGCGAAGGATCATGGTCCACCTCGCACGCAGCGCGCGCGGAAAAGCTTGGTGAGCGATTCGTCCCCCGTTCCGCCCTCGGAGAAGTCGATGACGTAGCCGCGGGCCCGGTCGGCCGGCGTCGTCGACGAGGTCCAGTAGTGGGCGCCGGCGGTGGTCGTGAAGATCGGATCGATCGCGGGATTGTCGCGCGTGTAATCGATCAGCGATACCAGCTCGATTCGCGAGGGAAGGCGCCAGTCGTCCTGGAAAGCGAACGACAGGCCGTCGCAATACGCGCGCGCGTCCGCCTGGGTGTATGTCGTGGCCGTCAGGTCCCGCACCCAGGTGAGGCCGGTGACGTTGTCGCGGATCACCCACGAGCCGGAGAAGTTCATCACCGTGTAGTTGTGCGGATGCGGGAGCCCGGTCGATGCAGGGTTTGGCATCGGCCAGAGGGCCCACGGGCGATCCGCGCTGCTGGTTGCGCCGCCCGTCCCGCCGGCTCCCGCGGCGCCCGTTGTTCCGGCGGCGCCTGTCGTTCCCGCGGCGCCTGTCGTTCCCGCGGCGCCCGTTGTTCCAGCGACGCCTGTCGTTCCCGCGGCGCCTGTCGTTCCCGCGGCGCCCGTTGTTCCGGCGGCGCCTGTCGTTCCCGCGGCGCCCGTTGTTCCGGCGGCGCCTGTCGTTCCCGCGGCGCCCGTTGTTCCGGCCGCGCCCGTCGTTCCCGCAGCGCCTGTCGTTCCCGCGGCGCCCGTCGTTCCGGCGGCACCCATCGTTCCGGCGGCGCCCGTCGTTCCGGCAGCCCCTGTCGTTCCGCCGGCGCCAGCAGCGCCCGTCGTACCCGCCGCGCCCGTTGTACCCGCAGCGCCGGTCGTTCCCGCGCCGCCCGTCGTACCGCCCGTCGTACCCGCGGCCCCTGTGGTTCCTCCGGCGCCGCCGCGCCCCATCGAGCCCGCGGCGCCGCCTCCACCTTTCCCCGCGGTACCGCCCCCGCCGCCGTCACCACATCCCGCGACGAGGACCCCGACCACAAGGACGAACCGTCTATACCTGCCCAGAATCACCCGGCGCAAATTGTATCCGAGATGCTCGCAAACTTGAACGCGCTTCTCTGGCGCTTCGCCTGGCACCTTGCGCGGCGGCTGCCCCGACGTTACGGAAGGGGCGGACGTTCCTGAACCGGTTCAGAAAGGGGTGCGCGATGAAGAAGTTTCTCGTTCTCTTCAAGGCTTCAGCGGAGGAGTTCGCGACGGCGATGAAGGCGACGCCTGCCGACGCGAAGGCGGGCATGGATGCGTGGATGACGTGGGCGCAGAAGGCGGCTTCCTCGATCGTCGACATGGGTGGGCCGCTGGGGAAGGCCATTCGCGTGACCCCGGCGGGTGCGTCACCGGTCAGCAACGACCTGGGCGGCTATTCGGTCATGCAGGCCGAGTCGAAGGAGGCGCTCGCGGCGTCGATGAAGGGGCACCCGCACTTCATGATGGGGGCGAGCGCGTCGATCGAGATTACTGAGTTGGTGCCGATGCCGGGCGCGTAGAGAAATCGGCTATCATCGCGCGCCATGGCTGGACCACCGTGGCTGAATCCCGAGACGCAAAAGGGTGTCGTGGCGCGGGATGGGGACATCTGGATCTCCGCGCCGGTGAAGAGCGGCACGAACTGGACGATGAACATCGTTCACCAGCTGCTCACCGGCGGGGACGCGAGCTTCGACAGCATCTACAGCGTCGTGCCGTGGCCGTCGTTCGTCGAGCGGCCGGGGCAGCCGCCGCAGGAGATTCTCGACCGCATCGAGGCGATGCCGGCCAGCCGGCGCCGCGCCATCAAGACGCACGCGGCGCCGCCGGAGATGCCGTTCATCAAGGCGGGCACCGGCAAGGACGTGAAGTACCTGGTGGTCTGCCGCAACCCGGAGGAGGCGGTCGTCTCGTTCAAGATCTTCCTCGATCAGCACACCGATGCCTTCTACGACCTGTGGAAGGTGCCGCGGCCCGCGATGACGCGGCCCGATTTCGGCGCGTTCTATCGCGAGGTGTTCGATCCGCGGGGCATGCAGGGCATGCTGTTCGGCTTCGTTGCGTCGTGGTGGCCGTTGCGCCACGAGAAGAACGTGCGGCTGATGCACTTCGCCGACATGAAGCGCGACCAGCGGGGGTCCATCCGCGAGATCGCCGACTTCCTCGGCATCGCGCCCAGCACGGCGGCGTGGGCGAAGATCGACGAGTACACGTCCTTCGACTGGATGAAGCGAAACGAGCAGAAGTTCGACACGCTGCCCAACACGCCGGTGCGCGTGCTCGAACCGGGCGGGATGATGCGCAAGGGCAAGGCGGGCGCCAGCCGCGAGGACGGCATGACCGACGAGATCGCGCAGCACCTGCGCGCCGTGGGTTCGAAGATCCTCAGCGACGAGGCGGCCCTGCGCTGGTTCTACGGCGGCGGCGCGATCGCGTAGGCCGCGCCGCCGGCCGCGCCAAAGTCAGCGCGCGATCATCAACCGCACGGCGGGCGGCTTGCCGCCGACGCTGGAGATCCCGACCGTCACGGCGCCGTGGCGAACGTCCTCCGGGATCTGGATGTGCACGGAGACGTCGGTGGTGACCTCGCCCGCGTACTCGCAGCGGCGGCACCAGACGCCGCCGGGGCGCGCGATGCCGCCGCAGGTGGGGCAGGGGACGACGAGCGGCATCGTTATGACGGCGGTTCCGCCTCTGGCGGCCTCGGCCGCGGTCATCCGCAGCTCGACGATCCCGTCGCCGTCGATCGCCGCGACGCCCGCCGCGACCAGCTTCTCCAGCGGGCCGGACAGGCGCGACAGGATGTCGACGATCGCGCGCCGCCACGACGCGGACCAGTTGTTGCGGCCCACGCTCCATGTGCTGCCGTCGTCGCGGAGATCGTCTGGCGTCTGCACGCGCGCCGCCGTGCGTTCGAAGCGGAACGCGTCGTACGCGGTGCGCGCGGTCGGGTCCGCCAGCATCCGGTACGCCTCCGCGATCTGCGCGAACCGCTGCGCGCTCGCCGGCCCGGCGCGATCCGGGTGATGCACCAGCGCGAGCTTGCGGTACGCGCGCCGCAGCTCCGCCGTGGTCACCGACGGCGAGACGCCGAGCACCTCGTAGAGGTCGTGAGCCGGCGGCGTCCGCATCCGCCTGAAGTGTAGCGCGTCTGATCCCCTCTCCCGCGTGAGCGGGAGAGGGTTAGGGTGAGGGTCCGGGGACCGGAATCAGAGGGGGCGGACGAAGGCGTCGGTGTAGCCGAGGCGGGCGAGCTCTGCCAGGTCGGCGCGTGCGTCGCGCGGCGACTCGTAGTTGCCGACGAACACGCGGTGGAGGGTGGCACCCTCCAGCTTGGCCGCTTCGATCTTGGCCTCGGGCGGGTTGTTGCAGGGACCGCAGTTCGCGTTGAATACGTAGTCGCCCTTGTGTACGTAGCTGCGGTCCTTGTTGATTCGGGACGCGAGCTCGTCGGCGCGCTTCTGCTCGCGCGCGGCCAGCAGCTGGATCGTGTAGAGCGGCGGCGCCGGCGCGGGCTTCAGCGAAAGCTTCTGGCCGGTCGCCTTCGCGACGGCGCTCAGAACGCCGGCGGCGAACCGGTCGTCGAGCTCCAGCGTCTTGCCGAGCCCGGGCGTGCGCAGGACCGTGCGCGACCGGGGGTGGTCGCAACGGGGATCGGTGCCGCGGCAGCGGAGCAGCCTGACGACGACTTTCTCGTCGGTGTCGGTGGAGTCTTCGATCTCCACGCCCACGCCCACGGGAAGCGAGGCGCGCAGCTGCGCCGCCCACGCCGCGAACGACAGGCACTCGCGCTTCGACCATCCGTCCGTGTAGGCGCCCTCGTTGAAACCGAAATGCCAGTACGTCGCGTGGACGGGACCGAGCTGCCCCCACCAGCCGTGCGTGTCGGCGCGGGCGGTGGCGGGGGCGAGCGCGGCGGTCAGGAGGAGGCTTGTCGCGAGAGCGGCGCGCCGCACGCGACGAAGGCTAGCATGCGAGCGCGGACCCTCACCCTAACCCTCTCCCGCAAAGCGGGAGAGGGGATCAGATCTGAACTCCCTCCCGCTTGCGGGAGAGGGGACCGGATCAAGCGCCGGCGCCGATGCCTTCGCCGAGGTCGACGGAGACCGGGCGGACGCGGAGGGTGCGGCGGCGGATGCCGCTGACGACCGTGTGCAGCCAGACGAGGCACGCCAGGACGAGCGCGCCCATGATCCAGAAGCAGCTCTCGGGGTGGCCGCTCGACTTGTCGAGGTAGCCGAAGCCGAGCGGCAGGAAGAAGCCGCCCAGCGCGCCCAGCGTGCCGACCAGGCCGCCGGCCGCGCCCACCTCGTTCGGGAAGTACTCGGCGATGTACTTGTAGACGGACGCCTTGCCCAGGCCCATCCCGATACCCAGCACCTCGATCAGCAGGACGAACTGCGCCAGCCCGACGTGGAACCCCAGCGCGCCGTCGGGCGCCGCTGAAGTTTGAAATGGTAGCGGCACACCCGCGCTGCGCGCGGGAGCCGCTAGCGGCACGCACGCCAGCAGCATCGCGATGAACACGGCGTACGTCACCGGGCGCGCGCCGAACCGATCCGACAGCCAGCCGCCCACCGGCCGCAGCAGGCTGGCGGGAAAGATGAACAGCGCCGTCAGCAGCGCCGCCTTCCCCAGCGGCAGCCCGAACACGCGCTTGTAGTACGCCGGCAGCCACAGCGACAGGGCGACGTAGGCGCCGAACACGACGACGTAATACAGGCCGAACCGCCAGGTGCGGACCTCGGCCAGCGGCGCCAGCAGCGCGCGCAGCGGCCGCCCCGAACCCGGGTGGCGATCCGGCGTCGGCGACGCCAGCCACAGCGCGACGCCCATCGCGATCAGCAGCGCGCTGTACAACACCGGGACGAAACGCCAGCCGCCCGGTACGAAACCGATCGCCGTGCCCGCCGGAACCAGCGCGATCAGCGCCGGACCGATCAGCTTCGTGATCGACGCGCCCACGTTGCCGGCGCCGAACACGCCCAGCGCGAACCCCTGGCGCGTGCGGTCGGCCCACGCCGCGTTCCACGCGATGCCGACCGAGAACGAGTTGCCCGCGATGCCGAACAGGAACGCGCACAACATCAGCTGCGTGAACGAATGCGCGTAGGCGACCAGGAACGTCGGGATCGCCGTCGCCAGCAGCAGGGCGGCCATCAAGATCCGGCCGCCGATCCGATCGGCCAGGATGCCGAGAGGCAGCCGCCAGATCGATCCGCTGAGGATGGCGATGGCGGTCAGCCACGAGAACTGGACGGTGTCGAGGTGCAGCTCCTCTTTGATCGGTACGCCCAGGACGCCGAACATCAGCCAGACGGCGAACAGCAGGGTGAAGGCGATTGTCGAGAGTGTGAGAACACGCGTCGAAGGATTCATTGCTTCTTGAATAAGCCTTCGTCAATTTCGGATGCTTCTCGCGATTGTGGGTCCTCGGTAAATCATTTGTCTGCGCGTCTTGACCGACTGTTTACGCGTTCTTGACGAACGCCGGTCCACCGTCGAGAACGCGTTTCCAGATCGTCTTCGCCGCGAATCCGCCAGATTTACGACGATTGGTGATCAGCGAAAAACATCGGAAACGCCGATCCGCTTAGAACGATCGGCATGCACAAGAAAATCAATCGACGGAAGTTCGTGGGCGGCGCCGCGGCGCTGTTCGGCGGTATGGGTCTGCTGCGCGTCCGCGCCAGCTGGGGCGCGACGAATACGGGCCCCGAAGTGACGGACATGCGCTTCGGCATCATCGCGCTGACCGACAACTCGCCCATCGTGATCGCGCACGAGAAGGGGCTGTTCAAGAAGTACGGCATCAACTCGACGGTCGTGAAGGGCGCCAGCTGGGCCGCCATCCGCGATTCGCTGTCGAACGGCGACATCCAGGCGACGCACATGCTGACCGGGATGCCGATCGCTTCGACGATGGGCCTGCTGGGCGCGCCCAAGAAGCCGATGGTGATCCCGTGGATGCTGAACCGGAACGGGCAGTCGATCACGCTGGCCAACAAGTTCAAGGGCAAGGTCCAGGCGGACTCGAAGGCGCTGTTGCCGTTCGTGAACGAGGCGAAGGCGGCAGGTACGCCGCTGACGTTCGCGATGACGTTTCCGCCGGGGACGCACGCGATGTGGATCCGCTACTGGCTGGCTGCGGGCGGCATCAATCCCGACAAGGACGTGTCGCTGATCGTGATCCCGCCGCCGCAGATGGTCGCCAACATGAAGGTGGGCAAGATGGATGGCTTCTGCGTCGGCGAGCCGTGGAACGCCCGCAGCATCGCGGACGGTATCGGTTACACGGCGATCAACACGCAGGACATCTGGAAGGACCACCCCGAGAAGGTGTGCGCGTTCCTGGGCGAGTTCGCGGACAAGAACCCGCGCACGGTGATCGCCGTCCTCAAGGCGCTGCAGGAAGCGAGCGCCTGGCTGGACGACATGAAGAACCGCCCCGAACAGGCGGAGATCGTGTCGAAGCCGACCTACATCAACTGCCCCAAGGAGCTGATCCTCGGGCGCATGCAGGGCCACTACGACTTCGGCGACGGCCGCAAGAAGGAAGACCCGAACTACATGATCTTCAACAGCCGCAACTGCAACTTCCCGCAGCCGAAGTACGCGGTCTGGTGGATGACGCAGTTCCGGCGCTGGGGGATGTTGCCGGCGCCGCCCGACTACAAGGCCATCGCCAAGCAGATCATGCGCCCCGACATCTACGAGACGGCGATGAAGGAGATGGGCGTCAAGCACGGCGGCCTGAACAACAAGCCGGAGACGCTGTTCGACGGCGTGACATTCGATCCGGCCAAGCCCGAGGAGTACGCGCAGTCGTTCCAGGTGAAGAACCTGAAAGCCTGAAAGGCGGTATGTGAATCGATGACGACCAAGGCGAAGTTCCGGTTCGACGCGTCGGCGATCTTCCTGCCCGGCATCGGCGTGCTGCTGCTGCTCTTGTTGTGGGCGATCACCAGCAGCACGCTGTCGAAGAACCTGCCGTCGCCGGCGAAGACCTGGGAGGTGTCGAAGCCGTTCGTGACGGCGCCGTTCGAGAAGCGCGGCGAGCTGGACCAGGGCGTCGCGCGCTTCGCCTGGTACTCGCTGATCCTGGTCGCGAAGGGCTACGCGATCGCGCTGCTGCTGGGCGCGCCGCTGGGGTTCATCCTGGGCTGGTCGAAGCTGTTCTCGAAGAGCTTCGACCCGATCATCCAGGTGCTGCGTCCGGTGTCGCCGCTGGCGTGGCTGCCGCTGGGGCTGGTGCTGTTCGAGAAGTCGCACCCGGCGGCGCTGTTCACCATCGCGATCTGCGCGATGTGGCCGACGGTGTTGAACACGGCGCTGGGCGTGCGCTCGATTCCGCAGGACTACCTGAACGTCGCGCGCGTGTTGCAGCTTTCGCCGGCGAAGACGTTCTTCAAGGTGCTGCTGCCGGCGGCGCTGCCCTACATGTTCACGGGGTTCCGGCTGTCGCTGGGGATCGCGTGGCTGGTGATCGTCGCCGTCGAGATGCTGACCGGGACGCCGGGCATCGGCGGCTTCCTGTGGCAGGAGTACAACAGCCTGATCTATGAGCACATCATTCTGTGCATCCTGACGATCGGCATCGTCGGGTTTGTGCTGGACCGAATGATGAGCGCGGTCGAACACCGACTGAAGGCGGCCTGACGTGGCGGACGCGTTTCTGGAGCTCAGCGGCGTCTGCAAGGGCTACGGGAAGGGCGACGCGCGCAGCGAGGTGCTGGCGGACATCGATCTCTCGGTCGCGCGCGGCGAGCTGGTCGCGGTCGTCGGGTACTCGGGCGCGGGCAAGACGACGCTGGTCAGCCTGATGGCGGGGCTGAGCACGCCCGATCGCGGGACGATCACGCTGGCGGGTAAGCCGGTGAAGGGACCGGGCGGCGAGCGCGGCGTCGTATTTCAGAACTACTCGCTGCTGCCGTGGCTGACGGCGTTCGAGAACGTATACCTGGCGGTCGATCAGCGGTTCGGGGATTGGCCGAAGGAGAAGAAGCGCGAGCACGCGACCCGACACCTGGCCCTGGTCAACCTGGCCGCCGCACGGGACAAGCGACCGTCGGAGCTTTCGGGCGGCATGCGACAGCGCGTGGCGCTGGCGCGGGCGCTGGCGGTGGACCCGGAGGTGTTATTGATGGACGAGCCGTTGTCGGCGCTGGATGCGCTGACGCGCGCGACGTTGCAAGACGAGATCGCGCGCATCTGGGAGCAAAGCAAGAAGACGGTCGTGCTGATCACCAACGACGTCGACGAGGCGCTGCTGCTCGCCGACCGGATCATTCCGCTGTCGGTGGGGCCGGCGGCGACGTTCGGGCCGGCGGTGGCGGTGCCGATCCCGCGGCCGCGCGATCGCAAGACGATGAACCACGACGCGCGCTTCAAGGCGGTGCGCAATCAGGTCATCGAATATTTGCTGGGACCAGGGCGACGGCGAGGCGCCGCGGACAGGGCCGCCGCCCCCGTCGCCCTGGCGAACGCGTCCGACAGCGACACGGTGGTGGCGGCGTGAGAAGCGACGACAAGTACCTGGAGATCTCGCACCTGACGAAGGTGTATCCGAAACCCGACGGCGGCGAAGCCGTGATCGTGCGCGACTTCGACTTCGCGATCGCCAAGGGCGAGTTCGTCTGCCTGATCGGCCATTCCGGCTGCGGGAAATCGACGGTGCTGTCGATCGCGGCCGGGCTGCTGCCGCCGACGGAGGGCGGCGTGCTGGTCGACGACAAGGAGATCCCGGGGCCGGGGCCGGATCGCGGCGTCGTGTTCCAGTCGCCGTGCCTGCTGCCGTGGATGTCGGCGTTCGACAACGTCATGCTCGGCGTCGACGCGGTGAAGCCGCAGGCGACGCGCACCGAGCGGTCGGCGATCGTCAAGAGCTACCTCGAACGCGTCGGCCTGGGCAGCGCGATGCACAAGAAGCCCGCCGAGTTGTCGCAGGGGATGCGCCAGCGCGTCGGGCTCGCGCGCGCCTTCGCGCTGGACCCTAAGGTGCTGCTGCTCGACGAGCCGTTCGGCATGCTCGATTCGCTGACGCGCTTCGAGCTGCAGGAGGTGCTGGTCGAGACGTGGTCGGCCGA
>Ga0207681_10000283_pt1 | contig 37634 bp, 35 predicted proteins | sample KBSS53metaG_FD_184324 | JGI IMG/M metagenome (GOLD analysis project Ga0207681, IMG submission 184324) | Switchgrass rhizosphere microbial communities from Kellogg Biological Station, Michigan, USA - KBS S5-3 metaG (SPAdes) (version 2) | ecosystem: Host-associated > Plants > Roots > Rhizosphere... | reverse complement strand
AGATCTACGACAAGGCAGGCGAGGAGCGCTTCAAGAAGATCGTCGGTGGTAACGCGGCGAAACTCTGGGGCATCTGAGCCCAATCAGCGGGTCAGGAATGGGCCGCTGCCGACCACTCGGCGGCGGCTCTCGCTATTTGCCCTTCTGTCGGAAACAACGACTGAGATGCATGAGAGGGGGGCACGGGTGAATCGGATCGCAGTAGTTACGGGGGCACCGAATAGCCTTGGCACCATAGTTCCTCGCCCCGCAAAATAGGGGGCAGGTGCCGGTCACGTTGCTCCTGCCTGCCATATTTTATCAGCACAGGTGCCAGCAGGAGGGCACCGCTGTCCAGCACGGGGGCACAATTGTGCCTCTACATCTCCTGACGCATTCCAGACTGATGCCCAAGCCGCCATATTCCTTAGGCCACGGCGGTGCGCGCCAGCCAGCCTCATAGGTCATGCGGTGCCAACGACGCTCATCATCGCCCGCCAGACGATAGATGATCGGGATGCGCCATTCCTCAGGGTAATTCGTCCGCAACCACGACCGCCAGCGATCACGAAACGCATCGTTCGACAACAGATTGAGATCATCGGACATTAAAAGCCCTTTCGCGACGGCGCTTCTCGCCGGTGGCTAGCCGCATTGCCCAGCCAGATGGACCTAGTCCGGAATGGACGTAGAGTGCGACATCGGCTTCGTCGGTGTAACCGAAGGCGCCGTGATATTGGATCGCCCACCTGCCCATGTCTTGCGTGACCTGGGAGCATCGTGCCTTGGCCGCATGGAGGGCTACGCCCCGCCAGCTCGCGCCAGCCAGTTCGATCTCGCTATAGAGATCGACCATACGATGGCGCAGTGCCTGCAAGTCGGACAGGTTGGAGCCGAACTGGGAACGCTGACGCATATAGTCCAACGTCATCCGCCAAAGCGCGCCGGCGAGCCCTTCGAGCTGTGCACTCAAAGCAACTGTGCCCCGCACAATTGCAAGGTCCAGCGCGACGTCGGCCGCCCGTCCTCGCAGCACAACAGCGTCCTCACCAACCGCGACGCCATCGAAATCGATATCCGCGCCGAACGTGCCGTCTGTGAGACGCGCCGGGTGCACGACAACGCCGGGGGCAGCGGGATCGACGGCGACGATGACAGTTTTGGTGCCGTCGGAGGCCGCGACCAATAGAGCAGTGTCGGAATGCCAAGCCGGGACGTAGCGCTTGGTGCCCATCAATATCGTTCCATCAAATGGACGTCGAAGGCCGGGATGCCAATGGTGCCCAGCTGTTCCTGCCAGGCCAGGGTCACGCCAAGGCGCGGGCGCGCGCCGACGCCGCATCGGTTTGGCTTGCCGCCAGCACCGTTGCCGCAATCACTGCCGATGCGATGAAAGGCTCCGGAGCAATGGTGCGGCCCAGCTCTTCCACGAGGGTCAGAGCGCCGCCCGGTCCCATTTCCGAACCGCCGACAGCCTCGGGCAACAATATCCCCGTCCAGCCGAGGTCGCCCATCTGCGCCCACACGGCTGCATCAAAACCGCTGTGGCTTGCGCGCACCTTCCGGAAATGATCCGGACCGCCCGCCGTTCCCAAATAGTGAACGGCGCTGTCCCGCAGCATCTGCTGCGGTTCGTCATCTATGCGCCAGCCCGTATCAGCAAGCCATCTGCATGCCGCCATTGGCGGAGATGCGCTGTCCAGTAATGAAGGACGCAGCGTCCGACAGCAGGAAGCACACCGGCTTCGCAGCCTCTTCGGCAGAACTCCATCGTCCGAGTGGAATGCGCGACAAATAGGTGTCGGCGAACTTCTCGCTGCGCACCACCTCTGTCATCGGTGTGACGACAACACCAAAGGCAACGCAGTTGGCGCGGATATTGTATTTCGCCAACTCACGGGCCGTCGACATGGTCATACCTAGGATCCCGGCTTTGGCCGTCGCATAATTGACCTGGCCGATGGTTCCCTGAACACCAGCGTCGGACGAAACATTGACGATCGCTCCCGGGTTCGCGTCGCCCATCTTCGCGCGCTCGATCATATGTTTGCCTACAGCCTGCGAGCAGAGGAAAGCGCCGGTCAGGTGTACGTTGAGTACCTGATTCCACTGCTCAAGTGACATTTTGTCCATCATGGCCGGGCGGGTGATCCCCGCATTGTTGACCAACCCGTGCACGGCACCGAACGTCTCGACCGCGCGATCAACCAGTGTCTGCACGTCAGCGGCGTCAGCGATATTCGCCGTCACGCCCAGATAGCGCCCCTTGGGAAAGTCGCCCTCGATAGCGGCAAGGGTCTCTCCGTTCATGTCGGCGACGACCGCATTTCCGCCCAGAGCCACCACCAGATCGGCAATCGCGCGTCCGATGCCTTGACCGGCCCCGGTCACGATGATTGTCCGTCCCTCCAATGACATGGGATTGACATTTGCGGGATTTTCCATTTTGCGTCAGATCCTTTTGCTGAGCCACAAGGCTTCCATAACTTCCAAGTGATGCGTGGCTGTTCAATGGCTGAACGGACGCCCTGTGATGCCATCTGTTTCAGATGACATTGGCGGCTCGTAGCGCTTCCCGTTCCTCCGCCGTATAGGCCAGTTCTTCAAGTATATCGTCGGTATGCTGCCCAACTCCCGGCGGAGGCAGACGGTAGTCCGGAGGCGTCGCCGACAGGCGATAGGGCGATGCCACTGTCATCACCGGACCGTTCACGGACTCCAAGGTCACGAACATACCGCGCGCAATGGCGTGCTCGTCCTTTTCAAGATCGCTCATCTCATTAATGGGTCCGGCGGAGACGGTCGCATTATTCAAAATTTCCACCCACTCCGCGCGCGTCTTCTGCCGGATCACCGCAGAAACGGCCTCTTTCAGAGCAGGACGATTGCGAACGCGATCGCTGTTGCATCGAAACCGTTCGTCTCTCAGCCACTCGGGATGACCGAGGATGTGCGCCAGCCTTTCGAATTCACGGTCGTTGAAGGTCGCCACGATGATGTAGCCATCTGACGCTTCGAAAACGCCATAAGGCGCGGCGCTGGGATGATCGTTGCCGGTACGGCCCAGGTTCACTCCTGCATTCAGCCAAGACGACGCCGAGTTCAACAGAGATGCCACCGCGGACTCAAATAGCGAGATGTCGATGTGCTGGCCTTCGCCTGTCCGGTGTCGGCTCTCCAGCGCGGCCATCACCGCGATTGCGGCATTCATGCCGGCAAAGGTATCGGCGACCGGAACACCGATGCGCAGCGGCCCAGCCCCGGGTTCTCCATCCGCGATCCCCGTGACGGCCATGAGACCACCCATGCCTTGCACGAGGAAGTCGTAACCCGACCGCCCGCTATAAGGCCCGTTCTGTCCGAAACCGGTAACCGAGCAATAGATAAGGCGCGGATTGATCGCACGCAGATCGTCACAACCGAGTCCATAGCGCGCCAACGTTCCGGTGCGATAATTCTCGATCAGAATGTCAGAGCCTTCCGCAAGGCGCCGGATCAGCTTCTGGCCCTCAGGATTTGCGAAATCCACAGAAAACGATCGTTTGTTGCGATTAACCGCCAGAAAATATGTCGAATCGCCGGGCGCGTCGCCGGTGGGCTCGCGAAACCACGGAGGCGCAACACGCCTGCTGTCGTCTCCCTCTCCTGGTCGTTCGATCTTTATTACATCAGCGCCGAGATCGCCTAATATCTGGCCACATAGCGGACCGGCGATCACCCGGGTCATATCTATGACCTTGAGGCCGGACAGGGGGCCGGTGGCAGGCTGGGACATCAACAGTCTCTCCGAAAGGGACGCCCCTCGATACCGAGACATTGCCAAGTGCACTACGCCGACAGGCACGTCATCCCGAGAAATCATCTTTGTGATAGACAGCAAACGGGAACAGCGCGGGGGGCCAGTGACCAAGCCGTCCGGGACAGTTTAGAACGATCGAGCAGGACCGAGGTCGATGTCTTGTGGAAGGCAGGCCCAGTGCAAATTGACATCGGCTAATTCTTGATCGGAGGGCAGACGTGGTTCACGCGCGCGTCCGGCGGCAAATGCGCCCCTCCCAACTCGATCAGCGGGCGACATTCTTTGAGTAGAAGATCGGCAAGTCCAGCTGGCCATAAGCGCCGGGGGCAGCCTCACAAATACGGCCGATCGCGTTGATCGGGTGGAGAGCGGTGAACGAACAGCCATCGTAGAGGCTGATCGCCATCTCGGTGTGATAACTGGGAGCGCCGGTGACGGTGATCTGATACCCGCCTTCGACATCATCGTGGAGCGGCTGCTCGAACTCGCGCCCTGCGTCGGGATGGATGCGTTCGATCTTGCGATAGATAACGAGTGGCTTGCCCTTGTACATGCCCGTCATCGTCCAGCGGATCGCCGCCGTCGTCCCGGCCTTGACCAAGCCAAGGGCCGCCTGGAAATCAAAGTCGAGCCCGGACGTTTCCCAGCTCGACGTGACTTCGTCCAGCGTAACGCCGAGATAGTCGCCGATGCCCCACAGCGTGCTCTCATGCCAGCCCCGGCCCATGTCACCGGTATACATCTCCGGCAGATAGTCGAGCGGCTGACCGAAGCCGTAAGTGAGGCTGGAATCGACACCGGCATATTTCCCGAGGTCGCAGACTTCAGCGACCTTGACGCATTCGACCTTGCCGGCGCCCGCCAGCAACGCGAACAGATGGCCGATGGTCATCCAGCCCGGGTCCGTACCGCCGCAGAAGATGGAGGAGCCGCCCTTGCGACAGGCCGCCTCGATCGGCTCCGCATATTCGGACCGACCGTAACGCGGCACGATCAGGTCCATCAGGGCCGGGGTCACGCAATTGGTCCCGGCTTCAAGGAACGGGATCACGTCGGCGACACACTGTGCTTCGCGGTGGGCGTAGTTGCCCTGATAAACCAGACAGTCGGCCTTCAGGGCGAGCAGCATAGCGACGTCATTGGTGGCAATGACCCCGGTCTTCTGGCCAGTCCCGGCGATGTGGCCGGCATCTCGTCCGACCTTGTCCGGGGACCATGCGTGAAGACCGACCAGTTCATACTCGGGATGGTCCACCAGGTGCCGAAGGCCGGGCATTCCGATCGGCCCGGTTCCCCACACGATCACGCGCTTTCTCGTCATCCTGTACTCCATAATGCACAGGGCCGCGCCTGCCCCGTTTATGGGGAGGTCGCGTCACAAGGCTTATGCGCCCAGAGATAGCAGGCCGTGACACAGACACGAACGCGCACCCTCTACAATTACAATCGTAATTCCTTGGTCGACTAGGGCATCAACCCGCGAACGTATGCATCGCGTCAAACGGGACATCGGACAGCGAACCTGCCAAACCTCCATCGACGAGAATATCCGTACCGGAAAGGAACGAGGCCTTGTCCGATGCAAGAAAGGCCACGACGTCGGCAATTTCCTCCATTGTCCCCTCGCGCTTCTGCGGCGCGACAGCTCGAACAACCGGCGCTTGGCGGGGTTCTCAGCGAATTCCTTGGCCCCCATCGGCGTTGCAATCATTCCCGTCGACAACGAAACGATCCGGCCGCCTCGTGCTCCCCAGTCCCCCGCGCGCCGCCGGGCGAGCATGATCAGGCCGAATTTCGAAAGTTGATAGGCGACATTTGGAATCGGCGCGCTCGGCGCCCACAGACCGGCGCAGCGCGTCGGGCAGGTCCGCCGAAGCGGCCCCTTCCAGCAGCAGGTTCAGAGTGCCATCGTCGAACCCGCAGAGGTGCGCTCCCAAAAAGCAAATCAGGATCGCCCGCACCAGGCACCGCATGAGGCAGGAGCGCATCCGACATCAGGGCCGGCCCCGTAAGGTTAACGCGGATAATGCTATCGAAATCGCCCATGGTAGGAGACAGGCCGGCAACATGCGCGAGCACGCGCACGCCGCCCTCCCGCCCTACCCGCTCGGCGAGCGCCGTGACGGCTTCGGGTGAGGTGATATCGCATTGGGCCGTGTCGACACGCGCCCCCTCCTCGCGCATTTCACCGGCCACCGCGACGTACCGTTGCTCGTCGATATCGACGAGCAATATCCTGTAATCGGCCGCAAGCGTCCGGGCCACGGCAGCGCCCATGCCGCCCGCCCCTACAACCACAGCCAGTTGCGCCGTATCCATTCTGTCGGGCCCTCTCCGGGCGTTATGTCAGTTCATCAGGCACTCGCGGGAGGTCCCCCCAAGTCCGGCTGATGCCCGCCCCAATTCGACGGTCAAATCTTGACCATACTTTTTTTCAGATTGTATTTCTCCACCGGAATGTCCGTTTCGATGCTCGCGCGGCCGTCGGCGAAGGTGAGGCCCAGTTCGTCCAGCATTGGCTGAAGCTTCTCCTGTGCCCAAGCTTTCTTGAGGAAAGTCGTCTCGCTCGGCAGGTTGCTGTCGAGCCGCGGCTCGTAACCGCGCAACACCAGCTTGGAAACAAGGCCGAGATGCAGCTCGGTCACACCGTCGGCCGCGCCTTCATGCAGAGCCGAAGCAAGATAATGGCCGAAACGCATGATGTTCGAGAGACCATGCGACCCGTGAAGATGGACAGCGCGTACAACCACATCCTCCGCGATCTTCGCCATGGCGGCCTTGACGGCGCTAATCATTTTGCGACCTTCGGCCCCATGCTCCATTTGCTGATCGAACAGCCATGCGGTATAGAGGACGAGCAGTCGGTATTGCGTCCACTCGATATAGCTTTGGGCAATGGTGTGCTGGACCGCCTGCTTGGTGGCGATCGGCTTGCCCCCCGAGAAGCGGCTGACGGCGCGCTCGGCCATCATGTCGATCAGATGCTTGACGAGGCCGATATTCCGCTGGGCGTGGTGAAGCCTGCCTCCTCCGAGGCGCGACTGCGCAACCCTGAAGCCCTCACCGACCGGACCGAGTCGCGCCGAGTCCGGCACGCGCACATCGTTGAACCGGATCCAGGGGTGACCACCGGCGTTCGGCGCATCCGTCCAGAAGCCGATGTCGCGCACAATCTCGAAACCCGGCGCGTCCCTCGGCACGATAAACATCGTCGCCCGCTGATAGGGCGGCGCGTCCGGATCGGACGCAGCCATCACGATGATAAACGAAGCATTCCGCGCGTTCGACGAAAACCACTTGTCTCCCGTGATCACCCACTCATCGCCGTCCCGGCGCGCGACGCATTGCAGATTGGTCGGGTCCGACCCACCCTGGGGTTCAGTCATGGCGAAAGTTGAAAAGATCTCGCCATCGAGCAACGGCCGAAGATAGGTCTCCTTCTGCTCCTCCGTGCCGAACATCGCCAAAATTTCGCTGTTGCCTGTGTCAGGACCCTGACAGCCGAAGATCACCGAACCAAATGCCGACAGGCCAAGCATTTCGTTCATATAGGTCAGTTTGACGGCGCCAAATCCGCTACCACCCAAATGAGGAGGAAGATGAGCTGCCCACAGGCCTTGTGCCTTTACCTCATTTTGTAGGTGAACGATAATCTTGCGGAGCGCCTTGTTGCTCACATCGAACGGAGCATCGAAATCATAGTCGTAAACATACTCCAGGGGACGAACTTTGTTCTCCACAAAAGCCTTCATCCAATCCAGTTTGGCCTGGAATTCGCTATCAATGCTGAAATCTACCATCTCTGTTCATCTACCCTTTGCACTGATCCTGAGCACGTCCGGTCTGCAACTATCGCCGGGAACAGGTCCCGACGTCCTTGTGTCACACGCACATTTTCTAACGTCCGATAGATTAGTATATCAGCGCCCGCGCATCGGCAAGCGAAAAGCGGAGGGGCCGCGCGACCACCTATTGCGCACAATCACAGATGGGATAGGTTTTTCCGCTCTCAACAAGGAGTTGCACCGTAAAGGACGGGCGACGAGAAGCTGAACAATGAAAGCCCGTCGCCGCGATTCGCGGCGAACGTGGCGAGATTTAGGAGAAGGCGGACATGGGTATTTTACAGGATCGTGTTGCGATCGTGACGGGTGCCAGTTCAGGTGCCGGACACGGCTGCGCCCTTCGTTTCGCCGAAGAGGGGGCCAAGGTCGTCGCCAGCGCGCGCCGCAAGGATCGTCTGGACGATCTTGTCAAGCAAATCACCGCAAATGGCGGCACTGCGATCGCGGTGGAATGCGATCTCTTCAAGGAAGAAGAGATTGATCGCGTCGTTCAGACTGCGATTTCTACGTTTGGCACGGTAGATATTCTGGCAAACATCGGCCAGGGCGCTCTCGAGAAGCCCTGCTACCTGCACGAGTTGACCGTTGATGTCGCTCTGGACACCTACATGGGCGGTCCGATCCAGTCGCTGCTCTTCATGCAGAAGTGCTTCCCCTATATGAAGGAGAAGAAATACGGCCGGATCATCAACTGCGGATCGCAGTCGACGCTAAGCGGCCTGCCCGGCTTCGGCGGCTATGAGATGGCGAAAGGCGCGATCCAGGCTTTGACCCGCAACGCATCGCAGGAATGGGCGAAATATGGAATCACGACCAATGTGTTCCTACCCGCGCACTGGTCGGACGCGTTCAAGAATTCACAACAGGGCATAGATGCGGGCAACGCCGCCGCCGCGAATTCGCCGATGGAACGCCTCGGCCTGCCCTATGAGGATGTGTCGCCGATGGTCACCTTCCTCGCGAGCGAAGCAGCCGGCTATATCAACGGCCAGTGCGTGGCGATCGACGGCGGTCTCCAGCTTATTGCTTGATCTGTAACCGTATAAAACAGCTCACGCCCTCATGCATATCTTGAGAGCATGAGCGATACTGGCCACATTAGCGGCACAAATCCGCTTTCCAGTGGGAAGGCTCGATGATCAATACCGGAGACATCTCTGTAGCGCGTGTGTGGGAGAGCAGCATGCGCATGCCACTGCGTCAGCCGGGGCCGGTGGACGAGCTGATCCCGCGTCATCGAGACTGGCTGTATCCCTGTTTGCCGACCCCGCGGACGATATGTTCGAGTTCAACTGGCAGACCTGGATTGTCGATGTGGACGGGTTTGTCATCGTCGTCGATCCCTGCGCTGGCAATGGCCGCGAGCGCCCGCACATCCAGCCGATCCATCAGCTGAACCTTCCTTGGCTCGAGCGGTTTGCGGCAACCGGTTACACGCCGGAGCGCGTTGACGCGGCGTTTTGCACGCATCTGCATTGCGATCATTGTGGCTGGAACACGCGACGCCTCGGCGACCGCTGGGTACCGATCCGGAAGTACGTCGCTGGAATCCCGATACCCCCGGCCATCGCGCGGTCGACTATAATGCGAACGTATTTGAAGACAGCGTCAGACCTGTTCTGGACGCGGGACTCGCCACCATCGTTTCAGCGAACCACAGGATCGCCCCCGGCGTAGTCCGCATGCCGGTAGAATCATCGCCGATCAGGACGGACAATTTCGTTTCGTGCCTCTAGAGCAACGACCTTGGGCTATCGACCGTACAAGCCCGAGTGGCATTTTCGCAGACATACGGGACCAGTAGCGCCGGATTTCCAGCGGGCTCTTCAGGCCTGGCGTGGCGTCGTCTGGACATCGCTGCCGCCGGCCCACACAGCGTCGCATTGGCCGGAATCGCGTCACGGGCTAGAATGTGGTCCAGGGGCTCAGGTCGCTCAAGCTCAGCCGGGGGCGCTTCGGCCCCTCAAAGTGACCAAACCTCTTTTCCATCGCCGCCTATCGTCTTCCCAATGCCTTTCACATACAGAAAGCATGTGAAAGGCATTGAGTCGATGGTGACGCGGCGACGCGGGGCGTCCTCATGCCCCAACCGGGCCGAACGACACGGTGTCGGGGATATGTGCCCTGGAAAAGAAGGCAGGTCTGTTCAGGCCGTCGCCGCCGCGACCGAGGCGCTGGACCGCGCAGGTATCCAGTTCGTGTCGATCTCGTCTTCGATCTGGCGCCATCTTGTGGGGATCGGCAGGTTATGCGGCCGATAAGTCGGCGAAAAGACCTTCACGAGGTTCCAGATCACGTCCTTCATTAATGCGCGGGATACGGCCTTCTCGCGCTGCTTCGACTCCTTGACCTGCTGCGCCGTCATTCCGGCACGATCCTTCTCAAGCAGATAATTCCTCACCGACGACGCATACTTCCTGAAGCATATCAGCTGGTACAGAAATCCGTAGATGCGCATGAAATAGCCGCCGTGCAGGCGTTTGAATGTGTCGAAACAGACATGACGATGCTCGAACTCTTCCATCAGGTGCCAACGATACATCATTTCAATGTTCGGATCGGCTCCAACCAGGTAGTTGTTCAGGCTATCCCCGCACCAGGCAATCGCACTCGCCGGCCCCAAGGTCTCAAAACCCTCGCAATAGGCCACAAGAAACGCCAGCGATTTGGTTTCGAAGAGACGATTGTAATGTGCTTCGATTTCTTGCTCGAACTCCGGAATCCGGTCATAGCCGTCACGGACGAGAATCGCGTTCATTTGATCGTGAACGGCATGATGGCATGATTCCTGCCTGATAAAGGTCGTAATATCGGCCCGCAACGCGACCGAGGCCTGATCATCCCCGACGATTTCCTTACGCGCCTTAGCCATCACCCGATTCAGGAAGCGTTCAAGCGGAGGAATACCGACCGAAGCGGCATTCTGGGAATGGGCGAATTCGGGCACTGCCGACCACACCGCCGGGGACTGCGAAAAATCGAACTTTGGTTGCCGTACGCGCATATGCGTTCTCCCAAAAAGGTACTCGTTAGAAGGGCTGAAGGTCAGCGGAATTGTCGGAAACAGGCCATCAGTTCATCTGCGAAGATTTCCGGTTGTTCCCAGGCGGCGAAATGGCCGCCTCGCGTCTGCTCGCTCCAATAGACGATTTGCGGATAGGAACGCTCCACCCAGCGGCGCGAGGCATTGAACAAGTCACCCGGAAACTGTGTGATACCGGTCGGCACTTCTACCTTTTTCGCGCTGTCGGCCGCTGCATTCTCCCAATAGAACTGGGCGGATGAAGTCGCGGTCCCCGTCAGCCAATACAGGGTGATGTTATCCAGTATTTCGTCGATGGTCAGGATTGTATCGGCTGCACCGTCATTATCCGTCCAGTCGATAAGCTTTTCATAGATCCACGCCGCCTGCCCCACTGGACTGTCGTGCAGCCCGTAACCCAGGGTTTGGGGGCGGGTCGATTGCTGCTTCGCATATCCGCTACCGACATCCTGATAATGTTTCGCCTTCCTCAGCATCGCCTGCTCTTCCGGGGTCAGCGACGCCATATCCTCCGCGATCGGCGGAACGAACGCGAGGTTGAGGTGAATGCCGGCGCAACCCGGCGCTTTGCTCTCGCCAAGGGCGCGGGTAACTACGCTACCCCAGTCGCCGCCTTGGGCAAACCATCGTTCGTAGCACAGGCGACGCATGAGTTCAGCCCACGCCGCGGCAGTTCTCTGTGCGTCCCAGCCAGCTTCAGTCGGCTTCTCCGAAAAACCATAGCCCGGCAGGGAGGGCAGAACGAGGTGAAAGGCATCCCTTGGATTGCGTCCATGGCTCGCCGGGTCAGTGAGCGGGCCGACCACCTTCAGGAACTCGAGCACCGAGCCCGGCCAGCCATGGGTCATGATCAGCGGGATCGCATCAGGTTCACGCGACCGGACATGCAGGAAATGGATTTGCAACCCGTCTATGGTGGTGTGAAACTGACCCAGCTCATTCAGCCGGCTTTCACACCGCCGCCAGTCATAGGCGCTCGCCCAATAGTCGCAGAGCGCGCGCATCTTTTCCAGTGGAACGCCTTGACTGCCGTCGTCGACGGTTTCCTTTTTCGGCCAGCGCGTTCGCAAAAGGCTTGCCCGCAGGTCGCCTAGTTCAGACTCAGCGACGGAGAGCTGAAACGGCTCGATAACTTCTGACATCCCATACCCTTCGTCACTCACCTAGGCCCACCGATCCGCGCACCGGCAGCATCACCAGCCCGTGGCGAAAATTATATTCACCGCGTTCCATTTTTTGGAACATATATCGCATTTTATACCATTTTCCTAATTTGAAAACCCCCTTATGCTAGTTGAATAACCTTTTCCGGCCGGGAGCCAGACGATGATAGACAAGCCTTTTGCGGATGAGTTTCCGACGCTTGACCATTCCGGTGCGGAAGATAGCTCCGCCTTTTTCGACGCCGTGCAGCAAGCGGTAGACGCAAAGGGTCTCGACCGTGTCAGCCAAGATGACATCATTCGCTACACCGGCGTACCGCGAACCACCCTCTATCGGCGCTATGGCAATCGAGACGCGGTTCTGACCGCGCTGGTACTGCATCGCACATCTGCCGACATCGCCGAATGTCAGCGGCTGGCGACCGGGGACGGATCGTTCAGCGAACGATTCGAAGCCATATTGGTCTTCGCCATCATGGCCGCGCACCGCCATGAATGGTTGCAGCGCGAGCTGGAAAGAGGATCATCGGCAGCGACGCAGGACATCCTCGCGAACGCTTTCAAGCTGTCGTCGGAGCAGACCCTCGTACCCGTTTTGGCACAGGCGAAAGCGCAGGGACTATGCCGCTGCGCAGCACCTCTGGATGAGTTGAGACGGTGGCTACTGTATCAAATCTTTAACCTGAGCCGTCAAAAATTCGAGTCTGCCGACGAGGCAAGGCGGGTTGTTCGCACGTACATCCTCCCGGTGCTGGCACTCGACCAGACAAACGCCGCGATGAGCGAGAAGATCGACTTCATCTACCAGCATATCCAAAATTGGCTTCAGCCTTCCAGCACCCTCCCGAGCGTATAATCGCCGGCGATGCTCGCGCGGTGAACTTCGCGGTACAAACCGTCAGGGACACCAGGGGCGCAGTGCAACATGCGCCAGTTGTCGCCTGAGATCGCGTCCTTGCTCGCAGACCCGCTCCAGAGCGGATTTCTAGACAAGCTGGCGCCATTTATCACCGATGTCGGTGCGCAGATGGGCCCCACCGGTAAACAGGACCTGGCCTATGTCTTGAGCAAGACAGCGGTTCGTTCGATCCCCGAGCTGCGAGCGGATGCGTGGGGAGCCAAAGGCGCTCGGATAAACTCGATTTCGCCCGGCGTAATTCTGACTCCGATGGGGGGTAGCGAGCCCGCTGCGGCGGCGCATGGGGATGCCGCCGCTCTCCGGCGCCGGGGAACCCCGATGGACATCGCCCTGGCAGCGCAATTCCTGGTCAGCGACGCCGCCGCTTACGTGACGGGCACTGACTTGCGCGTCGATGGCGGGTCTATCGCAGTCGAGCGGATGCGCAGCGGCGCGATTAGAGCCTGATCGTCTTTGACTGAACCGCTCTGCGGGCCAGCCAAAGATGTGAATCAGGCTCCTGCTATAAGAGAGACCATGATCGTCTCAGGCTGAATCACAGCCTCAGACGATCATGGTCTAGCCGCTGCGCCATTACTCTTCAGTAGAAGGTCCTTCCTTCCGCAGCCATGGTGCGCAGCATCTGGCCCGGACGGAAGCGTTCGCCATGACGATCAGCGAGAGCATCACATTCCGCGACGAACTTTGCGACGCCAACTTGGTCGATCAGCGAAATCGGACCCCCGGTCCATTTTGGAAAGCCAAAGCCAAGGACCGCACCGACGTCCGCTTCGCGCGGATCGGTGATGACGCCCTCCTCCATGCACTTAGCGGCTTCCAACGACATGCGATACAGAATGCGCTTCTTGAGCTCGGCCTTCATTTCATCGCTGAACGCATCGATCACGATGGGGACCGCCAGTTCGGACAGACCCGGCCAAAGGGTCTTGACCTTACCGTCATCCGAGTAATCGTAAAAGCCCTTGCCATTGCGCCGTCCGTGTCGGCCATGCGTCGTCACAAGGAACTCCAGAACGGTGTCGGTCGCGGTGGACTCGTACGCATCGCCCAGGTCGCGCTTCGTCTGGGCTGCCACATGATAGGGCAATTCCAGCCCGATCGCATCCGGCAGGGACAACGGCCCGACCGGCATGCCTGTCATCAAACCGATATTCTCGATGATGGCCGGGGCAATGCCCTCGATGAGCATCTCGCACGGTTCGTCCAGGTAGCGCGTGATCGTGCGCGATGTGTAAAAGCCCCGAGAATCCCTGACGGAAATGGGAGTTTTGCGAATGGCGGCGATGTAATCATAGGCCGCTGCGAGCGCAGCATCCGACGTCTGCTCGCCCCTGATGATCTCGACAAGGTCCATCCGCTCGACCGGCGAAAAGAAGTGAAGGCCGATGAAGTTCTCCGGACGGACAGAAGCGGCCGCCAAACCGGTGATCGGCAGCGTTGAGGTGTTCGTCGCCATGATGGCATCTTCGCTAAGTTCGGCTTCGGCAAGGCGGGTGACGTCTGCCTTAACGTCGCGATCCTCGAACACCGCCTCGATCACGATATCCGCCCCCCGGACATTGGCATAATCAACGGTCGGCAGGATACGTCCGAGTATGACGTCGGCTTGTTCCTGCGTCATGCGGCCGCGCGAGACCTGCTTGCCGAGATACTTGGCGGTATAGGCCTTGCCGCGATCTGCTGCCTCCTGCGTCCGGTCGACGAGGACAGTCTCGATGCCCAGTTGCGCCTGCACGCAGGCGATTCCCGCGCCCATGAGCCCCGCGCCCAGCACCACAGCCTTTTTGAAGGTACGAACGGGATAGCCGGCGGGGCGATTGACTCCACCCTTGATCTCACGCGGGGACAGGAAAAGCGTGCGGATCATCGCAAGCGCCTGGGGCGTGCGAACAGTCTTGATGAATTCGTGCATCTCGATGCGCAGACCAGCATCGATGGGTACCTGAACGCCTTCATACAGTGCCGCAAGAATATGGCGCTGCGCAGGGTAGTTGTCGTAGAATTTCACGCGCGACATGGCCGTGTGCATTGCAATCGCTTCGCTGTTAGCCTGCACATAAGGACCGCCACCCGGGACCTGAAACTTGGGCTTGTCCCAAGGCTGCACCGGATCGCCCGAGGTGAGAACCCACGCGCGGGCCCGATCGACCGCTTGGCCGACCGGAGCGATCTCGTTGATCAGGCCTATCGCCAGTGCTTCCGCCGCGGTCTTCGTTGTGCCTTGGAGCAGGATGGGCAATGACTCGCGAATGCCAATCAGACGCGGCAGGCGCTGGGTTCCACCACCGCCTGGAAGAAGGCCAAGCCCGCCCTCCGGCAAACCCAGAACAACCTTGTCGCTGTCGGCGGCGACCCGGTAGTGGCACGCCATGGCAAGCTCCGCCCCGCCGCCGAGCGTCGTACCCTCGATCGCGCAGGCCACCGGCTTTCCGGATGTTTCCAGGCCACGGAAGAGCGTCATATCCTTTGTCATGCGCTCGACATCGCGGGCCAGTGTTTCGGCCTCCTTGCCCGGCTCACCAGGACCGGCAAACGACTCTATGTCCTCCAGATCACCGCCCGCACAGAACGAACCCCGCTTGGCCGATGCGATGACAACACCCTTGATGGCGTCATCCGACCGGATTCGTTCAACGATAGAGGCGAATTCCCGAATCACCTCCGCGTTCAGGGTATTCACCTTCTTTCCGGCCATATCGAAAGTGACGAGCGCAACGCCCTCACCATCTACATCAACGCGCCAATTGTTCATCTTATCTGCCCTATTTCCGTAGAGGTGATAGTCAAATGCGCTGGATCAGCGCTGCTGTACCCATGCCCCCGCCGACGCACAGCGCCACGACGCCGAACTCCTTGCCGGTCCGCTCAAGTTCGTCGAGCACGGTACCGACCAGCATGGCACCGGTCGCTCCAAGGGGATGACCCATCGCGATGGCACCACCGTTCACATTCATCTTTTCGTGAGAAATATTGAGCGTCGACATCATTCGCAGCACAACTGCGGCAAATGCCTCGTTCAGCTCGAAAAGGTCGATGTCCGACGGCGTCATGCCTTGCATACGCAACAGCTTTTCGACGACCGGAGCCGGACCGGACAGCATGAGCGCCGGTTCCGAGCCGATGGAGGCAGCGCCTTTAAGAATACCCCGAGGCTTCAAACCGGCCTGCTCACCCGCTTCGGCGGTTCCGATCAGCACAGCGGCAGCACCGTCAACGATCCCTGCGGAATTGCCCGCATGATGTATGTGGCTGACCGTTTCGACTTGCGGATACCGCTGACGGGCAACGCCGTCGAAGAGCATCTCACCCATCTGCGCGAAAGAAGGCTTGAGCTTCGCCAACGTCTCGACTGTCGTGTCGCCCCGTACGTGCTCATCATGATCGAGTGCGATCATCCCGATGTCGTCCTTCACCGGCACGATCGAGCGCGCGAAGCGCCCCTCCTTCCATGCCGCCGCCGCCCGACGCTGACTTTCGGCCGCGTATGAGTCCACGTCCTCCCGAGACAAGCCATCCAACGTCGCAAGCAAGTCCGCCGCAACGCCCTGGGGCAGGGTGTAATTGTCGAACATCGACGTCGGATCGGTGGCAATCGCACCGCCTTCGATGCCCATCGGTACGCGGCTCATGGACGCTACGCCCCCGCCGACCACCAATTCGGCCTCGCCGGACATGATCTTTGCGGCGGCGATGTTGCATGCCTCCAGCCCCGAGCCGCAAAAGCGATTGACTTGAGCGCCAGCGACACTGGTATCGTACCCGGCCCGCAGGAGCGCGGTGCGCGGGATGACGCCGCCCTGCTCCCCTACCGCATCTACGCAACCGAAGATCACATCGTCCACCAGCGCAGTGTTAAGTCCGTTTCGGTCTCGCACCGCTTCAAGCATCTGTGCCGCCAACGACACCGCCGTTACGGAGTGAAGGCCGCCGTCAGGCTTTCCGCGGCCGCGAGGACTGCGCACCGCATCGTAAATATAGGCCTTTCGGGTCATTGCAGGAATCTCCAAGAGTTTTTTTGACCTAGCAGTTGATTGATTGTTATTGCAACCGTCGAGGAGGCGATTTTGCTATTCGTGATTCCCCAGCCGTCCATGCCCGTCGAATCCAGCCGTCGGCCATGGGGCGGGTGGCAGGACAAGCGATAATGCGATAGGGCGATGCTGGTAAGCGCGGCTCTGGCGGATATCTTCACCAACAATCTTGGAGTGGTAAGATGTTGAAAAATCAAAAGATTCTTCTGACGGGCGCGACCGGGACCCTCGGCAAGATGATCGGGCGCGCCCTAGCGCCGCACAACGAGGTTTGGGGCCTAGCGCGGTACAGCAATCCCGCCGATATGCTCGCGGCGCAGGACATCGGCATGAGGCCTGTGGCTGTCGACCTCGAGCGGCCGACTTTCGATCGGTTGCCCGGCGACGTCGATTATCTGCTGCATTTCGCGCACACAAGAAGGGGAGCGGAGGCCTTCCCCGAGTCGATACAGATCAATGCCGTGGGGCCAGGCTTGCTCATGCAGCATTGCCGGCCGGCCAAAGCTGCACTCATCATTTCCTCGACGGCGGTCTACACGCCCAATGCGGACGTGTGGCACCCGCTGAACGAGCGAGACCCGACGGGCGGGGCGTTCGCCCCTTGGGCGCCCACGAGTCCGGTATCCAAGGTCAGTCTGGAGGCAGTTGCCAAGCTTGCCGCTGAAGCGTTCGGTGTGCGAACAACGATCGCGCGACTGAACACGACCTACGGTCCTGGAAGAGGGATGAAAGGCGGCGGAATGCCCATCGCCGACATGGAGGCCGTAGCAGGTGGGGAAGCTGTGCGCACCTTTGCCGATCCTTATCCGCATTCCCCCATTCATTTCGAAGATATGGTCGACCAAATCGAGGCATTGCTGGCCGCCGCAACGGTACCCGCCACCGTGGTAAATTGGTGCGGTGACGAGGTGGTGACGCAGCGGCAATGGTGCGAACTGGCGGGCTCCCTGTCCGGACGAACGCCCCAATTGATCGTCGGCCATGTACCAGGCGCACCCTGCGGCAATGTCGCGGACGCAACGTTACGCCGGTCGATTACCGGCCCCTGCAAGCATGGTTTCAGAACGTCCTTCGAATCCCTCTACGCCGCATTTTTGACGGATCATCCCATTCGCGGCTCAGCTTAATGCGCTGAGCGCGCGTAGCGATCGTTGTAAAACGCGAACCTCTCTCGAAGCTCTTCAATGGGAATGCCGAGTTCGGCGAAATCGATTTTGGCGGCTGACTGGCGTTCGGTGGCTTGCGCGGCCCACCAGGCACCCATCCGTTGTCGGGCCTCGTCGGTCAGCGGCTCTCCCAGCCAGTCATAGAGCCGCTCGATCTCACGAAGAGGATCGTTCTGGAAATCGACGAAATCGATATCGAAGAAACGGTGGTCATTGCCGTCGTCGCGAAAGGCCACAAGGCGCTGAAGCGCCTGCTCCCAGAAATCAACCATGTGGCGTGCCAGATCCCGCAGGTCCTGCTCATCCGTGAACGCATGCGTCAACGCCAGGACAAAGGTCATGTTGGACGGGATGACCTTGCTTACATCACGGTGGGTCATGACGAACCGGGCATCGGGGTATACTGCGTCGAGCGCCGGCAGAAACGGGCTGTGTGCCGGGGTTCGCAGGAACCAGCGGTTCGGCGGGCACCGCCATTGGAGAAGCTGGAGCACGCGCTTGTGAAAGCGGTAGGTCGGCTCCATGTCGCACTCTAGGAGCCATGCGTTATAGCTGTCGATGCGACCGAATGCCGCGAACTCCTTCGAACGGAAGTCCAGGGATGTCAGGATCAGACATTCCGTAGCGGCGTCAGCTGACATCGGGATCATTGCCGCCAGCGAGGGGTCTGCGGCGACAAGGGTGTCGAGTTCGGCCTGAGATGATGCGATCCGGGGGTCTGTGTATTGCGTTGCGGCCTCTGGCGGCGAGCAGGGCTGCCGTGCCTCCCAGGTGCGCAGCACGCGACGTTCGCGGTCCTGCCCCAGGACGACACCCAGCGCCGTTGAACCGGTGCGGGGCAGGCCAAGACCGAACACCGGACGTTCGATTTTCTGGTCGGCGATTTCGGGGTGCTGGACGTGCCAGTCGTCTATCGCGAACCGGGTCGCGAGCTTGTCCGCCAGAACCGCTGCAATATGCCGCTCACCAAATGGGTTGAGCGCCGCCTCCTGATTGAAAGCATCAACCAGACGATCGAGCCCTACGCGCCACGATCCATCGGCAGAGCTGCGATATCGATTATCCGCTCGGGCTACAGCGATAATCTCGGCGGATGAAAGCATGCGTTCTCCACTCGCCCATCGGGCAGCGGCCGACTGGGCTGCCGACACACCCCCAAGCGGACAAGGCGGCGCAGGCGATACAAGATCAAGGAAAATGCCGGGTGACCGAAGCCACCCGGCACAGCCGTTAGAACTTGAACTTCACGTCCATGCCATAGGTGCGGGGATCACCGTAGGCCACCACGTTATAGCCCGACAGCGCCAAGACATTGTTGCGGTAAGCGAGGAACAGCTTGTCACCGATATTATGTACCCACACGCCGACGCTAAACTGGCTGCCGCCGATGTTGTTATAGTCAACGCGGGCATTGAACAGCGAGTAGCTCGGAATGGAAGAAGACACGCCTTCCGTTGCGACACCGAGACGGGCCCCGCGATAGTACCAGTCGCCGGAGAACACCAGCGCCTCATCCCCATGGGTCAGCGGCACGGTGTAGGCGGCATTCAGACCAGCGGTGTCCTTCGAGATATGACCGAAATCCGCGCCGTTCAGGTTTACGCCGGAGCCAATCACACTACATCCAGCGGGCTCAACAAGCTTGAACTCGTCGAACTTGCCGAGCGTCCGGTTGTAGAAGCCGCCGACGCGGAGGTTGCGCTTGATCGCCGCATCAAACTCAAACTCCAGGCCCTTCGGCGACGCCTTGCCGGCATTGACGACATAGGATGCCACCGTGCCACAGCTAGCAAGCTCCTGGAACTGCAAGTCCTTGTACCAACCCCGGTAGGCCGCGACATTGGTACGGATCACGGCCAGATCACCCACGCGGATCGTCGCCTTGGCACCCAATTCGATGTCGGTCAGCTTCTCTGGCGCGTAGGTCTGCAGCGCCAAAGGAGCCGCCGATGACACCAGGTTCAGACCGCCTGCCTTGTAGCTATGCCGGCTGGCAACATAGAGCAGCAGGTCTGGCGTGACCTGATAGTCGAGCCCGAGCGTCCAGCTGAAGTTCTTGTAGGTATTCCTGTTTCGGACCGTCGGAATCTGCGCCGGACCTCCCGGGGCATTATAATCGAAAACGTCCAGCACACCCGTGCGGATATCCCAAGTGTGACGAAGACCCGCAGTAAATCTCACGCCCTGCAATCCAAGGCTTGTAAAATCATACGTGCCTTGGGCGAACAGCGCCTTGGACGTATACTGATCAGTCGAACTGGTATCCGTGGCCAAACCACCGAACAGAAAGGCCCTTTGGACAGTCTTTGTCTTCTCTGTCGAGAAGAAACCACCAACGATCCACTTTAGGGCATCGCTATCACCGGAGATCTGAAGCTCGTTGCTGAAAGAGTCCTGATTTTTATTCTGACTAACATCCACCAACGGGAAATCGGTGGAAGTTTGAGAAAGGCTTACTTTCGGCTTTTGGTTGTAATAGCCGAAGATGTTCTTCAGCGTGGCAAAGCCCAGATCGTAACTAGTGGTATTCGTGGCAATAAAGACGTCGTTGTCGTCATTGTTCGGACGAGCCGAATAATCGATCGTGCGCGGACCAAGCTGCTGCTGACGATCGAACTGGCCCTGAACCAAGTCAGCCACTGCTGTACCGACTGCAGGCCCGGCACCGCGACCGATAACGAACTGCACCAGCCCGTAATTATACTGGGTAAAGATCAACGGATTCTGGTGCTGGCGCCCATGGAAGTAGCTGAAATAGGTCTCGTTACGGAGCTTGTCCGTCGGGGTCGCGACCACGGACAGGCGCAACACTTCATATCTCTTGTCGCCGCCATCCGGCCCGGAAATGTTACGGGTGAAACCGTCCTGGCGCGTGATCTGACCTGCCACCCGCACCGCCAGCTTGTCGGTGATCAGGGGCACGTTCACGCCGCCGCCGATCTGATAATAGCTGTAATTGCCGACCGTGCCATCGACAAAGCCGGACACTTCATTGGTGTCCGCAATGCGCGGCGTGAAGACCACGGCACCGCCGGTGCTGTTCTTGCCGAACAGAGTGCCCTGCGGGCCACGGATGACCTGCACCGAGTTCAGATCGAACAGGCCGCCGGAAAAGGCGCGCGAGTTGACCGGAACTTCGCCGAGATAGGTGACGACCGTATCGTCGGAGCCCTGCGCCACAGTCTGGCCGCGGAGCTGGAACACCGGGGCCGTCGAGCCGCCCAGCGGATCGCTGGTGACCACGAGGCTCGGCGTGCTGTACTGAAGGTCCTTCGCGCCCGTGATGCGCTTCTGCGCCAGCGTTTCGGCGCTGAGCACCGACACCGCAACCGGCACCTTCTGGATGTTTTCACTGGAACGCCTTGCGGTGACGATGATTTCGCCGAGCTCCGCCTCATTGGCAGGCGCCGTATTTCCGGCCGCGGCCGCGCCGGTCGACTGCTGTGCGGACGCGGGAGCCCCAACGACAAGCGCTCCAAGCGAAACGGACGCTAGCGCCACAACAGATTTGATCTTGATTGACATGAATACTCCCTAATAAACGGCCCCGTCACGTCCAGGACGGACGTTTGCGGCAGGGCTGCCCCACCAGCGCTGATCGTTATTTTGATCAAGAACTATCTAAACTCAAACCCGCAATGCAGGGCGGGAATTACGTTCATGATATTCCGGCCATGACACCAAATACTGCGCGAGCGTTGCCCTGACGCCACAGAGTCCAACCAAAGATGCGGCGGCTCCGGGCGCCAGAGCGCGGCGTCAGTCGAACGTCACCATGACCTTCGCGCTCGAAGGCTTCTTGGCGAGTTCAAACGCCTTGTCGAACTCCGAGAAGGGAAGCATGGCCGTGACGTAGGTATCCAGCGTCTCCGGGTCGATCTTCGACACGTCGGCCAGCGCATCGCGCAGTTCCTGTTCATAGGGGCCGGCCGTCGTAATCTCCATTTCACGCAAAATCAGATCGCGAAAGTTGATCGACACGGGATTGAAGTAGATTGCGCCGACGACAAGTCGGGAACGGAATTTGGCCATCGTCGTAATCTGATCAATCACCCCGGGGCCTGCCGCGAGATCGTAGAATACATCTGTACCGACGGTCGGCAGGCCCTTGATAGGGTCTCCCGAACCATGCAATTCGGAGAGGCGGATCGGCACGTCTTCCTTGCTCGGGTTGATGACGGCGTGCGCACCCATCCGCTTTGCATAGTCCAGCCGTTCGTCGGCGAGGTCGATCGCCACGATATGGGCGACGTCGCGACGTGCCAGCCATAGCACGGCCGCCAATCCGATCGGGCCGCAGCCAAAGACAACCGCTTTGGTCGACGCGTTGGGCATCCCGCGATTCACCGTGTGAAGCCCAACTGCCAGCGGTTCTACTAATGCGGCGCGATTCAGGTCCAGATCGTCGGGAACGGGCAAAAGTGTCTTGCCCAGTACGGCATCGCGGATAATCGCCACCGGCGTGGTGCGCGCCGGGACGATCGCGGCAGAGCGGTTGAGCGCAACCGGCCTCGTGAATGGCAGGGCACGCATCATTGCTGAGCACATTACCCGTATCGCCGACGACGCAGCGCCGGGCTGGCCCCATTTCGGTACCGACGGGAAGGAGGGCTATCAGGTCGAGATACACGGTGCGCCAGCGATGAAAGTCGAGCTGGAGCTGGGCGCGTTCGGCCGCAATCCCATGGCCGATGCCGGCTGGGCAGTGGGCGGCCACATCACCAATTCGGTATCGCCCTGTGCGAAGCCGCCCCGGGCGTGCGCACCTTCCTGGACCTGCCCTTGACCCCGGGGGCGTATCGCCTGTCATCTTGACCGCTTAAAGGATGGTGGTGATGCCGCCGCCATCCACTCGCAGAGCCGCGCCGGTCGTCGCCGAAGCCTGCGGCGACGCAATATAGACGACCATGTTCGCCACCTCTTCGGTCGTGGCCAGCAGCGGCAGCAGTTGCGTGGGGCGATGCTGCTTGATCACCATCCGCTGCGCGTCATCGAACGAGATATTCCCCGCCTTGGAGAGTTGCTCGATCATGTCGGCGATCTGTTCGGTCAGGGTTGTACCGACGACGATGGAGTTGCTGGTGACGGCCGTGCCCCGCGCCCGCTCCGCAAGGCCCCTGGCCACCGCCAGGATCGCCGTTTTGGTCACGCTGTAGTGCAGTCGTTCGCCTCGGGTCGTCACGCCGGATTCGCTGGAGATGAACACGAGGCGCCCCGAATTGCGCTCGAGCATCCCGGGCATATAGTGGCGTGCCAGCCGGACGCCACTCATGACGTTGGTTTCGAAAAAGCGCAGCCACTCCTCGTCTAGCAGATCAAAAAAGTCAGCCTCACCCCAGATACCGAGATTGTTAACGAGAATATCGGCCGTCGGAGCAAGCTGTGTGAAGCGATCCACGTCCTCCTTCCGGGCGAGATCGGCGGCGATGCCTTCGATCGTCACTTCCGGATACAGCGCCGAAAGCTGTGAAACGACGCCATCCGTGACGCCCTGCCTGCGGCCATTGACGACCACATCAGCGCCGGCACCGGCCAAGCCTTTCGCGATCGCCAGACCAATGCCGCTGGTGGAACCCGTGACGACTGCCTTGCGACCAGTCAGATCAATTTTCACTTGGTCATTCCATAAAGAGAGGTCGAAAGGCGTAGTCTGATGCGGCACGAAGATCACATATGATCGGCCATGCGATCGACGATGTCGCGCGCGCCCATCAATAACGCACCCGCATCGATCAGATGTTCGCTCCCGGTGATCATGGAGGAATCATCCGATGCGAGGAACGAGACGAGCTTGGCCACCTCCGCCGTGTCCATGATTGTCCGCAAGGGAAGCAGGCTGGCGACCCAATCCAGCGGAACGACCTCCGTTTGCGGGGTCCTCATCCAGCCGGGATGGACCGAGTTGATCCGTATTTTTTCAGGACCGAGCATATGGGCGGCGGTCTTCGTTAGGCCGGTGATGGCGAATTTGGACCCCCCATAGGCAAGCCCACCGGACGAATGGATGCCGGCCGTCGAGGAAATATTCACGATCGAACCGCCACACGCCCGCCGCATGGCTGGCACAACAGCCTTCATGCCCAAGAATGTGCCGAGCGCATTCACTTCGAAAATCGCCTTGAACAGGTCTTCGGTCACCTCGTCAAAAGGGACCTGCTCGATGAGCGCGGCATTGTTGACGAGCACGTCGACCGAACCGAAAGCCGATTCTGCCTCGTCAACGGCGTCCGCCCATTCACCGGATTTCGTCACATCAAGCCGTCGGAAGATGGCGGCGTCCCCGATCGAACGAGCGACATCTCGGCCCTGATCCTCAAGTATGTCGCACAACATCACCCGAGCGCCCTCGCGGGCAAGATCTCTGGCGATGCTAGCTCCCAGGCCGCGGGCTGAACCGGTCACGATCGCACTTTTTCCATTCAATCGCATCGGCTTTCTTCCTCTCCAAAGCGTGATCAGAAGCGCGCAGTGGCGCCATGTGCGCCTGTTTTCACGCACTCACGCCGGTTGGAACTCCGACATTTCCTAACGGTCGTCAATAAGAAAACTTGACACTTTTGGAGAACTGCAGTCTCGCTCTGGAGAGCTTCGCAAAACACGAATCCAGCGTCACGGAGAGAACGCATGATCTTCGACTATGTCATTGTGGGGGCCGGTTCCGCGGGATGTGTCCTGGCAAACCGATTGTCCGAAGATCCCCGTACCAACGTAGCGATCATCGAGGCGGGACCGAAAGACACGCACCCCGCCATCCACATGCCCCGCGGGTTTCCAAAGGTTTATCAGCATCCTGATTTGTTGTGGCGCTACAATGCCAAGGTCGGCGGCGGCAGCAATCGTGACGAGATGTGGATTCGTGGCCGGACGCTCGGCGGGTCCAGCTCGGTCAACGGAATGGTATATGTGCGCGGTCACCCCCAGGACTATGACGAGTGGCACGACATGGGGCTGGTGGAATGGGGCTGGCCCGAGATGCTCAATGCCTATCGAGCGATGGAGAACCACGAACTCGGCGCGGACGAGATGCGCGGCGAAGGCGGCGCACTCGACATCTCCGCATTCCCCGGCAAGCATCCGCTCGCGGAGGCGTTTATCGAAGCGGCGGGCGAACTAGGCGTTCCCCGGCGCGAGGACCTGAACCGTGAAGCGCAGGATGGCGCGGGATATTATTTCCGTACCATCCATCGCGGCGGCCGGAACAGCTCGGCCAAGGCCTTCCTGAAACCCGCGCGCCGTCGCAAGAATGTTCAGGTCATCACCGATTTGACCGTCGATCGCCTGCTCTTCGACGGCAAGCGCGCCACGTCCGTGGCCGGGCGACGCAACGGCGAGGAGATCGTGATCGAGGGCCACGAGATCATCCTTAGCGCAGGCGTCCTCAACTCCCCCCTTCTGTTGCAGCGGTCGGGTATCGGCCCCGGCGCCCTCTTGCAACGGCTGGGTATCCCGGTCATTACGGACAAGGCGGAAATCGGACGGAACCTGCGGGATCACCGCGGCACGGCAGGGGTTCAGCTGCGCGTCGATCGCGACAGCCTCAACCATTCCTTCTCGGGTCTCAAGCTCGTCGGCAACGTCCTTCGTCAGCAACTGTTCGGGACCGGCCCGCTGGCGGACTGCGCGTTCGAAGCGGGGGCGTTCTTCCGTACCCGCCCGGACCTCGACCGGCCTGATGGTCAGCTGTTCATGGGGGCGTTTTCTGTGGACGGGACGAAATCCTTTGCCGAGACGGTCCTTGAAAGCGAGCACGGCATGATGATCGGCGGCTATTTCATGCGGCCCTTTAGCGCGGGATTCATAGAAATCAGCTCGCTCGATCCGTTCGACAAGCCCTTCATAGATGCCAATGTGCTAGGCGATCCGCGGGATCATGAACCGTCGATCGGCGTCTTCAAGTTCGCCCGCCGCTTTGCCGGGACGACCGCGCTTCAGCGCTTTGGCGCGGTCGAAACCGTTCCCGGAATCGACTTTGCCGATGACGACGAAATTCTGGCCTATATGCGGCAGACGTCCCAGCCCGGCATTCACGCCACGGGGACATGCCGCATGGGCGTCGACCCGGACGCGGTCCTTGACGGTCGCTTACGCGTAAAGGGCGTGGAGGGCCTTCGGGTGGTCGACTGTTCCGCCATGCCGACGCAGGTTTCGGGGAACACGAACGGCCCGGCGATGGCGTTTGGCTATCATGCCGCCAATCTGATTCTGGAGGACCGGCTGGTTAACGCCTGATGGGCGCGGTTCATGTCGGGTGCACCGTCGAACCGCTCGACATCGGAGGGCAGGATCACGCTGCCGCCCCAAAGACGCAGCTTCGTTCCCCAACCTTGCGCCGGTGCAGCCCGATGTGGACAGGGCGCGATTGTGCCCGATGACAACAGGACGAGAATATGTCGATCACCATGCCCCAACCCGACGCGGAGACAATAGCGAAGCGCGATTATATCGTCGCGGCGCTTCGCGAGATCGTGACCGGCGAAGGTGTGATTGATGACCGACGGGCTGCGCCCATGGGAGTCGGACGGGCTGACGGCTTATCGCCAGCCGCCCAGTGGTCGTCCTGCCGGAATCACTGGATCAGGTCCGCGCCGTGCTGCGCTGGTGCGCACGCGAGAATGTGAAGGTGGTACCACGCGGATCAGGAACGTCACTATCGGGTGGTGCGCTTCCGCTTGGGGATGCCGTGCTGCTCGCCATGGGCAAATTCAACCGCATCCTTGAGATCGACTATGAAGATCGCATCGCCGTCGTGCAGCCGGGAGTGACCAACCTGGCGATCACACATGCGGTGGAAGGCAGGGGCTTTTATTATGCGCCTGATCCGTCCAGCCAGATCGCTTGTTCGATTGGCGGCAACGTGGCGGAAAACTCGGGCGGGGTGCACTGCCTGAAATATGGGCTCACGACCAACAATGTCCTTGGTGTCGAGCTGGTGCTGATGAACGGCGACGTCGTGCGCCTTGGTGGACGGCATCTCGATGCAGGCGGCCTCGATCTGCTGGGCGTGGTCGTCGGATCGGAAGGACTGCTTGGCGTGGTAACGGAAGTGACTGTGCGTATTCTGCCCAGACCTGAGACAGCGCGAGCCGTACTTGTGGGGTTTTCCGACGCGGAAAGCGCAGGAGCCTGCGTGGCGCAAGTAATTGCCGAAGGAATCATCCCTGCAGGCATGGAGATGATGGACCGACCGGCCATCCATGCCGCAGAGGCGTTCGTGAACGTCGGCTATCCTCTTGACGTCGGCGCGCTGCTGATCGTGGAAGTGGACGGACCGGCGGCCGAATGCGACCACCTCATCGACGAAATTGCCCGCATCGCCGATGCCAACGGGGCTGTAACCTCGCGCGTGTCGCGCGACGAGGCCGAGCGCGTGGCCTTCTGGGCAGGTCGCAAGGCCGCCTTCCCCGCAGTTGGCAGAATTTCACCGGATTATTACTGCATGGATGGCACTATCCCCCGAAGGCGGCTGCCTGAGGTTCTGAGCCGCATGGAACAGCTTTCCCGGAAATACGAGCTCGACATCGCGAACGTCTTTCATGCGGGTGACGGTAACCTCCACCCGCTCATCCTCTACGATGCCAATATTCCCGGCGAGCTCGCGCGCGGGCAGCGTCCCGCGTCTCGATCACGACCCCTGGGGACGATGCAAGCCTTGCATCGTCCCTCCATGTAGTAGGGACTTCTTGCCCCCGAAAATCAATGATGTGCTTCGAACGCCTTCGATGCGTGGAATTCGTTGTCGATCGCATCCTTGTACGTCATACCAAAATTATCGTCGATCAGAGCGTTGTAGGCCACAATGATCTTGCGGTCGTGCTTGGCGATGTCGTGGGCAAGTGCCTTGGCCTCGTTCAGAAGCTCCGCCGGCTCGACCAGCCTATTCACCAAGCCCCAGCGCTCGGCGGTCGCGGCGTCGATCAGTCGGCTCGACAAAGCCATCTCCTTCGCCCTGCTAACTCCGATCAGGTGCGGCAAGAGGGAACTGAGCAAGGCGCCAGGGAGCAAACCCACGCGGGAATGGGCGTCGCCGAAGCGCGCGGTGGTCGAGGCGATCCTGATGTCGCAGCACAGGGCGAGTTCCAGTCCACCCGCCACCGCCACGCCATTGATCGCGCCGATTACTACGCCCTTGAATGCGGCCAGGCCGAAGCGCGTGTGCCCGAATCCGATGGTTGCGTCACTCGGGGCTGTGATTCCTTCGCCCGACGCCATCTCCTTCATGTCGAGGCCGGCGCAAAAGGCGCGTTCGCCCGCGCCGGTGAGCACCGCGACCAGAACCTCTTCACCAAATCCCGCAAAGGCCTTTTCCAGCTCTTCGAAAACAGCACGCGACAGGGAGTTCATGGCTTCTGGTCGATTGATCGTGACGACAGCGACCGGCCCTTCGATGCAGACGGTCAGCACGGGATTCTGTGGCGTGGGTTCGGACATCGCAAATTCTCCAGCACGGGCGATAGATGAGACAGCTGGCGCTGGGCCAAGCTACGGATCAGCGGTGCCGACAGGGAATGACAAGCGCAACGGCAAGCTGAAGCACGCGTCATAAATCGGATATGTAATGCAATGTCCCCGGGTGCACGAAAGGCACCCGCGCCGAACCGCGTGGCGGATGTCGCCGTCCCGACGTTCAGTGTCCCTGGAAATAGACCGTCGGTCGTCCCATTATTTCGCTCCAGTCACGGGGCACCTTGCCATCCAGATCGGATATTCCGTATCTTCGGCCCAATGCAGCACCGATCAGGGTTTGCCCGGAGAGCGCCTTGCGTTCAGGATCATCAAGCAGTTTCAAGATGACGAGCCCGGAGAATTCCGGCGTCTCCATTTCAGGCACGATCGAACGCATTTCTGGAGGGAAGTCCTCCTCCGTCATAGCCTTGAGCTGGTCGGTCCGTATGAAACCTGGCCAGAGCGATACGATCGAGAGATCGGTGTCCCGTGCGTCGACGGCCATGTCATGCACCATCTTGTCCGTACCGGCTTTGGCAGCACCATAAGCTGGACCGAAGTGGTAACTCACCGCGCCATAAAAGGAGATGTTGACGATCAGCGTGGGTCCGGTCTCTATCATGAGGGGCGCCGCAAAATAGCTGGCCGTGTAGTTGGACCGGAGGCCGATATCGATCATGTCGACGAGCTTCAGATCCTTCTCCCAGAACGGGCCGGGGCGGATCAGTTCTGCCGCGTCCACTGCCGCCGCATTGTTGACCAGCAGATCCAGTCGGCCCTGCTCTCGCCGGACGCGATCAAACAACGCCTGCACCTCGCTATCATTCCCGTGGTCGCAGCGCACCCCGATCCCCCGTCCACCGGCGGCGTCGATTTCGCGCACCGCCGCTTCGAGATCGCCAGCATTACGACCGGTGACATAGACTGTCATGCCGCCGCTGGCGAGCGCGCGGGCGATACCTCGACCCAGCCCACGACTTGCTCCGGTGACGAACGCAACACGATCCGTCATTGCCTTCTTCCTTGACACCGATCTAGCCGTACCAGTCATTCCCCCCAAGCGTCACAGGACAAGGTGTCCGCATGACCTGTCGCTCGAAGAACGCACCCGCATTATTGCGAAACAGTAAGCACCACTCGCCCGGCGCTCTCGCCCTTCGCGGCATCAGCCATCGCAAGGTAATAATCCTCAAAGGGATAGGTTCGGGCGATAGCGGGACGCAGTACACCCTCGCTTGCCAGTTCCAGCAGGCGCCCCATGTTCGCAGCCGCCTTCTCGGGCTCGGAAAGGTAGAATTCACGAATATTGACGCCGATCAGGCTCGCGCCCTTGAGCAGTGGCAAGTTGGTCCGCAGACTGGCGATGCCACCGGGAAAGCCGATGATGAGGTGCCTGCCTTTCCAGGCCAGACTGCGAAAAGCGGCCTCGGTGGCAGCTCCGCCGACGGGGTCGAAAACAACATCGACCGCCTTGCCACCGTTCGCGACTTTCACCTCATTCCGCCAATCGGCAGAGCGAGCATCAACTGTCGCGTCCGCGCCCCCTTGGGCAGCCAGCTCGCGCTTTTCCGGAGTAGACGCCGAGGCTATCACATAGGCTCCCAGGTATTTCGCAACCTGAACGGCGGCGTAACCGGTCGCGCCACCCGCGCCCAGCACGAGCACAGTCTCCGCTCGCTGTACCTGCGCACGATCGATCAAGGCGTGCCAAGCTGTGGAAAAGCTGGCTGGAAAAACGGCGGCTTCGATCAGATCGATGCCGGAGGGAATCACGATGACGGCATCGCGAGGCAAAATACATTCCTCGGCAAACTGGCCATACCAGCCGCCACAAACCACCCGGTCACCGACCGCGACATCTGCCACGCCCAGGGCCGTCTCGATCACGATTCCGACCGCTTCGCTGCCAGGAATGAAGGGCACCGGCGGTTTGACCTGATACTCGCCAGCGGCGGTGAGGACATCGACGTAGCTTACGCCGATGGCCTGCACCGCAACGCGGACCTCGCCCGCCGCAAGCGACCGCCGCGGCAGGTCACGCACGCTGTAATGGGCGATGGGACCGAGCTCGTCGGCCATGATGGCACGATACATGGGCAGCCTCGTTACTTTGGTGGTGGGACGCTCGTCTCCCGGATGCGACATCAGCGAAGGCCTCCGTCAACGCGAATCAGCGCGCCGGTCGTGAAGCTCGATGCCGGACTCGCCAACATTAGCGCGGCAGTGACGATCTCTTCCGGTCGCCCGGGTCTGCCGAGAGCGCTGGGCGCGGATTCTCGCATGTCCGGGGTCCAGGCCTCCGCTATGTCCGTGAGGAATGGGCCAGGGCTGATCGTGTTCACGCGGACCTTGGGTGCATATTCTGCGGCCAGTGACACCGTCATGGCATTCAGTGCGGCTTTCGCCGCACCATAGGGCACGATCATCGGTGTCGGCATGAGCGAACCCGAAGAGCTGATGTTGATGATGCAGCCGCCATATCCCTCGTTCATACGCTGCGCGCACTGGCTCGCCAGCCGAAAGGGGCCTTTGAAATTGAGGTTCAGCACCGCGTCGAACAGCGCCTCACTCACGTCATGGCTGGGACAGGCCGGGCTCATGCCTGCATTGTTGATCAGGACATCAACCCGCCCGAAGGTCGCATAGGCCGCGTCCAGCAAGGCGTCGCACTCCGGCCAGCGTCCGGCGTGCATGGCAAAAGCCATTGCGCGGCGACCGAGCCTCCGGCAATCGTCCGCCACCAGTTCGCAAGCGTCGAGTTTGCGACTCGCGATGACAAGGTCGGCTCCACGTTCAGCGAACGCCAGCGCCATCTGACGCCCCAGTCCGCGCGAGCCGCCCGTGACGATAACAATTCGCCCGTCAAAGTCGAAAAGTGGGTCAGTGCTCAACGGGTGACTATCCTATACGATGTGACAATAGGTTTGTGGATCGGGCATCACGGGACGAGAGACAAATTCGGGTCGTGCAGCATTTCCAAGCGACATTCGCAATCTCGGTCCGCAGAGCCGCGGGCCTCCGGGGCTGGGGGGCAACCACACCCGAAGGCATCGAAACCGCCACTCCCTACAGAGGACCGTCGCGGTTACGCTCCTGGACCATGAGGAGGCTTCCGCAATAAGCAGCCGGGCCGCAAGGGTACCGACGGTCGGCAGGACCGCTATGCGTCCTTACCCGATGTGGTCGGTCGTTCGATCAGATGGACCAGCCGACGTGACCTGCGATCCCGGTGCAGCGCTTAACGAACCAGCACGGTCTTCAGATGAAGGAACTCATCGATGCCCGCCTTGCCGCCTTCCTTTCCATAGCCACTTAGGCCCAGTCCGCCAAAGGGCGCGTTATACGTCAGCGGCGCGCCGCCGTTGACACCAACAGTACCCGACCGCAATTGACCGATAAGGCGGCGGACGCGCCGGGCGTCACCGCTTTGGATATAAGCAGAAAGACCGTAGCCGGTCCCGTTCGCCAGCGCGACGGCCTCCTCTTCCGATTTGAAGCGCATGACGGAGATGACCGGCCCAAATATCTCCTTCTGAGCGACAGAGCTGTTGGGATCGACATCGGCCAGGACCGTGGGAGCCAGGAACCAGCCGCCGGACAGTTCGCCGTCCAGCCGCTTGCCGCCCGTGACAATGCGGCCTGCGCCCGTCTTGGCAGCCTCATCGACGATCCCGAGAATACGCTCGCTCGCGGCGCGGCTAATGACCGGACCCACAATTGTGTCATCAACCAGAGGATCCCCGACGTTCAACGACGAGACGGCCGCTTCCAGCCGCGCGACAAATTCGGAGTATACTCCGTCCTCCACCAGAACGCGGGTCGGCAGAGCGCAGCCCTGCCCGGCATTGGCTAGGCCTGTCAGCGTGGTATACGCGCAGGCCGCGTCAAGGTCCGCATCGCCAAATACGAGATTGGCGGATTTGCCGCCCAACTCGAGCACGGCCGGCGTCAGGTTGCGCGCGGCCGCTTCGAGGATTCGGTGCGCGGTGGCAGGGCCGCCGGTGAACGTGATCTTCGCGATCCCGGGGTGCCCGGTGAGAGCGGTTCCGGCCTCCCCTCCGCCGTGCACAAGATTTATCACGCCGTCGGGAACGCCAGCCTGCCGTGCCAACTCCATAAACAACTGAGAGGAAAAGGGTGCGATTTCCGCGGGCTTGAGGACGACGGTATTGCCGGCCGCAAGTGCGGGGATCACCTTCATGCCCAGCGAGATGATTGGCCCGTTCCACGTCACGATTACCGCGACAGCTCCCAGCGGTTCGGGAATCGTGTAAACGAAGCCAGACTCCTCGTCGTGCGTAACAACCTGGCCTTCCAGCTTGTCCGCCCACCCGGCATAATAATTGGTGAACTGCCGCGACAGCAGCGCCAGATGGCGAGTGAAGGCGATGGCGCCACCGAATTCGAGGGCCGAAAGACGCGCGAGCCGCTCGCTGTTTTCGTCGATCAGCTCCGCCAGCCGCTGCAGGATTTGCCGACGCACCTCAGGGGAGGTTCCGCGCCAGCCTGGAAAGGCGGCATTCGCAGCTGTGACCGCCGCATCGACTTCTTGCGCTCCGGCCAGCGGGACGACCATCTGGACTTGTCCGGTCGCTGGATTGATATGTTCGAAAGACCCAGCCGAGCTGCCAGCGTGGCCGACTCCTGCAATAATATGGGTGAGGGCAGGAATTTCGGCGGCAGCGTCGCGATGACGGTTCAGCAAAGACATTGATGTAAACTCCAAAATGATCGAAAGTCGGCAGGTGAATATTCACCAAGCCAGGTGTAATTTTTCCAGCGAAAAGATGTTACCGACCCAGGTCGGCATCCCGTCCTTCACATCTCCAACAAGGCGAATTGTAGGTACAGCGTCAAACCAGCTTTCCATCGCAATCCTGAGTTCACGGCGCGCAAGCGGAGCGCCAAGACAATGATGCAGGCCGTAGCCGAAACTGAGATGGCGTTTGTTGTCCCGGTCTATATCGACCGCATCGGGATTATCGAAAGCGTCAGGGTCGCGATTGGCAAGTTCGGTACCCAGGGTGATCATGTCGCCCTTATGGATTTGCACGCCCTCGATTTCGATATCCTCGAGCGCCGTCCTCGTGCTGCTGACGACCGAGTAGACCCTGAGCAGTTCCTCAATCGCTGCCGGGATCAACGACCTGTCGGCGCGCAGACGGGCCTGCAACTCCGCGCTCATGCCCAGATAACGGAAGTGCCAGCCGAGTGATGCCGAGACGGTGTCCATGCCCCCCGCGAACACGTTGAATGACAGCGCTAATTTTTCCTCGTCGTTGATCGGCCTGCCCGCGATGCGCGCGGTCGCGATATGGGAGATGATATCCTCTCGCGGGGCCGCCCCGGCGATCCTGATCTGCTTCTCCAGATAACGCTTGATCTCGCCCAGCGCCCGTCCTTTTTCGGCCGGGTCCGGATGGTACGTGATCGTCGTGGCAAGGCCGTTCAAAAAGTCGATGTCCTCGACCGGAAGCCCCATTAGGCGGAGAAAAACGCCGACAGGAAAGCGACGCGCGTAATCACCCATGAACTCGCATTCGCCGCGCGGCAGCAAGTTTTGCACCAGTTCATCGGACAACTGCCGGATGGAAGGTACCAATTTATCGAGCGAAGCGTTCAGGAAGAACGGCCTCAGCACGCCCCGATAGCCCGAATGCTCCGGCGGATCCGCTTCCGTCGGAACCATCCGCATGGCTTCGCCTAGCAGTGCACCCACCCCCGTCTGGTTCTGGACGGTCAGCTGCTTCGTGAGGGAATATAGTTCCTTTATCTGATGAAAGCGGGTAAAAATCCAGGTCCCCGCGCCGCTGGCGTGACTGTTCGGAGCATAGAAAACTTCATCTCCGTCGCGCAGTTGCTCGATAAGATGGTAAGGCTCGGTATTCGGCGGCAAGGGTCCCCATAGCGGGAAATCCTTGGTTACCTTTTCGCGTGATATGGCACCCATTTCATCTCTCCCGTGAAGTTACCGATCAATAACAGACCTTCCGGCTAGAATAACCCCGTCAACACTCGTCAAACGAACCGAACCTCTACAATCCATTATTCATAGAATGGACGATATCCCACCACCTTCGACGCGCAGAGCTGCACCGGTCGTCGCGGACGCCTGAGGCGAGGCGACATATACGACCATGTTGGCCACTTCCTCGGGCTTCGCCAGGCGTTCCAGCAACTGGGTAGGCCGATGTTGCGCTGCCGCCTGCCGTTGCATTTCCAGAGAGCTTATGCCCTGCTTACGCGCGTTTGCCTCAATCTCCCTTTCAACAATTTCGGTCATGGTCATACCAACAACGATGGAGTTGGACGTGACCGCAGTCCCGCGCGCCTGCTCCGCTAGCCCGCGCGCGACTGCAATCAACGCAGTCTTGCTCATCCCGTAATGCATGCGGTCGCGCGGAGTTGTTACGCCTGACTCGCTCGCGATGGATATCACACGGCCCCAATTCTTCGCCAACATGCCAGGCATGTAGTGGCGTGCGAGACGGACCGCGCTCATGACGTTGATCTCGAACATACGGAACCACTGCTCGTCCGTGATGTCGAAAAAGTCGACCCGTTCGTACATGCCCAGGTTGTTGACCAGTATGTCGGCATCCCCGGCAAGCTCGATGAAACGATCCACGCCCGCCTTGGAGCCGAGGTCCGCCGACACGCCCAGCACTTCAGAGCCCGGAAAGAGCCGCGTCAGCTCCGCCACTGCGGCGTCGGTGATCTCTTCCCGCCGTCCATTGACAACAACCTGGGCACCAGCATTCAACAGGCCCTTGGCGATCGCGAGGCCGATGCCGCTCGTCGATGCCGTCACGATCGCCCGATGGCCGGTCAGATCTATCTTCATCCCTCTTCCAATCACTTGTTATAGAACCACAGATCAAAATGTTCACTCCTGGCCCCTCGGCGCGCAAATGCCTGCCAAGTGGCACTCCTGCCCTGCGCTAGATGGCCGCCGCGAAAACCAGTCCACGCCTGATCATGTCGGGCACCATTGTTTTCATCATGCCATGCGCTGGCAGCGTGGAGCGACCGTTTACATATTGGAAGTACCAGCCCTCCATAATTGCCGCGAGCTTGAATAGGGCAAGTGCGACGTAATAGTTGATGCCGGAGACATCAAGACCGGTGGCACTGGCGTAGCGGTCGGCCACCGCAGCCCGGCTGGGCATATCGGTCCAGTCCATGTAGCTGGCGTGGGTCGGCGGCTCCCCTTCCTCCTGCCAGCCTGCAAGCATCCAGCCGAGATCGAGCAGCGGATCGCCGATCGTCGCGGTCTCCCAGTCGATGACAGCCGCGAGCTTCGGCGGCGCATCCGGCGCGAACATGACATTGATGAATTGATAGTCGCCGTGGATCAGGCCCGTGCGCTGCGTCTGGGGACGTGCATCGCGCAAGGCGCTGCAGAGCTCATCTAGCCCGTCGAGGCTGCGGCTGTGCGCACGCTCCAGCTGCGCCAGCCACCGGTCAACCTGGCGTTCCAGAAAGCCGGCCGGCTTGCCGAAACCGTCCAGTCCCAACTTCTGATAATCCTCGTTCCCGATCGTCGCCAACGCATCGGTCAGATTCCATGCCAGCGCCTGCGCACTGGCGGCGCCCCGAAAGCCGGGTGGCAGCGGCGCCTTTGGCGAAAAGCCGTCGATCCATTCCGACAGCATGAAGGGAACGCCCAGAACTGCACCGTCCTCGACCTTCGCAATCAGACGGGCATGGGGAATGGCACTCCCCCCCAATGCCTCCAGCAGGGTCATCTCGCGGCGCATGGTATTGGCGGTAGGGTCGTTTCGGTGCGGGGTCGTACACCGCAGCGCGAACGACCGATCGCCTCGACGGACGCGATAGGTGAGATTGCTGGCACCCCCGGCGACGGCCTCGACATCTATGTCAGACGCCGCGCCGCCCATCACGCCGTCCAACCAACGCGCAAGCACAGACGGATCAAAGCCCGGTTTCTCTGACAACACATCCCTCCCTCAAGCATGGGCGCATATGCTGAATATTCTACCGAACGTCAAATAGAACCCTGCCTCTGAGAGGCAACCTTAGCCTTGTACCGCCGGCAGGCTCCTGATCCATCCGTCGATGCGGTTCACCATCTGCATCCGCGTTGATGCGAATGTTTGGCAGTGGCCCGACTGGGGCAGAATATGTAAGGTGACATCCTTGGAGGAATGGTAACAGCCCGGTTCGTCATAGGGGCGTGGCGACACGTCCCGTTCGCCGAGGCATATATAGACCGGCACCTGAATCGCCCCCGCGTCCTCGAGCGCAGCTGCAGGCTGGATGGCGGCGAAGGAGATTTCCTGGGGAACCGGGACCGCGAGTGCGTTGTCCACGTCACGGACGTCCTGAGGCACATCATCCCAATGGAAATTGTAGGACATCGCCTCGTGCGATTCGAGCGGGTAGTCGTCAGCCCTCCTCGGCACCAGGTCGCCCGACATGGGACCATCGGGCGTCGGAATGTGCACGCCGATGGCACTGTACCCGATGACCATCAGGGAGTCATAGGTTTCGAACTCCGCCTGCTGCGCCAAGCTTTGAGATCCCCCCATCGAATGGCCGCCTCCGGCTTTGAAGAAACGGGGTATTGGCGCCAGCGAAGGATCGAGAGTGCCGTCCGCCAGCCGCCGATAGGTTTCGGAAACCGCCGCATGATTGGCCAGCGCCGCGATCCTGCGCGTTGCCTTCTTCTGGTCAGGAAGCCGCGAACTTTCCCCGACGCCGAGATGATCGGGCAGGATCACGAGGTGCCCTCGACCCGCCAGGGCCTCCGCAGCGCTGTAGTCATCCTTCCCGGGCACATGGAAGTGATGATAGCGCTTGTCGTAGGTCCCTCCGTTCATCAGAACGATGGACGTAGGCAGGTCGGGAGCGCGGTCAGACGCAGGCGGAAAAACCCAGACGGCGATTTCAATCCTGGCCCCTTCCGTCACCTCTTTGGGAAGGGCATCGGTAACGTCGATCCTGACAGCGATGTAGGACATGGCGAATGTGGCTCTCCTATCTGTTTTCCCGCACATTCTGCGGACAGTCTGACGCCACCGCAAAGACCAAGGCGAAATGCGTCGCGATCAATCACATCTGTAGTGGAGATTGCCTCCCGACAGGGTCCATAGAGCCTAAGAGTCGGGTTCGAAACTAATCCGTTATATTTCAGTGCCTTGCCGCTCGTCGGATGAAGAGTTGGATAGAGGCGATGAAGAGCCATGCGGTAGCCGAGGCTATGGTCTGTTCGACGTCTTTGGC
>Ga0207681_10000277_pt1 | contig 38238 bp, 30 predicted proteins | sample KBSS53metaG_FD_184324 | JGI IMG/M metagenome (GOLD analysis project Ga0207681, IMG submission 184324) | Switchgrass rhizosphere microbial communities from Kellogg Biological Station, Michigan, USA - KBS S5-3 metaG (SPAdes) (version 2) | ecosystem: Host-associated > Plants > Roots > Rhizosphere... | reverse complement strand
TGGATGCTTTCCTTTTTGCAGGGTGACCACGCTGCGGGCACTGTCGACAGGACGGCTGCGCCGTATTTGGAGAGGAAGCCGCCATTCACCGCGACCAAGCCGAACGTGCCGGGATCGGCGCGCAGCTTTTCGGTCATGGTGGCAAAAGCGTGCATTGAATAGTTGTTGCCCGGCCCGCCGAAATAGCAAAGGCCGCCCGTCACGGTCAGGCCGCGCGGATCGTCGGGCGCCAGCCCCAGTGCATCCACCGCCCCGGCAAAGACGGCAATCGGGAAGCAGCTGTAGAAATCGAAATGGGCAATGTCTTCCTTGCCCAAGCCCGCGCTCGCCAGTGCACTGTCCAGCGTGGCCTTGGCTGCCGGGGATGCGCCCATGTCGGCACGTTCGATGATGTCGGGCTCGCTGGCGAGCGCGGATCCGTGGAAATAGACCCACTTCTCTTGCGGAATGCCAAGCGCGCGCGCCTTGGCAACAGAGGTGATGAGCACGGCCGCCCCCTGGTTCACCTGATCGCGCGAGACCATCTTGAGGGGATAGGGGTCTGCAATCAGGCGGTTGCGCTCGCTCACCTGGGCAAGGTCGGCGGCTTGCATCGGTTCGGTCGCGGCACTGGACCAGGGATTGGCGGCAGCGACAGCCGTGAAAGGCGCGAACAGCTTCGCCATTTCCTGCCGATATGCCTCACGGCCGAGTCCCAGCCGCGCCCGCCGCGCATTTTCCAGGATGCCATAGGCCGGCGGCGCCGCGGCGATGCCGTGTGCCATATTGTAGCGAGTCACGATCCCGGCAATGCCGAGGCCATGGTCCTCCACCTCGCCCTCGTCGACCTCGGCCCATTCGCGATGCTCGCCGGCAGACTTGAGGTGGCGCACGGTGGAAATCGCTTCAGACCCGAAAGCGAGTGCCGCCTGCGCCTCCCCCCTGGCGATGCGGTTCGCCATGTCTGTCAAGAGCGCGAGCGGCGACTGGCCGCCAGCCTGTTCTAGTATCGCGACCCGAGGCGCCAACGACAGGCGCCGCGCAACCGCCCGAGGATATTTGTCAGGCTTGCCGAATACCGCAGGCATCGGCGTGGAGTCCTCGAAAGTCCGGATGCCGCCGACCATGTCGATCGCCGCTGCCACGTCGTTGGCTGCACAGGCATCGGCAATCGCCGCGCGCGCTGCCGCTGCGGCCATGTCCGCCGGCGATAGCCCCAGGTAATCCGCGCTGCCGAGCCGATCGACAGCCTGGCCAACGCCAACGATGACAGGCGTGTTGTCAGGGACGTCCATTTTCTAAGTCTCTCCCAATCCCTGGCCCGCGATGCGCGGCGGACGAGCGCGGCAGATCAACCGTTCGCTTGAATGGCTGTCAAGGGAATTGCGCGTGCGCCACGCTTGCATCTGCCGTGCGGCGCTGGCGCAGATGGGCATGGGCCCTGCCGAAGTGCGCCGCTGCCCACAACATGGTGAACATCATGCAGACCAAGGCGTAGCGCAGCGATTGTTCACCGGCCATTGGCCGCAGCGCGTCGCTCAAGATGCCGGTAAGCTGCGAACCCAGGCCATAGCCGATCGCCGTGGCACCCATCGACATCAAAGCGGCAGTGCGCCCCCGGATTCCTGGGCCGGCAAGCCCCATGGCCAGCGTATAAACCGGCGTGAATATGATGAAATACGACGCCATCTGGAAGAACAGCGCAACAATCACGATCACCAGGTTGTCGCTGATCAACGCAGTCAGGCTGAACGGGAAATACAGGAGAGCACCGACAACGCCGATCAGCGCCAGCCGGTCCTGCCGCGCCTGTGCAACGCGTTCCGACAACAGGCCGGCGGCGAAATTGCCGAGAATGCCGCCAAAGCCCGCCGTCCCCGCCATGATCATGCCAACATAGGCGATTGGAACGCCATGGCTGCGGATCAGGAAGGACGCCCACCAGGCCGAGGAACTGGACGTGCACAGCCACAGGACAATTGCGCCCGTCACCACGTGCAGCAGCGCCTTGTCGCGCCAGATGGCCTGGAAGAAATCGCCCATCGAGAGCGAATTGTCCTGGCCTGCGGGGTTTTCGCGCACGGGTTCGCGCAGGGTGAGCAGCACGATCACTGCCAGCACCAGGCCGGGTACGCCAGCCAGCAGCAACGCGGATCGCCAGCCCATATGCCCTGCCACCCAGCCGCCGCCGACAAATCCGATCAGCGTGCCAAGCGGCGTGCCGAGATGGACCATGGCCATCGCCCTGGCACGCTGCCGCGCCGACACCTCATCGGCAACCATCGACAGTGCAGTCGGCTGCAGGCCGGCCTCCGCCGCCCCGACACCGAAGCGCAGGGCGAGCAGGCTGGCATAGCTCCACGCAGTGCCACATAGCAGCGTCATCCCGCTCCAGACGGCGATACAAATGCCCAATATCGTCTTGCGCGAGCGGCGGTCGGCCAGCGTACCGAGCGGCAATGCCGCCGCAACCGTGCCCAATGCAAACACCACGCCAGAAAACAGGCCGAGTTTCGTATCGCTGAGCCCATATTCGTGCTTGATCGGATCGAGCAGCACCAACACGATCGTGCGATCGATCAAGTGGCACGCATAGACGAGCATCAGGATAAACAGCATGTATCGCTGCCTGCCCGTCAGGTGGTCCGCTTCCGGCATCACGGCGTCTCCTCTCCAGAAAATCCGCCCTCGTTGTGGCGCCGCCACGCCGGGGCTTGAGCCGGGCTCCGGGCGATGTCAATTCTTTAAGCGGAATTAGATTTCGTCGTTTTCCGGCGGGGGCATGGCCCAATTCGGGCGCCGCTTTTCACGAAAGGCGCGAATGCCTTCGCGGCGCTCCGGTCCCTCCAGCATGGCACGAACGGCGAGCAGATCCGCCTGCGCCGCCAAGGCATGGGGCAAAGACGCGTAACGCAGGCCGGCCTGGACAGCCTGCTTCGACGCCCGGATGGCGGCCGGGCTGTGGCCCGCGATCCGTTCCGCCACGGCCAACGCCTCGCGCAGCACTTCGCCGCGCGGCGCGATGCGGTAAACCAGGCCCAGCCGATAGGCCTCGGCCGCGTCGATCAGGTCGGCGGTGAGGATCAGGCCGAGCGCCGCCTGCTCACCGATCAGCCGGGGCAGACGCTGCAACCCGCCGGCCAGCGCGGCCAGGCCCACGCTCGGTTCGGGCAGCCCGAAATGCGCGCCTTCATCGGCCACGATGATGTCGCAGGCCAGCGCCAGCTCGAATCCCCCGCCCAGCGCAAGCCCGTTGACTGCGGCGATGACCGGCTTGGCCATGTCGAACCGGCTGGTCAGGCCGCCAAAGCCGGTGGGTGGCAGCGCGGCCTCGCGATCCGTGTCTGACAGGTCTCCACCGGCGCAAAAGGCCCGGTCCCCCTGCCCGGTCAGGATCGCCACGCGCGCGGCATCGTCCTGCTCGAACCTATCGATCAGGGTTGCCATTTCGGCGCTCTCGCGCCGGCTGAGCGCATTGCGCCGCCTGGCCTTGCACAGCGTGAAGACGCGGACCGCGCCAATATCCTCGACCGTGATCGTCATCGCGCCACCCGTGCGGGGTGCGGGCCGGCAACGATATGCCGGCCCTCCCTCCATTGCCGTCGGCGGCTCACGCCTTGTAAACGTAATCCACAGGCGTGTAGACCAGCGGCAGGTTGACCGGGATCGTCTTGCCTTGCCCGCCCACGAAAGTCACCGGTTCGGCGGTTTCGTCGATCCGGTAATCCGTGATGACCTTGTGGACTTCATCAAGGGCGACACGCAGTTGCAGGGTTGCAAGGTGCGAGCCGATGCAGCGGTGGATGCCGGCGCCGAATGTCAGGTGGCTGTGGGCATCGGGGCGGTGGAAATCGACCTTGGTGGGATCGGGGAAGCGCGCGGGGTCGCGGTTGGCAGCGCCGGTCGACATCACGATGCGATCGCCTGCCTTGATCTTCACGCCGGCGATTTCGACATCCTTGGCGGCCTGGCGCGAGCTCATGTGGAACCCGTGGACGCGCAGCAGTTCTTCCGATGCCTTCTTGATGTCGGCCTTGCCCTGAACCAGCTGGTCGCGCAGTTCGGGATGCTGGGCCAGGTGCAGGAACGCATACGTGATGGCCGCACGGGTGGAATCCGTGCCCGCAAAGAAGAGCAGCGTGGTCATCGTGATGATGTCTTCATCGGTCAGCGGCTGACCGTCGACACGGCCTTCCAGCAGGATCGAGACGATGTCTTCGCCCGGATTCTTGCGGCGCTCCGGAATCAGCTTGGCGATGAAGTCATCGATCTCGGCGTTGACTTTTACACGGAATGCCCGCGCATCATCGGGCGATCCGCCTTCGCGCAGCACTTTGGCCGGGCCAAAGATCAGGTCATGGGCCAGGCCGGAAAAACGCGGGTAATCGGGTTCGGGCAGGCCCAGCTGGAAGCAGAACATGCGGCCGGGGATGACATCGGCAAACTCGCTCACCAGTTCGCAGCGGCCCAGCGGCGCGATCTTGGCAAGCTGCGTGCGGGTGAGTTCGCGCACGAATTCCTCATAGCGCATCATCTGACGCGGCGAGAAGATCGGGGTCAACACACGGCGCCAGGCGATATGCTCGGGCGGGTTGAGGTACAGCGGCTTGTACAGCTTGGAAAAGGGATTGGGCGGGAAGCCCTGCGACCATTGGACGAACGCATCGGGATTCTGGTAGATCGCGCGGATGTCTTCATAGCGCGTGAAGACCCAGAAGCCGCCGTAATAGCTGGAGAAGAAGACCGGTTTTTCCGCACCGATGCCAAGCGCCGCCGTTGGCGGGAAGTGCATCACTTCGGGGCCATTCAACTGGTCGAACGGCACCACGAGTTCAGGCGGCACATGCTCGGGCGCGTCAATCGTCAACGTAACCATCATCAACTCCTCTAACTCTTCTTGCCCGCGCTCGCGCCCCGGCATCGGGTGCTATCGGGCCGGAAAGGCTCCGGGCTGGCCGGCATCAAGGGTCGGATATGCGGGAGCATCATCGCGCATTCGCCAATTCCCAACGCCGCCGCGTGCTGCATCATCACCTGATGGCCCCGTGTCGATTCCGCCGAAACGGTCCATTCATCCTCGCCTTCGCGCCCATGATGCTCCCAGCAAGCCATCAGGTCAATAGAGAGCCCTCAATTGACCTGATGGCTTGTGCCGCCGCGCATGCGCATGCGCGGCGCGCGGCATGCTGGAAAAAATGCGAATAGCTGTTAATGTCCGGCCATGTCGGGATTACAACAAAAGGCGGGAAACGGCGCAAAAAAGCGGGCGCCCTATGGTTCTTCGTCCAACCTGCGGTCGCTGCGCAAGGCAGACACGATGCGGCGCCTGATGAGCGCGGGTTGCGCACTGTTCAACGAATTCGGGTACGAGGCCACGACGATCGACCAGATCGCTTCGGCTGCGGGCATCAGCCGGGCTGCATTCTACCTGCATTTCGAAAACAAGGCCGACGTCATTCGCGCGCTGACGGCCAATGTCAGCGACAGGTTGCGCAAACACTACGTCAAACTGGCACAGCTCGGCCCGGCGTCCAGTGTCGACACCGTAAGCGCGTGGCTGGGCGAATTGCTCGATACCTGCCGCAGCGATGGATCGATCGTCCTCCTGATGCAGCGCACGCTCCAGCCCGACAGCCAGCTGTTCGACGAAATCCGCTTTTACGACGAGATCATGACCACGCTCGGCAAGGGCTTCTCCCGTTTCGCCGCAGCCGCAACGGACGAGGACATCCGGGCCGAGGCAATGCTGTTCTTTTTCGAACTTCAGGCATGTATCCGCCTGATATGCACGACCGACAGCGCGCTCGACTGGCAATTGATCCGCCGTGCATGGGCCAGGCGGTTCCTGTCGTTCGTCCAGGAAGACAAGCCCGCCTGACCGGCACCCGGCTTTGCCCCATCTGTCAGGAAGAGGGCAGCAGCACCCCGCCTTCGGGATGGGGATCGGCCGGGTCGACAAAGATGTCGACGGTCAGTTCTTGCGCGGGGTCATGGCGATAGCCGCTGAAATCGGTAACGCCTTCTTCCTGCAGGACGGCGTCGTCGATCGTGAAATGACCGGTGAATTCGCGCGAGGGCCGATTGAAGATCGCATAAGCGGCGTCCGCCATGATCTCGGGCCGGCGTGACGTGCGCATCATCTCCTCGCCGCCCAGTGAAAATTCGACCGCCGCCGTGGCGATCGTGGTGCGCGGCCACAAGGCGTTGCAGGCGATACCGTCGGCGCGGAATTCCTCGGCCATGCCCAGCATCACCATCGACATGCCGTACTTGCTCATGGTGTACGGCAGGTGCTGCGCGAACCATTCGGGGCGCAGGTCGAGCGGCGGCGAAAGCGAAAGAATATGCGGATTGGCTGCCTTGCGCAGATAAGGGATGGCGCTGCGGCTGGTCAGAAAAGTTCCACGCATGTTGATCGACTGGATCAAGTCGAAGCGCTTCATTTCCATCTCGGTCGAGCCGGAAAGATTGATCGCCGACGCATTGTTGACCACGATATCGATGCCGCCGAACGTGTCGGCCGTTTGGGCAAGCGCATCGACGACGCGAGCCTCGTCCCGCACATCCACCAGCAGCGGCAGGGCCTTTCCGCCCGCCTTCTCGATCTCCTCGGCAGCGGTATAGATCGTTCCGGGCAGCTTGGGATGCGCCTCGGCCGTCTTTGCGGCAATGGCGACATTGGCACCATCGCGCGCCGCGCGCACGGCGATGGCAAGGCCGATTCCCCTGCTTCCGCCCGTGATGAAGATGGTCTTGCCCGCAAGGCTCATGTCGATCCCCAAGATAGCTCTGCTGCCCGAAAGCGGCAAACGTATGCAAAATCAACGCGCGCCGCTAGTGCGGCACGCTTTCCATATATGGCCGGCGGTTATAGCCCGGTCAGATCGAGCAGCGACACACTGCTTTCGCCTGGCCCGCTGGTAACGGCCACATCGGGCACCAGCAGGGCGGGTTCGCCGCACAGCGCCTTGGGATAGCAGACATTGATATCTGCCGGCGAGCGCCAAGGCTTTGCACCATCCAGACGGATGAGCTTGTGCGCGCCATCGGCCGTGAACATGTGAATTTCCCCGGTTCGCGGGTTGGTCACCAGCAACGTACCGCGCTTGGTGAAAGTGACCCCGTCGAGCACACCCAGCCCCGTCACCGCCGGCTCGGGCAAAGCGCCGCTTTCGAATTCGGCGTCGGTCAGGCGATAGACCGCCCCGCCCGCATCATCGTGGGACGAACAGCTGACCATCCAGCATTCGCCATCGACCGGCGAAACGGTCAGGCCGTTGACGAAACCGGGAGTGAACACACGGCGTACCTTTGCCACAGCGTCCGGATCGCCGTCGACCACGCCGTCGATCGCTTCGTGCGGAATGCGGTAGACGGCCGAAGGCACCGGGGGCGGCAGGACACTGACACTGTTGCCGTGCGGAATATCGCCAAAGAACAGATCGCCCCGCGCGTTGATAGCAAGGCCGTTGGGCTGGTTGATCGCGTTGAACTGCCGTGCGAACTCGGTGCCTTCCCACAGGGGGACAGCGCCGGCCAGGCGGCGGCCTTCGACGTCGAAGATCAGCACTTGCGACCGCAACAGCCGGGGGTCTTCAATAAGCGTCTCGGCATCTTCCGAAGCCATCAGGGGGCAGCCGCCCCGCGCCTGGAACACGTATCCGGCGGCGAACTTGCCGGTCCCCACCGTCAACACGTCGCAGCCCAGTGTGCCGGTCAGACCGGTCACCATCTTTTCGTCGACCAGGCTGACATTGCCCTGCGGATCGATGCGACCGATGCTCACATAGGCTTGTCCATCGAGATAGACCGGCCCGCCGCCACCACGATAGGGTGCCACGCCAATCGTCATGGCGCAGTTGCCGAACAGGAAATGCTCGCCATCGGGCAGCAGTTCGGCGCTTTCGGGATGTGTGCAGCCATCGATCCGGCCGATCAGGCGCAGGTCATGCGTGGCCGGCTCTGCGCTCGCTGTCCATTGCGGCATGGGCATTTTGCTCTCCTGCTCCCGTCTCTTACCAACCAGCCAGCACCGCGGCACGCTCCCGATGCACGTTCACGCTGCCCAGCGCGCTGCGATCGGCCATGGCGCGCTTGAGAAACAGATGCGCGGGATGCTCCCAGGTATAGCCAATGCCGCCATGCGCTTCGATCGCGCCACGGGCAACCTGCACGGCGATGTCGGTAAGATGCGCCTTGGCAAGCGCCGCCGTGCGCGGTGCGTCATCCTGCCCCATGTCCCAGGCATGGGCGGCATACCAGACCAGCGGCCGGGCCGGCTCCAGCTCTACAGACATGTCGGCCAACTGGTGCTTGAGCGCCTGAAAACTGCCGATCAGTTGGCCATACTGCCGGCGCTCCTTGGCATAGTCGACCGCGCGCGCCTGAATGGCGCAGGCCGCGCCCAGCGCGTCTGCGGCCGTGGTGATGCAAAGCGCATCGAACAGCCTGCTTGCCAGCGCGGGATCCGTCGCCAGCACATCGGCGGCCGCCGCGTCGAAAGAAAGCGTGAAAAGTGGCCGCGTCCGGTCCAGCGTATCGACCGGCGTGGGCGTGGCATCGCCCGCCTCGACAATGGCCAGCAGGCCGTCCTTGCCGCCAACGATAAACAGGTCGGCACTGTCGGCGCGCTCGACATAGAGCTTGGTACCGGTCAATTGCGCACCGGCCAGCGTCCAGTCCGCCGGGCTCCAGCCGCCATCTTCGGCCAGTGCGAAGGCCGCCTGCGCGCCCTCTCCCAGCAGCCGGGGCAGCCACTTGCCCTTCTGTTCGGCATTGCCCGCCGCCGCTATCACCCAGGCGGCCAGGATCGAGGGCAGCACGGGCGCCGGTACTGCAAAATGGCCCAGAACTTCGGCAATCACCGTCGCGGTCAAAAGATCGAGACCAAGGCCGCCGTCCTCCTCGGGCACCATCGCGCCGGCCAGTCCCAGCTCCGTCACCGCAGACCATAATCCCGCATCGAGCGCTGGCTGCGCGATCGCTTCAACGCCCTGCGCGCCGCCGAAACGCTCGCCGAAAAACTCCCCCAGCATGTTGCGCAGCGACTTCTGTTCGTCGGTCAGATCGAAACGCATCGCTTAGTTCTCCGAACCCGAGCGCGGCAGCCCCAGGCCCCGCTCGGCAATGATATTGCGCTGGATGTTGGATGTTCCGCCGGAAATGGCCTGGCCCAGCGATCCCAGCATCTGGTTGACCCACCGTTCGTCCCCGCCCCGTTCGCGGCCCTGCTTGGGCGCCAGAAGCGTATCGTTGCCGATGATCTCGGTTGAAAGCTGCGCCACGCGGTGGAAGAAATTGGTCGTCGTCAGCTTGTTGACCAGGCCGAGCACGCCGGGACTCTCGCTGTTTGCCGCCAGCGTCTGCTGATAGTACCCTGCCCAGAGCTGGCTTTGCAGATAGCCGTCGATCTGGACGAGCGCGCTGCGGATTCGCGGGTCTTCTATCGCCGGCCGGCCATTGATCTGGCGCCGCTGCGCCAGCTTCACCAGGCTGCGGAACATCGGCACCGTGCGGGTCGAGGATCCGATGTGATTGCGCTCGTGCTTGAGCGTGGAACGCGACACGTTCCACCCCTCGCCACGCGGGCCCACGAGCCACGATGCAGGCGTGCGCACATCGTCCAGGAACACTTCGCAAAATTCGGTGTCGCCATTGATCTGCTGGATCGGCCGCACCGTTACGCCCGGCGCTTTCATGTCGAGCAGGATATACGAGATGCCCTTGTGCTTGGGCGCGTCCGGCTCGGTGCGCAGCAGCGCGAACATGTGCGTGGCATATTGCGCCAGCGTGGTCCAAATCTTGTGCCCGTTGATCACCCATTCATCGCCATCGAGCACCGCGCGCGACGTGAGCGAAGCAAGATCACTGCCGGAGCCGGGTTCCGAATAGCCCTGGGCCCAGCGATACTCGCCGGTCAGCGTCTTGCGGATGAACATGTCCTTCTGCTCGTCCGTGCCCCATTCGATCAGCGTCGGGACAACGAGCGCCACGCCATTGCCCGGCACTTCCATCGGCGCGCGGGCGGCAGCAAATTCCTCGCGAATGATCTGCGCACGGATGACATCGGGCGCCTGTTCGGACCCGCCATATCGACGGGGAACGCCGCGATACAGATAGCCCGCATCGGTCGCCTGCTGGCGGAAGCGGGCAATGAAGGCGGGGTCCTTCTTGTTTTCAGCCGATGTCCATTGCTCCGCAAGGAACGACCGGACACGCTGCTGAAACGCGGTCTGTTCGTCGGTATATACTAGATACATCGGTCGTTTGCCATTCCCAGCAAGGTGGATCGCGTCGAATCCTTAGCGCGCTATAAAGATAACTCAATAGTTAAATGGGGCAAATCCCCCGTCGGCCATGCGCCAAGAATCCCGCAAATATGCCCAGCCCACGGAATATGCGTGGTTTTGTCTGAGCCGAACATTCGATCCATCGCGCAGATTCAGCTATCGCTTGCGCGTGTCCGGTGCCGTCAGATCAGCCCGCCGGCGCGCTTTCCAGCAATGCGCGCAGCGCGCGCTGATCGACCTTGAGCGACGGCGTGCGCGGCAAGGCATCGACGCGGCGGATCGATACCGGCACCTGGTAAGCGGTCAGCTTTTCCTTGAGGTAGGCCTTGAGCGCCGCTTCGCCCGGCACTTCCTTGCCGGAAGCGGCGATGAAGGCGGCCACCGGCACCTGCCCCAGTCGGTCGTCGGGCATGGCGATCACCGATGCCTCGCTCACCGCAGGATGGCTCTCGAGCGCACGGACGACATCGTCGGGCTGGATCTTGAAGCCGCCGCGGATGATCACGTTGTCGGCGCGGCCGGTGATCCACAGGAAACCGTCTTCAGACATCTTGGCCAGATCGGTCGTGCGCAGCCATTGCGTGCCATCGCCGATCTGGCGCGATTTCAGTTCGAGAATGCCCACCTGGTCTGCCGGCACTTCGGCACCCGTCTCGGGATCGACCACACGGCCCTGGACATTGGGATTGAGCCGACCGACCGCGCCGCGCCGATCGCCCCGGTGGGCTTCGAAATCGGCGATGGTCCAACCCGCGACACCGCCAAATTCCGTGGCGCCGTAATTCTGCAGCACGGGAATCCCGTAGCGTTCATAGAACGCGTCGGCGAGATCGGGATCGAGCGGCGCGGTGCCGGTGCGAAAGGCCTTGAGCGAGGCCAGGTCTTCCTTGGGCACATTGGCGTCATAGACCATCTTGAGGGCGGCCGGGGGCGCACTGGCCGCTTTGATGCCGTGGCGCTTCACTGCATCGCGAAAACCTTCGACGGTGAACTTGGGCAGCAGCGCGCTGCTGCGCCCGGCCATGACGGCGTTCATCAGCGCAAGCAGCCCGCCGATATGCGAGAAAGGCGCCATCAACAGCTGCACACCCTTGCGCAGCACCGGCGCATCGTCCGCCGAACGCCCTTTCTCGAAACGGGCTGCGGCAAAGACGGATTCTTCAAAGCCGATGCGCTTCATCGCAATCCGCTTGGGTGCGCCGGTGGTGCCGCTTGTCAGCATTTCGACCGCGACGCCGGATGCCTTGTCGGTTTGCGCCGACGGGCTGGTGCGATTCTGGCGCACTTTTACCGGCTCATCGGCATCGCTCGTCAGTTCCAGGACAAGGCATCCGGCTTGTGCCAGTGCAGCGGCAACCTCGGGCGCGTCGAGATCGGCGGGAATGCCGGCAACGGCGGGAACCTGGGTGGCGCGGATATCGTCGGCCAGCTTGCTGGCCTGGAACATCGGATTGAGCGTCACGACACATCGCTCGCCCAGCACAGCCAGAACCGCCGGAACGACACACGCGTGATTGCGCAGCATCAGGCCGATGCGGCTGTCTGGCCCCAATCCGTTGGCGTCCAGAATTTCGTCCAGCGCGCGATAGGACCGCTCGATTTCACCCCAGCTTGCCCATTTCCCGTCGAACTCGATCGCAGGCGCTGTCGCGTCAAGCGTGAGGATCGACCCGATCCGCTCTTTCAACTGGCTCACATCTGCTCTCCAAAAGCTCGTTGCCAACCGGCCTAATATCGGCGGTAGGGGCTGTCCAGAGATATCTCTATCATACAAACAGGTGATTTCCTGCCGCCTTGATCCTGGCGCGAACCGGTAAATTCGCCCCGCTTTGTCCACGCACAGGCCCGTTCGATAAATCCTCTTGTCATCGGGCTGCAAAGCGCCAATAGCGTTAGTTCTATCAGGTATGGAGGGAGCCATGGCCGCCCAGGCGGACGGACTCGTGATCGGCAGGATCACCGACGAAGATATCGAAAAGATGCGCGCGCGGATCGGGTCTACCAATCCCACCCTGCGCAAGGGATGGCTGACGTCCCCCCACAACGCAATCGCGTCGGCGGATTCGATCCGGCGCTGGGCGATTGCGATCGGAGATGACAACCCGCTCTATCTCGATCCGCGCCATGCCGATGCCAGCCGCTGGCAGGGTTCGATCGCGCCCCCCGGTTTCGAATGGTCCACGGGCTGGGACCGCTCTCCTTTTCCCGACAAGGAATTGCAGGAGAAAAGCAAGGGCGCGCTGCGCGGCGTCCAGCTGTTTCATTCCGGTGCCGAATATCGCTTCTACCGCCCGATCCGCGAGGGCGACGAGATCTTCAAGTCCGAGTGGCTGGCCAGCGTCACCCCCAAGGAATCGAGCCTGGGCAAGCGTTCGGTGCTGGTCGACAATGCCAACAGCTTCTGGAACCAGCACGACGAAGTTCTGGTGACGAGCAATCGCTGGTTCGTTCATCTCGAGCGCGGCAGTTCCGGAAAGCCCAAGGTCAGGAAAGAGCCTGACCCGGTCCCGAACTGGAGCGACGAGGAGCTTGCCCGGATCGAGACGGCCTACGACACCGAATACCGCCGTGGCACCAATACGCTCTATATCGAGGACGTGAAAGTTGGCGACGAATTGCCCCCAATGGTCAAGGGGCCGCTGACGATCACCGACATGATCAACATGCACATGGGTGGCGGCTGGTTCACCTATGGCAACCCGCCGTTCAAGCTGGCCTATGAAAACCGCAAGCGCCTGCGCGGCTTTTATTCACGGGACGACTATCGCAACTGGGATACGGTGCAGCGCGTGCACTGGGACAACGACCTGGCCCAGAAGGTCGGCGTGCAGCGCACGTACGATATCGGCCCGATGCGCTACGTGTTCGTGTGCCATTACCTGACCAACTGGATCGGCGATGATGCCTTCGTGCATCGCCTCCGCTACGAACTGCGCAATTTCAACTACATCGGTGACGTCACCTGGATGAGTGGCCGCATCACCGAAGTGCGCGATGACCCGGTCCTGGGGCCGCTGATCGAAGTGGAAGTTGCCGCCACCAACCAGCGCGGCCAGCAGAACATCGCCGCCAGCGCGACCATCCTGGTCGCAAGCCGGGCAAAGGGACTTGCCAAACTGCCCCAAAGCCCGGGCCTGCCCGAATATCGTTCCAAAGGAAATCCCGATGAGCCCCGCCGCCGCTGAACCGCCTATCCTGGTCGAAAAGCTGGACAACGGCATCGGGCGCATCAGCTTCAACCGCCCGGATACTGCCAATGCCGTCTATCCCGAGCTGATGAAAGCCCTGTGCGAGGCGCTGGACGACTGCATCGGCGCCGACGACGTCAAGGCGATCGTCATCACCGGCAAGGGCCGCAACTTCGCCGCAGGAGCGGACTTTTCGTTCCTGCGCGACTTGCTGACATCGCGCACCGAAGGCGTGAACCAAAGCCTCTACGCCTGGTTCAAGGGATCGGTGGAGCGCCTTTGGAAATGCCCCAAGCCCACTGTTGCCGCCGTCAACGGCGCGGCAATCACGGTCGGCTGCGAAGTGGCGATTGCCTGCGATGCGCGCGTTGCTTCCACCCGTTCGCTCTTTGGCGAAAACTGGCTGCAACTCGGCCTCATGCCGCCGCTGGGCGGCGCGGTGCTGCTGCCACGGCTTATCGGCCTCACCCACGCCAAGCGCATGGTGCTCGAGGCGCAGATGCTGACCGGCGAGGACGCATTGCGCGTCGGCCTGGTCGACGAGCTTGTCGAGGACGACGCGATCCTGGCCCGCGCCGAGGAACGCGCGCTCGCCATGGCCGCCCTGCCCCCGCAGGCATTCGCCGCCGCCAAGGCCGCACTCCATCGCGGTTTTGAATCGACGATGGAGACCGAATGGGTGGCCAACGTGCTCAACCAGGCGGTCCTGATCGGCACCGAAGACTTCAAGGCACAGGTGGCCGCGCGCGATCCCAAAAAGCGCTAGGCCCAAAAAGCGCTAGGCCCAAAAAGCGCTAGGCCCAAGAAACGCTAGGCGCGGAAAGCGTCGCCGTGCCTGCGGGCGCGGCGCCTTCCGCCACGGACAGTCCCGCCGATCAGCCGCTCCGCCATCGGGTGCCCGATGGCGAAAGCGGCCGATCGGCGCGGCGCCGCTATTTGTCGCCGGCCGCCTTTGCTGCGCGGGCCTGGAAACGGATGTAGTGGCGCAGCGCTTCCATATCCTGGGGCGAAAGCGTGCGGAACTTGGGCATGCCGTTGGGTACCAGCATCCCTTCGCCCACGATCTGCTGGAAAGTGCCCTGATCCAGCGGCACGGCCGATCGGCGTAGATCGGGCGCGGCGCCACCCGATACCGCGCCGGCGCCATGGCAGGTATTGCAATGGATCGAGAACAGGTCCGCGCCGCGATCGACCAGCTTGCTGTCGAGCACGAAAGCGGGGTCATCGGCAAGCGGCTGGACGGGCGGCTTGGGCGATCGCGGCAACTTGGCCTGGCCCCCCAGCACGAACGTCAGCACCCGCCGCTTCTGCTCGCGATAGTTCCAGATGCGGTCCGGGCTGAGCAATCCGCCAAGGGCCCCAGACGTTCCGCCCACGCCGGCAATGACCGTCACATATTGGACGCCCTTGACCATGTAGGTAATCGGCTGGCCCGAAATGCCGTTTTGCGCATCGAACGACCAGAGCGCCTTGCCGTCCTTGGCGTTGTACGCCACGAACTGCCCACCCTGGTTGCCCTCGAACACCAGATCGCCCCCCGTGCTCGCCACCCCGCCATTGAGCGCGCCGGGCAGCGGGACCGACCACACCTTCTTCTGCGCGACCGGGTCCCAGGCCAGGAGGGCAGCGACCTTGGTGTTGCCCAGGCTGGGCATTGCGCCCTTGACCGCCGCAGGCTTGTAAGCGGCATCCAGGCCGAAGCCTTGACGATGCCAAGTGCCTGGATCGACGCCGCGCGGGTCGTGCGTGCCGGGAAGATCCTGAACCGGCAGGTAGACAAGGCCGGTCCTGGGATTGAACGATTGCGCATGCCAATTGTGGCCGCCCGCCGGGCTGGGATATATCGTGAACGGCTTGTCGGTTGCGCGCACGTCGGGATTCTCGATCGGGCGCCCGGTCGCGGGATCGACGCCGCTGGCCCAGGTCACCTTGACGAAAGGCTTGGCAGAGATCAGCTTTCCGGTGTCACGATCGATCACGTAGAAGAAGCCGTTCTTGGGCGCGTGCAGGATAACCCGCCGCTGCTTGCCGTCGATCATCAGCGTCGCCAGCGACATGTCCTGCGAGCTGTTGTAATCCCAGCTTTCGCCCGGCGTGGTCTGGTAGTGCCAGATATACTTGCCGGTCTTGGCATCGAGCGCGACGATCGAGCATAGGAACAGGTTGTCGCCGCCGCCGGGGCTGCGCACATTGCGGTTCCACGGCGCGCCATTGCCGGTGCCGATGTAGATCCGGTCCAAATCGGGGTCATAGGTCATGGCGTTCCAGGCCGTGCCGCCGCCGCCATATTTCCACCATTGGCCGGTCCAGCTCTTGGTCACTTTCGCCAGCGCATCGTCGGATGCCTCGCCGTCCGGCCCCTTCTTCGGATCACCGGGCACGGTATAGAAACGCCACCGCTTGGCCCCGGTGCGCGCGTCGTAGGCAGTCACATAGCCGCGCACGTTGGCAAAGTCGGCGCCGCCATGGCCGATGATCACCATGTCCTTGAACACGCGGGGAGCGCCGGTGATATAGCGGCCATCGTCCGGCCCCTGGGTCGTCTGCACCGACCAGATCGGTTTCCCGGTCTTGCCATCGATGGCGATCAGACGGCCATCCTGCGTGCCGGTATAGATGTTGCCGCCCCAGTAGGCGATGCCGCGAATGCCCCAGGCCGGCTGCAGCTTGTCGCCGGCAACCTCGGTCACCTTGGGATCGTAGGTCCACAGCGTCTTTCCGGTTGCAGCATCGACGGCATAGACGATCGAATAGCCGATCCCGAAATAGAGAATGCCGTCTACAGCGAGCGGCGCACCCACAACGCTCGGCATGGGCGGCAGGTCGATCGACCACTTGAGCCCCAGGTTTTTGACGTTGCCATCGTTGATCTGATCGAGCGGACTGTAGTGGGTTTCATCGAAGGTGCGGCCATAGCCGGCCCAGTTCGTTCCATCGGCCCTGTCGCTCAGCATCTTGATCGTCGGCCCATCGGGAGCGCCGCCTTGGGCGGCATCGCCCGCCGTGGTGTTGCCCTTGCATCCTGGCAGCATGGCGAGCGCCGCCATGGCCGACGTGATGTAAAGGAAGCGACGGACCTTGCGGTCGATCTCCATGCGCATGCGGCGTCTCTCTCCAATCTTGGTTGACGCCACATCTATACAGATAATTCAATTGACGCAATCGCCTAGCCGGCGCCTGCATAGGTCCGCCGCGTCGCCATCCGTTCCCTGGCGCAGCGGGGAGCAAGATTTGACGGCACAACGCGCATTAATAGCGATATCTCAATACAGCAGCGAGCGTTCGGCGTGGATCAGGGGCAAACCGTCTATCCGGCCGCCTGCGCTCTCTTGCGCATGAGGAGATCGAAGGCGGGGCGGATGATTTCCGCCGCAACCTTGACGTTCATGTATTCGCGAACATGGCGAATGCGCGCCGCGTGGTCGAACCTGAACAGATAGTGATAGTCGTTGCGATAGGGCGTGCCGTCAAACACGGTGCCGGTCGACGCGCAACGCAGGGCGACATGGTCGCCCTCTGCGATCGTTTCAAACAGCTCGAACGTCAGGCCGGCGGGAAAGACCTCGCCCAGCATGACGGCCCGTTCGCGAAAGACCGGGCCGGGAATGTCTCCAGACAATCCCGACCAGCCCGCAAAATCGGGTGCAAACAAGTCGTCGGGCAGCTTGCTTTCGCCAATGCCCAGAACGAAGCGACGAGCCGTCTCCTTGTTTTTCTCCGTCATCGGCGCCTCTCCTCTTGCCCTTGGTGGCCGGAAAAATCAGCCTATTTCGCCAATCTTCGTGCCCACTTCATAGGTTTCGCCGACAACACCGAGCTGGCGCAGCACGCCGGCCACCGGTGCTTCGATTTCCTGCGTCGCCTTGTCGGCCTCGATCGAATAGATGGCCTGGCCTTCGGCAACGGTGGCGCCGTCTTCCACCAGCCATTCGGTCAATTCGCCTTCGGTCATCGACATGGCGAGCTTGGGCATGTTGAGGTCAGTGCTCATTGGGGATCCCTTCCGTTCAATATGTCATCAGCGCTTTGACGCGCGCGGCAATGCTGCCGGCATTGGGTATCTGTGCCGTTTCGATGTCCTGCGAATAGGCGATCGGCAGATATTCGGCGCCCAGGCGCGAAGCCGGGGCCTTCAGGTCGCGGAAAAGTTCCTCGTTGATCGTCGCCGCGATTTCCGATCCCAGGCCGCAAAACTCGGTGGCAAGATGGACGACCAGCGCGCGGCCGGTCTTGCGCACCGACGTGAGCACGCGATGGTAGTCGATCGGCATAAGCGTGCGCAGGTCGATCACTTCGGCACTGATGCCCTCTTCTGCCAGTTTTTCGGCAACTGCCAGGCAGCGCGAGACAAACATGCCATAAGTAATCAGGGTGATGTCGGTCCCTTCCCGCTTCACTTTGGCAACGCCAAGCGGAATGCGATAGTCGCCCGTCGGCACCTGCTCCTTGATGCTGTGCATGATCGCCATGGATTCGATGTGCACGCAGGGGTCATCGTCGAAAATGCAGGACAGCAGCAGGCCCTTGGCCTCGATCGGGGTGGACGGATAGACCACCTTCACCCCCGGCGAATGCAACAGCCAGCTTTCGAGCGACTGCGAGTGCTGCGCCCCCAGCCCGCCCACGCCACCGGCACAGATGGTGCGAATGGTCAGCGGAACCGAGGTGGCGCTGCCCGACATGAAGCGCTGCTTGCCGGCATGGTTGGTGATCTGGTCGAGGCACACCCCGATGAAATCGTTGAACATGATCTCGGCCACCGGCCGCATGCCCACCAAGGCTGCGCCCGTGCCGGCGCCGATGATCGCCTGTTCCGCGATCGGCGTGTCGCGCACGCGCTCGCTGCCCCACCGGTCTTCCAGCGTCAGCGTGGTCTTGAACACGCCGCCGACCGGATCGCCGATATCCTCGCCCAGCGCGAAGACCGTGTCATCCTGTTCCATCGCGATATGGTGCGCATCGCGAATGGCCTCGGCCATGTTCATCTTTTTCGCATTGCCCTCGGGCAGGGCGGCGTCCGCACGTTCGGGATAATGGCCCCGGCGCGGTACGAAGTCCGATTGGCCGAACACGTCGACATACATGTCGGTCGCGGGCGTCACCCGGCTTTCCAGCGCAAAGGCTACCGCTTCGTCCACCTCCGCCTTGGCGGCTGCGTCGATGGCGGCCACTTCCGCCTCGCTCGCCACGCCGCTGTCGATCAGCAGCGCGCGCGTGCGGGGAACCGGCCATTCCACCCTGGCCTGCGCCAGTGCCGCGGCGTCGAGATGGTTGGTCTCGGCAATGCCGGCATGGCTGCCCAGCCGCATCGTTACCGCCTCCACGAAGACCGGGCCCTTGCCTGCGCGCACATCGGCAACGATCCGCTTCATTTCGCGATGGAAAGACACGACGTCATTGCCGTCGAGCTTCACGCCTTTGAAACCGAGCGCTGCGGCGCGGCTGTAGAAATCGGGTGAAGCGGTATAGTCGGGGATGGCGGTGTATTCCCCGATCTGGTTGTTCTGGCACATGAAAATGATCGGAAGCTGCCACACCGATGCCAGGTTCAGCGCCTCGTGCACCGCGCCGATGCTGGTGGCGCCATCACCGAAATTGACGACGGTAACGCGGCCTTCGCCCCGCATCTTGGCGGCAAGCGCCAGACCGTTGGCGATGGGCGTCCCGGCCCCCACGATACCGGTGGTGAGCATGGCGCCCGATGCCGGGTCGGAAACGTGCGGCGATCCGCCCTTGCCCTTGTTCACGCCATCCTCGCGCCCCAGCATCTCGGCAAAAAGGCTTTTGAGCGGCACGCCCTTGGCAACAAGATCGTGAATGCCGCGGTAGATGGTCACCATGTAGTCGTCGGCCGAAACCAGGGCCGAAAGCGTGGCGGGGATCGCTTCCTGCCCGGTCATCGGCCAATAGGTGAAGCGGAACTTGCCCGAAGCCAGCCCGGCCTTCACGGCCTTGTCCACCTCATGGATGCGCGAAATCTGCGTGTAGATGGCCTTGAGCGTCTCTGGCGCGATGTCCAGATTGCTGGCCAAGTTCGGCACCGCGATACCCGTCTCCATCCTCAGACTCCCCTTCTTCGCCCGTCATGGAGCGCGGTTGATTGAGAAAACTCTATAATCGGCAAATGGGTCGGTCAAGCAAACTATGGCCGAAATCGGGCTTTTGCGCGAATAAATATATAGGAATGGAGTGCCGCCGTGACCACGCGCTGCCGCACCGCTCACGCTTGCCCGCCCGAGGCGCCTGGCGCTGCCGGCAACGAACCTTGTTCGCGCGCGCAGCCTGTCCCTTCGGGGGTGTGCCCGTTTCCAGCCAGGGCCGTGCCGCCTAAATAGATACCTGTACAAAGGAAAATGGGCGAAAGCCCCGTATCCCGTCACCATAACAATGTCGGAAAAGCGGCGCCTCGTTGGTCGCGCCACGTGATCGTGTCGAGATAGAGCAAACTAAATCTTGCGCCTAGCATGGCCTGTGGCAATGCTGGCGCGAGCGGCGTGCGTTGCAGGAGCCACGGCCAGCCTATCCATAATCCTGCATGGCAGAGGCTCAGACCGTCGACATGACCGACCCGAACAGAGACCCGACGGCGGAACCGGCGTTGGCCGGCCTGCGCGTCCTCGAGATCGCGCCGCCATCGGCCGGTCCGGTTACCCGCTATTTTGCCGAGCTGGGCGCCGAGGTCATTCACGTGCCCCAGGCCGAGATCGTGGACGATGCCATTGCTGCCGTGCTGGCCAACAGTGGCAAGCGGATCGTTCGCCTGGACCTGGCGACGAAGGCGGGCCTCGACCGTCTCGCCGACCTGGCAGCCGACGCCGACATCCTGCTCAGCACGCGCCTTGATGGCAGGTTGGCCGATCCGGTGAGCGATGCGTGGCTGGCATCCGTGCGCGCCCGCAATCCGCAGCTCGTCGCGGCACGCCTGTCTCCTTTCGGCAAAGGCAGTTCGCTGGAAAGCTGGCAGTTGACCGCGTCGGTGATGGACGCGCTGTCTGGCGTGCTGTCGCGATCGGGGGCACCGGGGCGCGCGCCCTTGCTGCCGCCGGGCGATATATCGCTGCAATGCAGCTATGTGCAGGCCGCGTGGGTCGTGCTGGTTTCCTATTTCAACCGGTTGCGCACCGGGCAGGGCGATGCTCTCGACCTTTCGCTGCTGGAAGGCGCGGTGCAGTGCATGGACCCAGGCTATGCCATCGGCGGCAGTGCGACGGCGGGCGTTCCAGCCAGCCGACTGCCGCGCGGCCGCCCCGAATCGCGGCACATGTATCCCCTGCTGCCGTGCAAGGATGGCTTCGTGCGCATCTGCGTGCTCGCCCCGCGCCAGTGGCAGAACATGTTCCGCTGGATGGGCGAGCCGGAAAAATACGCCAGCCCGGAATACTGCAAGCTTCAGGTCCGCTTCGCCTGCCCGACACTGATGCCCGACATTGCCGCCCTGTTCCGAGACAAGACCCGCGCGGAGCTTGAGGCGGAAGGCGAGACCCACGGCGTCCCGATCGCACCGGTATTGACGGTGACCGAGGCCATGGCTTCCCCGCAGTTGGCCGCGCGCGGCGCGCTCACGCAGATCACGTTGGCAGACGGCCGCACGGCAACCGCGCCCAATGGCCTGCTGGAGATGGACGGCAGGCGGACTGCGGCGGCAGGAGCCGCGCAAGAAGAACGCAGCGATGCCGGCTGGATCGGCGGCGTCCGCTTTGCACCCGCGCCCGCAGCCACGCCGCCGGCGCGCCCGCTCTCGGGCATCACCGTGCTGGATTTCGGGGTGATTGTCGCCGGTGCAGAGCAATCCCGGCTGCTGGCAGACCAGGGTGCACTGACGCTCAAGCTGGAAAACAAGGCATTTCCCGATGGCGCCCGGCAGTCTCTGGGCACGGAAGGGCCCATCTCGATCAACTTTGCCATGGGCCATCGCAACAAGAAAAGCGTGGGCATTAACTTGCGCGATCCGCGTGGCAAGGCGATGTTCCTCGATCTCGTCCGCCGGTCGGATATCGTCCTGTCCAATTTCAAGCCGGGCACGCTGGGTTCGCTCGGGATCGACTACGGCGCCCTCTCGCAGGCCAATCCAGCCATCGTCATGGGTGACAGTTCGGCCTATGGCCCCACGGGCCCGTGGTCTGGCCGGGCGGGATATGGACCGTTGGTGCGGGCCAGCTCGGGTCTTACCGCGCAATGGGTCTACCCCGATGCGCCATCGGAATTCAGCGACGGGATGACGATCTATCCCGATCACGTATCGGGCCGGCTGCTTGCCATCGGCGCGCTTGCCCTGCTGGTCCGGCGCATGCGCACCGGGTGGGGCGGCACGACCAGCCTGGCGCAGGCAGAAGTCATCAGCGCGCATCTGGGCGCGCACATTGCCGCCCACTCGCTTGGCGAGACGCGTCCGCTGCGTCCCGACGCGCCCTGGAACATATTCCCCTGCGCGGGCGACGACGAGTGGGTGGTCGTCACCGTTCGCAACGATGCAGACTGGCGCGCCTTGGCCAGCGTGATCGGGCGCGAAGACCTGCTGGCCCAAGCCAGTCTTGCCACCGCAGCGGGCCGACGCGCGGCGCAAGGAGAACTGGATGCAGCGGTTGCCGCCTGGACGGCCACCCGTACGCCGCGCGAAGCGATGGAATTGCTCCAGGCCGCCGGGGTCCCTGGCGCGAAAATGCTGCGCGTGTCCGAATTGCCCGAGTTCGGCTTCTATGCTGAGCGCGGGATTCTCAAGCGCGCCGGCCACCCGCACATCGCGCATGAATTCTTCATGGAAAATGCGATGGCCATCTCCGAGCGCCTGCCCGAGCCGGATTTTGCGCCGGCACCGCTTCTGGGAGAGCACACCCTGTGGGCTGCGTCAGAGCTGCTGGGCCTCGACGAGCAAACCATCGCAAGCCTCGTCGAAAGCGGTGTGCTCGAGGCGCCAGAATGCTGATACGGCTGCACGCTGATACGGCTGCACGCTCAAGCTTGATGCAGCATCGCGTTCCCTGCCTGCGATGGATCAGGTCATCACGCCTGTTTCGTCTTCGGCCACGATCCGCAGCTTTTCCCGCGACGGCGGGGTGATGGTGTGTTGCAGCAGCACGGCTTCGCCCGATTGGGAGCGCACGATGCGCGTCAGGTCCAGCAGCGGGCTGCCCACTTCAACCTCCAGCAGGCCGGCATCGTGCGCATCGGCCAGGATCGCGCCGATGACATTTTCCGAAAGCTGAAGGGCGATGCCCAGCTCGCGCAGCAGTTCGGCAAGCAGCTTGCGCTCAAGCATGGCAGGCGTGATCTGCCGGCCAATATGTTCGGGCAGGTAATGGTGCGTCAGGCGGATGGGAACGCCATTCACGCGCCGGATGCGCTGGATTTGCAGCACCAGCGCGCCTTCTTGCACTTCCAGTTGCGAAGCCACGAGTGGCGATGCCGCGACGAATTCCTTGCTCAGCAGGATAAAGTCATCGGCATTGCTGATCGTGCCGATCAGGCCCACCACGGTGGCCTGGATCTCTGGCGCGTCGGTCGAGCCGAATACCCGCGTACCGATGCCGGGGCGGCGATCGATCATGCCCTTGGCTTCCAGCGTCTGCATGGCGCGGCGCACCGTCGCACGCGAGACATTATAGGTTTCGGCCAGCACATCTTCGCTCGGCAGCAGGCTTCCCGCGCCATAGCGGCCCGATGCGATGCCGGAATGCAGGATGGAAAAGAGCTGATGATGCAGGGATGCCCCCGCCTTGCGGGTCAAGCCGACCAACGGGGACACTTTCTGTCGATAAGGAAGAGACGTGCGGCCATAGCGACCCCGCGTTTTAGCGAGTGCCCCCGCGAACGCCAGACTTTTCGGCGGATGCACGCCGGTTGGCGCAGGCGCGCACCCGCCACGCGTTCAGCGCAGTGCTTCGGCTTCTTCCACCAGGGGCCGGCTTTCCCGCGTGCCGCGCATGCGGCTTGCCGGGTCTGCGGGATCGCCATTGATGATCACGTAATCGTCGCCCACTTCGACCAGCGTGCCGACAAAGGGAAAATCGCCCAGACTGCCGCTGACGCGATAGCTGACCGTATCGCCGACCTTGAAAGTGGAAGGTTCGAAATTGAACTCGAACGGGCAGCTTCCGTCACCCATGCCCATCATGTTCCGTCTCCATGTTTGCCTGTCTTGCCGCGTAGAATAGACAGCACTACCTCAATTTGGAAGGCCATCAGGGGGCGTGGACAAATTCCAGCCACACGCCGGTCAGAATGGCGATCGGCGGTGCCGGCGCAGCGATATCCAGGGTTGGTCATCGCAGCATAGCCTGCTATTTGCGATATCTCAATACACAGGCATGCCTTGCGGCCATGCCGCCACAAGGGAGTTGCGACGTGCACTACCGGACGCTTGCACAGGGCCTGGAAGTATCGGGAATCGGAATCGGCTGCATGCCGATGAAGGCAGGCATGGCGTCTTACGGACCGGCCGACGATGCCGAATCGATTGCGACCATCCACGCCGCGATCGACCTGGGCGTCACGTTCTTCGACACTGCGGAAATCTATGGCCCGCTTGAGAACGAGGAACTGCTGGGCCGCGCCATCCGGGGCAAGCGCGAGGGTCTCGTCCTTGCCACCAAGTGGGGCTTCCGCTTCGAAGATGGCAATCGCAGCGCAGGCGTCGACGGTTCGCCCGCCAATGTGAAGCGCGCGATCGAAGGTTCGCTCCGGCGCCTCGGGACCGACCGCATCGACCTCTATTACCAGCACCGCATGGACCCGGCCGTCCCCATCGAGGAAACGATGGGTGCGCTTTCCGATCTGGTGCGCGAAGGCAAGGTGCTGCATGTCGGGCTTTCCGAAGCGAGCGCCGCCACGATCCGCCGCGCCCATGCCGTCCACCCCGTTGCGGCGATCCAGACGGAGTATTCGCTGTGGGAGCGCGGCGTCGAGGAAGAGATCCTGCCGCTGACCGCCGAACTGGGCATCGGCTTTGTGCCCTATTCGCCGCTCGGTCGGGGCTTCCTCGCTGGCAACGCCATCCCCCGCTCGGCCATGACGCCCAGCGACTGGCGGTTGCACGATCCGCGCTATGAACCCGGCAATTTCGAGGCGAACCAGGCGATCGTGGACGTGATCCGCACGGTGGCCGACGCCAAGGGCGTGTCGCTGGCGCAAGTGGCGCTGGCCTGGCTCCTGGCCAAGCGGCCCGACATCGTGCCTATTCCGGGCACCAAGCGCCGCGTGACGATGGCAGACAGCACGGCCGCAGTCGATGTCACCCTGTCCGCCGGGGAAATGGCGCGGCTCGATGCCATCGGCCGGCCGGCCGGACTGCGCTATCCCGAACAGATGCTGGCAGCAGTCAACGTCTGACGGCGCGCCACAACCGCCTGGGATGTCTGCCCTCTAACTGAACGCCGTCGAAAGCGGGGTCGAACGTTCCCGCTCCTGCGCGCGCCGGAACCCGTCGCGGGCCATCAGGCGGTCGAGGTAAGTGTCGAGCTCGGGACCCAGCCGGTCGCCAAGACCAATCAGCCGCGCCATGAACAGGGGGTATGCTACAGCGATGTCGGCAATGGTGAAACGCTCGGCGCAGACATAGGGCCGGTCCGCCACACGCTCCCGCAGCTTGACCAGACGCTCGACGAACCAATCGACATAGAGGTCCCCGGCCTCGCCCAGCCCGCGGTCGGTTTCCCACAGCCGGTAGCGGACGTAGACGGTCTGCGGAAAAGTCAGCGTGGCATCGGCATGGTGTAGAAAATCGATGAACCTGGGATAGTCCACCTCGTCTGGCGATACTGCGAGCGGCGTCGGGCCGTACCTGGTGGCAAGGTAGTGGGCAATTCCAACGGATTCAGTCATCACGATCCCGTTGTCGACAAGAGCGGGCACCGTCCCAAGCGGATTGAGCCCCAGGAATTTCGGGGCCTTGTCGCGTGGCATGGCGGGCAGCATCACGAGATCGCAATCGAGCCCCATTTCCTCGATCGTCCACAATGCCCGCAAGCCGCGCGCGCCCTCCACTTGGTACAGCGTGCGTTTCGGGGGCAGCGGAACAGGCTCGACCGGTACGTTTTCCGTCATCTCGAATCCCATTTCGTTATCTGTATTGCATCGATCCGGGCTTAGCCCCATCGCGCCCCGGCGGCAATCGCTGCCACACAGGCCGCCACACTCCCGTCAGGCAAAGGCAAGCACGCTGGTCAGAATATTGCGGACCAGTTCCGTCTGCCCCCTGGCGCCGGTCTTGGCATAGATCTTCTTGGAATAGTGGCGGGCCGTTTCAAGAGTCAGGCCCAGTTCCTGCGCCGCCTCGGCGATGGAAAGGCCTTGCGCGATCGCCCAGGCCAGCCGCGCCTCGCTCGGCAGCAGGCCGAACAGGTCCACCAACTGTTCGCAGCGGTCCGCTTGCGAGCGGCGATCGCCGCTGAGATAGGCAATCGCCACCGGCGTTGCAGAAGACGTAACGCTGTGCTGCATTGCCGGGGTGACCAGCATATCCGTCCAGGGGTCGCGGCTGAGGTTGAATGCCCGCGGCCGTGTTTCCGATTTGTCGGCAAAGCGGCGAACGAGTGCGGTCAGATCCCGGTCGACCGAAGGCTCGACAGGCGTCAGCCGGTCGTAGCGCCCCCGCCGCAAGACCGAGGAGCGCTGCAGCATCTGCTCCAGATGGGGCGCGCAATCGGTGATCCGGCAGCGCGCGTCGAGCGTCAGCCAACCGAAATTCATCCTGCTGAACGCTTCTGTCGTCACGCGCGAGCGGAACCGTTCGCGCTCCAGCGCAACGTAAGTACGCAGCGCAATCCGCAGGTGCGGGACCAGCGCGGTCAACAGTCCGCCCACCGCCGCGCCGATCTTGCGCCCGCCGCTGCAACTGAGCCAGGCATCCACGCCGCTCGGCTCGGTCACGCGGACCGAGCGCAAGGCCGTGATGCCGAGCGGCTCCAGCGTATCGCGGCGATAGGCCGCCAGTTGCGGCTCGTTCGGATCGATCAATTCATCGAAGCTGTAAACGCGGTCGACCCGCATGTGGCGATAGCTGGCGAATTTCGGATCATAGGTCTCAATGAAACCGCGATGCAGGTCTGGCAGGGGTGGGCCGGCCTGCAACTCGATCGCGGATTCCTCGTCGATCGGGCGAAACACCAGTGTCACGTAGGTCGCCCCGCTCTGCACGCGCAGACGCTCAAGAAAGCTGCCCCAGAGCGGCTGTTCGAACATGCCCCCGTGCAGGGCCTCCAGCAGACTCGCGTTGACCGGTGCCATGATGACATTTTTCTACATCCTCCCAAATGGGAGGTCAAGCACCGGCCGCGTGATGTATGAGAGACGCCAATAGGAAAGGGAGAGGCAAGTGGTCGATTCGACAACCCTGACTCATCTGCAGAGGCTTGAGGCAGAGAGCATTCACATCCTGCGCGAGGTCGTCGCAGAGGCCGAAAAGCCCGTCATGCTCTATAGCGTGGGCAAGGACTCGGCCGTCATGCTGCATCTGGCGCGCAAGGCGTTCTACCCCTCGCCCCCGCCGTTCCCCCTGCTCCACGTCGACACCACGTGGAAGTTCCAGGACATGTACAAGCTGCGCGATCGCATGGCGCAGGAAAGCGGCATGGAACTGCTGGTTTACCACAACCCCGAAGCCGAGGCGCGCGGCATCAACCCGTTCGACCATGGCGCGCTGCACACCGACATGTGGAAGACCGAAGGGCTCAAGCAGGCGCTCAACCTCTATGGTTTCGACGCGGCCTTTGGCGGCGCACGGCGTGACGAGGAAAAGAGCCGCGCCAAGGAGCGCATCTTCTCGTTCCGCACCGCGAGCCACGGCTGGGACCCCAAGAACCAGCGCCCGGAATTGTGGAATCTCTACAATGCCAAGAAGAACAAGGGCGAAAGCATCCGCGTTTTCCCGATTTCGAATTGGACCGAGCTGGACATCTGGCAGTACATCCATCTCAACGACGTGCCGATCGTGCCGCTCTACTTTGCCGATGAACGCCCGACCTACGAGTGGGAAGGCCAGCTGTTCATGGCAGACGACATCGAGCGCCTCGAAAAGGTGCTGGGCAAGCGCCCCGAAATCACCATGCGCTCCATCCGTTTCCGCACGCTGGGCTGCTTTCCGCTGACCGGCGCTGTGGAAAGCACGGCCAAGACGCTGCCCGAAGTGATCCAGGAAACGCTGCTGACCACCACCAGCGAGCGCCAGGGCCGCGTGATCGACAAGGATGCCGGCGGCGCCGGCATGGAGAAAAAGAAGCAGGAGGGGTATTTCTGATGTCGGACCAGGATGTCGTCTACAAGACAGAAGCCCTCATTGCCGAGGACATCGACGCCTATCTCGAAACCCACCAGCACAAGACGATGCTGCGCTTCATCACCTGCGGGTCGGTGGATGATGGCAAGTCGACGCTGATCGGGCGGCTGCTCTATGACAGCAAGATGATCTTCGAGGATCAACTCGAAGCGCTGCAGTCCGATTCCAAGAAGGTCGGCACCCAGGGCCAGGAAATCGACTTCGCGCTGCTGGTCGACGGTCTGGCCGCCGAACGCGAACAGGGCATCACGATCGACGTGGCCTATCGCTTCTTCAACACCGAGAAGCGCAAGTTCATCGTTGCCGATACGCCGGGCCACGAGCAGTACACCCGCAACATGGTGACGGGCGCCTCGACGGCCGACCTGGCGGTGATCCTGATCGACGCGCGCAAGGGCGTGCTGGTGCAGACGCGCCGCCACAGCTACCTGGCGCACCTGATCGGCATCAAGAACATCGTCCTGGCGATCAACAAGATGGACCTGGTTGACTATGACCAGGTCGTCTACGATGCGATCCTCAAGGATTACACCGAATTTGCCCGCTCGATCGGCATCGAGACGTTCACCCCGATCCCGATTTCCGGCTTCAAGGGCGACAACATCACCGGGCCGAGCGAGAACACGCCGTGGTACAAGGGCCCGGCCCTGATCGAGCATCTCGAAAACGTCGAGGTGGACCAGGTTTCCGACCAGGCCAAGCCGTTCCGCATGGCGGTGCAGTGGGTCAACCGGCCTAACCTCGATTTCCGGGGCTTTTCCGGCCAGATCGCCACCGGCACGGTGCGCGTGGGCGATGCCGTGCGCGTGCTGCCTTCGGGCAAGACCAGCACGATCACCCGGATCGTCACGCTGGATGGCGATCTTGACCAGGCCGTTGCCGGCCAGTCGGTCACGCTCTGTTTTGCCGATGAAGTCGATTGCTCACGCGGGGATGTGATTGCCGCGGCCGACAGCCCGCCGCAAGTGGCCGACCAATTCGAATCGACCATCGTCTGGATGGCCGACGAGGAAATGCTGCCGGGCCGTTCGTACTGGCTCAAGCTGGGCACGCAGATGGTGAGCGCCACGGTGCAGCAGCCCAAGTACCAGGTCAACGTCAACACGATGGAGCATCTGGCGGCCAAGACGCTGGAACTCAATGCCATCGGCGTTGCCAACCTGTCGACCGACAAGCCGATCGTGTTCGAAGCCTATGCGCAGAACCGCACGCTGGGCGGCTTTATCCTGATCGACAAGATCACGAATGCCACCGTGGCGGCGGGGATGCTGCACTTCAGCCTGCGCCGCGCGCAGAACGTCCATTGGCAGGCGACCGACGTGAGCCGCGAAAGCCATGCCGCGCTCAAGAACCAGAAGCCGGCCGTGCTGTGGTTCACCGGCCTTTCGGGCGCGGGCAAGTCGACCATCGCCAACCTGGTCGAAAAGCGGCTGGCGCGCATGAACCGCCACACGTTCCTGCTCGATGGCGACAATGTCCGCCACGGGCTGAACAAGGACCTTGGCTTTACCGATGCCGACCGCGTGGAGAATATCCGCCGCGTGGGCGAAGTGGCCAAGCTGATGACGGACGCCGGCCTCATCGTCATCACGGCCTTCATCTCTCCGTTCCGTTCCGAACGCGAGATGGTGCGGCAGATGATGCAGCCGGGCGAGTTCATCGAGGTGCACATCGACACCCCGCTGGCCGATGCCGAAGCGCGCGACGTGAAGGGCCTCTACAAGAAGGCGCGGTCGGGCGAACTCAAGAACTTCACGGGGATCGACAGTCCCTATGAAGCGCCCGAGGACCCCGAGATCCGCATCGACACGACATCGCTGACCGCCGATGAAGCGGCCGACGAAATCGTCAAGAGGCTGATCCCATGAGTGGCGCTGTAGACCCCAAGGCGATGAGCGACGGCGATCTTGCCGCGCACCTCGCCGCCGTGGCCGGGCGTATCCTGGTGGAAGTGCGCGCGGCGGGGCTGTTCAGCCCCAAGGCACTGGGCAAGGCGGGCGACCAGACCGCCAACCAGTTCCTGTGCCACGCGCTGCGCGAAGTGCGGCCGCACGATGGGCTCCTGTCAGAAGAGGAAAAGGACAATGCCGAGCGCCTGGCGATGAGCCGGGTGTGGATTGTCGATCCGGTGGACGGCACGCGCGAATATGGCGAAGAGCGTGCCGACTGGGCCGTGCATGTCGGCCTGGCCATCGACGGCCAGCCCAGCCTGGGCGCGGTTGCGCTGCCCGGGCTCGATGGCGGGACGGTCCTGCGATCCGACCAGCCGGTGGCCGTGCCGCCGGCCCCGGAAAAGCTGCGCATGGTCGTCAGCCGCACCCGCCCGGCGCGCGAAGCGGTCGAAGTTGCCGAAAAGCTTGGCGCCGAACTGGTCCCGATGGGATCGGCCGGCGCCAAGGCCATGGCCGTGATCCTGGGGCAGGCAGACATCTACCTGCATTCGGGCGGCCAGTATGAATGGGACAGCATGGCGCCTGTCGCCGTGGCGGCGGCGCATGGCCTGCACTGTTCGCGCATCGATGGCAGCCCGCTGGTCTACAACCAGGCAGATGTCTACCTGCCCGACCTGCTGATCTGCCGCAAGGAACATGCCCAGCAGGTGCTGGACCTCATTTCAGAAGTCAGCCCAGTGGGCTAACCCTGCAATCGCGGCACGCGCATTCCCGGTGCCCGTTCCACGGGCAAGCAGCCTGGGCTGCGGGATGGCGTGCCGCGATCAAGCCTGCGTCCCGGCGGCCTGCGCCTTGCCGCGCGCGCGATCCCGCCGAAACATGGCCAAGGCGATCAGCATGATCGGCAACGCGGTAAGGCCAACGTAGCCAAAAGCCGCGCGATAGGCACTGTCGGACGGGAAATGCACGCCGCCCGCGCCGATCACCACCCGGCTGGCCAGGATGACGGCGACCAACTGCGCGCCGACCCCCTGAAAGATCGCGCGCACGACGGCCATGATCCCCATCGCCTCGCTCGTGCGGTGCGCTGGCGTGCCGAGGGCGAGCAGTACCGGCACGCTGGTATAGACGGCCGTCAATCCGATCATGACGATCAGCACCATCAGGAAAATGCTGGTCACGGTGGCGTGAAAGGCAATGCCGCTCCATGCCGCGACAACAGTCATCGAGGCTCCCGCCAGCACGCAGGGCCAGGGACCCCAGCGCCCGGCCAGCCAGCCAATGGCGATCGACAGCAATGATCCAACGGCAATGGCGGGCAGCTTGAGCATTCCGGCAGCGGTTGCCGACAAGGCCAGGCCAGCGCCGGTCCAGGCCGGCTGTTGCAAGAGCAGTGAGGCCGTTTCAGTGATCTGAAAAGCCCCGACCGCAAGCAGTGCCGTCATCATCAGGGCCATCAGGCAATAGCCGTTGGCCAGCAGGCGCACGTCGATCAGCGGCGCGGCGTGGCGCCGCTCGTGAACATACCAGATCGCGATCAGCGCGGCGCCGGCAATCAGCATCGGCCCGGCCATTTGCGCCATCCAGCCGCCTTGCCGGCTCCCGCTGGCCGCAAGCAGCACCAGCGCCACGGCAGGGGCGAACAAAAGGCCGCCCAGCCAATCGATACGACGCCCGCGCACGGGCGGGCGTTGCGTGGCGGGCAGCATCGCGGCGATGCCGGCCAGCCCCGCCAAGGCCGCCAGCGCCATGGCCCAGAAGATGCTCGACGGGCCATAATGGTCGGTCAGGAAGCCTGCCACCGGAAAGCCGATTGCCGAAGAGGCAGACGCGCTGGCCATGATGACGCCAAAGCCCATCGATACCCGACGGGACGGCAGCACTTCGCGCGAGATGCCCAGCGCCAGCGGCAGGATCGCGCCCGAAACCCCTTGCAGGCAGCGACCAGCGATGACCCAGCCCAGCCTCGCGGTCGATGCGCTGATCACGCTGCCGATCAGCACGATGGCCAGGATCGTCAACATCACCCGCTTGCGCCCATAGAGGTCACCCAGGCTGCCACACAGCGCTGCGGTTGCCGCCGAGACGAGCAGGAAGGAGGACATGATCCATCCCACTGCAAGCGGACTGCCATAGAGACGCAGCCAGGCCGAGAGCGCCGGCAACGGCATCGACAGGCACAAGGAGGCGCAGATTTCGGCAAGGATCAGGCCGGCGATCATTGTCCACGGCACGGGCCGGCATTCGCTGGCGGGCATGGCGGGCTGGTCTGCGGGCGCTGCAGGTTCCGACATTCGCTCTCCTTCGAGACGGCAGTCAGCCGCCATCCCGTTTGTTGTTTTTACAGTTAACTCAATGTGCTGAACTGGCCCTCAAAGCAAGCGGATTGCAGCGGGGGCATCCATCGCCGGAAATCTCGGTCGCAGACCGTATCGTTGCAAGCTGTGGCCATTTGCCCTCTGGCGCAATCGGCCGGGCGGTGGAACAATCGCGGGCATGACCGACCTCGTCCTTCCGCTCGTCGACATTTCCCGCCTGCAAAGCCCGCGCCGGGAAGATCGCATGGCCGTTGCGCAGGATCTCGATCGCGCCTGCCGCGATGCCGGCTTCCTCTATGTCACCGGCGCGCAGATCGACGGCGCCTTGCGCGAGACGCTGGTGGCCCGCGCCAAACGCTATTTCGCCCAGGATCTCGATACCAAGATGGCGAGCTACATCGGCTTTTCCGAAAACCACAGCGGCTATGTGCCGGTGGGCGAAGAGCAGTTCGGCACCGGCACGGTCGATCTCAAGGAAGCCTTCGATGTCAGCCTGGACTATCGCGCGCAGCATGGACGGCGCCCCTTGCTTGGCCCCAACCTGTGGCCCGGCATGCCCGGCTTCCAGCAGGATGTGCAGGCCTGGTACGATCATGCCGCCGGCATCGGCCGGCAGTTGTTCGGCGCCTTTGCCCTGGCGCTGGGGCTGGAGGAAACCCACTTCGACGCGCATCTGCGCCATCCGCCCAGCCAGTTGCGCCTGATCCACTATCCGCATGACCCTTCCGCACAGGATCGTCCCGGTATCGGCGCCCATACCGACTACGAATGTTTCACCTTGCTGCATGTCACCGGGCCGGGCCTGCAAGTGGTCAATCGCCAAGGCGCGTGGATCGATGTGCCGCCCCTCGATGAAGCGCTGATCATGAACATCGGCGACATGATGGAGATCATGTCCAACGGACGCTATCTCGCCACCACGCACCGCGTGAAAAAGGTGGCGCACGAACGCTATTCGTTCCCGTTGTTCTGTTCGTGCGACTATGACCACGTGGCCGCGCCGCTCGTCGAAACGCACGCGCCGCGCTATCGGCCGGTGCACAGCGGATCGCACCAGTTCAATCAGACCGCGCAGACCTTCGCCTATCTCAAGCAGCGCGTCGCGCGGGGCGAACTCGTGCTGGAAGACCCTGTTCCGCTCGATTCCTTCGGCCGGCGCGAGACGACATCGCCGGCATGACGCTCGACCAACTGCTGCAAGCCTTGCCGCCCCGCCCGCTTGGGACACCGAGTTTCCCGCGCAACCTGCTGGGCGCCTTTCGCCGCAAGAGCATCACGTTCTGCAATGGCCTGACCGACGAGACGACGCCGGTGTTCTGGTTCCAGTCGCGCAGCTTCACGCTGGATTTGCGCCTGCCCGGCCTCGACCAGACGGCGCTGACCGAGCGCCAGGGCTGGGTGGGCGATACAGTGTGGGACGCTGCCGCGCAGGAGATGACCTGGTCCGTCGCGCGCGGCTATCAATTGCACGACCAGTGGCCCGAGCCGGCGCGGTTCGCGTTCATCGGCAACAGCGTGCTCGAATTTGCGCCTTCGGGTGCCTATGTCGAGGATTGGCGGCAACAAGCCGTCCGGGGGCCGCTGCTTGGCCTGCGGCTGATGGCGATGGAAGACGCCACGGGCACGCGCCATGCGATGGAAGGCGGGCTGATCGTGGCGGGCGAACATGTGGCTTTCGCCCATTCGCGCCTGCCTGCGGTCGACGCCGCCCTCGCCCAGGCGCCACGCCTGGACGAAGCGCTCGCCGCCGGGATCGCCAGCGCGGCAGAGATCGAAAGCGGCGAAGTGTCCGTGGCGCTGGATGGCGAGGCGATCACCCACACGACCCAGCCCGCACGCTTGGGCGAGCCGATCGCGCCGGGCCCGTTCACGCTGATGGGCGATGGCACCGTGCGCCAGGACCATGTGATCGCCGGCGCGCGCTGCGTGCTGTTCCATGCCATAGACGTGTACGAACCCGATCATGCGTTCGTCACCCAGACGCCGGCGACCGCTGCGGCCATGGATTGGCTGGACGCCGAACGCAGCCATCTCTTGCGCAACGCCTGCCGTTCGATTTAGGTATAGCAATTGCTCCGCATTGCTGCCAGGACGGCCATCGGCGTGGATGCTCGCCGCTTTGTAGCATATAGTGCCAAATGATAAGCGGCGCCTGCCGCATGGAGAGTGTTGGATGACGTCCCTGGAACGGCCCGTCTGGAATTTTGACCACCACACCTCGGTTTATTCGCAGAACTGGGAAGCGATGGTGCGCGAATTACACGCCATGGATTTCCCGCTTGCCTGGTCCGAGGCCAATGGCGGCTATTGGGTTCTTGGCGATTGGGCCCAGGCTCGCAAGGTTGTTGAAGACTGGGAAAATTTTTCTGCCGACAACGACGTCAACAACGAGCGGCGCGGCGGCAAGGGCTCGCGCATCCCGCAGGCATCCTATCCGCTGATGCTCAGCGAATCCGATCCGCCCCATCACACCGCCCGGCGCCGGGTTGAACTGCCGTTCTTCACGCCCAAGGCCTTGCGTGAATATGGGCCGATGATCGACCGTTTCATGGATGAAGCGCTGTCAGGCATTCGCGACAAGGACGAGGCGGACATGCTGCTCGACGTGATCCTGCCGATCACCGCGCGCGCAACGTTCCACTTGGTCGGCTATCGCGAGAACTGGAGCGATGTCGCCTATTCGGTGCATCTGGTCTCCCATGCCAAGGAAACCGATCCGGATTATCCAATCGACATGATCCAGCGCATCCAGGCCCAATTCCGCACGATGATTGCCGAGCGCCGGGCCGAACCCACGGACGATATCGCGTCTGCGCTGGCCAATGGCGAAGTGATGGGCAGTCCGCTGTCGATCGCGGAAGCCGAAAGCATGATGACAGCGCTCGTCTTCGGCGGATTCGACACGACGACCGCATCGGTCATCAATGCCCTGATCTGGCTGCAGGACAGGCACGACGTGCGCCAACAATTGCTGGCCGATCCCAAGTTACTCGACAACGCGATCGAGGAATGGCTGCGCATCTGGCCGCCCGCGCAGGGGATTGGCCGCACGGTCATGCAGGATATTGAAATCGGAGGCCGACAACTGCGCGCAGGCGAGCGCGTCTTTGTCTGGTTCAGCGCCGCCAATCGCGATCCAGCCAAATTCCCCGACCCCGAGATGGTGCATCTCGACCGCAGCAATGCATCAGACCATCTTGCCTTCAGCGGCGGCGGGCATCGTTGCCTGGGTGCCCCGCTCGCCAAGATCGAGCTGCGCACGATGATCCGCGCCGTGCTGACGAGGATGCCGGACTATCGGATCGATCTGGATAAAGTCACGCGCTTCCCCACCTATGCAGCGGTGGCTGGATACCTGGAAGTGCCAATGCGGCCAGGCCCGATCCATTGAGAGCCAAGGCGGCGTGGAAAAATTCCACAACGCCACGCCGCCTAGGCTTGCCTAACCCCTATCCGGTGCAAGCAGTCGGCAAGTTGGCCAGGCGTCGAATAGAACGGCGAGTGGTCGGTGTCCAAGGTGAAGACTGGCTCGCAAGGAAAGGTTTCCTGCATGAGCCGTTGCAACTCCAACGGTATCGCCTTGTCCTGCACGCACTCTATGTAGGCACGCCTGACTGAGCCGAAATTGTTTTCGGTGAGGCCAAGCGGCGTGACAAAGACCGCCATAGGCTCTGGAGTTACCTGGCTTTTTGCGCGTTCGACCCATGCCTTCTGGGTGGCGTTGTAGAATATTGGGCCGATGGCATCGGGATGAACCATGGCCGTGCCGCCATCCTGCGAAACGACAAGGTCGGGCGCCTGTTCGCGCGCCACTTTGGCCGAGGTGGCAAGGAGTGTTTCGCCCGCCTCGGTCAAAAAGGCAGCCACGTAAACGAGGGTGGCGATCCGTTCCGGCACGCGTTCAGCCGTCTCGCTGATGACGATGCCACCGCGGCTATGCCCCACCAGTATCACCGGCTCTTCTTGCTTGCGGATGATGGCGGCGATCTGGTCGGCCCATGTGGCGAGCGACGCCGACGAAACAGCCGCCCGGTCAGGTCCCATGCCGACAAGGTCGGGCGCTATGACACGGTGGCCCAGTGCTTCGAGCAACGGAATGACCCGCTCCCAGCACCAGCTTGCGTGCCAAGCGCCTGACACAAGTACGTAGGTTGCCATCCCCAGTCCTCAGATCGTCTTCCCGATCACGATCATGAATCGACGATCAGGCACCACGGTGGCCTGGAAAAAGTGAGGCCGAACGAAACCGGACATTCCAGTTTTGCCGACGCCACCTGGCGTCAGACGACTTTCATCGGCAGCCGGCTGATCGCATTGATCGATACGGTGACGGCGTGCTTCCAGTCGCCATTGAGGCCAAGCTGCAGGTTCACCTTGCGGAATTCCTCCAGCAGGATTTCCATTTCCAGCTTGGCCAAGTGCGAACCGATGCAATAATGCGGGCCGCCCGCGCCGAATGCGGAATGGCCGGCGCGACGTCGCGAGATGTCGAACTTGTGCGGGTTTTCGTAGACCTCGGGGTCGCGGTTGCCGGCAGTGTACCACATCATGACGAAATCGCCCTCGCGGATCGTCTTGCCGTGCAGTTCCACGTCCTGGCGCGCCGTGCGCCCCATGTGCATCACCGGCGATGCCATGCGCAGCAGTTCTTCGACCACGATCTTGAGCGGGCCGGTCTCCACCTGATGGCGGGCATCCTCGTCGGTGGCCATCAGCAGCAGCGATTGCGCGATCAGGGTATGCGTCGTTTCGAAGCCGGCAATCAGGATCATGAGGCCGGATTCGATATATTCGTCCAGCGCGATCGCGTCCCCCTGGTACTGCGCGGAGAGCAGTTCGGTGGCCATGTCGGCAGCGGGAGCGGCCAGCTTGATCTCGCGCAGCTTGTGAAGATAGTCGAGCACGCCCTGGTGCGCCGCGGCGCCCCTTTCGAAACCGATATCGGGGTCCATGCGGCCGAACATGTCGTTTGCCCAGGACACGATCAGATGGCGATCTTCCTCGGGCACGCCCAGAATGCTGGCCACGACCTGGGCGGGCAGTTCCGCCGCGATCTGCGGGATCGCATCGAACGTCTGCTTCTCCTGGACTTCCTGCACGATCCTGACGCAGATTTCGCGGATCCAGTGCTCGAACCGCGCGACGACACGCGGCGAGAAGGCGCTGGCCAGGAAGCCGCGCAGCCGCGTGTGATGCGCCCCGTCGTGCCACATCAGGTTGTTGACCAGCTGGCCGCGGAAATGCTCGTTGTCTTGTCCGGCCGCGCGGATGGCGGAAGCGACCGCAGCCGGATAGAGAAAGCCCTGGCTCGAGGTAAACCGTTCGGTGTCCATGCTGACGGCGCGAATGTCGGCCGCACGGGTCAGTGCCCAGAAGCGGTCGCCATAGGGTGCCCGCAATTCATGGCAGGGATCGTAGCGTCGCAGATGATCGAAATAGTCATGCGGCGGCCCGCCTACGAAGCTTGCCGGGTCGAGAAGATCGAGCTCTGCGATCGTATCCATTCATTCCCTCCTAGGCAGGCGATCTGCCGCTCATGCGAAACGCCTGAAACTTGTCATTGAATTGGGGGCGCCAAGGCAATCGCGCGACCATCGCTGCATCGCGCATTTGCGCGCCACAGACCTGTGCATTGGCCGAATGACTGGCTATCGAGGATGCCGCTCCCAACTTGTTTTGCATAAATGGGGTTATATTTGAGTAACCCCAATGTCAAGGCTCCTTCCCCAGGGGTTGGCGTTGTGGAATTTGTCCACGCCGCCTAGACTCATGCACTTTGCGGAAGGGAGCGAGAGGGTGGGCGTGGCGCCGATGGAAAAGCTTGGGAAACCGGACCAAGGCGGCCCGCAGTTGTTGGCAACGTCGAAGATCGCAGAAACGGTTGCCCGAAATCTTGAGGAACGGATCATCGCCCAGGGTTGGCCGGTGGGCCATCCGATCGGCCGCGAAGCCGATCTTGCCGCATCCGCCGGAGTTGGGCGATGGGCGATGCGGGAGGCACTGTCCCTGCTGGAGGAAGGTGGCCTGATCGAATCCCGGCGCGGAAACGGCGGTGGCATGTTCGTGGCCGCGCTGCCCGCCACGATGGTGATCACCCGGCTGAGCAACTATATCGATTTCATGGGGGCGCCTGCCGCCGAACTGTCGATCCTGCTCGAAGCGTCGGACAAGGTCATGATCGACCGCGCGGCATCGCGCATGACAGGCGCTGGCCGGCAGGAATTGGCCGAAATTCTTGGCCGCGTGGAAACGCCGGTCACGCCCGAAACGATTCGCTCGATCGCCCCCGTCCACCCGGTCTTG
>Ga0207681_10000269_pt1 | contig 39376 bp, 30 predicted proteins | sample KBSS53metaG_FD_184324 | JGI IMG/M metagenome (GOLD analysis project Ga0207681, IMG submission 184324) | Switchgrass rhizosphere microbial communities from Kellogg Biological Station, Michigan, USA - KBS S5-3 metaG (SPAdes) (version 2) | ecosystem: Host-associated > Plants > Roots > Rhizosphere... | reverse complement strand
CGCGCACTCGGCCGACTGCGCCGCCACGCCGCTCGCCCAATCGACATCGCGCCCGTCCCGCATCGGCACCCCGGCGCCGGTATGCGCGAGCACGATCACCGTCTCCACCCCCGTCGCATGCGCCAGCGCGGCATCGACGTTGGCTTTGAGCGGCACTTTCTTGCCCCCGCGCAAGCCCTCGTCGGCAGTGAGGACGATGCGACTGTCGCAATCCTGGATGCGCCCCGCCAGTGCCTCGGGCGAGAAGCCGGCGAACACGATCGAATGGATCGCCCCGATCCGTGCGCAGGCGAGCATCGCCACCGCCGCCTCGGGCACCATCGGCAGGTAGATCGTCACCCGGTCGCCCTTGGCCACGCCCTTGCTCTTGAGCAGGTTGGCGAAGCGGCAGACGTCCTCGTGCAACTGGCGGTACGTGATCCGCCGTTCCGGGTTGGCCGGATCGTCGGGCTCCCACAGGATCGCGATCGTGTCGCCCTTGTCGGCCAGATGCCGGTCGAGGCAGTTGGCCGAGAGATTGAGCGTGCCGTCGCCGAACCAGCGGATGCCGAAGTCGGCCTCGTGGAAGCTGGTCTCCTTCACCGTGGTGAACGGCTTGATCCAGTCGATCCGCGCCGCTTCCTCGCGCCAGAAGCCCTCGGCATCCTCGACCGAACGGCGGTACATGTCCTGATAGCGGTCCTCGTCGATCCGCGCGTTCTTCGCCCACTGCGGGGGAACGGGGTAGACGGCCTGGGACATCTTCACTCTCCTGCGCTTCTTGCCGGCGTGCGAACTCTCACGCGCGAGACCGTGTTGTCCAGCGCTTTGCGTGCATGCGCAAGCGCGAGGAGCGGCACGCGCGATCATGGAGGCCGCTGCCGAAGGAGAACTTGCGCGTCGTCAAAAAGCACTTTCTCGACAATACTCCATTGGATGAATAGACATTCCCCTGTCCGGGCGGCTCGCCGTTCGGGCCGCGGCTTTTGAAGGATGTCAGCTTGCTCCGCGTCACCAACGGCTAAAGCGCACGAAGCCCACGCGACAACGCCGGGTTCGTGATCCGAGAAACACGGAGAATGAATATGGCGCACCCCCTGCTGAAGAAGACCCGCCGCAACCGCCCCGCCCAGACGCGCCGTTCCGACGCACCCTTGCCGCACCCATCGTGGCGAGTGGCCGGCGCCAGCCCGGACGGCTCCGCGCAGACGCTCACCGCCGGCGACTTCTGGGACCGGTTGGGTCTCTAGAGCCGCTTCCAGCCCAGGGTAACTTGGGCTAGTCTCGACTTTCGCGAACTTATGCCCACACGCAAAGCCTTGATCATCCGCCACGTACCCTACGAAGGGGTCGCCGCGTACCGCGAACCGATCGAGGCCGCGGGATACGAGATCGACCGGGTCGACGTGGCCGATCCGGTCTTCCCGACGCTCGACTTGCGCGAGCCCGACCTGCTGATCATGATGGGCGGCCCGATGGGCGTCTACGAGCAGGAGGCGCATCCCTGGATCCGGTGCCAGCTGCGCCGCCTGGCGCAGCGGCTGGATGCCGACCGGCCGACGCTTGGCGTCTGCTTCGGCGCGCAGCTCGTCGCTGCCGCGCTCGGGGCCGAGGTCTATGCCGGGCCTGCCCAGGAGATCGGCTTCCACCCCGTGGCGCTGCACCGGGCCGCAAGCGAAAGCCCCTTGCGGCACATCGCCGACGTTCCGGTGCTGCACTGGCACGGCGACACCTTCACGCTTCCCGAGAACGTCGAACCGCTCGCGTCGAGCGAGCTCTACGAATACCAGGCGTTCCGCCGGGGCGCCAACTTGCTGGCGTTGCAGTTCCACGCCGAGATGGGTCTCGACGAGCGCTTCGAGGCCTGGATCGAGCAAGGTTCCGAGGCCATCGCCGCCGCCGGTACCGATCCCGACAGCCTGCGCGCCGCGCACGAGCGGCACGGCCCGGCCGCGGTGCGGGCGGGACAGGCGATGATCGCCGAATGGCTGGAGGGCCTCTGACGTCACCCCGGACTTGATCCGGGTCCGGGCTCGTATGCGAAGCGGAGACGGTGGGGTGCAGGCGCTGCAAGGTCGCGACATGGCGGAACCGGTCCCGGATCAAGTCCGGGACGACGATTGCGCTTGACAAAACGTGCCAATTCGGTTATACGCTCCAGCACACGGCGGGTGTGGAGGGGCTGAGACGTCCGCCCTACCAACCCCGCACCATGCGGCCGGCGGCTCCGACGGGACCTCCACACCGTAGCGATGAGTCTTTAAGCACCCCGGCGGCAAGCTGCGAGCCCGTCCCGCCGGCTGCTCATCGTGACAGGGCCGAGTTGAACCACGCTTATGCTTTCCTGGGTCCAACCGTTCGCAACCCGTGGAAGGCCAGCCAAGCCTGTCGTGCCCAGGCAAACACCGGCCGCAAACGCCGTGTTCCTCATTCTTGGCGTAATCCCGCATTCGCCAGCGGGCGAAAAGGCGCGTCCGCTCCATAACCCACCGTCACCCTGAACTTGTTTCAGGGTCCATCGTGCCTCAAGCCCGGCCGCTCGATCGGCGAACCGCGCCGGCGGCTGGCGTCTCGAGCCCCCGATCGAAGACGACAAATGGACCCTGAAACAAGTCCAGGGTGACGCGGCAAGGTTCACCCCACACCAATTTCGCCGTGAGGCACCCGAGGCGTGGCGTCCGCCGCTTAAGCGGCCAGCGGCACGGTCGCGGGATCGTAGCTCATCAGTTGCTGCTGGTTCAGCGGACGCGCGGAGGCTCCGGCGCCGCTCTGGTCGGCGAGGCCTTGGGCGCGCGAGGCGAGGAGGACGCCATTGGCGCGCTCGAGGCGCGTGGCCTCGAACACCTTGAGCGCTTCCGCGGCGGGCAGGCCCGAGGTCAGCGCACGGGCCACGACCACCGCGTCCTCGATGCCCATAGCCGCGCCCAGGCCCAGGAACGGCAGCATCGGGTGCGCGCCGTCACCCATCAGCGCGATACGCCCGACCACCCACTGCGGCAGCGGATCGCGATCGAACAGCGCCCACTTGCGCGTGCCATCGAGCGGGGCGCGCGACAGCAGCTCGGTCAGCTCCCGATTGGCCCCGGCGAACTTCTCCAGCAGCTCCTCGCGCGGCGCCGGCGTCGACCAGCCCTCTCCGGTCCACGATTCGGTGGGCACGAAGCCGACACCGTTCACCAGCGTGCCGTGGCGGATGATGTAGCGCAGGACCGTCTTGCCCACGCCCGTGTACTTGACCGAGGCGCCGTGGCCCAGGAACCCCTCGACCTCGGCGACAGGCACCAGGAAGCGATAGGCCACCTGCCCGGTGAAGCGCGGGTTCTCCTCACCGAACAACACCCCCCGCACGCGCGAGTTGATGCCGTCCGCGCCGAGCACCACGTCGCCGGTCTCGATGGTGCCATCGTGGAAGTGGGCGGTCGCGCTCGTGGCATCCTGCGTGACGTCGACCACCCGCTTGTCGAGCGCGATCGTCGCGGGATCGCCGGCATGGACCGCATCGACCAGGATCCGGTGCAAGTCGGCGCGGTGGATCTGGTAGAAGTAGGGGATCTCGCCCGCGTCACGCGCGGTCTGCATCACGTCGGGCCCGGGCTCGCGCTCGCCCGAGGCGAAGTCGACAGCCCCGGCGCGGTCCGGGATGTCGGACGCCGCCTCGATGGCCTCGCGCAGGCCCAGCGCGAAGAGCCCGCGGCTCGCCGGCTGCGACAGGGTGATGCCGGCCCCGACTTCGCCGAACTGCTCCGCCTGCTCGAACAGGCGCACGGTGACGCCCTGCTGCTGCAAGGCCAGCGCCGCGCTGAGACCTGCGATACCTCCACCGACGATGACGACGCGTTCCACAGTGCTTTCTCCGGATGCCATGTTTGGGCCATCCCTAAGCGAAAACGCGCCAGCCGGCATCGTCGCGCGCGTCGGGATGATCGCCTCGTGAACACCCGTCCGCCGCGCCGGACGCGATCGCCAGCCCTGTCGCCGCTCCGCCCCCCTCGTCCGCCCCGCTTACCCGCTGCGCCGCGCCAGCAGGTTGCGGGCCTGGCTGGCGATCTGCGCGAGCATCGCCGGCGCCGGCGGCACGGTCGCCTCGGCCCGCTCGACCATCGCGCGGAAGGTTCGGATCGCGCCTTCGTGGCGGCCGGCCCAGTCCTCGACGGCGGCCACCGGATCGTCGCGCGTCGCCTTCGCGCCGGCCAGTTCGGACAGGAACTCCAGCCGCATCTGCTGGAAATCGCGCGCCAGACCCGCGACCAGCAGGCGCTCCCACGGATCGGACGGCGTCATCACCGCCGCCGTGGTCTGCGCCCAGTCGAGCCCGAGCGCGGAGCCGAGGCGGGTGAAGGCGGCGACCAGCCGGCGCGGCGCGATGTCCGTGGCGTCGGCCAGCAAGGCGATGCCCACCGCACCGTCGAAGTCGAACAAGTGCGTCACCGCCGCCGCCTCGGCCTCGGGCACGCCTTCGTCGACCAGCGCCGCGCTGATATTGCGCGAGTGGGCGCGGCCGCTCTCGCCGAGCAAGTCGCGCGTGTCCTTCGCCAGCGCGCGAGTGCCGGGCTCGAGCCGCCGGATCAGGTCCTCGGGCGCGAGGCGTCCGGCCCCGGCCCGCAGCAGGTCGGCCATGTGGCTGCGCACCGCGTGGGCGGTACGCTCGAACAGCGCGAGCCGGGCCGTCTCGCTCATCGGCGCGGTCTCGATGCGACGCCACAGCTCGGTGAGCCCGAGGAGCTGGTCGGCGAGCACGAACGCGGTCGCCACCTGGCCAAGGTCGGCGCCCTCCTCCTCGGCCAGCTCGAAGGGATGCACCACGCCGAGCCGATTGACGATGCGGTTGGCGAGCTTGGTCGCGACGATCTCGGGCGCCAGTCGGTGCGCCTCGATGAACCCGGCGAAGGACTTCTGCATCGCCTGCGGAAAGGCGGCGAGCAGCAGCGGCTCGGTCGCGGGATCGCGGGCGATCGGGCAGGCTTCGATGGCGCCTTGCAGCACCAGCTTGGCGCTGGAAAGCAGCACCGCCAGCTCCGGCCGGGTCAGTCCGCGCCCGTCGAGCGCGCGGCGCGACAGCGTGTCGTTGTCGGGCAGGCCCTCGGTCCGGCGATCGAGATTGCCGCTGTCCTCCATCGCGTCGATCAGCCGCAAATAGGACGGGATCGCCTGCACCCCGCCGCGCTCGGCGATCGAGAGCGAGAGCGCCTGCAGCCGGTTGTCCTCCAGCACCAGCGCGGCGACCTCGTCGGTCATCTTGCGCAGCAGCGTGACGCGCTTGGGCTCGGTGAGCTTGCCCGCGCGCTTGGCGGCGGCGAGCGCGATCTTGATGTTGACCTCGTTGTCCGAGCAATCGACCCCGGCCGAGTTGTCGATGAAGTCGGTGTTGATCCGCCCGCCGACACCCCCGGCGCCGCGCAGCGCGAACTCGATGCGCCCGGCCTGGGTGACGCCGAGGTTGCCGCCCTCGCCGATCACCCGCGCCCGCACCGTCGCGGCATCGACGCGCATCGGATCGTTGGTCGGGTCGCCCACGGTCGCGTTGTTCTCGCTGGAAGCCTTCACGTAAGTGCCGATGCCGCCGAACCACAGCAGGTCGACCGGCGCCTGCAGGATCGCGGCGATCAGCGCCTCGGGCTCCATCTCGGCCTCGTCGGTTCCGAGCAGCGCGCGCACCTGGGCGCTCAGCGGGATGCTCTTCATCGAGCGGGCGAAGACGCCGCCGCCCTTCGATATCAGCGCCTTGTCGTAGTCGTCCCAGCTCGAACTCGGCAGGTCGAACATCCGCTGGCGCTCGGCCCAGCTCTTCGCCGGATCGGGTTCGGGATCGAGGAAGATGTGCCGGTGGTCGAAGGCGGCGACCAGCCGGATCGCCTTGGACAGCAGCATGCCGTTGCCGAACACGTCGCCCGACATGTCGCCGCAGCCGGCGACGCGCACCGGCTCGCTCTGCACGTCGACGCCGAGCTCCAGGAAGTGACGCTGGACCGAGAGCCACGCGCCCTTGGCGGTGATGCCCATCGCCTTGTGGTCGTAGCCCTTGGAGCCGCCGCTGGCGAAAGCGTCGTCGAGCCAGAAGTCGCGTGCCTGCGCGATGCCGTTGGCGACATCGGAGAACTTGGCGGTGCCCTTGTCGGCGGCGACGACGAAGTACGGGTCGTCCCCGTCGCGCACGACGACGCCTTCGGGATGCACCACGTCCGCGCCGACGATGTTGTCGGTGATCGAGAGCAGCGTGCGCACGAAGATCTCGTAGGCGGCCTGGCCCTCGGCCGCCCAGCCGGCGCGATCGCGCGCGGGATCGGGCAGCAGCTTGGGGTAGAAGCCGCCCTTGGCCCCGGTCGGCACGATCACCGCGTTCTTGACGCGCTGCGCCTTCATCAGGCCCAGGATCTCGGTGCGGAAGTCGTCGCGCCGGTCGGACCACCTGAGACCGCCGCGCGCGATCGGGCCGGCGCGCAAGTGGATGCCCTCCACCCGGCGCGAGTAGACGAAGATCTCGCGCCACGGCACCGGCTTGGGCAGCCCCGGGACCAGCGCGGAATCGAGCTTGAACGCCAAGGCCTCGGCAGCGGCCGGCGCGAAGGCGTTGGTGCGCACGATCGCTTCGACCAGGCTGCGAAAGAGGCGAAGCACGCGGTCGTCGTTGATCGCGGCGACGTCGGCCAGCCCGGTGCGGATCGCCTCGCCGGCCTGCCTTTCGGCCTTGGCCCGATCGCCCTTGAAGGCGGGATCGTGCCGGGCGCGGAACAGGGCGATGAGGCCGCGCGTGATCTCGGGCGCGCGGCCGAGCGCGTCGACCACGGTGTTGATCGTGTAGCTCACCCCGGTCTGGCGCAAGTAGCGGTAGAAGGCGCGCAGCCAGTCCGCCTCCTGCGCTCCGATCGCGGCGGCGACGACGAGGCGGTTGAACGGATCGTTCTCGCCATGGCCGTTGATCACCGCGGCAAAGGCATTCTCGATCGCGTCGGCACGGTCCAGCAGCGGCGCGGCCGGTTCGCCGGCGGGCAGCTCCAGCAGGAAGTCGTGGATCGTGCCCATCCGGCCCCGGTCGAGCGCGGTCGGGATCTCGTCGAGCACGCGGAAGCCGAAGTTCTCCAGCGCCGGCACGGCATCCGACAGGGGCAAGCTGCCCTCGTTCTGGTAGACCTTGGCGCGCAGCCGCTCCGGCCCGTCGCCCGGCAAGCGGAACAGACGCACGTCCCGGCGGCTGTGGGCGACCGAGACGAGCTCGGCCTCGCTGCCCGACAAGCTGCGCAGATGGCGGATGTCGATCGCCGCCTCGGCCGCGCCGTAGTCGCCGCGATAGCCGATCGGGAAGGCCTCGGCGTAGCGCGCCGCGATCGCCGCCGCGCGCGAGCCCTCGCCCGCGTCGGTGAGCGCCGCCTCGACCGCCTCGCCCCAGCCGCGCAGCAGGCCGCGCAACTGCTCGTCGAGCACGGCTTCGTCGGGTGCTTCCTTCGCCTCACGCATGTCGAGCACGAAGCGCAGCATCGCCAGCGTTCCGGCCTCGATCTGCATCGTCCAGTCGAGCACCTCGACACCCTCGGTCTGCGCGAAGAGGGCCTGTATGCGCGCCTGCATCTGGGTGGAGAACTGGTCTCGCGGCAACCACACGAAGGCGAGCAGGTGGCGGGCCAGCGGCGCCTCGACCAGCAGCAGCCGGGGCCTGGGGCGGTCGACCAGGCCGGTGACGGTGGTGGCGACGCGCTCGACATCGGCGGCGCTGAAGCTGACGACGAGGTCGTGCGGCAGCGCGGTCAGCGCATGGGCCAGCGCCTTGCCGGTGTGGCCCTTGGGATCGAAGCCGAACCGCGCGGCAAGGTCGCTGAGCTGACGGCGCAGATAAGGCACACGTTCGGGCGGGGTGTTGAGCGCGGCGCTGGTCCACAAGCCGGCATGGACCGAGATCGCGCTGACCTTGCCGCCCTCCATCACCGGCACGAGGATCAGGTCCAGCGGCACGCGCCGGTGAACGGTCGCGATCTCGTTGGCCTTGATGATGATCGGCATGGCTTTGCCGGCCGGAGCGGCATCGAACGCGGCGAAGGCGCGCTCGTAGCTGGCGTCGGCGAGGATCGCCTTGAAGCCGCGCCGGCACAGGCCGAGCACGTGGGCATGGCCGCCGCCCCGCTTGCGGGTGACGTGGCCAAGCTGGGTCAGGTTACCTTCCGCGAACCAGCGCAGCAGCGCGGTGGATTCCTCGTCGGACAGGCGCGCGGCATCCTCGTTCAGCGCCGCGACCATGCGCGGCCAGTCGTCGACCGCGGCGCGCACGTCGGCGAGCACGACCCGCAGCGCGCGCACCAGTTCCTGCCGCTGGCGGGCATCGGCGCGCGCGGTCTCCAGGTAGATCATCGATTCCGATCGCGCGCCCGGCTCGTCCTTTCCGGGCAGCCCGGTCAAACGGCCCGCCTCATCGCGGCGCACCGGCATCACGGGGTGGACCAGCCGTTCGATCTCGATCCCCATGGCCGTGATCGCGGAGGCGACGGAATCGACCAGGAACGGCATGTCGTCGTTGATCAGCGCGATCCGCAGAAAACGCCGCCCGGTGCTGGCCGAGGCAACCTCGATGGTGGGCTCGCCTTGGGCGCGCACTTGGGCGGCGCCGAGCAGGAAGGCGGCCGCCGCCTCGACCCAGCCGGCCTCGAACGGGCCATCGCCGGGAAGCAGCGAGTCACGGATGTTGGCGGCGATCTCGGTCGTGAAATCCCCGCGTGAGCGTGCCTGGCGGCCACGCCCCCCGGTCTTCGCCCTGGAGGGTTCCTTGGCCTTCGCCTTGGCATCGGTAGCGGTCATCGATCTCTCCACGCGCAAAAAAGCCGGCCCCCGCTCGCCGTTCTGCGCCGTCTTTGTGAACAGATGGCATATAGGCCCTCGGCACAAGCCCGGTAGCCACGTGTTTACGGCACGCCGCGCGTGGGCAGCGCCAAGCTTGGGGGAGCTCAGTCCCGAACGGGAGGCAGCGTGCCGGTGCGCGCCGTATTCGCCTGCGGAAAGCGCACGACGCGCACGATCGGGCCGCCGACTTCGCCGGGGACGGGCGCGAAAGTGGCGACGATCACACCGCGGTGCAGCAGCTCGCGATAGGCGGCATAGGCCTGGGGGAACGTCTCACGCTCGGCGGCATAGCGGTCGTACTGCGTCAGCACCGCCCAGCCCGGCCCGCAGGTGCCGCGCACTTTGGGGTTCATCGTGCCGTAGTCGACGTTCGAGCGCTGATCGCGCGCATTCTCGATCTGGTCGTACTGGACTTTGCCGTGGAGCATGTCGCGCACGTCGACACAGCCGGCATCGCCGACCGGGAACAGGAAGTTCCATGGACCTTGCAGCAGATCGAAGGCGAAATGCTCGACCAGGATGCTGCTGTGCGGCGGCACATGCGCATGGACCCAGGCGGTGGCGGCCTGGCGCGTGTCGTGCCGGCGCACGCGGCCCTCGACCAGCGCCTGCGCCACCTGCGGCGCCAGCACGGCGAGCAGCGCCACCGCGAATGTCGCTCGGCGCGCGTTGACCGGGCGGTGGCGCAGCAGGGCGTCGTGAAGCCACACCAGCGCCAGCGCGACCAGCACCGACAGCGCCGGAGTGAGCGGCAGGGCCCAGCGCTCCCAGATCAGCGTCTGGAAGCAGAACAGCGCGAAGAACGCCAGCGGCACCGGCAGCACGATCGCCGCCGCCTCGCGGTCGCGCGCCATCAGGATGAGGCCCCACAGCGCCGCCAGCGCGCCCGCCCAGCCCACGCTCGAGAGGATCGGGCCGGAGAGATACCAGCCCGCATTCCACAGCGGGCTGCCGCCCGAAGCGCCAAGATGATGCGGCTGCGCCTCCCCGGCCAGATTGCGCAGCAGCATCGGATAGTCGAGCAGGATGTAGGGCGAGGCGAGCAGGCCGAAGCCCGCCGCGAGCACCCCGAACAGCGCCAGCTTGCGGATCGTGCCGCCCACGCTCTCCTCGCCCCGCGCCAGGCGCAAGGCATAGGCGCCGCCGATAGCGAGCCCGGCAAGCGCGAAGGGCCACTTGGTGACGATCGCCAGGCCCAGCCACAGCGCGCCGAGCACCAGGTCGCGCCGCCCTCCCCCGCGCGCGATCCGCACCGCGGCGAGCGCCACGAGCAGCAGGAAGCACACCGCCATCACGTCCGAGCGGATGATCTGCGAGTAGGCGATGTGGAGCGGGTTCACCGCCAGCACCCCCGCGGCGACGAGGCCGACGCGCCGGTCGAACAGCTCGCTGGCCAGGCGGTACGTCAGCCAGATGCTCCACAGCCCGAAGCCGACCATCGCCAGCCGCCCCGGCAGCATGACCCAGGTCGGATCGAAATAGATCATGTCGGCGAAAGCCTTGGGGCTGACCCACAATCCCCCCGCCCAGCCACTGGCGAAGACCAGCACGTCGACCAGCGCGAGCACGTAGATCGTCGTCGTCGCCGGATGGCCGAACCAGCCGGGGTTGAGCGTCGGCCCGCTCAGCATGCGGACCGCGCCCATCTGGAACATCAGCTCGTCGGGGTCATTGAGCGCCGGCAGCCCGAAGTTGACGCCGTTCAGCCGCAGCGCGAGCGCCACCAGCAGCACGAGCGCGATCGGCCACGACCGCCGAGCGAAACGCAGCGGCGCGGCCATGCGATCAGATGCTCATCTTCTTGAACTGGAACTCGGGGATGTGGCGGATGATCAGCATGACGATCTGCCAGATCGGCCGCACGTAGATGACGTTACGGCCCTTCTCCACCGCCTTGACGATCGCGTCGCCCACTTCCTTGGGCTGCGCCGTCAGCTTGGCCGGCAAGTCCATGCCCTGCGTCATCTGGGTGTAGACGAAGCCGGGCAGGACGGTGACGACGTGGACGCCGGTCTTGTCCTTGGCAAGCCGGTTGCGCAGGCCCGAAAGGAATGCGCTGAACCCTGCCTTGGCCGAGCCGTAGACGTAGTTCGCCGCGCGTCCGCGCACGCCCGCGACCGAGCTGATGCCCACCAGCGTGCCCGATCCGCGCGCGGCCATGCGGTTCGCCAGCACGCCCAGCAATGCCGCCGGCCCCTCGAAGTTGGAGCGCAGGACCGTCGCCATTTCGGTCAGGTCGGTCTCGTTGCGCTTCTGCTCACCCATGTAGCCGACGGCGCAGACGACGACATCGGGCAGCACCGGCAGCGCGTCGACGAAGGCCTCGAGGCCGGCGAGGTCGAGCGCGTCGATCTCGTGCAGGCTCGCGCCCTGGCTCGAGCGGATCGCCACGTCGGCGCGGTCGTTCTCGAGCGAGGCGGCGTTGCGCGCGGCGAGCTGGACGGCGTAGCCCTTGGCGGCGAAGGCCCGGGCGACGGCAATGCCGATATCCGAGCGCGCGCCGATGACGAGGACGGTCTTGGTCATAGGGCAAGTCTTTCGGATTGCAGGGAGTGGAACCGCGCGCCGGCCCCGCTGGCGCTGCGCATCGCGGTGAACGCCTCGGTTCGCGCATCGGCGGCGCGCAGGCGCTCGGCGGTGAGCTGGCTGTCCTTGGCGAGGTAGAAGCGGCCGCCATGGTCGATCGCGATCCGCTCCAGCTCGGCGAACAGCGCCGGCGTGCTGGCCCGCATCGGGAAGTCAAGCGCCAGGGTGTAGCCTTCCATGGGGAACGAGAACCGGCTCTCCTGCTTGCCCATGCGCTTGAGCACCGCCAGGAACGAGGCCTGGCCCGAGCGCGCGATCTCGGCCAGCAGCGCGGTCAGCCCGGCCTTGGAGGCGTCGAGCGGCAGCACGCACTGGAACTGCGCGAAACCCTTGCGGCCGTAAATGCGGTTCCACTCGAGCATGGCATCGAGCGGATAGAAGTACGTGTCGAAATCGATCAGCGCCTCGCCCGCCTGGCGCCTCCCTTTGGCGTAGTACAGCAGGTTGAAGGCCTTCACCGACCAGCGATTGAGCGCGAAGCCGGGGAAGTCGAGCGGCACGGCCTTGGCGCGCTTGCGCTTTTCCACCCAGCGGTCCGCCCGCTCGCGCTCGCCCAGCTCGTCGAGCCGGGCGTGCTCGCCCAGCATCACCAAGGAGCGACCCGTGGAGCGCCCGGTCGCCAGGCAGTCGATCCAGCCGACCGAATAGGTCGCGTCCTGCGCGTGCTCGAACAGCGTCATCGCCCGCTCGAGATTGGCGGCGGGCAGCATCGTCTGCCGGATCCAGCCGCTCTCGACCGGGGTCAACCGAACCGCCGCGCGCACGATCACGCCGGTCAGGCCCATGCCGCCGACGGTCCAGCCGAACAGCTCGGCGTCGTCATCGGGACCGGCGCGGCGGATCTCGCCGTCCGGGCACAGCACGTCGGCCCAGTCGACGAAGGCACCGAACGAGCCGTGCGTGTGATGGTTCTTGCCGTGGACGTCCGAGGCGATGGCGCCGCCGATCGAGACGAACTTGGTCCCCGGCGTCACGGCCGGAAACCAGCCGCGCGGCAGAAACACGTCGATCAGGTCGGCGAGCAGCACGCCGGCCTCGGCCACCACTTGCCCGCTCGCCGGGTCGAACGCGAGGATGCGGTCGAACCCGCGCATGTCGAGCGTGCGCGCGGGATTGAGCGCGCTGTCGCCGTAAGCCCGGCCGTTGCCGCGCGCGATGAGGCTCTCGCCGGCCTCGCCGAGCGCCGCCTGCAGCGCGCGCATGTCGCGCGGCCGGCGCACCTCGCACTCGGCGCGCGGATAGCGGCCCCAGCCCGAAAGGATCACCGCAGCGCCTCTGCCGCCGGGCGGTGCAGCACCGCGTCGGTGAACACGAAGCGCCGGTCGAGCCGGTACTTGACGACATAGCCGACCGCCAGGCCCAGCACCGCGCCCAGCTCGCGCATCGCCTGCGTGTGCCAGACGAACCAGAACAAGCTCTCGGTACCCCAGAAGATCGCGGTCGTGACCAGACCCATCGCGGTGTAGAGCCCGAACTTGGCACCGTGCTGCTTGAGGCCGGTGCCGGTGTCGAAGAAGATCCACTTCTTGTCGAGCACGTACTTGATCACCAGGCCGACGAATGTGCCCAGGATCATCGCCGCGCCGAACACGGCGGTGGCATAGAGCTTCTGGGGAACCAGGCCCTCCAGCCACCCCGGCATCCAGTCGGCGAGAGGCATCACCAGGCGCTGGGTGCCCAGGTTCGCCACCGTCGCGATGACCGCGAACAGCGCATAGCGCAGGACGAGCGCCGCCAGGGTCATGCCGCAAGCCTCATGCCAGAAGCCTCATGCCAAAAGCCTCATGCCACAAGCCTCACGGCAGCGACGCCGCGACCGCGAAGGCGGCGATCAGCAGGCCGCACACCATGCTCACCCGGTCCTTGGCCGCGAACACGATCGGATCGTCGTGCATCTCGCCGCGATGCGCCTTGAAGATCACGCGGCTGATCCAGAACAGCAGCACCGGGGTCACGCCCCACAGCGCCTTGGGATGACGGTAGATCTGCGTCACCACGTCCGAACTGAGATAGAGCGTCATCACCAGCACCGAGACCAGGCCCGATCCGGTCGCCATCTGCGAGACGAGCTCGAGATCGTCCGGGTGGTAGCCCCGGCCATGGATCGTCAGCTTGCTCGCCTTCACCGCGTCGACCAGCTCGGCCTGGCGCTTCACCGCCGCCAGCGAGAAGAAGATGAACAGCGAGAACGCCGCCAGCCACACCGAGATCGGCAGGCCGGTCGCCACGCCGCCGGCGATGACGCGAATGGTGTAGAGCCCGGCCAGCACGCAGATGTCGATGATCGGATAGCGCTTGAGCGACAGCGAATAGGCCGTCGTCGTCACGAAGTAGATCGCAATCGTCAGCAGGAACCAGGGCCCCAGCAGCGCCGAGATCGCGAACCCGGCCAACAGCAGCAGCACCGTGACCGGCAAGCCCAGCTCGATCGCCGCCGTGCCGCTGGCGAACGGCCGCTTGCGCTTGCGGGCATGCGCGCGGTCGGCCGAAAGGTCGAGCAGGTCATTGACCAGGTAGACGCTGGAGGCGACCAGGCTGAACGCCACGAAGGCGCCGATCGCGCGGACCAGCAGGTCGAGGTCGAACAGCTTGTGCGCGCCGGCGATCGCCAGGAACACGAGCACGTTCTTGGCCCACTGGTGCGGCCGCAGGGCCTTGACCAGGCCCATCGCGCCGCCCTTGGGCGGCTCGATCGCATGGAAGCTGGCATGCGCGCGCGCCTTGGCGCGGACCGCGCCCGAGCGGCTCTTGACGACGGCGTGGCCGGACTGGCGCCACACCTCGGCATCGGCATGGGTGTCGCCGACATAGGCGTAGTTGCCCGCGCCATAGCGCTCGACCAGGAAGCGCGCCTTGTTCGGCCCCTTGAGGTTGCGCACCCCGTCCGAGCCGTAGACTTCGTCGAACAGCCCCAGGTGCCCCCCGATGGCATCGGCGAGCCGCTGATCGGTCGCCGTGACCAACGCGACCTTGCCCCCGCGCGCCCGCCAGCCCTCGATGAAGGCGATCACCTCCTCGTCATAAGGCAGCACCGCCACGTCGACCGACGAACGCTCGGCCAGATACGCCTTGAGCTGCGCCTTGCCCTTGCCCAACCGCGCCGCCGCGCCGAACGGCGTGCGCCAGTCTGACGCGAAGGCCGACCAGAACGTCTCGTGCAGCATGTTCGACCGCAGGAGCGTTCCATCGAGATCGACGGCGAGGACTTCGGGAAGACTGCCGGGCGTCGTCTTCTCGCGTTGCTCGATGCCTGTAATGCCTTGCGAAGAAATCCGCATCACGCCGGGCTCGACCGACTGTTCGAAAGCGCGAAGCCGGCAACTGCGGCCGCCAAAATGATCGCCGGCGCCTGTATCGACCAATCCAAAGAACTGTTTCGTGGATGCACAAGGCTTCCGTAGAACAGGACAGCGCGCAGGTGCTGCGCCAGACCAGCTCCAGTGCCAATCCAGCAGAGCAGATAGAACGCGGCAAGCTCGATTGAGCGCATGCGACGAAGCAAGTCCGGCAAGACGAGCGACAGACCCAGCGCAAGCGAGACATAGTCGTAGTCGTGATTGTATGGGCTAATGAAGACGTTCGCCAGTGCAGCAAGGGCAAGCAGGTAATGCCGCGGACAACCGCGAACAAAGGCGTAGGCCAACATGCCTACGACGCATAGGGTAACCGCGATATGGAGCGCGAAAGCCACTCCAGCGGACGCTCCGAAGCTGCGCACGAAGGCATAAATCGAAGACATGCGATATAAAGAGTAGGCACCATCGTGCAGAAATCCGCTCGATTGTGCGACCCCAGCCAACCAGACTGGCCAGACTCCCCAGCCGAGAACAGCGGTTGCTGCGAAGCTCGTGAGCACAGTTGTCGCGACGGCGACCGCGATCATCGCCCATCTGCGTTCCAGTAGGCTTAGCAGCGCCAAACCGACTGCGAGATGCGGTTTCATCGCCATAAGCCCAAGCGGTATGCCGCCATTCCTACGAGTGTCGCGGATGGCTAAGAGGATCAGTCCTATCAGTCCGCCGGTGAGAAAGCCATTTTGTCCCAAGCGTGCGTTAAGGATAAGGGACGGGAAGATCGCGAGCAGGGCGGCACCCATATACTGCCACTCGAAACGACGGGCGATGCCGATAAAAAAGGCCAACGTGCCGCCGGTGAAAAGGAGGAACGACCAGCCAATCGTCACTAGTGGGAGAATGACTGTGAAGGCAGTGAACTGCGGCGGATAGGTCCACGGCAGGAATGACTGCACACCCGTGAACTTCAACTGCGCTTCAAGGAGATGCTGCATGTCGTAGGACTGCAGGATATCGCCTTCACGATAAAGACGCCCTATCAGGTAGAACTCATCAAAGTCATTGAGATTGCGCTTACTGCTCAATTGACTTCCCGATACCAGAAGAGTTCCTGCTTCAGGATCCTTGCTTGCCCAATCGAGTTGGAAAGCCGTGATCAGAACCATTAGAACGACCGGCGCGAGGACAGCCCAACCAAGCCAGCGACTTACGAGCAGCTTCCTCATGACTTCCTTGGCTCACTACTTTGCGAAGTTGATATACGCGAAGGCTTGGCGACACCCGGAAGTAGGGGGAAATCCGAGAAAAACCTGGGGCGCGTAGCCCAGCCTTGGCGACGAATGTCTAACCAGACATCTTTGATAGTCAAGAATGACAAGAAATATGCCGGCAGCATAAACAAAAATGGCCTGAGGATCATGCCGAGCGAAACCGCATACTCAGCAAGCACGAAGCGATTACCGATGAAGCTGAACGACTGTACGCGTGTAGGCCCGCTTATCATGATGTCGCCGGGTATGCACAATATGTACGTTGCCACAAGTGCAGCTATACGTTCCCAACCCCTCCATGGCTCCATCAGTACAAAGAAGAACACGATCGGCTGCGTGTACGTAGACGTTTCCGATGTCACCATCGCGAGGGCCGCACCAAAAAAGGCGAGCCTATAGGGTGGCACGACCTCTGGGCGCAGCCAAGTAATTGCCGCGGCGAAAACGATGCTAACCTGAGCAAGATGTGTCGTAAGCGGCATAAAGACGAGTGCGAAATTGACGACGCGTGAGCCAAGAATGACGTTCACTGGCGCATTTGACTCACCCAGAACGAAACGTAACGGCAAGTAAGTGTTAGGATACCAAATATCGAGGATCGAAGAAGGAGTAGAGCCTCCAGCCCAGTTACTGATATTTCGGTATACGTCGAGTGGGGTGCCTGCGCCATAGATTACAAACGAGACCAGCCAGACACCGATAATGGCAATTATCACGCCTTCGACCCACAGCCAACGGCGCCGGAGCAACTGGGATGCAACACAGGCTATCAAGTAGACTTTGAGATTCACCGCTAAAGCGACACATAGCCAACGCAGCCTGGCTGACGCCAATAGAGGTCCGAAACCAAGAACCACGAATGTAAAGCAAAGAAGGATCAGGTTACCGCGCTCCAAGCCGAACAGCATCGGCATGCAAATGCTCAACGTCAGCGACCGCGCAAGCGCAGTTGCACGGTCTATCTTCATGAAGGTAAGTGCCGTAAGCAGAATGTTAATTGCGTATATGGCGTGCATAACCACGACCCCAACCCAATCACAGTCGCGCACAGTCGCCATCGGTGCGTATTCGTAACACGAAGGCAATCCGACAAATTTTAGAAAGGCGAACGACAAAGGTGGGTAGATGCTGAGCCAACTGTCGTAGGCACCATCTTCATGCGCCCAGATGGCGGTACTGAACCAGTCGCGCCAAGTATCATCCGTGTCGAAGAAAAATGGCTGCGGAAAGTACCCGTTGACCCAAGTTAGAACTGCGAGGCGCAGCGCACCGACTAGCACCGCGGTCGCGAGAGCGTATTCAAAGAACAGGCTCCATTTGAAACGATTTAGCCTCGTGTTCATGGAGTAGGCACCCGAAAGACAATCCTTTTAAGAATAAAAAAGTTGACTATCGAGACAAGAACTGCGGCAAGCACACCTGATATATAGGGGTTATAAATGAAACGCGCGAGCGCCGCCAAGCTCAAGACGCTCATCATGTAGTTTACGCCATAAGACACGATAAAACGAGCCTTGGCAGGATCCGCAGAACGAAACACGTGTTTAGTGTAAGTAAGATAGTTAAACGCCATGCCCGCGAAATGCGAAATTGCTTGCGCCAGGAAGATATTCATGCCAGCCCAGACCAGAAGCATGTAGGCTGCGAAACCAAAGATCGTATTTGCGACGCCCGCCTGATAGTAGCGAATGACTTCAACAAAACGATTTGATCTAGACATAGCCAATTTCTTCAGTAATTTTCTGGAAAATTGACACGTTCTCGCTCAAGCACTAGCGGTGTACGACGCGTTCGCTCGGAAATAAGTCGAATATGGTCCCCCATCAAACCTATAAACCCAAACATAAGGGCGAACTGTGCCTGAAGAACCATCGCAATGAACCATCCGGCGATCGGACGACCAAGAATAAAGGCAGCGATGCCTCCCAGACCCATGATCGCCGTGACCAGTGTCCCAATCACGCCCAAATATAGTGGGATGCGCAGAAGCCGCTTCGATGATGCGGTAAGACCGCCAACAGCGAAATCGAGGAGTGCGAAAAAATTGTTGTTGGATTTACCGCGCGCGCGCGCCGGGCGAGCATATGTGATCGTCTCAAGCGGAAACCCCGTCTCCACTATCATGCCCCGGAAGAACGGCTCGGGCTCGTTCATCGCACGAATGGCATCGACGACCTTGCGAGCGTAAAGACCGAACCCCGTTGCATTTGGAATAATCGGATGATCGCCGAAAGTACGCGCGAGCGCGTAAGACGCCTTTCGCGTCGCATCTAGAATAACGCCGGATTTTTCCGATTCTCGAATCCCCAGGACGATATCTGATCCCGCTCGCCAACGCTCGATGAAGTACGGCAACAATGCCGGCGGGTCTTGAAAATCAGCGCACATTCCGATCACGGCCTGCCCTCGGGCGACGAAAATACCGTGTGTCGGTGAGCGCATCTGACCGAAGTTGCGGGTATTTATAATAAGCCGAATTCGCGGATCGGTCACACACAAGCCGCGAATTATTTCTACCGTGCGGTCCGTAGAACCATTGTCTATAAAGATGAGGTCAAACGATAGATCAAGCGGCTCAAGCACGGCAATGACCGCAGCCGCTATGGCCGCGGCATTTTCCTCCTCGTTACGGCACGGAATGACAACCGAGACGTCCGGACGATTATTGTCACTCAGAGCGGCAGTCATGCGCGGATTGCCGCATCGCCGACCGGGGGCCGCATGCGATAGAATTCAATGGTGAGGCCGATCAACAGGAACATCAATCCCACTGCAAGCGGAAGCAGGTTAAGTTGCCGCTCAGGATCTATGTATGTTGGCTCAAGGATGCGCATATTGGCATTGGACGTGAGATCCTCCACGGTCGTGCCCTGTAGAAAGCGCCGGTAATTGTAGTATAGATCGCGGGAAACGTCGAGTTCGCGCCGGAGTTGCTGCGCACGAGTGGACTCGTTGATGACCTCTCCAAGAGACCCACTTCTGCTCGCACTTTCTGATTTGGCTTCCGCAAGCTGCTGGCGGGAAGCCGCAAGGTCGGCCTCGACTTGACGGATTTGCGGATTGGCATCTGTCGCGAATTTGCGCAGGGCGGCCAGAGCTCGCTCCTTGACTAATACGTCCTGCTCCAAGGCCGGAATTCGGCCGGCCACTTGGGCCACAGCGCTTTGCGGGTCACCGTACTCACTGGTCCGTCGAAATCGATCGTAAGCCGCCTGAGCCCGCTGCAGTCGATCGTCAGCACTCGAAAGCAAGCTCTCAAGAACGTTTCGCTTGTAGTCAGTCTGTTGCCGAGAAATCGAACCGAGCTGTTGACGGATAGCACGCGCGTAGGCATCGACAACCTGACTTGCTAGCTTACCGTCTCTGTCCTTTAGTTCGATCTGGATAATCCCGCCACGCAAGGCGCGAATTTCAACGTTGCTCGCGAGCCATCGAAGTACATGGATATCATCCAGTCGTAGCCGCTTTGCAAGGCCGAGCTGACGCGCCACTGCGCGCCGCACGTAGACACTCTCCCCCATCTTTACGCTAAGGTCTATTGCGGCCTGCTGTCCGAAGACCGAATTGCCCGCGCCGAGTTGCTGAAGCGTGTTACCCAATCCTAGAGTGCTCGGATCAGTAGGTGCCAAGCTGACCACGGCGCGCTGCTTCTCGGGAAAAAGTGTGAGCACCGAAAAGATCAGTACCAACACGACGAGCACAGAGCGGCGCAGAAGATCATTGCCAAACCAGCGACTATGAGAAAGCCGCCCGACGATGCTGGGACGCGGTGTCATTTGTTGATGGCCGCCACGGTCGCTGCGCCGAGGCCAAGTTGGAATACGATCTGCACGATGTCCTTGATCTTAGCCCAGACAGAGCTGGATTGCGCCTTGACGGGAACGAAGATGACGTCTCCCGGCCTGACCATAGCGGAGAGAGCGCCCGTCTTGCGGGAAAGGACATCGCCATTGGCGCGCACAAGGAATATCTGCCCTCTGTCAGCAAAGCGCGTCACGCCGCCGGACCGTTCGATGTAGTCCCGCACCCTGCCGCTCCCTGTTCCCAGGCCGAACGAAGCGGGACGGTAGACTGCACCGAACACACCCACCGTGTCGATGCGCGGCGGCACCACGATGTGGTCATTGTTCTCGAGCAGGAGATCGCCGGGTAGCGTGGTCGCCGTGTACGGCAGCTCGAGCACCAGCCGACCGTCCGGCTCGTTCGCGCGCATCCTGTCCAGCAATTCGCGCGCCGCTCGCATTTGCGCCTCGCGATCACCCTGCGTGATCGTGGAATCTGCACTCAGCGGAGCCGCTGCCAGCATGGCTTCTAACTGATCGATGGCTTCGGCATAGCTGGCGCGCTGCTGCTCGCGCACGGTGACGCGCGTCAGCCGAGTTCCATAGACATAGGCGCGCGATGTCAATCCGCCAGCTTGGTCGATGACCTGTGAAAGCGGAGTGTTGGGCGCGACGAAGTAGTTGCCGGGCTTGTTCACTTCGCCTTCGAGCCTGACGACAACCGATTGCCGCTCCAAGGGATGCAACAGCGACCCTTGCGACAGGACCTGCACGATGTCGCCCGCGACGGCGGGTTTGGCCGCGATCTCGCCGAGCGCCACCTCCCGGCTGCCGACGGTACCCTTGTCGTCGAGCGCATAGAGGATGACGCGCGAGGAATCCGCTAGTTCGGTGGAACCGCCAGCTACCTTCAGCACGTCGGCGATGCTTTCGCCGGGCTTCGTTTCGTAGATGGCCTCTTCGTTCACGCTGCCCAGGACCGCCACCTGGCTGCCGACCGGGCTGATGAAGATGACATCCTCGTTCTGCAGGATGGCATCCCGGCTGCGGTCGCCGTACCGCAGCAGGTCGTACAAGTCGAAGTCACGAACTTCGCCGCCGTTGCGGTAAAGCTTGATGGACCGGAAGCTGCCGCCCGACGACGGGCCGCCCGCCGCCATGACGGCGTTCACCAGCGTCGAGAGACTGTTGACGGTGAAGGCCCCCGGCTGATTGGCGAAACCGGTGACATAGACGCGAATGCCATGCAGTCGCTTGACGCTGACGGTCACGTCGAAGCCGCGATACTTGGTCCCGATCGCAGCGGCCACCCGATCCTTCAAGTCGCGGTAACGAACGCCGACAAGGTTCACCTTGCCGACCTGCGGCAAGAAGATCTGGCCGCTACGATCCACGGTAAAATCCGCGCTGCCCTCGATCGAACCGGTCGTGTTCACCGACACGAGATCGCCGATCCCGATCGGATAGTCCCCGGGGATCGTTGCCGTCGCCGGAACATTGAAGTTCGCCTGGCCGGGCGTCACCAGATCCGCCCCGAACCGCTTGACGTCACGACCGGTCACGGTCCGCACGTAGTTCTGGAACTCGTTGGGGGGGACGGGCTTCGCGATACGCCCGCCGACCGCCTGCTCGTCCCGCGGTTCGTACAACGGCTGGGCGCTTGTACCGCTGGAGATGCTCCCCTGCTTAAAAGCCGGGATCGGCGGAACACTGGAGACGCTCGAGCCGCCAGATCCGGCACCCTGTCCAGGCATGTCGGAGACCGAGGAACTATCCCGCGACAGCGGAGAACCGCTGGGCATCGAGTTTGGATCGATGATGATCGCTTGCTGTGCGAAACCGGTCTGGACCAGCGAGCATGAAATGAGCAGCGTCAACGCCGCCGAGGGCAGACCGCGCAGCGTGTGTTCAAGGCGGCTCCTGGAGTGCCGCGCATTCGCATTTGTCATTCTATTTCCGCTCGATAGCCGAATTGCGGCTGGTCCCACCAGAGCGTCGGAGCGCTCGCACTTCGATCCCGCATCGGCCGTGCCTGCTATTGCTGGCGGCGCAGATAGTCAATGGTCTTGGCGATCTGGGCGTCCAGCGCGGTGGCCGGGATGTGATGCCTGGAAAGCATCGCCGCGTAGGCTTGTGGGTCGCCATGATAGACATCCGGCACGCTCTCCACCACGTCCGCCCGCGTGACCTGCGCCCCCGGCACCTGCGCTGCGACCACGTGTGCGACATCGCCAAGCTCGAGCGGCAGCCCGCCGCTGTCGAATCGGCTAACACCGTCCGGCGCCGCCATGACCTCGGCCAGGGCGAGGGACATGAGTTCGCTGATGGCGACATAGCCACGCACGACGCTCCGCGGCGCGCGGACTGTGATCGGGCGGCCCGCCAGCCCGTCGAGGATGAAGCTCGCCAGAGCGTAGGCCTGGTGCTTGTTGATGTAAGGACCGCTCACGTTGAAGACGCGGGCGATCACCGCGCGCGTGCCATGCGCTTGCGCCCAAGCCGCGAACCGGTCCTCGTCGGCCTCCTTGAGTTCGCCGTAGAGCCGCATCTCCGGCGCTGCGGTCAGATCGCGGGCGCGGTATGCCGCACCCGAGGAGGCGACGAATATCGCGTCGGCGCCGATGCGCTCCAGTTTCTCGGCGACCGTCTGGCTGATGCGAGCATTCGCTTGCCGGTAGTCGGCTTCGCTCATCTCGACCGCACGGTCCTTGGTCAGGAAGGCGAAATGCAGGACCATGGTGGGCCGCTTCGGCAGTTGGCCGATATCGTCCAGGGCGATCTGCTCGATAGGCCGGCCGTCTTCCAGCGTGAGCATGCGGCGGCTCGATCCGACGCAGACCACACGGTCGCCGAACTGGTCACCCAGCGCAAGGACCAGATCCTGGAGCGTGCACAATCCCAGCCAGCCGCCGGCACCGGTGACGACGATACGACGCGGGTCGGCCGCCAGCCGCCGGGCGACGCCTGGGTCAAGCATCGGCGCGCCGCGCCTCGTTCGCCGAGGGCGCTTCCAGCATTTGCCTGACGATGCCCCAGCCCAGGAGCACCAGAAGATAGTGGAGCCAAGCGAGGGGAGATGCGAGGATCCCCGTCGACGAGCCGAGCACTGTCGCCCACTGCGCGTTCGGTCGCCTGATCCAGGCAAGCGCGCATGCGCCGACGAGCACGGCTGCGGCCGCGCCGATCTCCTTGAGGCCAAGCCACTGGAAGTACGATGGCAGCGACACGGTGGTGCTGAAGATCCAGTAGTGCAGATAGAGCTGGGCCAGATAGATCATCAGGCTGAAAGGCAGGATCGCCGCCGCAAGCCAGGGCAGTCCCCTGACGACGAACGACGGGACGCGCCCCGAAACCATCGATCGGATATTGGACCGAAGGCGAGTCAAGCCGCGCGCGCGGGCGCCATGCGGGTCGCCACGGCCTGGCTCATCGCGTGAAAGCAGTCGAAGCTGTCGGCTTGCGCATGGGTGAAGGCAGGCGCCGCATAGCCGTAGGACATGAACACGAACGGCATTCCCGCCTCGACCGCGAGCTGATGGTCGATCTCACTATCACCGATGTAGAGACACTCGCCCACGCTGGCGCCCAGCGCGTCGAGTGCCGCGTTCAGCATATCGGGTGCAGGCTTGCGGCGCAGGCCCTCGCGCAAGCCGACGACGGCGTCGAAATGCCCGGCGATGCCGGTGTCCATCAGGACCTTGTCGCACAGGTTCTGCGGCTTGTTGGAGCAGATCGAAAGCGTGAAGCCGGCCGAGCGTAGTTGCTCCAGTCCTTCGACCACACCGGCGAAGAGCGAGTTGCTCGGCGTCAGCATCTGCTCGTAGCGCGCCCGGAACTCGGCGATCTCCTGTTCGGGATCACCGCAAACCGGGCCGAGCAAGGCCGCGACCATCTTCTCGCCGCCGATGCTCATCCACGGGCGGGCCGCCACCGGATCGATGCGGTAGTCGCTGCCGCGATCCACCAGCATGTCGCCCAGGATCTGCACGCAGATGCCGCAGCTGTCGACCAGCGTGCCGTCGAGGTCGAAGATGAGCTGCCGGATCACCGCAGCACCTCGCACGGCGCCATGGCCTCGGCCAGTTCCTCGGTGGCGAGAAACGGGCTCAGATCTTCCAGCGGCGGCGAGATCATGGTCCCGTCCTCGAGCCGGCGCGAGCTCAGCTTGGGCGCGAACTCCTGGCGCTTGTCGATCATCACCTCGCACAAGTGCGGCCCGTTGCTGTCGAGCGCGGCACGGATCGCGCTCGCGAGGTCGGCGTCGCGCGCCACCTTGCTGCTGGCGATGCCGAAGCCTGCCGCCAACCGGTCGAACTCGGGGAAGGTGAGACCGCTGTCGGGACCGCAGCCGACGATGTTGTCGGGAAAGTGGTTCTGCTGCGACTGGCGGATCGAGTGGTAGCCATCGTTGTTCAGCACGAACAGCTTGATCGGCAGATCATGCCCGGCGATCGTCTGAAGTTCCTGCAGGTTCATCATGATCGAGCCGTCGCCCGCCAGGCAGATGATCCGCTTGCCCCCGGCGCCGTAATAGGCCCCGATCGCACCGGGCAGGTCGTATCCCATCGAGGCGCAGCCGGAGTTGGTGTAGAGCCGCTGACCGGGCTTGAGCTGGGCGGCCTGGAAGATCGTGACGCACGCCGTGCCATCGCCACTGACGACGATGTCGCCTTCCTCCAGCTCGTCGAACAGGACCTTGCCGAAAACGTAAGGGTTGATCGGGCCTTCGTCCGACCAGTACTCGGGCAGCACCACCGGGTACTTGGCACTACGCTCGCCGCAGCGGCGCAGGAAGGCGGCGCGAGCCTCGGGGTTGTCGCGCGCAGGTGTCGCGATCGTCTCTGCGGCGGCGAAGAACTCGCGCAAGTCCGCATGGATCGGGCGATGGAGCGAGAGGGTCGGCTTCTCCAGTTCGGCCCGATCGATGTCGACCATGGCGACCTTGCCGTTGCGGGCGAACGACTGCCAGTTGTAGCTGATCTGGCGGATGTTCAGCCGCGATCCGAGCACCAGCACATAATCGGCAGTCTGCACCGCGAAGTTGCCGGCGCGATCGCCCACCGAACCGGGACGACCGGCATAGAGCGGGTGTTCCTCGGGCAGGTTGTCATGCGCGTTCCAACCGGTGACCACCGGCGCGCCGAACCGCTCGACAAAGCGCAGGAACGCCTCGTGCTGACCGGAGAGACGCACACCCGCGCCGGCGAGGACCACCGGCCGCTCGGCCGCGCAGAACTCTGCAAGCATCGCCGAGACTTCGGCATCGAGTGCGGCGCCGGTGAGCGCGCCCAGTTCCGCAGCGGTGTTCGGCGCTTCGCCGGCATCGTCCAGCTCGGCCGGATCGAACGGTTCGAGCGCGTCGAAATCGACGGGCGCGGCCTGCACGTCGATCGGCACGTCGATCCAGACCGGACCCGGCCGGCCGCGGCGGCACAAGTACAGCGCCTTTTCCACGACCTTGCGTGCCTTCAGCGGATCATCGAGCACGACCGCGTACTTGGTGATGCCGCGCACCATGGAGACGATATCGATCTCCTGGTCGCCGAGTTGGCGCAGCGGCATCGGGAAGTTGGGCGCGCACGTTTCGCGCTTCACCTGCCCGGACACGACCACCATCGCGATGGAGTCGACATAGGCGCCGTAGACGCCATTCAACGCATTCACGCCGCCGGGGCCGGTGGTGACGTTGACCGCCGCGGGGCGGTTCGTCAGCCGGCAGTAGCTTTCCGCCGCGATCGCGGCCGATTGCTCGTGATGCGTGAAGACCTTGCGCAGGCCCTTCTCACGGCCAAGAGCGTCGTTGAGGTGCATGGCACCGCCGCCCGTGAGCATGAAGACATCCTGGATGCCATGCTCGACGAGCAGGCGCGCGATGAGGTCCGCGACCCGAAACTTAGCCATGACGCGTTCAGCCGACCGGCTGGAAACTGCTCTGCTGGCGCGCTTCCATCATGGAGATGCGGCTCTCGTCCTCCGCGGCGATGGCGCGATAGTAGTCGCGCTTGTTCTTGAGCCACAGCAATTCGAACTCGATCGCCAGCTCCATGCCGCGCTCGACGTCGCCACCGTCCAGGCAGCCGGCGTCGAAGATGATCTTGCGTGTCTCGAAGCGGTCGAGCCGGATCTTGCGCACCCGGCGCAGCGGCACGATCGAATCCGGGTTGACGCCGCCGCCCACGACCAGCTCGAGATTGCGGCGCGCCGCTTCCTCGGCGACCTTCTCGACGCAGCCCATCGTCTCGGGCGCGTTTACGATCTCCCGGCCCTTCCCCAGCGAACCGGCGAAGTCGACACGGCCGAACACGAAACCGGCATTGCCCTTCTGTGCTTCGACGCCCAAGCCTTCGAGGTTCTGGAACGAGGCGTGGGTTTCCAGGTTGAACAGGAAGCGCATGTCCGCCTGCTCGTCGGGCGAGTAGACCTTGTTCTTCGCGGCGACGTACTTGGTCAGCGCGTAAGGCGTCTCGACCATCGGCGCGATGATGTAGTCGACGCCGAACTGACGCGCCTCGATCAGATCGCGAACCGCTTCGCAGCCACCGATCTTGAGGGCCACGCCCAGGTTGGCCCGGCGCGCGAGTTCTAGAAGGCGCAGGAATTCGTCGTTGCGGGTGCCCTCGGCCTCAAACTCGGCCTTCACCGCGACTACACCGTAGTCGCGTGCCGCCTTGAGGATCTCCAGCATCTTGCGTTCGATGTTGTTCACATTGTGCTCCCTGCAACAGACACCGGGGCTCCCGCTTTCTGAGAGTGTACCAGCCGTGAAATGGTTTCCACGGCGTAGGACAAGTGAGCCTCGGTCAGACCGGGGTAGAGCCCGATCCAGAACGTATTGGTGGTGACGAGGTCGGCGTTGGTAAGGTCGCCAACGACGCGATAATTGCGGCCCTTCATGTAGGGCTGGCGCAGCAAGTTGCCGCCGAACAGCAGGCGCGTGCCGATCTTGTGCTCGTTCAGGGCCTCGACCAATACGTCGCGGTCGACCCCGCTTCCCGGGCGGATGGTGATCGGGTAACCGAACCACGACGGTTCGCTGTTGGGCGTTGCCTCGGGGAGGATGAACACGTCCTCGAGCGAGCGCAGCATTTCGGTGAGCAGCGCGAAGTTGCGCTTGCGGGCGGCGATGAAGTCCTCGAGCCGGTCCAGCTGCGCGAGACCGACAGCGGCCTGCATGTCGGTGATCTTGAGGTTATAGCCGGCGTGGCTGTAGGTGTACTTGTGATCGTAGCCCTTGGGCAGTGTGCCGAGCTTGCGGCCGAAGCGCTTGCCGCACGTGTTGTCCATGCCCGGCGCGCACCAGCAGTCGCGGCCCCAGTCGCGCATGGACTCGATCACCCGCTTGAGGCGCGGCTTGTCGGTGAACACCGCCCCGCCCTCACCCATGGTGATATGGTGCGCAGGGTAGAAGCTGAGCGTGCCGATATGACCGAACGTGCCCACGCCCTTGCCGTCGTACGTGGCGCCGAGCGCGTCGCAGCAGTCCTCGACCACCCACAGGTTATACTTCTCGGCGACGCGCATCACTTCGGCAAGGTCGAAGGGATTGCCCAGCGTGTGCGCGATCATGATCGCGCGCGTCTTGTCGGTGACGGCCGCCTCGATCATGTCGGGCTTGATGTTGTAGGTCGGGATGTCGACGTCGACGAAGACGGGAACGAGACCGTACTGAAGCGAGGGGTTCACCGTCGTCGGGAAGCCGGTGGCGACAGTGATCACTTCGTCACCGGGCTTGAGCGCATCGCCCCGGAAATAGTGCGAGGTCAGCGTCGATAGCGCGAGCAGGTTGGCCGAGGAGCCCGAGTTGGTGCTCAGCGCATGCGCCACGCCCAGGCGTGCGGCGAGGCGCGCCTCGAACTGGTCGTTGAACCGGCCGGTGGTGAGCCAGAAGTCCAGGGCGGAATCGACCAGCAGCTGCATGTCGGTGTCGCCGTAGACCTTGCCCGAGACCGGCACCGGGCTCTCGCCGGGGACGAAGGGTTTGGGCGCATGGAAGCGCCGGGCATACTCGCCGGTGAGGTCGCGGATCAGGCCGCGCAACTGTGCTTCGTCGCAGTCCGCAGCGAGGTTGGAGATACTGGCCTTGGCATTCTCAATCGTCATTCACTTGAAACTCCGGCCAGCACCGCGCGAAACTTGTCACGATATGCATCCAGTTGCGAGCACGTTATGTTCTTCGCCGCTCCGCCCGCGGCGACGTCACGATGCCAAGCCACGATCAGATCGAGCGTCGTAGCCAGATCGAGCGCGGGCCGCCAGCCCAACAAGCTCCGGGCACGGGCGCAGTCGAGCTTGAGCACGTTGGCCTCGTGCGGACCGGGCTCGTTGCCGCGCTCCCAGCCGGGAGTTCCCCACTTTGCGGTCATCCGGTCGGCAATCCAGTCGACCCTCTGCACGTCGCCGTCCGCAGGCCCGAAATTCCAGGCAGTGGCCGCCCAGTCGCATCCCTCGATCAGCCGGGCCGCGATCAGCAAGTAACCGCCGAGCGCCTCGAGCACGTGCTGCCACGGCCGGATCGAGCCGGGTGAACGGATCAGCGGCGACTCGCCTGCGATGAGCGCGCGGACGATGTCCGGGATCAAGCGGTCCTTGGCCCAGTCCCCCCCGCCGATGACGTTGCCCGCCCGCACCGAGGCAAGCCGCACGTCGCCGGTGAAGAAACTGCGGCGATAGGCCGAGATGACCAGCTCGCACGCGCCCTTGCTGGCGCTGTAGGGATCGTGCCCGCCCATCGGATCGCTCTCGCGATAAGGCCAGACCCATTCGTTGTTCTCGTAGCACTTGTCCGACGTCACGCAGACGATCGCCTTCAGGCTCGGCATCCGCCGACAGGCGTCAAGCAGGTGGACGGTGCCCTGCACGTTGGTCGCGAACGTCTCGACCGGGGTGACATAGGACTCGCGCACGAGCGGCTGCGCGGCCAGGTGGAACACCACTTCCGGACCCGCGCCGGTCATCGCCGCCTCGAGAGCGGCGAGATCGCGGATATCGCCTTCGACGTGCGTGATGGCATCCGCGACTTCGGCCATGGCAAACAGGCTCGGCTCTTCCGCCGGAAGCGCGAAGCCGGTGACTTGCGCTCCCATGCGGGAAAGCCAGAGCGCGAGCCAGCTTCCCTTGAAACCGGTATGCCCGGTGAGGAAGACGCGTCGGCCCTGCCAGAAGCCGTCGCTTACCAGGTCTTCCAAGGCGCGCCTTTCTGCCAGAGCTCCTCCAAGTGCTGCTTGTCGCGCAGTGTATCCATGGGCTGCCAAAACCCATGATGAACGAATGCTACAAGCTCGCCGGAGTGTGCAAGCGCCTCGAGCGGCTCGCGCTCCCACAAGGTCTCGGGGCCATCGATCAAGTCGATGACCTCCGGCTGCAGTACGAAGAACCCGCCATTGATCAGGCCACCGTCCCCGGCCGGCTTCTCGCGGAAGCTGCGGACCAGGTCGCCTTCGAACTCCAGCGCACCGAAGCGCCCGGGCGGCGATACCGCCGCGATCGTCGCCTTGCGGCCGTGCTGCTTGTGAAAGGCGATTTCGCGCGTGATGTCGACGTTCGACACGCCGTCGCCGTACGTGAAGCAGAAGGGCTCGTCCTCGGAAAGGAAGTGCCGCACTGCCCGCAAGCGTCCGCCGGTCTGCGTATCCGCGCCAGTGTCGACCAGAGTGATCCGCCAGGGCTCGCTCCAGTTCTGGTGAACTTCCATCGAATTGTTCGTGAGGTCGAGCGTCACGTCCGATGCATGGAGAAAGTAGTTCGAGAAGAACTCCTTGATCACGTATCCTTTGTAGCCCAGGCAGATCACGAAGTCATTCACGCCATGCGACGCGTAGATCTTCATGATGTGCCAGATGATCGGCATTCCACCGATCTCGACCATGGGCTTGGGACGAACGCTCGTTTCCTCGCCCAGACGGGTCCCCAGTCCCCCCGCCAGAATCACCGCCTTCACGAAAGAACCCCCGCTGAACCGCATAGGCCGCGCGTCACCCAAATCGATCGCACAGCAGCCCTCAAAAACTTGTATTTTTCAACACGAAACTTAACCACTTTCGCATAAAATCGGGCGCGTAAGCAACACCGCGCCGACGTTCGCCTGGATCCCACATTCTTCCCCGACATCCTCCCCGCAGAGGGTGTCGGAATGCAAGCGGACGCCTAGAGACAAGAAAAATGACCCTGGCAAGTCACTTAGTTTACGACCTGATGAAAACAGTCAATATGGGGCGTTTCTACCACAGGACGATCTTCAGCGAAAGTCTTCCAGCACGCCTGCTGTCCGCTTCTCTCTCTGCTGGGAGCGGCTGAAGTTGAAGGGCGCCGCGGGAAGCTTCGCGCTGCCCTCGAGGGCAACTCGCGGTATCTCGGCAATGCTCGGCCAGCCCAGGACATGGCAGACACCGCGGCCACCACAGAGCAACTCGGCGGCCTGGCGTCGTTGCGAGCTACTCGTCTGTGGCGGTACGATGACGAGGAACACGCCATTTTCGCTGAACGCGCGGGCCAGCCGCACTCCGCCCGGCAACTCTGGAGCCGCGTCTAAAGTCAGGAAGCGCTCGCCCTTTGCTACGGACAAACGCCGGGCTTCAGGAATGAGGGCCGAGGGCGCGGAACCGGCTCTCTCGAGTGCTGACGATGTGGGCTTCCGATCGATCGCCGGCTGCGGCATCGACGGGGGCAGCGCCACCGCTGCATCCCCGACGCTTTCGACGGTGGTCCCTTGCGCGCCAGTAGCGACCAGCGTGGACCCGGGATCGAAGCGAGCCAGCAGCGGCGCGGGCGGCTCTGGCTGCTTGCGCTTTGCCGCCAGGGCGGCAGGCGAGCCCCAGAACCCCCGCCAGCGGAAGAACAAGTGCGGACCCACTTGCGCGATCTTGTCCAATTGCGGGCTCCACCAAGGGTACACCGCCTCGGTGTGGTAGTGCGTGGCGAGCCCGACGCGCCGGAAGACATAGCCATCGAGCATCAGGTCGGCATGAAGAAGAGCGCCGGCCACCGCTGCCGACGTATAGCTACGAGAAAGCGAGCCATCGCAGGTAAAGGTGAACTGGCACCCGTCCGCGCGCTCGATCTCCTGCAACACTACGCCGCAGACCGACCCGGGAAAGGCTGGATGCCGCACGCGATTGAGCACGACTTGTCCAACCGCGAGCTGCCCTGCCGTGCTCCCGCCAGCTTCGTAGAGCATCGCGGCCGCGAGGCATGCGCGCGCGCGCTGGCGCTCGACGGGCGGCCCGGCGAAACGGAAGGGCTGTGCCGCAGTCCCGAGCTCGACGAACCGATCGGCGGCGTTCTTAGCCACGGCATCATCACCAGACAGCGGTGCGGGCGTGGGCTCGAGAGCGCCTGTCGTATCGTCAGGCGCTGCCGGCAAAGCTGCGAGGGTGAGCCGCGAAACCTCGGTCCAATCGCCCGGAGCAGGGAGTCCTCCGCCGCTGCTGCCCGAGCGCACGATCAGCGCCACGCCGGCGGCCAGGAGCAAGCCGGCAAGAGCAGCGACGGCACATGTGAGGAGCCGCACGCGGCGGTCGGTCAACATGGCGAGCCAGGTCGCAAGTCGGCTCACCCGCCGCCTGTAGGACATCACGGTCCTCGGGGTTGCGGCGGGCACAGTCGGCGTACTCATCGCGAACAGAACCGCATAGGGGGAATGGCCTTTGTGCACGTAGCGGCGGCGATCGCTTCGCGAGGCCTGCTAGTGACCGGATTGGCGTTCGCAAGACCGCGCTGCGAAATAGCGCCGCTTTGGATGAAGTGGGGGGAAGCACGGAGGGGCGGCCACTCGATATCGATGCTATAAGTCGTTCCAAGAATACGAAAGAGGATGCCAAAAATGAAATCGCGCTCGACGGGGAGCTTGTGGTCGCCCGATCCCAAAATCGATGATCCCTCGCCCGCCCTCCGGCTTGGGAAACTCGCGACGGCGGCCGCCCTGCTCGATGGCACTTGCCTATCCGCACTGCTCTGGATGGTGCTGGCAAACGCGCTGAGGTGAGCCCCGCCCCTCCGGGTGGTCGGGCATCGGCGGCCCGGGAATGGCGATCTCGCGGTTGGCTTTGCGTGATGCGGCTTGGTAAATTGCCCCAGACCGACCAAGCGCGCGCCGGCACCATTGGCGCCGCTCGTGAAGGAGAGGATGATGAGCTGCCGCGAGAGCGGTAAACAACCGCGGTCAACCATGGCGGTCGATCGGATCACGGGGCACGATCCAAGGGTCGGATCACGAACCAGACGTACAGCAGCGTCACGAACATCAGCGCCGTTGCGGGCAACACCGCGCCCTCGTTGCCGATGCTGTTGGCGATCATGCAGGCCAGCGCGGGCGGCAGGTACTTCCACAAGGCATCGTGCGCCGGGCGAACGCCGACCGATCGCTGCAGGTAGACAAGCGCCAGAACGCCGAAGATCGCGACAGTGAGCCAGTCGAACACGGTCTTCATGGCGCAACCTTCCCGAGAAAGCGGCCGCCTGCCGTCAAGACCCTGAGAGACGCTGGCAAACGCGCACCATTCGCCTGGTGAACGGCACAAGGCGGCAACTGACGGTGCCGACCGCCCCTTGAACGAGTGCACCCTGGAAGGCGCCCGAGCCTCCTGGACGCTGCCGCAGCAACTGATCCACTACCGACCGGCCGCAGCGTCGCCGAGACCAATCCTACGAGCCGCTGACGCTTGGGCGCGACCTCGCGTTCTGTTGCGCGTAACATCGCTCAGCTTGCCGCGAAGCGCAGGCGCCGCGGCGCGCTCTCGGCATAGCTGCCGAGCATGATCTCGCTGCTCGCCGGCACTTCCATCAGCACCAGACCCAGCACCGGGCTTCCCGCGCGAGACAGCAAGGTGATCGCAAATTCGATGGCTTGGCGCGAGGTGTGCTTCCACCGCGTCAGGAGCACGGCTCCGTCGGCGACGGCGGCGATGACGCGCGTCTCCGCCACCTGAAGCACCGGCGGCAGATCGAGCAGCACCAGGTCGAACTGCGACCGCGCCTGCGCGACCAGCGCCTCGAGCTGGTCGAACTCGAGCGATTGACCCGGTTCGATGTGGGTGCCCACGGGAAGGAACTTGGCCGGAGTACGGCGGTCGCCGACGATGCAGTCGCCGAGCGCCGCCTCTCCGCTCAGCACTTCAACAAGCCCGGCACCCCCTTGGCCAAAGCCGAAGCGTGGCTGGAAGGTCGGCCGCTGCAAGTCGCAATCGATCACCAGGACGCGCCGTCCGCGGAGGGCCTGGCTCCGGCCCAGCGCGATCGTCGTGCTGGTCTTGCCCTCTCCCGCCTGCGCCGAGGTGAGCGCGATGACGCGCGGTTGCTGCTCCTGTCCCGGCACGAACAGCCCGGCGGCCAGCGTGCGGATCGATTCGGCGTAGGGCGACCCTGGCGTGTCGACCACTTGGTCGATTATCGTCAGGTCATCCTCACCCCGCACGCGTGGGATCGCGGCGAGGAACTCGATGCCGAAGATCGACTCCACCTCCTCGCGCGATCCGACGCCGACCGCGAAGATCTGCTTCACCAAGGCCACGATGGTGAAGAGGATCAGCCCGAGCACCGCTCCCACCACCAGGTTGACTGCCCAGATCGGCGACGAGGGCTGGATCGGCAGCGGCGCGAAAGCGACGACGCGAGCGTCCGGCTGCTCGACACCGGTCTGCGTCGAAATCTGTGCGAGGCGGGCCATGTACGCCTCGAGCAACTGCTGCGGCGCCGCCAGGTTGGCCTGCAGTTCCCGCAAGTGCACCGCCGCCTTGTCGGCGCCGGCAAGCTCTCGCTCGGTAGAGGACAGTTTGGCCGAGATCTCGGCGGAGCGCCCGGCCGATGCCTGGGCCTGCGTCTGCAAGCCCGAGACCACGCGGGTGCCTTGGTTGGCGATCAGACGGTCGATGTCGGCTAGCTGCTGGCGGGCCGTGATGAGCTCGGGATGGTTCGGCCCGTATCGGCTCGCGAGTTGCGCCACGAGGGCGCTTGCAGTCGCCTGCTGCGCGCGCAGTTGCTGCATGCCCGGCGCGTTGAGCTCGCCCAGCTTGTCGACGCCGCCGGCGATCTGCGCGCGTGCTGAGGAAAGCCGTTGCGAATCTTCCGCCGCCTGGGCGCGCGCCATCGCCAAGGTCTGGTTGTAGCTGGAGATTTCCTGCTCGGTGAGCGTGCCCGCCGCGGTGTTGCCGTTAAGGCCGGTCCGCGACTTGTATGCGGCAATCGCAGCGTCGGCGTCCTTCACCTGGACCTGCAGCTTGGTGATCTCCTGCTGCAGGTGCCGCCGCACGCGATCGCTCTCCTCGACCCGGACGCCAACTTGGGAGGCCAAGTAGGTCTGCGCATAGAGGTTGGCCATGCGCTGCGCCGTTTGCGGATCGCTGGCCGAGTAGTGGATGTCGATCAGGTACGTCAGGCCGACCCGTCCGATCGAGCGATGCTTGAGCACGTCGCGCACGACCAGCGCCGCATCTTCCTGTTGATCGGGCGACAGGCGATCGGGCGGTACATCCGGGATCAGCCCCGCCGCCCGCGCCACCTGGAACGCCATGCCCGAGGAGGACAGCAGCTCGACCTCGGTATCGACCACGCTCGAATCGGCAGGCAGCGGCGAGACGACATCCTCCAGCCCCTGAACCACCTGCTTCTTGCGCTGGTCGAGCAGGACACTGGCCTTGGTCTCGAAGACGGGCTCCTGCCGCGCGGTGTAGAGCGCGGCGAGGCCGATCGTCGCAGCCATGATCGCCAGGAACAGGCGATAGTTGTCCCGCACGAACTTGCCGAAGCGCGAGCCATCGATCTGGGTCGCGTAAGTGCCCGAGCCGCCATGGCTTCCGTCCTCGCCCGGCCAAGGCCTGCGATCCGCCAGCGCCTGGGAATGTCCCGCTGTGATCTCGTTGCTCAAGGTCGCGTATTCCCTCTGTGTTGGCTGCTGATCGGGGCGGGCGGCGGCGGCGCTTTCAGGGCCGGATCGCCACGCCCAGGAGGACCGTATTGTCGGTGAAGCGGCGTCCCACGCTTGCCGGGTCGGTACTGGCCCGAAGGTGGTCGGCCCGTGCGATCACGGTGAAGTGGCGATCGAGGATGTACTGCATGCTGACGCCGAAATGCGTCCGCCGCTCGGTACGGTCGGGCAACTGGAAGCGGTCGCGCTCGTAGTCGGCATTGGCCGAGACGATGAGATAGCGGAACAACTCATGGTCGACCTGCAACTCGGCCCGGGACCGGCGATAACTGGGCGCAAAAGGATTGCCCGCCTCGTTCTGCGTCCGCGACAGCCCCAGGCGAACCGTGGTGAGGCGAGTGGGAAAGTACTCCACTTGCACGCGTCCGCCGAAGCCGCTGAAGTCCTTGATCCCCGCATCCTTGAAGTTCTGGGCGATGTAGCCGGCGGTCGCTTCACCCCGCAGCAGATCGGTGAATTCGAAGCTTACGCCGGCAAGAAGCTCGGTCTTGCGAGAACTGAAATCGAGGGCGGTGCCGGGCGTGATCCCGGGGTAATCGATCCAGGTCTCGGCTCCGATTGCGACCACGGCCATGTTGGCGGACACGGCATAGTCGGCACGGCCGCTTGCCCGCACGATCCGCCGCCCCAGCGTGCCGGAGTTAAGAGCGTTTCCGGTGCTCGTGACCACGTCGTCGTAGTACGTGCGGGAAAAATTGGTGTCCGCGGCAAGACGTAGGCTGTTGCCCTGCCAGGTGAGGCGACCGCCTGCATTCGCAGTGTCGTAGCGGACGGGACGCAGCGTGTTGCGCAACGCTCCGGGATCGGAGCGCCGCTCCACGTCGCGGCGATATCCGACGATGCCGTAAAGCCGCCAATGCGCGTCCGCATCGTAGCGCCCTTCGGCGCGGACATTGAATGTCTCGTAGTTTTCGCGCGATCGCCCGAAGAAGCGCGACGCCACGCCGCTGGCGCTCAGCGCCGCCTGGTGCCGGCTCCAGTCGCTGCGCACCCGCAGCGTGGGCGCGAGCAGCACGCCGGCTCCGCTCGTGCGATCGTCCTGCGTGGCGTAGACGTTGTCATCGGCGAAGGCGGCGATCTCAAGGCGGGGCTGGATGTAGAAGCTGCCTTGGCGCAGGCCGATCTCCTCATATCCGGGCTGGACCCGCTCCTTGACGGCGGTCGTCCGGCCCCGATCGAAGCGCGTGCCCGCGTCCGGTGAGGCGGACACGTCCTGCGCATGCGCAGCATGTCCGATAAGCGCCGCGGCGAGGCCTGCGGCCGCACACAGTTGCTGAAGTTCCCGCCGTTGCATGGAACTAGTGCATATTCCCCACCGGGATAACGGCAACCGTAACTTCCACGATGATCGATCTAATCATTGTTGCGGCTGCACATAGAGGGTTTACCCTAGAGGGATGAAGCTAGTCCCATATTCGACCAGATCCACGTATTTCTACGGCTCACCGGTCAGAGTTTCGGGATTTACTCATACATCCATAATGGATGTACCCCCGACAGGGTGTGAAACGAGCTCCCCTTTGTCATCATTTCAGGAGTAGAAGACCCATGCGTTTGTCTCGCACGACCGGACGGATCGCTGTCTTGCTGGGCCTCGCGCTCGCCAGCGCGGGATGCGCCACGGGCCCCCGGCATGAGGCTCCCACGACCGCCGTCGCCCAGGAGTATCGCGTCGGCAGCGGCGACGGGCTGCGTCTGATCTTCTACGGCGAGGACAAGCTCAACGCAGAGTACCGCGTGGGCGGCGACGGGCGCCTCGCGCTTCCCCTGGTCGGGGAAATCCAGGCCGGCGGGCTGACGGTGCCCGAGCTTCAGGACGCGATCCAGAGCGCTTACGCACGCGGCGGGTTCCTGCTCAATCCCAAGGTCGCGGTCGAGATCATCGAGTACCGGCCCTTCTTCGTGCTGGGAGAGGTGAACGCGCCTGGCCAGTACCCCTTCATTCCGGGCATGACCGTGCGCCAGGCGATCGCCACGGCCAAGGGCTACACCTATCGCGCCAAGCAGGGCACGGCGATGATCACCCATTGGGGTGAGCACACCGAGATGGCCTACGACTTGGGGCCAGGGAGCGCGGTGGCGCCCGGCGATACGATCCGCGTGCCCGAGCGGCACTTCTAGCGGAACCGGCGGCGATCACCTGTTCAGGCGTGGCTCGCCGCCAACTGCCCCCCCCCGCACGCCGCACACCACACACCGCACAAGTGACCCGAGAAAGCGAAGAGGGTCGCCCCGCGGTTGACCACCGCCTTCGTCGCTTCAATCTGGAGACTCAAGCAGATGGCCAGAGCCGCACCGGCGAAACTCCACGCCCCGTTCGCCGTTCGCCCAAAGTTCGACCGGCCAAGGTTCGACCGGTCAGAAGAGCTGCCGAGGCCCTCGGCGGCGCTCTATCTCGAGCTCGGCTTGCTGATGCTATCCATCTGCGGCTCGCTGCTCGGTTCGATCCTGGCGGTCCATCCGGAGTGGTCGCTGGTGGCCTTCGTCAACTACATCTGGCTGTGCGTGCTGCTGTTCCGCCTGGAACCGCGCGGAACGGTCCTGGTGCTACCCCAGCTCATCGTCCGCGGCTCGGAAATGATCGCGCTGATCATGATCGAGTACGGCGCCGAGATGTTCGAGCTGGGCACGGTGGGCCGCCCCGGCCCCTGGTCGAGCGCCTTCAATCTTTACAACCTGCTGTACTGCATGGGCCTCCTCATCGTGGCGCGCCCGTTGCTGCGCGCCCTGGACCGGACTGACGGCAATGGCACCTCGATGCTGCTCGATCGCTTCGCCCGCCCCATTGCGACGGGCGTGCTGTTGATCGTCGGCCTGATCGCGCTCAACCTTTTGCTACGGGGGCTGCAATCGGGGTTTCCCCTGCTTGCGGGCATCGACCGCTTCGTGTTCCGCCGCTTCGCCGCCGACAAGGTCACGCTCTACGCGCTCAACCTGAAGTTCGTCCTCGCCTACGCCCTCGGCTTTATCGCCTTCGTTTTGCCCGTCGCGCAGTGGCAGCGGCGCGCGGCGGGCTTTGCCTTTATCGTCATGATCGTGCTGTTCTTCCTGTTCGGGGACAAGTTCTTCACCCAGCTCGTGGCGGTCTCGGCCTTTGGCGCGCCTTACCTTTATCGCCACCACGCCCAGGTCATGCGCAAGCTTGGCCGGTACCTCGCGATCGGAGCGCTTTCGATCTCGGCCGTGGCCACAGTCTCGCTGTACATCTACTCGGACGGCCTCGCGCAGACGCCTGCCGCCACCGCCAAGCGCGTGAGCGGCCGGATGGTCGGCCAGGGCGAGTTGTGGTACCTGCAATCGAGCATCGGGGCGCCCGCGCTCGATTGGAACGCCGATCTCCTCACGCGCTATCTCGCATCGCTGCGCAAGAAGGAGATCGACTTGTTCTCGCTGCAGAACTCGATCGGGCCCCACTACTTCTCGAACCGCTATTCGCCCGACAAGCTGCGCGCCTCGCTCGAGCGAAACGGCGGCACCGTGACGTACACGATGGTTGCCGAGCCCATGGGCCTGGTGCTCTTCGGCTGGGTGGGCCTGGGCGCCTTGGAGCTGGCGTTGGGAATGCTGTTCGCGCTAGCCGGCGGGTACATCGCGTACGCCATCCGGATGCGCTCGATCGTGAGCGGCGTCCTCGCGTCCTACATCTTCCTTCAGCTTAACACGTCGGTCGTGCAGGCCGCGCCCTGGGTGATCGGAAGCATCTATTCGCTGCGCTGGCTGACGCTGATCCTGATCATCGAACTGCTCCAGGCTCTGCCCGGACGGGGGGCGTTCCACTCTGCCAGCGCGCGGTCACCCCTTCGGCATCGCCGCCCGCTGCGCCGGGGACGCACGACGCACGAGTAGGGCCCGCAGCCGCTGGTCGATGGGGCGCTCGATCAGCACGTGGACCGCATAAGCGCCCAGGATGACGACCGCGAGCACGAGCGTGATGAACACCCACGGCTGCTGCGGACCGCCGAGCCGCTGCCATGCGAGCGTCGCGGCGCGGATGCCGAACGGATGCAGGACATAGATCGCGTAGGACGCTTCCCCTCCTGCCTCCAGCAACTTCTGAAGGCGTCCGCGCTGGTGATCGAAGGGGCCAACCACCACGCCCAGCACGATCATCCAGGCCGGCACGCCACCGAACACCGCGCGATCGACATGAGCCGACAAGCCTGAGAGCCGCAGCGCCACGAGCAAGGCGACGCCGCCCCCGATCAGCAGGCAGCTATGAACCGCGGTCAACCGCAACCCGCGCCGGAAGAGGATGGCAACGAGGATGCCCCCAAGGAACTCGAAGACGATCGGCTGGCCCCAGAAGGCGATGACCAGCGGAGGGTGTGGCAGCAGTGCGGCGGCGGCCACCACGGCCCCCAGCACCAAGGTCAACGCGATCAATCCCATTCGCCGTGGAAGCGCGATGGCCACGGCAAACACGGCGTAGAAGTACACCTCGTAGTTCAAGGTCCAGCCCAGCTTGAGCACCGGCGCGACGATCCCCTCCTCGTTGAGCGCGGGTAGGAAGAGGAAGGACGCGACGATATTGGCGAAGTCGGGCCGGTCGATGGACACGGCGCTACCGACTGCGTGAGTGGCGGCAAGCATGAGCAAGGTCGCCAGATAGTACAGCGGCGCAACGCGCAGGAAGCGGCGCAGCAGGAAGTCTCCGGATCCGCCCGGCTTGGCGAACTTGTCCGCCGACACGTGGTACATGATGAAGCCGGAAATCACGAAGAAGAG
>Ga0207681_10000267_pt1 | contig 39591 bp, 42 predicted proteins | sample KBSS53metaG_FD_184324 | JGI IMG/M metagenome (GOLD analysis project Ga0207681, IMG submission 184324) | Switchgrass rhizosphere microbial communities from Kellogg Biological Station, Michigan, USA - KBS S5-3 metaG (SPAdes) (version 2) | ecosystem: Host-associated > Plants > Roots > Rhizosphere... | reverse complement strand
ACACCTGGGCTGACAAGGCTGCGTACGACGAAGCTGCCAAAGCACTGGCCGGTCTGTTCATCGAGAACTTCAAGAAGTTCGAAGTGAGCGACGCGATCAAGGCTGCCGGGCCTAAGTTGTAAGACTGGGTTTGTAGCGAATGAAAAAGCCGCCTCTTGAGGGCGGCTTTTTTGTGGGTGATGGGTTGGACTTCATTGTCAGATCAACTGCCATTATTCCCGCAGAATCCGCGTTAAACAGCCAGAATAATGCTACTTAAGGAGCCGCGAACTCCTAAGCATTTTCCCTCCAGCCATCATGGCCATTGCCGTCTGGTATGCAGCACTCGTAGCACTTCCACAACATCAACTTTGACTGTGTAGATGATGACGTAGTTTGGAGTGACGACGATTTCGCGGGTACCTCCCGCGATACCTTTTCGGTACAGGGCTGGGTGCTGCCGAGCGCTTTCTCCTTTCAGTTCGAAGGCCTCATCAAGTTCAATCGCTGCAGCGGGATTTTCCTGGCCGATACGCTCCATGATGTTGTCTCGGTCATCCAGCGCCTCTTGGCGCCAGACCAACCTCATCAACGTACTCGCTGACGCAGGGCATCCCGCTTGGCGGCAAATATCCTGCGAGCGTCTTCATCGCTGACGCTGGGTCTTGGATCATCAATACTGATTTGTACCTGTTGCTTGACCCATTCCTCATACGCAGCTGCTTCATGAGCTTGTTTCATCGCTTCGGCGCGATCAGGGCGGGCATAGGTTTTTATCTGAAGAGGGTCATAACTGGAGGCGTCCACATCGAAGTGATTGATGCCCACTCCTTGCAGGTAGGTCACCAGTGTTTCGAACCGCTTGAACAGACGTACCTGGCCACTGCGTTGTGCGGTCAGTGAGTATTCTTTGCTTCCTTGCTGAATCTGAATCGACCAGCCACCCGGTTTGGCGACGATATGTGCGCTACTGATCGAACCGTTCTCAAACAGCCGTGTGAGAGTGCTGTGATCAATGGTTTCAGTGGTCATGAAGGCAAGCCCTTGGTTGAACAATGGCTTCCATCGTACGCAATCAATAATAGTTTGCAAAATTCTGATCCTTAATTTTTACGCCGGAAATGTCAGCGCCAGTGTTCGAGATAGAGGCAGGCAGTTCTAGCCATGAACGCGCCTGCCCGAGGATTTCGTCAGGCCGGCGCTTTCCAGTTGAGCATTCGCTGCTGGGCGACCTGGAGCAGGTCATAGCCGTCTTTGGTGAGAAGGTAGAGCGCGTGGGTGATGTGCGGGATGTCTTCGACATCGGCGTGTTTGAAGCAGAGGCAGTAGAGGGTTTGCAGCAGGTCGCTTGATGCGCGCAGGCGCTGGACGGCGCATTCGAGGATGTCTTGGGGGTTGGCTTCGGTGTCGATGACGAGGGGCTTGGTGTCGGTGAGGTTGGAGTCGAGTGGGCGGTAGCGATTGGAGTGGAGCTCGTTCCATGATTTCATTTTTTCTATCTCTGTAGGCATCAATGAACCGCTGCTACCGTGACCAAGCGGTGGAGGCGGACTGTGTTCAAGTTGGTCAAACCGGCAGAGATAACCCGGTACGCCGAAGCGTCCCAAACACAGCCCGCCATAAAGCGTGCCGACAGAAATAGGTCGGCAGCATACAAGGGCATGCATCAGTTATCTCTGTTTTTCAGGTGACCAAACCTGAATCGCTGATTGGGTAGCGATGCTCACAACTATAGATTTGGGCTAACAGGCGCCGATAGAAGACAAGGCGCCGCTGCGTGTAGGAACGGGATGCAGATTCGGGCAGTCCGTTCCTACAGATCAATCACGGTTTTCAACGAATAGCCCGATACCCCTCAACATCCAGCACACTCGTCGTCAGCCCGGTCGCCGGGGTGTAGATCGCGCCTTTTACCGTCGAGAACGGCACGCCTTTGCTGCCCAGCGATACGTAGCGTTCGCCTTGATCCAGTTCGGTGAACCAGGTGTAGGAACACTTTTCCATGGCCTTGTATTTCGCTGCCGCGTTGACGATGGCGGCGGTGTGGTTGCGAAGATCGGTGTCGCTGAGGTTGAGGTTCTTGTCGAGGACGGTGCCCCAGCGTTTCAGGCAGACCTCGGCAAAGTGACGGACGATGAGGCCGGGTTCGGCCAGCACTTTTGGACCACTGTTGCCGTCGGCGGAAGCGTTGCCGACCAGGGTGGCGTGACGGCCGGGCATGGGGAAGATGCTGGTCTTGGTGCCGGTCGCGGTTTGCGGAATGACACAACTGAAACCCTTGGAGCGCTCATCCCGCGCATAGAAACCCACATATTCTTTTACGTTGCTGTTGAGCTTTACCCGGTGTTCCTGAAAGTTACCGATGCCCGGCACCGGGTCGATGGCAAAGATATTCACTGGAATGTTTTTCAGTGCACTGTCGTTAAACATGGCATTGGCCAGCATGTGACAACTGATACCGCCACGGCTCCAGCCCACCAGATTGACTTTTGTTGGAATAACACCGTCCTTGCGAAAGGTTTTGATAATTTGCTCCTGTAACTTCTGTTGCGTGACGCTGCGATCACCATAGTTATATTTACGCCACAGCCAGGAACCTTCGACTTTTACATCTTCAATCGGAATGCCGGCGGCTTTGAGGCGGTTGTATTCCGCTTCGGTCAGTTGTTCGCGCTGCCAGTCACATTGGCCTTTGATGATGTTCATCGCGTGCTGGACGTTTTCCTCCCAGCCCTTGCCGAACAAGGTGCCACTGAGGCCGTAGTCCTTGGACTGGGTGAACAGTTCATCGGCTTGCAGGTTGCTGGTGCCGGGGCCGTCGACCACGATCCAGTCGGCGAACTCGCGCCCGGTGTGGTGAGCGGCCAGTGTGGAGACCAATTCCCCATTCCAATAGTTAACGTGTGCATTATCAAACTTTGTAGAACCTGTACCGCAGAAGAAAATAGTTAACGTAGTCATGTTGTTGCTCTCGGTTGATATAAGAGCAATCAGGCTAGTTGTAAACTTTGTAGTAATGGAAGCGAAGGCTTGTTGCGAACTTTGTAAATGTGGCTGGCGGCGTTAGTTGTTTATTCGTTGTCTGGCAACTTCCAACAAGTCACAACCGTCTTGGGTCAATAAATAAAGCGCATTGACGATGTTGGGAATGTCTTTCACATCGGCCTGTTTGAAACACAAGCAGTAAAGAGTTTCCAGCAGATCGCTGGCGGCACGCAGGCGTTGATCAGCGGCATTGAGCAGGTCACCCGCTGTTGCAGCGGTGTCGATGACCATTACCGGGTTGTCGCCGTCGCAGGTCTTGAGAGGGCGAAAACGAGTATTCAGCGGTGTGAACATGTTCATGATTGAGGCGTGTCCTTTACGAAGTCGCTTCGGTGGGCCGACACAGTGTTTTCAGTCGCGCCGGCCACTATAGAAGGGCGCCGTCGAGTGGGACAAGACGGCCGCAATGGACAGATTTCGTAAGGGTTTTTTCCACGATATGGGCATTTGCCCTACATGTTTTTTCGGTTTTTCAAAGCCAAACCCTTATTGGCGAATTTTCCGACGTGATTATCAGGCGTTTCAAAGTAAACCTCTGTATGGTGCGCGCCAGAATCCGTAGGGCGTTTCCAAACGTCCGACACAGACTTAAAGGGAATTAGGTATGCAGTGGCTACGAATGGCCTCGATCGTTTTGTTGTGGGTAAGTGGCTGTCGTTTGGCGTTGGCCTCCGACACGGGCAACGGGTTGGTGCTTGCCAACCTGGAGCGCACCGGTTGGCCCGACGCGCTCGCCACTCAGGCCGACATCGACACAGCTTCCCGCGCTGAGGTGCTGGTTTTCGGCAAGGCTCTGCTGGCGAGCGAAGCCCTGGACGAACCGGGACTCACGCAACGACTGGGCGTGCAGCAAATACAGCTCAAGTCGATCAGACAAGTACGCGACGGTCTGTGGGATCGCTTGCTCAACACCTACCGCAATGCCAGCACTCACTGCGACGAGAAAGCATTTTGCCCCCGGGTGCGCAGCGTTGCCGACTTGCGTCAACTGGCGGCAGCCTTCACCGGCGATATCAGCCCGGCTCATGCACGATGGGCGAGCCAGAGCCTCGATGTGCATGAACGGGTCCTGGATGAGCAATTGCGGGTAGCCGTATTGCGGCCCTGACACAGCGCTTGTGGGGGTTAAGTCGAGGGCGCTGCGGTGACGGTCACGGCGCTGGCCAGGATCGGCGGAAAGTCTTCGGGAGAGGGTGTGCAGCCTCCCAGCAGCAGGGATGCAAAGATAAGGGCGAGGGGCAGTTTCAAGTTGTTCGACATGTTCACTCCTTGGTAAAAATCCATGCGCATGGGCCGTCCTGGCTCAAGGCGTGACGGACATTACCCTCGGATCGCTTCACCCGGCGATGAACAAAGTGTTTCATTTGTTTGATCCCTTGACCGTGCCGTCGACGCTGTATCATCCCGTATCGATTTGACCCCCGACCTATTCTCGACGCGCTGAGATCGCCCGCTAGGCTGTTGGCATCACAGCGGTCAACGGAGTGACAGCGAATGCACAACACCCTGGAACAGGTTTTCGGTTATCCACAGTTTCGACCCGGTCAGGAGGCCGCGATCAGCGCTGTTCTCGCCGGGCGTTCGGCAGCCGCAATATTTCCCACCGGCTCCGGCAAGTCCCTTTGTTACCAGGTCCCGGCACTGTTGCTTCCACATCTGACGCTGGTGGTCTCGCCGCTGCTGGCGCTGATGCAGGATCAGCTCGAGTTCTTGCGCCGGCACGGGATATCCGCAGGCAGCATCGATTCGGCGCAGAGCCGCGAAGCCGCCAACGATGTGATGGCCCGCGCCCGTTCGGGCGAACTGAAGATCCTGATGATTTCCGTGGAGCGTTTGAAGAACGAGCGCTTTCGCAACTTTTTGCAGCAGGTGCCGATCTCGCTGCTGGTGGTGGATGAGGCGCACTGCATCTCCGAGTGGGGCCACAACTTCCGCCCCGACTACCTCAAGCTGCCGGACTACCAGCGCCAGTTCAACATCCCGCAAACCCTGCTGCTGACCGCCACTGCAACGCCAAAAGTCATCGCCGACATGCAGGCGAAATTCGCCATCGCGGCAGACGATGTGGTGACCACCGGTTTCTATCGGCCCAACCTCAATCTGCTGGTCGAGCCGGTGCGTGGGCAGGACAAGCGCCGGCGCCTGGTGGAGTGGATGAACGAGCGCGCAGGTCAGCCGAGCATCGTCTACGTGACCCTGCAGAAAACCGCCGAGCAGATTGCTGAACATCTGGAGCGCAATGGCATTCAGGCCGAGGCTTATCACGCCGGTTTGCCCCATGAGCAACGGGACGCGATCCAGAAGCGCTTCATGGGCGGGCAGTCCGATTGCATCGTCGCCACCATCGCCTTCGGCATGGGCATCGACAAGAGCGACATCCGCAACGTGGTGCATTTCGACCTGCCCAAATCCATCGAAAACTACAGCCAGGAAATCGGTCGCGCCGGGCGTGACGGGCAGCCGTCCGACTGCCTGGTGTTGGCCAACCGCGACAGCCTCAACGTGCTGGAAAACTTCGTGTATGGCGACACTCCGGAACAGGAGGGCATTCGTCATGTGCTGGACGAGCTGCAGGCCGCCGCGCCGGTAGGCCAATGGGAGTTTCTGCTCGGGCCGCTGGCGGATCAGAGCAACATTCGCGCGTTGCCTTTGAAGACGTTGTTGGTGCAGTTGGAGCTGCGAGGACTGATTGCCCCGCGCTACGCGTACTACGCCGAGTACCGTTTCAAATACCTGCTGGAGCCCGAGGCGTTGCTTGAGCGTTTTGAGGGTGAACGCAGGGATTTCGTCGCCGCGATCATCCAGACCTCAAGCCGCGCGCGTACCTGGGCCACGGTGAATTTCCAGGCGATGTACGAGCAGTATTCCGCCGAGCGTAACCGCGTGGTGAAAGCGCTGGATTATTTCCAGGAAAAGGGCTGGGTCGAGCTTGAGAGCAAGCAGATGACCGAGGTCTACAACGTTCTGCGCGGCGATTTCGACAGCCAGACCCTGAGCGCTGAACTGCATGACTATTTCACCCGCCATGAGCAAACCGAAGTGGCGCGGATTCACGCCATGCTCGAGCTGTTCGCCACCGAGCGATGCCTCGGATATCGGCTGGCGGAATATTTTGGCGATCACAATGCGCCGCAGCAGTGCGGACATTGCTCGGTGTGTCACGGGCACATCGCCCGGCTCCCGGCGCCTCCGGAATTGCCGGCGCTTGTGGATAAAAGTTTTGCGGCGTTGTGTGGGGAATTTATCCACAGGCATCAACAACTGACCGGCAGTGCTCCGTCGGCCGAGCGGCTGACCCGGTTTCTCTGCGGAATCAGTGTGCCGCTGTTTACCAAACTCAAGGCGCGGGCCATTTCCGGGTTTGCAGCGCTGGAGGAATATCCCTACGCCGAGGTTCGGGCCTGGACTCAGACGCATCTTTGAGATTCCGAATCCATCTGCTGAATGTCGATCATCACGGCAATGAACTTCAAAAATGCCCGGTGGCTGACTATGGTGATGGCTGTCTTCGGATCGCCAACAAGAGAACAACATGAGCCAGACATCCTTCGCTATTCAGCAGGCCGCCGTGATCGGCGCCGGCACCATGGGCCGCGGCATTGTCATGTGCCTGGCCAACGCCGGCGTATCAGTGCAGTGGGTCGATAACAATCCACAGATGCTCGAACAGGCGCTGTCCACCGTGGCCGAGACCTATGCACACAATGTGCGACAGGGGCGGATCGATCAGGCCGAAGCCGATGCCCGGATTGCCCGTGTCAGCGCGGCGGCGGACTATGTGGCAATCCGCAACGTCGACCTGGTGATCGAAGCGGTGTACGAGAACCTCGAACTCAAGCAGAAGATCTTCCGTGAACTCGATGGCGTGTTGAAACCCGAGGCGCTGCTGGCGAGCAATACTTCGGCGCTGGATATCGACGCCATTGCCGCCGCGACACGGCGACCGGCTCAAGTGCTGGGCCTGCATTTCTTCAGCCCGGCGCACATCATGAAGTTGCTGGAAATAGTCCGTGGCGCACAAACTTCTCCGGCTGTGCTTGAAGCCGCTCTGGAGCTGGGCAAGCGCATGGGCAAGGTCAGTGTGGTGTCGGGCAACTGCCACGGTTTTATCGGCAACCGCATGCTGCATCCGTATGTGCTCGAAGCGCGCAAGATGTTGCTTGAAGGGGCGTACCCACACCAGGTCGATGCGGCGTTGCAGAGCTTCGGTTTTGCCATGGGGCCGTTTCGCATGTACGACGTGGTCGGCATCGATCTCGAGTGGCGTGCCCGCGAACTGGCGGGCAAGGGGCAGGATGCACCGGAGGTTCAAGTGGATAACCGTCTGTGTGAGTTGGGCCGGTTCGGTCAGAAGTCCGGCAACGGTTATTACCACTACGAACCGGGCAGTCGACAGGCCGAGCATGATCCCGAGGTCGATGCGCTGGTGTTGAACGTCAGCGAAGGGTTGGGGTTTCATCGCCGGGATATTGGCTCGGAGGAGATCCTTGAGCGGTGCCTGCTGGCGTTGGTCAACGAGGGCGCGAAGATCCTGCAGGAAGGGATTGCCGAGTCGGCGTATGACATCGATCAGGTTTATCTGAATGGCTACGGCTTCCCGGCAGAGAGAGGCGGGCCGATGGCCTGGGCGGATGACCAGGGGCTGGCCGACATTCACAAGCGATTGCTGGCGCTGGAGACCCGGCAGGGCGATCACTGGCGGCCGGCGCCATTGATTGGCGAGCTGGCGGCGCGCGGCAAGGGTTTTTATCTTTAGACTGAGCAGGTCACTTCAGGAATCGACACTGATGTCCAACCCGATGCCGCAACGCAGCGATTACCCGCACTTCCAGCCGATCACCACGCGCTGGCACGACAACGACGCCTACGGTCACGTCAACAACGTCACCTATTACAGCTTCTTCGACACCGCGGTGAACACGTACCTCATCCAGGTCGGAGGGCTGGATATCCATGACGGCGAGGTGGTGGGGTTTGTGGTCAGTTCGTCTTGCGACTATTTCGCGTCGATCGCTTTTCCGGATCGAATCGAGATCGGCTTGCGGGTAGGCAAGCTGGGTAATAGTTCGGTGCAATACGAGCTGGCGGTGTTCAAGGCCGAAGAAGACGAGGCCTGTGCCGCCGGGCGCTTCGTGCATGTGTTTGTCGACCGGGCGTCCAATCAGCCGGTATCGATTCCAACCCGATTGCGCGAAGCGCTGGAACGCCTGGCGATGTGACAGGCAAAAAAAATCGCAGCCCGGGGGAGCTGCGATCTGGATGTATCGGCTAAAGAGGCCTGGCCTCAGTCGCGGTAGTAGCGGTGATGCTTGCGATGACCATAGGCATGGCCACGACCTGGGTGACGGTCACGGTAGTAGCGACGATCATCATGGCGACGGTCGTAATGACGATCATCGTCATCGCTCTTGTTGCCCATGTAGTTGCCCAGCGCGCCACCCGCGCCGCCGCCGGCTGCTGCGCCGATCAGGCTGCCGGTGGTGCCGCCCATGCTGCGGCCGACCACGTTGCCGCCGGCTGCGCCCAGCGCACCGCCAATGGCTGCTTCACCACGGCTGCGCTTGTCGGCGCCCACCGCACTACCACCCGCGCCGCCCAGGGCTGCGCCGATGGTTGAACCTGTACTGCCGCCTAACGATTGACCGACGACCGAGCCAAGAACCCCGCCCAATGCGCCGCCCACACCTGCTTCGGTGGTGCCTCCGGCAGAAGCGAAGCCACTGACCAGGCCAAGGGACAACAAGAGAATCGAGGAGAACTTCATAGAGGAGCCTCAAAGGGATGACGGCGCGATCCTGAGGCTCTGGAATGGGCGTGACAATCGAAATCCGACGAATAGCACGACCTGTATACAATTCTGCAAGTTGCTGATTTTTTGGCGGAACTTAACGGTTTTTCGCCGGTCTTTATCTACTTCGGACAGGCCGCTTTGATCACAAAGCGGCCTTTTTTGTGGGCGTTCTAAAAGTGCTCGCGAAGGCGCCCGTTCAGGCGCCGTATCAGGCCGATCTGGCCATGATCAGCCCCGTTTCGCTCGCCGCTTCCAGGCGAATGGCAATGAACTTCGACGTCGGCGTATGGCTGCCATCGCCAGTGCTCTCCAACGGCACCAGCGGATTCACCTCAGGGTAATAAGCCGCTGCCTGCCCTGCAGGAATATCGAACGCCAAGAGCGTGAAGCCCTTCACCCGACGCTCACGACCATCGTCCCACAGCGACACGATGTCAGCCTTCTGCCCCGGCTTGAAGCCCAGACGGATGATGTCGGCTTCGTTGGCGAACAACACATCGCGCTGTCCCTTCACCCCGCGATAACGATCGTCGAGACCATAAATCGTGGTGTTGTACTGATCATGTGAGCGCATCGATTGCAGGATCAGGTCCGGCAGTTTGCCGGTGGCGCGAGTGCGTTCGTGGATCAGGTCCTTGGGGAGCATGTTTGGCTTGAAGTTGGCCCGGCCCGACGTGGTGTTCCACTTGCGCGCGCCGGCGCTGTTGCCGAGGTAGAAGCCGCCCGGGTTCTTGACCTTCTCGTTGAAGTCCTTGAAGCCCGGAATGGTGTCGGCGATCAACTCGCGGATGCGCCGGTAGTCGGCCACCAGCCAGTTCCAGTCCACCGGTTTGCTGCCCAGGGTCGCGGCGGCGATGCCGGCGATGATCGACGGCTCGGAGCGCATCTGGTTCGACAGCGGCTGCAACTGACCGTTGGAGGCGTGCACCATGCTGAACGAGTCTTCCACGGTGACGGCTTGCGGGCCTTCGGTCTGGATATCGATGTCGGTACGGCCCAGGCACGGCAGGATCAGCGCGTCCTTGCCGTGGGCCAGGTGGCTGCGATTGAGCTTGGTGCTGATCTGCACCGTCAGGTCACAGTTGCTCAGGGCCTGGAAGGTGCGCGGGCTGTCCGGCGTGGCCTGGGCGAAGTTGCCGCCCAGACCGATAAACACCTTGGCGCGACCTTCGGCCATCGCGTGAATCGCTTCGACCACGTTGTGCCCGTTGTGACGTGGCACCTTGAACTGGAAGCGGCGCTCAAGGGAATCAAGGAACGCCACCGGCGGACGTTCGTTGATGCCCATGGTGCGGTCGCCCTGCACGTTACTGTGGCCGCGCACCGGGCACAGACCGGCGCCGGGTTTGCCAATGTTGCCGCGCAGCAGCATCAGGTTGGCGATCTCCTGGATGGTCGGCACCGAGTGGCGATGCTGGGTGATGCCCATCGCCCAGCACATGATCACGTTCTTGCCTTTGGCGTACATGCGCGCCGCTTGCTCGATTTCCACCAGGGTCAGGCCGGACTGGGTGACGATCTGCTCCCAAGGGGTATCGTCGACGACACCAATGTACTCGAGCACATTGACGCTGTGCTCATTGAGGAAATCGTGATCGAACACGGCCGGTGCGCCAGCCTTCTGCGCATCGCGCTCCCATTGCAGCAGGAACTTGGCCATGCCGCGCAGCACCGCCATGTCGCCGCCCAGCGCCGGGCGGAAATACGCGGTGTTGGTCGGCTTGTCGCCGTTGGTGAGCATTTCCAGCGGGTGCTGCGGATGCTGGAAGCGTTCCAGGCCGCGTTCTTTCAGCGGGTTGACGCACACCACCTGGGCACCGCGTTTCACTGCTTCACGCAGCGGTTCGAGCATGCGCGGGTGGTTGGTGCCGGGGTTCTGGCCCCAGACAAAAATTGCATCGGCATGTTCGAAGTCGTCGAAGGTCACGGTGCCTTTGCCGACGCCGACACTCTGCGCCAGGGCCACGCCGCTGGCCTCGTGGCACATGTTCGAGCAGTCGGGGAAGTTGTTGGTGCCGAAGGCGCGCACGAACAGTTGATACAGATACGCCGCTTCGTTGCTGGCGCGGCCCGAGGTGTAGAACTCGGCCTGATCCGGGCTCGACAGCGCTTGCAGGTGTTTGCCGATCAGCGCGTAGGCATCGTCCCAGCTGATGGGTTTGTAGCGGTCGGTTTCGGCGTCATACACCAGCGGTTCGGTCAGACGACCTTGATATTCAAGCCAGTAGTCGCTCTGCTCCAGCAACGAGGTGACGCTGTGCTTGGCGAAGAACTTGCCGTCGACCCGACGCTTGGTCGCTTCCCAGTTCACCGCTTTGGCGCCGTTCTCGCAGAATTTGACCATGCCGCTTTCCGGCGAGTCGCCCCAGGCGCAGCCCGGGCAGTCGAAGCCGCCGTTCTGGTTGGTCTTGAGCATCATGCGCAGGTTTTTCAGCGCGTTGTCGCTGGTCAACCAGGCCTGGGCCACGCTGATCAGGGCGCCCCAGCCACCGGCCGGGCCCTTGTAAGGCTTGTAGCGCGGAACGGGTTTCTGGTCGGCTTGATGATGTTGGCTCACGGGTGTTTCTCCATTTCTGGGCTATACACCCGCGGCGCGTTCTTCTGCGGCAGGTGGATGAGATTGAGGTTGTGGCGTCGCGCCCATTGCACGGCGAGACCGGTAGGCGCGGACAGGCTGACCAGGGTCTGAATCCCGGCCCGCAGGACTTTCTGGATCAGTTCGAGGCTGCAACGGCTGGTGACAATTGCCAGGCCGCCGGTTGTGGATATCTTTTGCCGGATCAGACCGCCGATCAGCTTGTCGAGGGCGTTGTGCCGGCCGATGTCTTCGCGGCCCAGCAGCAATTCACCGCTGGCGTTCATGAACACCGCTGCGTGCACTGCGCCGCAATGCTGACCCAGCGGTTGGAATGCGCCGATACGCTGGCGCAAACCATCGAGCCATTCGGCGGGCGGCAAAGGTGCGCCGGGCAAGACCTTGAGGTCAGGCAGCGCCTGCTCCACCGCTTCCACGCCGCACAGTCCGCAACCGCTGGTGCCGGCCAGTTGCCGCCGCTGCTGCTTGAGGTTCCAGAAGGCGCGGTTGGCGATGGTCACTTGCGCGTATTGCGCCGAGCCCGAACCGCTCAGTTGCAGGTCGTAGATGTCCGAGGCGTCTTCGATGATGCCGCTGCCGAGGCTGAAGCCGACGATGAAGTCTTCAAGGTCGGTCGGCGTCACCAGCATCACGGCCTGACTGATGCCGTTGTAGGCAATCGCCAACGCGACTTCTTCGGCCAGCGCGGTGCTGGCCGATTCCGCGAGGGGGAGATCGCTGTAGCTGTAGGTCTGACTGGCGGCTGGCGCGGGCGTTTCGAGAGCAGGCGCCGCGCAGGCCGGGCGCTTGGCGTTCATGGCATCACCGACGGATTGATCAACGTTAAGACTAGGCGCGGCAAGATGTCGCGTCTAATCGCTAGTGTCGATCCTTCGATAGATGCCGTCGATCAAGTGTCCGTGGGTGATTTTTGATAGAGCGCGAAACAGGCCTCGGCCAGCGCCGAGCGTGGGGCGCCGCGACGCATGATCAGGCCCAGTCGGGCGAGGGTCTGGGCGTTTTCGATGGGTTGCAGGCGCAGATGATCGGTCAGGTTTTCCAGGCCGCCATCCAGTGGCATCACCGCACAGCACAAGCCGCCGTGCACCGCTTGCAACAATTGGTGAACGGCGTCGGTTTGCAGTAACGGCTGCGGCGTCAGGCCACGACTGTGGAAGTTATGGTCGATGGACTGGCGAAAGTGCATGCCGCTGGTGAGCATGCCCAGGGGCAGTTCGATCAGCGATTCCCAACTTAGCGGTGCCTCACCAAAGTTGAAGAACCGCTGGTCGTAGAGCAGACCCATCTGCGTTTCGCTGAACGCCAGGGATTCAAACCGCTCGCCGTCGAGGCGGTCCAGGTAAGACACGCCAATGTCGATGCGGTTGTTCGCCAGTTGCTCCAGAACCTGTTCGGAGCTCAGCGAGGACAGTTCGAAGCGCAGGTTCGGATGTTGTGCGTGCAGGCGTTGCATCAACGGCAGTGCATCGAAACTCGACAACGGCACCACGCCCAGGCGCAAGGTGCCGATCAGATTACCGCGACAGGCCGCCGCTTCCGCCTGCAAGCCGTCGTAGGCCGCCAGTACCGTGCGCGCCCAGGCCAGCACCCGTTCGCCCGGCGCGGTAAACCCTTCGAAGCGCTGGCCACGGTTGACCAGTGGCAGGTCGAGTTCTTCTTCGAGGCTGCGCAGGCGCATCGACAGGGTGGGCTGGGTGATGTGGCAGCGGGCGGCGGCCTGGCCGAAGTGGCGGGTTTCGTCGAGGGCGATGAGGAATTTCAGCTGCTTGATGTCCATCTTCGCTCCGGGGCGCTGGCAGGGGTGGGCGATTCTACCGCTTGAGTGACGGCAGGGTCATTGGTCGGCTTGGAACCGGGTTTGTCCGGGGTGGTCTAGGCTTGGGCGTCTGGAACCCAAATCAAGGAGTGTGCGCCATGAGTCTTTTGAGCTTTGTGAAAGAAGCGGGTGAGAAACTGCTCGACCTGCTGACCCCCGGCAACGCCAATGCCAGCGAGCAGTTGAAGGAACACATCAGCAAGGTCGGGTTGGGTAACCCGAATGTCCAGGCAACCGTGGACGGGGACAAGGTGACCGTTACCGGTGAAGTGGCGAGCCAGGAAGAGAAAGAGAAGATTCTTCTGGCAGTGGGCAACATTGCCGGTGTCGGCAGCGTCGATGACCAGATCACCGTGACCGGGCCGGTTGTGGCGGCGGCGCGTTTTGTGGTCGTGAAGAAGGGCGACACCCTCAGCGCGATTTCCCTGGCGGTGTATGGCAACGCCAACCAGTACAACAAGATCTTCGAGGCCAACAAGCCACTGCTGTCACACCCGGACAAGATTTATCCGGGGCAGACGCTGCGTATTCCCGAGTAACCGCAGATACCGCAGATACCGCAGATACCGCTATCGCGAGCAGGCTCGCTCCCACATTGGAATGCATTTCAGTTGTGGGAGCGAGCCTGCTCGCGATGGGGACGATGCGGTCTACAGGCCCGCAATCAAATCCCGATAATCCTCGACCGCCGCGAACTCCCCGGTGTCCTTCGGCCCTTTGCGGCTGTCCGGCTCTTTCACGGCCAACAGATGCGCCACGCCGAAATTCCGTGCACTGCGCAGGATCGGCAAGGTGTCGTCGATGAACAGACTACGCGCCGGGTCAAAACCGATGTCGGCCTGCAAGGCGTCCCAGAATTGCGGGTCTTCCTTGGGGAAACCGTAATCGTGGGAGCTGATCAGCCGCTCGAAGTACGGCGCCAGTTCGATGCGTTCCAGTTTCAGCGACAGTGAATCGCGGTGGGCGTTGGTGATCATCACCACGCGTTTGCCGGCTCGCTTGATCGCCTCCAGAAAAGTGTCGGCGTCCGGGCGCAGGGCGATCAGGTGGGCGGTTTCCCGTTTCAGTTCGCGAACTGACAGCTTCAGTTCGGCGCTCCAGAAGTCCAGGCAGTACCATTGCAACTGACCGGCATGGCGCTCGAACAACGGCTGCAATTCCATTTCCGCCATGGCCCGGCTCACGCCATGCAGTTCGGCGTAGCGCTGCGGCAGGTGTTCGAGCCAGAAGTGGTTGTCGAAGTGCAGGTCCAGCAACGTGCCGTCCATGTCGAGCAGAACGGTATCGATGTCGGACCACGGTAATGAAGGCATGGCAACGTCTCGAACGGTAGAAAGATATCCGACGCAAACAATCGGAAAAGCCGCGTTATAGTAGCGCGTTCACGCCAAGGAGCTTTGCATGCGCCAGAAACCCACCGTACTCGCCCGCGAGATCGTCGCCACCAGCCGGCTGTTCTGCGTCGAAGAGCTGAAGCTGCGTTTCTCCAATGGCGTGGAACGCACCTACGAGCGACTGGTCGGCAAGGGCGCCGGCTATGGCGCGGTGATGATCGTGGCGATGCTCGATGCCGAGCACGCGGTGCTGGTCGAAGAATACTGCGGCGGTACCGACGAATATGAACTGTCGCTGCCCAAAGGCCTGATCGAGCCCGGCGAAGATGTGCTGGCTGCCGCCGAACGCGAGCTCAAGGAAGAAGCCGGTTATGGCGCGCGACAGCTGGAGCATCTGACCGAGTTGTCGTTATCCCCCGGTTACATGAGCCAGAAAATCCAGGTGGTGCTGGCCACCGACCTGTACGAAGAGCGTCTCGAAGGCGACGAACCCGAGCCGATGCGTGTAGACAAAGTCAATCTGCGACAGCTGTCGGCACTGGCGCAGAATCCGAATTTCAGTGAGGGCCGCGCCCTGGCGGCGCTGTACCTGACCCGCGACCTGCTGACCCAGCGCGGATTTTTCAGTCATGAGTGAGATATCGATGAATTTTCCCCATCCGTTGATGGCGCCGGTGGTTGAACTGGCCCTGCGGGCCGGTGAGGCGATCCTGCCGTTCTGGCGTGCCGATGTGGCGGTCACCGCCAAGTCCGATGATTCGCCGGTGACGGCGGCGGACATGGCCGCTCACCACGTGATCGTGGCGGGCCTGACGGCGCTGGACCCGAGCATTCCGGTGCTGTCCGAAGAGGACGCCAACATCCCGCAAAGCGTGCGCGCCGGCTGGCAGCGCTGGTGGCTGGTGGATCCGCTGGATGGCACTAAGGAGTTCATCAGCGGCAGTGAGGAATTCACCGTCAACATTGCGTTGATCGAAAACGGCCGGGTGATGTTCGGTGTGGTGTCGATGCCGACCAACGGGCGGTTCTACGTCGGCGGCGCGGGACTCGGTGCCTGGCGCGGCGACACGGGCGGCACGCCGGTGGCGATTCAGGTTCGTGACGTACCGGGGCCTGGCGAAGCGTTCACCGTGGTTGCCAGCCGCCGTCATTCGAGTCCGGAGCAGGAACGCTTGCTGGCCGGTTTGAGCGCCAGCCTTGGCGAGTTGCAGCTGGCCAACATCGGCAGTTCGCTGAAATTCTGTCTGCTGGCCGAAGGTGCGGCGGATTGTTACCCGCGACTGGCGCCGACTTCGCAATGGGACACGGCGGCGGCGCAGGGCGTTCTGGAAGGGGCGGGCGGTGAAGTGCTCGACCTGAGTGGCGCAGCGTTCTGTTACCCAGCTCGGGAGTCTTTGTTGAACAGTTTCTTCCTGGCGTTGCCGGCGAAAGCCGCATGGCGGGCGAAGCTGCTCGAACTCGCCCGCTCGTAAGCGTGTTCAGTCTTCAGCGGTGCAGGACGTACTGCCCGCTGAACGTCACTGCATCCTCATCGCTCCCGGCATTGACGACCCGCGTGTGCAGCGTCAGTCGCGCCCGCCCGTAGCGCTGATACATTGTCAGAAATTTCTTCCACTGCGCTGCGCTCGGTGACGGGCAAATCGCAATGGCATCACCGGTCACCGGCAGTGGATAACTGATCTGCCCCTCCTGGATCACGATGTGGCCGTCGGTGATGCCTTCTTCCTTCAATCGCAGATGCAGCCAGCCCCAACCGGCCAGCACCGCGCCGCAATACAGGCTGCCGCCGAACATGGTGCTCTTGTGATTGACGTTGGCGTCCAGCGGCAAGTGCAGGCGTAGTTGCTGTTCCTGCCAGTCGAGCACCTTGAGGCCCATGTCCCGGGTCAGCGGGATGTCGTGGTGAAGAACGGATTCCAGATAACGACTGTCGTGCTTCATGCCCGGACCTCTTGCGGCAGAAAAGTGAATTGAGCGTGCTTCATTCGGATTCGTCGGAATGGCCGCCGCTGCCAGCGAAATTCAGCCCGTGCTTGCGCAGTTTGTCGTGCAGGGTCTTGCGCGGAATGCCCAGGGCTTCGGCGAGACTGCGCACGGAACCGTGAGAGCGGGCCAGTTCGGCGGCGATGAGGGATTTCTCGAAATTTTCCACTTGTTCGCTGAGCCCTCCCGCCGTGATTTCGACGGTGGTGCCGGGGCTGCCATCGGGTTGCGTGTTGTCCAGTGCCAGTTCCAGGCCGAGGGCAAAACGCTCTGCCGCGTTCTGCAATTCCCGCACGTTGCCCGGCCATGAATGGCGCAGCAGCAACGCCCGTTGCGCCGGTTGCAGTTCATGCGGTGGTAGACCGTGGCGGGCGCTGGCTTCGTCGGCGTAATGCTGGAATAGCATCAGCGCGTCCTCGCCCCGTTCACGCAGTGGCGGAATGCGCAGCGGTGCCACGTTGAGGCGGTAATACAGGTCGGCACGGAAGCGTCCCTGATCGGCGGCCTGACGCAGGTCTTCCTTGGTCGCGGCGATGACGCGGATGTCCAGCGGGATCAACTGATTGCCGCCCAGCCGTTCGACCACGCGCTCCTGCAGCATGCGCAGCAGTTTGACCTGCACGTCCATGCTCATGCTTTCGATTTCGTCTAGGAACAGCGTGCCGCCATTGGCGAATTCGAACTTGCCGATCCGGCGCTTTTGCGCGCCGGTGAAGGCGCCGGGTTCGTGGCCGAACAATTCGCTCTCGACTACCGATTCGGCCAGCGCCCCAGCGTTGATCGCCACGAACGGGCCGTTGCGCCGGCTCGACAGGTCATGCAGGGCGCGGGCGACGACTTCCTTGCCGGCGCCGGTTTCGCCGAGGATCAAGACGTCGGCTTTGGTCGCCGCCAGCGCGCCGATTTGCTCGCGCAGGCGCGACATCGGCGCCGACTGACCGACCAGCCGCGCGCTCAACTCGTTGCGATCACTCAGGGCCATGCGCAGGCTTCGGTTGTCCAGCACCAGACGCCGCAGGGCCAGGGCGCGGCGCACGCTGTCGAGCAGGGCGTCGCTGGCGAAGGGCTTTTCCAGAAAGTCGTAGGCACCGGCGCGCATGGCTTGTACGGCCAGCGGCACATCGCCGTGGCCAGTGATCAGCAGCACCGGCAGCTCCGGATCTTGGGCGTGCAGTTCGCTCAGCAGTTCCAGGCCATCCATGCCGGGCATGCGGATGTCGCTGACCACCACGCCCGGCCAGTCGCGCTCCAGTTGCGCGGCCAGACCCTTGGCCTCGGACAGCGGAAGAATTTTCAGGCCGGCCAGATCCAGAGTCTGGCCAAGGGCCTGACGCAGGTGTGGATCGTCGTCGATCAGCACCACCTGAATGCGGTTGTCGATGGTCATGCGCTTCGATCCTCGGACGGTTGCAGGCTGACCCCGGGCGCGCCGGCGCGCAGCCGCAGGGTGATCAAGGCGCCACCTTGCTTGTGGTTGGCGAACGACAGTTCACCGCCGAAGGCGCGCATCAGGGTTTCGCAAATGGCCAACCCCAGACCCAGACCCTGGGTGCGGGTCTTGGTCGTGTAAAACGGTTCGCTGGCACGGCCCAGCGCTTCCATGCAGAAACCCGGGCCGTTGTCGCGAATGTACAGGTTGACGCCTTCGTCGGTGGATTCGGCACTCAGCCACAATTTGCGCGGCGGGCCTTTTTCGGTCAGGGCGTCGAGGGCGTTGGCCAGCAGGTTGCCCAGTACCTGGCGCAGACGGGTTTCCCCGGCCTCGACCCACAAGGTCGCGGCGGGCAGGTCGCGGATCAGTTCGACATCCATGCTCCGGCGACGTTTGGCCAGCAAGGCAAGTGCGTCGTCCAGCGCCGGTTGCAGGGCCACGCTTTCCGGGGCGTGGCGGTCACGGCGGGCGAAGGCGCGCAGGTGGGCGATGATCGAGGCCATGCGCCCGGTCAGCTCGCTGATCAGTTTGAGGTTGCCGCGGGCATCTTCGGTGCGTTGGTGGTCGAGCAGCACTTCGGCGTTTTCGGCGTAGCTGCGGATCGCCGCCAGCGGCTGGTTGAGTTCGTGGCTGATGCTCGCCGACATCGTCCCCAGCGCCGAGAGTTTGCCGGCCTGCACCAGATCGTCCTGGGCGCGCACCAGTTCCTGCTGGGCCTGTTCGCGTTCCAGCACTTCCTGTTTCAGGCGGCGGTTGAGGCCTTCGAGATCGCTGGTACGTTCGGCGACCCGTCCTTCGAGTTCCCGTCGGGCCTTGGCTTCGAAGGCGATCCGTTCCAGGTAATGACGACGACGCTGCATCATCAGGCCCAGCAACAGCATCACCACCAGCAAGGTGGCGCCGCCGATCGCCACCACCGTGCGCACCGGTCGGTCGATCAAGGTGCGCGGGGCGAGGATGCTGACGCTCCAGCCGGTTTCCGCGATCTCCTGGGTTTGCGGCAACCACGCGGTCGGGCTCAGGTTCAGCGGGCGTGGCTCGCGGGTCGGGTAGGGCTGGATCGCGGCGATCGCCGCGCGCTCGGTATCACTCAGAGTGCGCGTTGCGCGAAAACGCCATTCCGGGCGCGAGGTGAGGATGACCACGCCGTTGTGGTCGGTCACCAGCAGTTGTTCCGGGGTTTTGCCCCACAGACTTTCGGTGTGGTCGAGGTCAACCTTGATCACCAGCACGCCGATGATTTTTTCGCCGTTGCGCACGGCGGCGGCGAAGAAGTAGCCGCGCTTGGCAGAGGTAGTGCCCAACCCGAAGAAGCGCCCGAGGCGTCCGGCCATGGCTTCGCTGAAGTACGGCCGGAATGAGAAATTGCGCCCGACGAAGCTGTCGTGTTTGTCCCAGTTGGACGCCGCGAGCGTCTGGCCGCTGGTGTCCATCAGGTACATGACTTCGGCGCCGGTCTGTGCGGCGATATTCTTCAACAGGCGGTTGGCGTTGCCTTGGGTCACGCCGTCGTCCGGCGCCCCGAGCACCGCGCGCAGGGCCGGCAGGTCGCCGAGGATTTGCGGCAGCACTTCATAGCGATGCAGCGTGCCCAACAGGTTGGCGACGTAGAGGTCGAGGGTCTGGCGGTTCTGACCGGCCAGTTCGCTGCGGTAATAGCGCTCGGCCAAGTGTTCCAGCGGCCACAGCAGCGGTGCCAGGCACAGAGCCAGCAGGGCAAGACTGCGCCAGCGGGGGCGACGGGGAAGGGTCGGAGTCATGAGCATCGGGCGCCTGTGGGTACAGGCGCATTATGCCTAGGCTTGCCGGCGCAGTCTGCGCACCCGTGGCCGGGTGTGCAGCGGCGCTGAAGATTCACACAGGACTTCAGGAAAAGACGTCGGCGTCCTTGAGGAAGGCGGCCGCCTGATCCTTGGCCGACAATTTTGGCGCTTCGTCGAGTTGCCAGTCGATGCCCAGATCCGGATCGTCCCAGCGAATGCTGCGCTCGGACGACGGGTTGTAGTAGTTGGTGGTCTTGTAGAGGAATTCGGCGAATTCGCTCAGCACCACGAAGCCGTGGGCGAAACCTTCCGGTACCCACAATTGGCGATGGTTGTCGGCGGACAGGCGCACGGCGACCCACTTGCCGAAATGCGGCGAGCTGCGACGGATATCCACAGCGACATCGAGGACTTCGCCAGCGGTAACGCGGACCAGTTTGCCCTGGGTATTTTCCAACTGGTAATGCAGCCCGCGCAGCACGCCTTTCTGCGAGCGCGAATGGTTGTCCTGGACAAACTGCGTGTCGAGGCCGGTGGCGTCCTGAAAGGCCTTGGCATTGAAACTTTCGTAAAAGAACCCGCGCTCATCACCAAACACCTTGGGTTCGATGATCAGGACACCAGGCAGGTCAGTGGGGATTACATTCATGGGGATATTCCAGTGGCAGGTTTGAATGGCCGACATTCTTGCGCAAAGTGCCGGTGGGTGCGAGAGGGGCATGCAAATCCCCCTGCTTCGCAACCTGTCAGGGGACGGATGGTCTGGGGGTTGCTTATCGCCTGAAGCAATGGCGATATAGGCGCCTAATAAAATTTCAGGGGTCGCTCCATGTCGTTCGCCACGTTGATTCATCGCGCCAGTTTGCCCAGCCCTCAGGTTTCGCTGGAGCAGGCACGGCATCTGCTGGCGCAGCATTACGGCTTGAACGGCACGTTGCAGGCCCTGGGCAGCCAGCAGGATCTCAATTACCGGGTCGACAGCGAGCGTGGGCGGTTCGTGCTGAAGATCTGCCGAGGCGATTATTCGCTGGTCGAGCTGCAAGCCCAGCATGCGGGCCTTAAGTACCTGGCCGAGCACGGCGCGGTGAAGGTGCCTCGGGTGATTGCGGCCAGTAACGGTGCTGACCTGCTGACCCTGGACGTCGAGGGCGAATCGGTGCATGTGCGGCTGCTCGATTACATCGAGGGCCAGCCACTGACGGCTCTCGATCATCTTGGCCACGAAGTTGTTGCCGGGTTCGGCCGGCTCTGTGGCGAAATGGATCTGGCCCTGGCCGGGTTCGACCATCCGGGGCTCGAACGCACGCTGCAATGGGACGCGCGCCACGCCAGCGCACTGATCGAGCACCTGCTGCCGGTCATCGAAGACGAACGCCAGCGCGCGCTGATCGCCGAGGCTGCCGAACAGGCCAGACTTCGTTTGCAGCCGCTGCTGGAAAAGCTGCCGGTGCAGGCGATCCACATGGACATCACCGACGACAACGTGGTCTGGCAACGGGATGCCCGGCGGCACTGGCAGTTGCAGGGCGTGATCGATTTTGGCGACCTGATCCGCACCTGGCGCGTCACCGACCTGTCGGTCACCTGTGCCGCGCTGCTGCATCACGCCGCCGGCGATCCGTTGGTGATTCTGCCGGCGGTGCAGGCCTATCACGCGGTCAATCCGCTGCAGCACGAAGAACTGCTGGCGCTGTGGCCGCTGATCGTGGCGCGGGCGGCGGTGCTGGTGCTCAGTGGCGAACAACAGGTCGGCATCGATCCGGGCAACACCTACAGCCGCGACAACCTGACCCACGAATGGGAAATCTTCCGGGTCGCCACCTCGGTGCCGCTGGCATTGATGGAGGCGGCGATTCTTACGGCGGTCGGCCAGACATTGCCGGCCATCGACAGTGAAGGTTTTGCGCCGCTGTTGCCCGATCTGGTCGGGCGCGAATTCGCGTTGATCGACCTGGGTGTGTTGAGCGCGCACTTCGAGGCGGGGAACTGGGAGCAGCCTGGCATCGATCAGCGTCTGTTGAACGAGGCCGCTGTCATCCATGGTCTGGCGGCCAGTCGATACGGGCAATATCGGTTGTCGCGCACCCGGCCCGACAGCGCCGATGAGCCAGAGACTTTCCCGCTGCACGTCGAATTGCATGTACCCCAAGGTTCGACGGTGGAGGCGCCGTTCGCTGGCGTACTGCACCTGTCGGCCGACGGCGCACTGCGACTCGACGGCCCGCAACTTAGCCTGCGTCTGTGGGGCGTGAAACCTTCGTTGCACAGCGGCGCTGCGCTGGTGAAAGGTCAGGTGCTGGGTTCGGTGGACGGTCCGTTGATCGTGCAATTGATTCGCGGCGCACAGCTTGAGGCGCCGCTGTTCTGCACGCCGAGCCGTGCGGCTGCTTGGCAAGCACTTTCCCCATCACCGGCCGCGCTGCTGGGTCTGGCCTGCGACGCCGAACCCGAGCTGGACGCAGCAACCCTGCTGGCGCGCCGCGACGCCAGTTTCGCCCGCACCCAGAAGCACTATTACGTCGACCCGCCGCGCATTGAGCGCGGCTGGCGCAATCATCTGATCGACATGCAGGGCCGCTCCTACCTCGACATGCTCAACAACGTCGCGGTGCTCGGCCACGGTCACCCGCGCATGGCGGCGGTGGCGAGCCGGCAGTGGTCGCTGCTTAACACCAATTCACGGTTCAACTATGCGGCGGTCGCCGAGTTCTCCGAACGCTTGCTGAAGCTGGCGCCGGAGGGCATGGATCGGGTGTTCCTGGTCAACAGCGGCAGCGAGGCCAATGACCTGGCGATCCGCCTGGCGTGGGCCGCCAGCGGTGGCCGCGACATGATCAGCGTGCTGGAGGCCTATCACGGCTGGACGGTCGGCGCAGACGCGGTCTCGACCTCGATTGCCGATAACCCGCAAGCCCTGAGCAGTCGCCCGGACTGGGTGCATGCGGTGACCGCTCCGAACACCTATCGCGGCGAGTTTCGCGGCGCGGATTCGGCGCCGGATTATGTGCGCAGCGTCGAGCATCATCTGGCGAAGATCGATGAGCAGAAACGGCAACTGGCCGGGTTCATCTGCGAGCCGGTCTACGGCAATGCGGGCGGGATTTCGCTGCCGCCGGGTTATCTGAAAAAGGTCTATGAATTGGTGCGCGCCCGTGGCGGCGTGTGCATCGCCGATGAGGTGCAGGTCGGTTACGGCCGTATGGGCCATTTTTTCTGGGGTTTCGAAGAGCAAGGCGTGGTGCCGGACATCATCACCATGGCCAAAGGCATGGGCAACGGCCAGCCGCTGGGCGCGGTGATCACCCGCCGGGAAATCGCCGAGGCGCTGGAGGCCGAGGGCTATTTCTTCTCGTCCGCCGGCGGCAGTCCGGTGAGCTGCCAGATCGGCATGGCGGTGCTCGATGTCATGGAAGAAGAAAAGCTCTGGGAAAACGCCCAGGTGGTCGGCGCCCACTTCAAGGCGCGGCTGGAAGCGCTGATCGATCAATATCCGTTGGTCGGCGCAGTGCACGGTTCGGGGTTCTATCTGGGGGTCGAGCTGATCCGCAATCGGGAAACCCTGGAGCCGGCAACCGAGGAAACCACCCTGTTGTGTGATCGCCTGCGCGAGCTGGGGATCTTCATGCAGCCGACCGGCGATTACCTGAACGTTTTGAAGATCAAACCGCCGATGGTCACCTCGCGTCAGAGCGTGGATTTCTTTGTCGACATGCTGGCGAAGGTGCTTGAAGAAGGGCTTTGAGGCGATCCGCAATCTTCAAATACCGATTTGTATCGGTATTTGAAGGGGTTAATTCAGATTGTTTTTTATTATTGGCTTCTAATGCCGATATTTATCGTTTATAAAGTCGCCATAGTCCGTCGTCCAACCTGTACGGCGTGTTGAAAACCCTCGACGGTTCCCTGGAGTCTGATCGACATGACCACATTGAAAAGCACACCACGCGCCGATGGCTTCTACATGCCGGCCGAATGGGCACCGCAAACCCAGACCTGGATGATCTGGCCCGAACGTCCGGACAACTGGCGTCTGGGCGGCAAACCAGCGCAGGCCGCTCACGCCGCCGTGGCCAAGGCCATCGCGCGTTTCGAACCGGTAACCGTGGCGGTGTCCGCCGGCCAGTACGAAAACGCTCGCGCTCGCCTCGACGTGCCGAATATCCGCGTGGTCGAGATGTCCAGCGATGACGCCTGGGTTCGTGACAGTGGTCCGACTTTCGTGATCAACAACAGCGGCGAAGTGCGCGGTGTGAACTGGGATTTCAACGCCTGGGGCGGCTTTGACGGTGGCCTGTATTCGCCGTGGAACCGTGATTCCCAGGTCGGCGGCAAGATCCTCGAAATCGAGCGCAGCCCGCGCTACCGCACCGAAGGCTTTGTGCTCGAAGGCGGCTCGATTCACGTCGACGGCGAAGGCACCCTGATCACCACCGAAGAATGCCTGCTCAACCGCAATCGCAACCCGCACTTGGGCCGCGAAGAAATCGAAGCGGTGCTCAGTGAAAACCTGTCGGTGGACAAAATCATCTGGCTGCCGGATGGCCTGTTCAACGACGAAACCGACGGCCATGTGGATAACTTCTGCTGCTACGTGCGTCCGGGCGAAGTGCTGCTGGCCTGGACTGACGATCCGCAGGATCCGAACTACCCGCGCTGCCAGGCCGCGATGAAAGTGCTGGAAAGCAGCACCGACGCCAAAGGCCGCCCGTTCACGGTGCACAAGATGCCGATTCCGGGGCCGCTGTTTGCCACCGAGGAAGAATGCGCGGGCGTGGACCCGGTGGACGGTACTCAGGAACGCAACCCGAGCGTGCGCCTGGCCGGTTCCTACGTGAACTTCCTGATCGTCAACGGCGGGATCATCGCGCCAAGCTTCGACGACCCGATGGACGCTCCGGCCCGGGAGATCCTGCAGAACCTGTTCCCGCAACACGAAGTGGTGATGGTGCCGGGGCGCGAACTGTTACTGGGAGGCGGCAATATTCACTGCCTTACCCAACAGCAGCCCGCGCCGCACAAAGAGTGAGTGCGGATGTAACAGCTTGAGTTGATTGGAAAATCGACCAGGCAGTCATTTGTTGCCCACGCTTGAAGAGAAACCCGCAGCCCGTCAGGACTGCGGGTTTCTTTATGTCCGCTGGTCGACAATTGCCAGACATTGGCATAGCTCTTGTATCGCTCATGGCGCACTAGGGAGGGGGGAGAACTTCAACAGTTCTGTCATATACCTTGGATAACTTAGCCGCTCATGAACGGGGAGAGAGCGCTGAAATGAACGCCGAAGTGAACGTAATCAGCGAGCGGACGTTGCATCCCATGGCTGTAAATAGTGAGTCGCTCCAGATTGTCGCGCACTGGTTGAAGTCCAATGGAACGCGTCAGATCAGGGAACCTGATCCGCGCCGGATGATGATCGAGCGTTACCCCGCTGGCCTGTTCAGCGAGGCCGAACTGGACGCATTGTGGGATGTGATGGAAGGATAAGAAGAACAAACAGGGATTGTAAAAAGCGCTGCCGGGATGGCAGCGCTTTTTTTATGAGCGCGATATCAGAAGCTGTAGGTGCTGGTGACCACCAGGTTGTCTGCCTGATCCGGTAGTGGCGGCTGCCGGTCTCGATTTGACCGATTGCCGAAACACACTGAAAGGCATTCCGGCGTTTTTCTGCAACGACCGAGGGACTAATGTGCCGACATCATTTTTCCCACCTTCCAGCCGGAGTTTTCCGATGACTCTTCATTACATCTACGACCCGCTGTGCGGCTGGTGCTATGGCGCCAAACCGCTGGTGCAGGCCGCACAGCAAGTGCTGCCGGTGATCGCCCACGCCGGCGGCATGATGACCGGTGCCAACCGCCAGAACGTTTCACCGCAACTGCGCAATTACGTGATGCCTCATGACCGGCGCATTGCCGAATACACCGGTCAGCCGTTTGGCGAAGCCTATTTCGAAGGCCTGTTGCGCGATCACACCGCGGTGTTTGATTCGGCACCGCCGATTGCCGCTGTGCTGGCAGCGGAGAAAATCGACGGCCGTGGCCTGGAACTGCTGGGGCGTTTGCAGACGGCGCACTATGTCGAGGGGCGCCGAATTGCCGACGAAAGCGTGCTGTTGGAATACGCGGTGCAGCAGGGCTACGACGCCGATACTTTCTTGAACGCCCTGCAGTCCGTCGACACCGGGCAACATATGAAGAACAGCCGCGCTCTGTTGGCGAAACTCGGCGGGCAGGGTTTTCCGACTCTCGCACTGGAGCAGGATGGTCAGTTCACAGTGGTGGATATCGGCCCGTGGCTCGGTAAACCGCAGGCCTTCGCTCAATGGTTGAGTGAGTCGTTTACGCCTGCGACAGCGGCGCATGCCTTGCCGGTCTGTGGCCTCGACGGGTGTACGTGACCCGGCATTAAAATCCCTGATTACAGGCGTTTCCCTGCACGAAGCCACCGCAAAATTTACTTTTTTTAGACGTTTTTCGCCTATTTAAAGACGATTCTTGAAATTGACACATTGTTGAGGGCGCGGCTACGATTCGGCCCAACGCCTGTGGCTAACCGCCATGACTCAAAATCAGGAGCAGGCCCGCCATGACATTGTCTTGAGCGGGTCTTTTTGTTTCGGGGTGAATAAAAGAGTGCAATAAGCGCCGTTTCAGCCGTTCGACACAGCGCGTTTCAACCCGTAATAAGGAAAACAAAATGTTGAACAAGCGAATCAGTTTGATCGCACTGGGGATGTTGAGTGCCACTTCGGCCATGGCTAACGACCAGGCCGAGTCCAAGGGTTTTGTTGAAGACAGCAGCCTCAAAGTGCTGCTGCGCAATGCCTACATCAATCGTGACTACAAAGATGGCAACCAGGACAAAGCCGAATGGGGCCAAGCGGCCATCGGTACGTTCTCGTCCGGTTTCACTCAAGGCACCGTGGGTGTGGGTGTGGATGCCTTCGGTCTGTACGCACTGCGCCTGGATGGCGGCAAGGGCCGCAGCGGTGCCGGTGGTATCGACTTCTTCAAACAGGGTGACAGCGGCAACGCGGCTGACGACCTGTCGAAGGGTGGCGCAGCGGTAAAATTCCGTATCTCCAACACCGTACTGACTTACGGTGACCAGATGCCGGCCCTGCCGGTGCTGAGCTACGACAACGTGCGTCTGCTGCCGGAAAGCTACACCGGTACTTTGATCACTTCCAAAGAGATCAAAGGCCTGGAGCTGAACGCCGGCCGTTTCACCGCCGAATCGCGCAAGAGCGCTGAAGGCCGTGACAGCGGTGGTCTGAAGTCGATCAACGTGTTGGGCGGTAGCTACCAGTTCACCGAACAGTTCAAGGCAGCGCTGTACGCTTCCGACGTCGAAGACGTGCTGAAGAAGCAATACGTGAACGCCAACTACGTGTTCCCGATCGACAAGGATCAGTCCCTGACCCTGGACTTCAACGGTTACCGCACCAAGCTGGACAACTCCTACGTCCGCGAAAACGGTGTGACCGGCGACGACAACAAGATCTGGAGCCTGGCAGCGACCTTCGCCACCGGCCCGCACTCGTTCACCGTGGCGCACCAGCGCTCCACCGGCGACAGCAACCTGGGTTACGCCTACGGCGGTTATCAGAAAGGTCAGGGTCGCGTGGGTGACGGTGGCAACACCATCTACCTGGCCAACTCCTACTGGTCCGACTTCAACGCTGAAGACGAGCGCAGCTGGCAGTTGGGCTACGGCCTGGACTTCAGCGCATTCGGCGTACCGGGTCTGAGCTACAACTTCGCGTACGTGCGTGGCGACAACATCACCACGTCCACCAGCGAAGGCGGCACCGAGCGTGAGATCTTCAACCAGTTCAAGTACGTCGTGCAAAGTGGCCCGGCCAAAGACCTGAGCATCAAGCTGCGTAGCTCGATCCTGCGTGTGTCGCAGAAATCCAGCGAATACAACGTCAGCGGCAACGAACTGCGTGTATTCGTGGATTACCCGATCAATATTTTCTGATGATCGGTTGAGCCCGCAAAACGCGACAGAAAAACCCCGACTGGTTCGGGGTTTTTTTTTGACGCTTTTTGAAAAAACAGCATAAAAACCCGTGTTTTTGTCATTTGAAATGCACTTTCAAGCCGTTTCAAATCGCGTTTCAAACAGGGCTTTAAATGCCTGAAATTCTTTCTCATGGACGCAAATTCTCCACCTAATAGATTAGGCCGCTCAATGCAGCGGAGAATTTGGTAATGATCGTTTTAACCAGAGAAGTGGGCGAATCGCTACGGCGCGACAAGTACGCCAATGTGCAGGGTGCTGACTTCAATCTCTACGGTCATTTCGCCGACTTCGTCAGACTGACCAAAAGTTGGGAAAACATGGAGCCTGACAGTTACTACGGTCAGGCCGAAGCCGGCATGCGTTACCGTCGTTACAGCGACTTTGAGTACAACCCCAAGACTCGCGAACTGAAGCAACTGGAACATCGCGCGTACGTGCAGTCCAAGGCCAATAACAGCTATGTGGGCGGCGTGGTGCGGCACTTCCAGGACTTCTCGGACGAAGTCATCAGCTCGCCGGTGATGCGCAGCCTGATCGACACCGATTTCGAAGTGTACAAAAGCGTGTTGCCGGAAGAGCTGCACGATGAAATCTGGCAGTGCCAGATCCATCAGATCCGCATCGAGATCAAGCCCGGCAAACAACTGGAAATCACTCCGGAAGGGATTCACTGCGACGGTTACCCGTTCAGCGGCGTGCACTTCTGGGGGCGCAACAATGTCGAGGGCGCCGAAAGCCGCCTGTACGACATCCACGAGCAGCAACTGGCGTCGACCACTTACCAGGAAATCCTCGACACCACCTATTTCCTCGACCGTGATATGCGCCACTACGTGACACCGGCACGCAACACTCACTCCCACGCCATGGCGTACCGGCAGATCCTGGCGATTTCCTTCTCGCGGCCCGGGACCGCTTTCGACATTGTTCGCTAATCAGATCACCCCAATCGACGGCGTCGAATGCTCGACGCCGGTGGTGCTGCGGCGCGCGACGGCCAAGGACGCGCAGCGCATGGAGCGTTTCTTCCGCCAGTTCGACGAAGTGTCGTTCTGTGAATGGCAGGACGCCAAATGCCTGCGCGGCGTGTTGATCCAGAAAACCACCACGGCCTATCTGGCGTTCGACGTCGAAGGCGAGATCGTCGGCGCGGTGCTGGGCGGCATGCTCGGCAGCCGTGGCACGATCAACCATCTGGCGGTCAGCCTGCGCTATCGCAGCCAGGGCGTGGGCCAGCGGCTGGTGGAAGCGGCGTCCGCCGACATGAAACGGGTCGGAGTGCTGCGGATGTTCCTGTTCGTCGATGATGCTAACCTCGCGGGCAAGCGTTTCTGGACGGCCCAGGGTTTTTGCGAACCTCACGGCGAGCGGACATTTGAGAGGGATCTATGAATGAAACATCCGGCAGTGCGCCGCTGATGGTCGACCGTCAGCCATCGCGCACCTTTGCCGAAGCCAGCCCGGTGGTCGCTGGTTACTTTACCGTGTCGTTCGTGTTCGGGCTGATGGCGGTCAATGCCGGGCTGCCACTGTGGCTGCCGGTGGCCATGTGTCTGTTCGTGTATGCCGGGGCTTCGCAATTTGCGGCGTTGGCGCTGATCAGCAGTGGGGCGTCACTGACCACCATCGTGCTGACCACGTTTCTGATCAACGCGCGGCACATGCTGATGTCGGTCTACATGGCGAAAGCCTTGCGGGCACTGGGCCTGAGCCGCATGGAACGCTGGTGCTACGCCGGCGGGCTGACCGATGAGTCGTTCGCCTTTCACAGCGTCAAACTGGGCACCGGGGCACCGGTGAACGTTCGCTATCTGATCGGCTTCAACCTGTTCTGCCACACCTCCTGGGTGATCGGCGGATTGCTCGGCGCCCTCTGCGCGCAGTACGCGTCGCACCTGATCAAATACCAGCTCGACTATGCGCTGACCGCGATGATGCTCTACGTGCTGGTCTCGCTGTGCAACACCCGCAATAAACTCATCGCCGCTATGGCCGCAGTCGTCTGCATGGGCGCACTGAGCCTGGTGGGCAGTTCGCCGTTCAACGTTTTCATCGCCACGTTTGTGGGCTGCGGAGTGGGTGTATGCCTGACCAAACGTTCCTGATCCTGGTGGTCGCGCTGATGATGGCCGTGACCTTCCTGCCACGGGCCTTGCCGCTGCAGGTCAACACCGAGCACTGGCCGCCCTTCGTCGCCCGCGCGCTGGAGTACCTGCCGGTGGCGATCGTCGCTGCGATCAGCCTGACACCCTTGTTGATCAAGGATCAGCACATACAGCTCGATCGCCCGGAATTCTATGCAGCGATTCCGACGCTGTTATGTGCGTATTTCAGCAAAAACCTCTTTCTCAGTGTGGCGGTTGGGACGGCTGCGTACATTGCGCTCGGCTCGTTCATGTAGCGGCAGATCGACCACGTCGTTCAACGCCTGGCCGGACAGATCCGGGTTGTTCACCGCCAGGCGCACTTCGAGGAAATCCTCGAACCCGGGGAAGATCGTCAGGCCGTTCTTCTGCGCGGCCTCGCGGGAGACCATGCCGACCGCATCCATCTGGGTGATGAGCGACAGGGTCAGCGTTTCGCTGCAGGAATAGATCGTGCGCTGACTGTTCTCGTGATTACCCAGCCCGGCGTCGAGAAAACGCAAAAAGCTGTGGGAATACGGACAATCTTCTGCCGGACGCACCTGAAACTTATTGCCAAGCAAGGTCAGCGGATCGTTCTCCTGACCACAGTGCGCGCCGACCACCTGCACCTGTACTTCAGGCAGGACAATGCTCGGCAGACCCGGACGCTGCGGGCCTATCAGCACCGCAAGGTCAAAGTCCTCGTTCTTCAGCTTGCTGAGGTTTTCCATCGACTCGGCGTAGCTGAATTCCATCTGGTAGTCGGGAAACACCTCGATCAGGCGCCCGATCAATCGCCGGTTGAAATCCGGGTCCAGCGTGGTGTTCAACGCCACTTTCAAAGTGCGCTGTCCCGGTACCTTCAACGCTTCGACTTTCTCTTCCATCTGCCGCGTGGCAATCAGCACTCTGTCCATATAGGGCGTCAGCTCGGTGCCTTGCGGCGTCAGCGTCAGCCCCTTGTTGGATCGTCTAAACAAGCGGAAACCGAACTGCTCTTCGACCTTGTTCAACTGTGCGGCCAGGGCCTGCACGGTCAGGCACGAATGCTCGGCTGCGGCCGACAACGAGCCGGTCTGCACGATGCGCATGAGGTTGCGTAAGGTTCTGCTATCCATGGGTAATGCCCTCTGAAGTGGGCTGGGTATTGTTGTGTACGTGACGGCCTGAACGGCGCCATTTGCCGGCTATATTCCTGTACCTGAGCATAGTTGTCGCGCAATTAGTAGCGAATCGATGTCCCCGCCGATGGCTGGAGGCTGACACAGGATCGGGGTTTTTGGTGACGTGGGGGTGATTGGGGTCAAAAAAAGTGCACGGTTTGGGTGCATCTGCGGGGATTCTCAAAGGGAAACGACTGACGTGAAGGGTGCCTTTTGCCCGCAGTTTTTACGGATAGGTCTCAGAGATCACGGCGAATGAGCTGATATCGAGTGCCAGAGTGATCGTCTCTAATAAGTCGCAATGACCGGAAATAGGTAATTGCGATGGCGATTCAACGAAAACCCGTACATGTGCGAAGACCATCGCAGAAGACCGCCCGCGCCATGAGGGAGGCACTGCTCCTTCGCCAGTATTTTGATTCAATTGATGAGCTGCTGAAGGCTCAAGGCAATGCAGAAAAAGGCATTAAGTTGCGCTGAACTGACGCGTTCGTTTGCTCAAACTCTTGTGTAGTTGCTACAGGTCATTCATTACACCACCTCACAAATGAAGTACCCCACCCCTACTTTTTCCCCTCCCGGCACACGCCTACATTGAGCTCCAACACCTGACCATCATCCCGAGGGCAGGTCACTGGAGTAGTCGTCATGCCATTTGTCAGCGTACGCATCACCCGCGACGGCGTTACCCGTGAGCAGAAAGCTCAGGTGATCGCCGAAATCACCGAAACCCTGGAGCGCGTCCTCAACAAACGCCCGGACCTGACCCACATCGTGATCGAAGAAGTCGACACCGATAACTGGGGCTACGCCGGCATCACCACCACCGAATACCGCCGACAGCTGGCGGAACGGGGCCAGTCATGACTCCGACCGTGACCATCGATTTCGTCTCCGACGTGGTGTGCCCCTGGTGCGCACTCGGGGCGACAGCGCTGGAGCAGGCGATCGGCAATCTGGCCGACGAGGTTTCGGTGGAGCTGACCTACAAGCCTTTCGAACTCAACCCGGACATGCCCGCCGAAGGTGAACCGGCCGTGCAGCACCTGATGCGCAAATACGGCCGCACCGCCGAAGACGTCGCCGCCGGCAAGAAGATGCAGATCGAACGCGGCAAGGCCATCGGTTTCGAGTTCGACCTGGAGAAACGCACGCACTTTCACAACACCTTCGACGCCCATCGTTTGTTGATGTGGGCGGCGCAGGAAGGGCGGCAAGTCGCGCTGAAAAAGATCCTTCTGCGCGCTTACTTCCGCGACGGCGACAACCCGAACGATCACCCGACGCTGATCCGTCTGGCGACCGAAGCGGGACTGGATGCGGCGAGGGCCCGCAAGGTGCTGGCCAACGACGACTTCGCCAGCGAAGTGCGGCAACTGCAGGCGTTTTACCGGCAGCACGGGATCCACTCGGTGCCCGCGCTGATCCTGAACGGCAAGCACCTGGTGTCCGGTTCGCAATCGGTCGAGTACTACGAACAAATGCTGAAACAACTGGCTACCGCCTGATTCAACACCTACTTATTGATTGAGGATTTCATCATGAGCAACTCGAAAAAAACCGTCGTTATCACCGGTGCTTCCCAAGGTCTGGGCGAAGGCATGGTCAAGGCCTTCCGTGAGCTGGGCTACAACATCGTCGCCACTTCGCGCTCGATCAAACCGTCGAACGATCCGCAGATCCTGACCATCGCCGGCGACATCGGCGATCCGGCCACCGCTCAACGCGTGATCAGCGAAGGCGTGGCACGCTTCGGCCGCATCGACACCCTGGTCAACAACGCCGGCATCTTCGTCGCCAAACCGTTCACCGCCTACACCCCGGAAGACTACGCCGCAGTGCTGTCGGTCAACCTCAATGGCTTCTTCTACATCACCCAACTGGCCATCGCCGAGATGGAAAAACAGGGCAAGGGCCACGTGGTCAACATCACCACCAGCCTGGTCGACCACGCCATCGACGGCGTACCCTCGGTCCTCGCGTCGCTGACCAAGGGCGGCCTCAACGCCGCGACCAAATCCCTGGCAATCGAATACGCCAAACGCGGAATCCGGGTGAACGCGGTATCGCCGGGCATCATCAAGACACCGATGCACGGCGAGGAAACCCACGCGGCACTGGGCGCGCTGCATCCGGTTGGACACATGGGCGAGATCGACGACATTGCGCAGGCGGTGGTGTATCTCGATAACGCGAATTTTGTGACCGGCGAGATTCTGCATGTGGATGGTGGGCAAAGCGCTGGGCACTGATTGATCCGGTAACACAAAGCCCTCGCCGCGATGCGAGGGCTTTTTTGTGGGCGACGATTTACGGATCCGGACTCAACACTTTGACCGCGTCATCGACCAGCGCCTTGCTCAACTCCTGCAAATATTGCGAGGCGCAGGCGTGGAGTTCCGGGTCGTTGGCGGCAGAGGTATCCGAGGTGAGCAGTTTGGAAATGTGCAGCAGATGGGATGCGTGGGAGAGGGCGGTGGCGACCGGGACGCCGGGGGTGGTGCGAAAGAGTGCGTGGTTGGACTGAAAGGAAAAATGGGTGAGGCCGAGGGTTTTCAGATCGTGGGGGTTGGTCATGGCTTCACCTACCGTTTGCTGGGAGGTGGAAAGGGCGAACTTTGGACGGATCGATGCTAATCATTTGTGAAACTCCCTGTATCAAATGAGGGCTGACACTTCGTTCTCAGGCAAAAGGGTGGCAGCTATGCGCAGGCTGAGAAACCGGAGATACAGGAACCCGGCAGGCTCAAAAGCCTCCCACGCACAGCCGCCATTGCACGGAAATGCAGGCACAAAAAAACGCCGGCAAACGTGGGTTGGGGCGCTGGTGCGCCTGCATCTTACGCGGGTTCTCAGGCCCGGTCGCTGGATTGGCAGCGACGGGTTTGACGGTAGCGTGGAGGAGGATTGAGCGCAATCGTGGCCAGGTGGTGGCGGAGGCTAGCGATGTTCCAGATGTGTGGTGCAACAGTTATGTTGCATGCGTAACAGATATGTTGCACATTCGCTCTACCGAAACAGCGAGCGATGCACATGAAGTACAGCGAGTTTCGGCGATGGTTGAAAGCCCAAGGCGTTGAGTTCCAAACCGGCAAGGGCAGTCATTTCAAGGTTTCCTTGAATGGCAAATCAACTGTCTTTCCCGACCACGGAGCCAAGGAGATGGGCGAAGGGTTGAGAAAATCGATAATCAAACAGCTGGGCCTCAAGGATTGAGACCCAGCTGTACCCCATGAGAGGAAACGTGATGTTCGAATATGCGTTGGAAGTCCACGAGGAGCCGAGCAGTGTCTGGTTGTCCTGCGCAGAAATTCCAGAGATGCACGCCGCTGGCGACACCCTCGAAGAAGCGCTCGACGGCGCTATTGATGCTATGGAAACGGCATTGTCGATCTACGTTGATGATCGCCGGTTGATTCCGACAGGTGATGTGAGAGAGCAGGAAAGTGACGCGGTGTTGCGTCTGCCTGCACTGACTGCTGCGAAGGTTGGGCTCTGGAATACGCTTTTGGAGTCTGGAGTCAGCAAGGCTGAACTTGCACGTCGCTTGGGTGTGCAACGGCCCCAGGTAGATCGGTTGGTCGATTTCCTGCATCACTCCAAGATCGAGAATGTCGAGCGTGCATTGCAGCAGCTTGGGCGGCGGATTTTGCTTTCGGTTGAGGCTGCGTAGGTTTACCAACTGAGCGTTGGAGAAAAGTAATTGGATGATGAAATAGCGGTGGTCAATGAACTGGAGCAATTCCAGCAGGACTTGCTGGACTCTGTCCGCCAAATGAAGGCTGGAAAAGCTGCTCGTGTGACAGAGGTGCCACTCTCGGCGGCTGTTGAAGTGCGAGCCAAGGTGGGCGTTTCGCAAAGTGCATTCGCCAAGTTGATCGGTGTGAATCTGCGGGCGTTGCAGGATCGGGAGTAGGGTCGCAGGAAGCCGAAAGGTGCGGCACAGACTCTACTGCGTGTTGCGAGCCAGCATCCGGAAGCATTGCGGGATTTGCAGCCAGCCTGAGGTGAAATCGTCTGTGGATTTTCCGATTAGAAACCGGCAATGCAGTTGCTGATGATCGGAAATGTGGACGTTATGTGGACACTCCAGAAACAACAAAGCCCCTGCACTTCTGCAGAGGCTTCGTTTTGTATGGTGCCGGCACCAAAAGTCAAACTTCACCTAAAGTCTATATTAATCAATAAGATGTAAACTTTCCTCAATTGGTAACCCTTTGCTATCTCCCCTCTAGGAGTACTCCAAGATAATGCGGAGGTTTAAAGCACTATCTCTGCATGGCGAAGTGCTATCTTTGAGCTATATTAAGCCATTGGTTCCGCCAAATATAGGGTGTTCATGAGGGACGCATCTATTCCAAAACGTACGTGGTGGGTCAATTCTACTTGGCGGCTTCCCGTTATTGGAAAGTCAAAAAAATAAGCTCTAAGATTTCTCGAAATGGATGTATGAGATAAATATGAAGATTACCAGAATTTCTGCTGTTAATTTCCGAGCTCTCCAGAACGTGACGCTAGAACTGCGGGACAGCCTATCTCTGCTTATTGGAAGAAACAATAGTGGCAAAACTTCACTGCTCGTATTGTTCGAGAAGTTTTATGAGCCTGGGGTGTCTTTCAATTATCATGATTTTCCGTTAGCGGTGCGTAAAAATTTATCGGCAATTGACCACAAAACTGACATGTTGCCGCTATCTATAAACATGAAGGTTGAGATCGAATATGATGAAAAAGACAGCTTGCGGCATCTGTCAGAATTCATGTTGGATCTTGATAGCGAGATTAACAATGTCAAGATACTGTTTGAGTGCGTTGTAAATAAAGATTTGTTGCTAAGGGATATTGAGCAGTTCGAGGGGGAGCGAGAAAGGTTTTTGAGGAAAAACCTTGATAGGTATTTGCAGGTCAACGTATACGCATATGCTGATGAGGGCGACCTGTTACTTGAAAATCGAAGTAAGTTGGTAAAGAAGGAAATAGCCGCAGTTAGAGATCTTATCAACTTTCAGATAATCCATGCTAAGCGAGATGTTGCTAGTAGCGAAGGCGGAAAGAAAATGCTTTCTAAGTTAACTACGCAATATTTCAATAAGGCAAACAAGGATGTAACAGATTTCGATCCGATAAATAATTTGCTTCTTAAGATTGATGAGAGTCTTGAAAGCAGCTACAAGGATTTTTTCGAGCCTTTCCTGAAAACCTCAAAGGCATTTCTGGGGATTGAGGATATCAAGGTCGTGTCTAATCTCGAGTCCAATGAAGTGCTGGAGAATAGTTCGCAAGTAGTTTATGGTGACCGTTCTGAGTTTCTCCCGGAAACATTCAATGGTCTCGGGCACATGAATATTCTTTATCTTCTACTAAGCGTAGAGATTAAGAAGGAGTCATTTGCTAAGACAGGTAAAAATATAAATCTGTTATTCATAGAGGAGCCTGAGGCGCATACACACCCTCAGATGCAATATGTTTTTGCTAATCAGATAAAAAGCATATTGAACAATATTGAAAACATCCAGGCAGTAATTACTACTCATTCCTCTCATATTGTATCTCAATGTGATTTCAAAGATATTAGATATTTGCAAAACTCAGATGGTTGTACAAGGGTAAAGAATTTCTATTCGGAGTTGAAAGCCAAATACGGTCAGGACGAAGATTCATTTAAATTTTTAGAGCAGTACCTGACCCTCAATTCTTGTGAGCTTTTCTTTGCAAGCAAAGTTATATTTATTGAGGGTGTTACTGAGCGAATGTTGTGGCCGTACTTCGTAGAGTTATTTGATAAGTCGAAGGCTCAAAGTAAAGATCATATTTCGTTATTTTCCCAGAATGTCACAATTTTGGAAGTGGGCGCTAATGCTAAGGCTTTCAAGCATTTTCTTGACTTTTTAGAAATTAAGACCCTGGTCATTACTGATATCGATACAACCAAAAAAACCATTGATATTAAAAAGGGAAACCCAAGAATTATCTATCCATCATTTAAAGTTGCAGGTGCCGATCATACCAGCAATGCTACGCTTAAACACTATTATGATGCGCCCGATTTCTCTGAGGAAGCTAAGTTTTCATGCTGGTTTGAAAAGTTAGTTGCGCATGAGCTAAAGCATTCGTTTTCTAAAATTCATATTGCTTATCAGAAAACAGAAGAAGGCTACCATGCTAGGAGTTTTGAGGATGCTTTTGTGCATCTAAATAGGGACGTAATCAAAAAGAAAATCGATAATATCAATGGGTTGAAAAACAAGCACGAATTTGATGGCGCGCTTGATGCGTATGATCTGATTGAAACAGTTTTAGATAAGAAGTCTGCGTTCGCATCTTCTCTTTTGTACCTAGCACTGACCGATGATGAAGTCACTTGGCGTATTCCGGCTTATATCGGGGAGGCGTTGGAATGGATATCGGAATGACTCCTTTTCAGAATATTATATCTTGCCTGGAAAGAGGTGAAAGCTTTGTCCTGCAAGGAGGTGCTGGAAGTGGAAAAACAGAAACCCTTAAAGAATTGTTGGATTACATATCTAAAAACATGCCGGAAAAAAGAGTGGCATGTATAACACATACAAATCTGGCTGCGAATGAAATCAAGGCTCGTGCAGGAGAGTTACATGCTATTAGCACGATTCATTCGTTTTTGAACGGCATTATCAACTCCTTTCGTATAGATATGCATAAAGTAATACATGAGCTTTTTCTTTTGCCAGAATTTAGAGTAGGGCAAGCCATGGATGACGAAAAGGAGTATAAAAAACGCGAGCATGAACGTTATAAAAAGGCCTACGGAAAATATGCAGATAAAGCATACCTTATTCTCAAAATAAAAGAGGCCAAGGTCTTGGGAAAACCAATGTATGACAAAGATCCTCAAGCGGCAAATACTGTATTAAATGAGAAAATTAACCACCTTAATGCAATTGTACTTGAGCATATTAAGAAAGCCTCACCTCAAAAGGTTTGTTATAACGAGACCGCATTCGATAGCTTTCGAGATTTAAGCTTTGGCCATGACGGCCTTGTTAGATTGGCTGTCTCGTTAATGTGCGAAAGAAAAAAATTAAGAAAGATCTTGGCTGATAGGTATGATTATATATTTGTAGATGAGTATCAAGATACTTCTCCTGGCATAGTCAAGGCATTTCTTGATTATGTACTAAAAGACCAAAATATAGTATTCGGGTTCTTTGGTGATTCGATGCAGGGAATATATGAAGATGGTGTCGGAGATGTAGAGAGTTATGTGCGGTCAGGTGCGATTGAGAAGATAAACAAAGAGGATAATTATAGGTGCTCGGAACAGGTTGTCAGGCTTATTAATAACCTAAGGGACGATGGGCTGGAACAAAGTGTTGCATTCAGAACTCGGGAGAATGGAGATTTAGAAACCTTGGCGGACCGCCAAGGTAGAGTCAAACTCGTTTATGCAATTTGCGACGATAAACCTGCCCAGCACAGCCCACGCGAAGAAAAAGATTCATACCTTAAAAAGCTTAATGAATTGATTGAAACGGCGCGGGGTATCGATAGCTATAAGATCTTGATGCTGACAAATAAGGCTGTTGCTTCCGAAGCTGGATTCAGTCAGCTGTATGAAATTTTTAACTCTAGATTTGGACAAGCGACCAATGAGAATTTAGAGAAAGTCTTGGCAATATGCCATTTTTCTGAGCTATATGATTTGCATGAAGATTATGTAAATAAAAGATACGCAAAAGTCATCCATTCCATAAAAAAATCTGGTTTCGTATTGGATTCGGTTTTTCACAAAGATGAATTGTTGATCGCTTTCAAGAGTGTTTTTGATTTGAGCTCTCCTGCACATGATGCGATAAATAAGTCGTTTAAATTGAAGCTGTTGAAGCAATCGGATTCGTATGAACGGTTTGTGAGAAGAAGAGAAGAGTTTTTCGAGGTTGCTATGGAGAATTCCAGATACTCTGATTTCAAAGATCACTACTTTTCTGGGTTTGATAGTCTTAGTAAATTAAACAAAGCTGGATTTGATATCGATGAGTATGAATTTGGTGATCTAGAGCGTGATGTAAAGCGAGAGCTGTTTTATAATGTTTTTTTTGGAGCAGAAATAACTCTTGGTGAAGTGTTCAAATATTATGATTATTTGTCTGAGAAAACAAATTTCATAACTATGCACAAGACGAAAGGTTCTGGGATTGAAAACGTTTTAGTGGTGGCAGACGAGTTTTTTTGGAGGGACTACAAGTTTGCTAATATTTTTTCGGCTGGGGATATAACGCCCGAGAATAGAAAGATTATGTATGTTGCGTGCTCTAGGGCTATCAAGAACTTGACGTGTGTGCGGATAATGAGCACTGAAGAGTCTTCAACTATCAGTGATTATTTCAATGAGGCAGAATGTGTAAGTTTGAGTTGATTTTTATGGGGGTTAGTTGAAATCTCGCTTAAGTGTGTCGGAGTTGCTGGATGATTAAATCTCGTTTAAATACTGTCGTTGCAAAAGCTGCCAAGCTTACTCCGTATGTATAGTGTCATGCATATATGAATTTTAGATTTTTG